>Ga0265296_1000545_pt1 | contig 55166 bp, 46 predicted proteins | sample MunlanPumphouse1_FD_189073 | JGI IMG/M metagenome (GOLD analysis project Ga0265296, IMG submission 189073) | Groundwater microbial communities from a municipal landfill in Southern Ontario, Canada - Pumphouse #1 | ecosystem: Environmental > Aquatic > Deep subsurface > Groundwater | place...
GCAGGCGTTCGCGGTGTTCTTCGAGGCTGTCGGGCTTCATGACGTTTTCGATGGCGCTGCGCTTCTGGGCGATTTCCAGTTCGCTGTAGCCGTTGGCGCGTTTGAACGCCACGTGCAGATCGGTGAGCAGGGCTTGTTCTTCGGCATCGTTGAAGCGCAGCTTTTCCGAGAGAATCAGCGCGCCGCCGGGCAACAACGATTGGCGAATGCGCGAGAGCAACGCGGTGCGCTGGGCCGGGGCAATGAATTGCAGGGTGAAGTTCAGCGCCACCACCGAGGCCGGTTGAAACTCCAGCGCGAGGATATCGCCCTCGATCACCTCGACTGGCAGCAATTCCTGAAACATCGAATCCTGACCATTGAGGTACTCACGGCAACGCTCGACCATCGCCGCCGAGTTATCCACAGCGATGACCCGGCAACCGTCAGTGCGCACATGACGGCGCAGGGCTTGAGTGACTGCGCCGAGCGACGAACCGAGGTCGTAGAGCACGCTGTTCGGCTGGGCGAACTGCGCCGCGAGCACGCCGAGGTTTTCGACGATGGTCGGGTAACCCGGCACCGAGCGCTTGATCATGTCCGGGAACACCCGCACCACGTCTTCATTGAAGGCGAAGTCAGGCACCTGGGCCAAAGGCTGGGCGAATAGGCGATCGGGTTCTTTGCTCACGGCGGCGTCCGGCGGTGTCGGTGGAAAAGGCCGGCATTTTAGCCAAAGTGCGGCATGGATGCTTGAATTGCTGATAAGCCGCTTCGGTGCGGTTAAAGACGGGTGATTCGGCGACTTTGAGTCGCCGCGCACGAGGCGATCTGAAGTTGTGAGTCACGCTCTGCGCAGCTCAGCGGGCCAAGGCTGTCTCAGCTGTCGATATAATTGACTGCGAAATTCCCGTTCAGCTTGATTCCAGGGGTTATCACACCGCCGTAGTCCTGGACCGTATCGATGGCATATACGCCGGAGACGGACTTGGAGAAATGGTCAACGGTCAGCTTCAGGGTCATGCTGATCGGCGTATATCGTATGTTGGCCTTCCCCGTCTCGGTGTCGACCTTTACCTTGGCATGGCCGAGGTTGTATTCGGCAGTCACGATGTCGTTATCGAAAGTGAACTCAATCTTGTAAATATCCTGATCAAGTGGGAGATAGTCGGCGCCCGTGATGGTAATTCGCTCGGTGCGGAACGCAGTGACTAACGGAAAGCTGAACGCCTCTGCGCCTTCAATCTGGCAGGTGAAGGCGTTGGCTTGGGGTTTGGAATCCTTGTCTTGAGTGCTCATGGCCGTTCCTTGAATACGCGACAGCTCATGGGGAGCTGCTCTGCGTCCACTCTAAACGTGAGTGCGAAGGACTGGTAACTGACAGAAATGACAGTTTTTTATACTAATAGATCATGGAATCGTGCGCGGTTATCGCGAATGTCAGGAAGGATTCGCGAACCCGATCATTCCACGGAAATGGCGCAGTCAAAGGTTTCCACTGGCAGCACTTCCGGAGCCCACGGTTGTTGCGAAGTCAGGCGCAAACGCCCGGTGCCGGCCGCGAAGGCCTGGAAGCGCCAGGTCGAAACCCCCGCTGCGCCCACCACGCCGGCATCTTCCGGATTGCTGTAAACCTCCGGGCTGAGCGCGCGCAACACGCCGCCAGCCGAATCCTGAATCGCCCAGCGGTAGCCGGTGGTCGGGTTGCTTGGCAGGCTGATGATCAGGTTTTGCCCGACGTTGAGCCGCACGGGGCATTCGCTTTGTTTTTCCACGGTCACGTTGTGTTTCGGTTGCGTGGCGCAGGCCGCCAGCAAGGAAAGGGCGAGGGGGACAAACAGGCGAATGGGGGACATAAGGTCAGCAGCTCCGGCGGTTACGACGAACGGCGAGCATAACTGAAGATGAGACAAAGTGTGACAGTCAGGGAGAATGGTGTTGCAAGAGCTGACGCCTTCGCGAGCAGGCTCGCTCCCACAGTGATCAGCAGTGTCGACAGATTTTGTGTTCACTGCATCACCCTGTGGGAGCGAGCCTGCTCGCGAAAACGGTACAGCAGGCGCTACATGACTGTCAGAAGAGCACCTTCGCCACATCCGCAAACTTCTTCGCAAAGTGAACGGTAATCCCTTCCTTCAGGTAATCCGGCAATTCCTCAAAGTTACCCCGGTTCGGCTCCGGCAGAATCAGCTCGAAAATCTTCTGCCGGCGCGCTGCGATCACTTTCTCGCGCACGCCGCCGATCGGCAGTACATGCCCGGTCAGGGTCAGTTCGCCGGTCATCGCCACGCCTTTTTTCGGTGGCTGATTACGTGCGAGGGAGAGCAGGGCGCTGGCCATGGTTACGCCGGCGCTCGGGCCGTCCTTCGGCGTTGCGCCTTCGGGCACGTGCAGGTGGACGAAGGCTTCGTCGAAGAACTTCGCGTCTCCACCAAACTGCTTGAGGTGCGAGCTGACGTAGCTGTAGGCGATCTCCGCCGATTCCTTCATTACATCGCCGAGTTGCCCTGTGAGCTTGAAGCCACGATTCAAGGTATGAATCCGCGTGGCCTCGATCGGCAAGGTCGCGCCGCCCATGCTGGTCCAGGCCAGGCCGGTAATCACGCCGGTGCCGGACAGCACTTGTTCGTTGCGGAATACGGGATGACCCAGCGAGGCTTCAAGGTCTTTCGGCCCGAGTTTGATTACCGCTTTCGGATCGTCGATCAGCTTCATCACCGCTTTGCGCACCAGTTTGCCCATCTGCTTTTCCAGCTGCCGCACGCCGGCTTCACGGGCATAGCCGTCGATCAGGGCTTTGAGCGCGGTGTCGCTGATGCTCAGGCTGCCTTTCGATACGCCGGCCTTTTCCAGCAGTTTCGGCCACAGGTGACGCTTGGCAATAGCGACTTTTTCTTCGGTGATGTAGCCCGACAGGCGAATCACTTCCATACGGTCCAGCAACGGGCCGGGGATCGAGTCGAGGGTGTTGGCGGTGCAGACGAACAGCACCTTCGACAGATCCATGCGCAGGTCGAGGTAGTGGTCGAGGAATTCAACGTTCTGCTCAGGATCGAGGGTTTCCAACAGCGCCGAGGCCGGGTCGCCCTGGTAGCTCTGGCCCATCTTGTCGATCTCGTCGAGCATGATCACCGGGTTCATCACCTCGACGTCTTTCAACGCCTGCACCAGTTTGCCCGGCTGGGCGCCGATGTAGGTGCGGCGGTGGCCCTTGATCTCGGCTTCATCGCGCATGCCGCCGACGCTGAAGCGGTAGAACGGCCGGCCGAGGGATTCGGCAATGGATTTGCCGACGCTGGTCTTACCCACGCCTGGCGGGCCGACCAGCAACACGATCGAGCCGCTGATCTCGCCTTTGTACGCACCAACGGCGAGGAATTCGAGGATGCGATCCTTGATGTCGTCCAGACCCGCATGGTGCTTGTCGAGGATTTTGCGTGCGTGCTTGAGGTCGAGTTTGTCCTCGCCATACACGCCCCACGGCACCGATGTCGCCCAGTCCAGATAATTACGCGTGACGGCGTACTCCGGCGAGCCGGTTTCCAGGATCGACAGTTTGTGGGTTTCTTCCTCGAGGCGCTTCTGCACTTGCGCCGGCAGGGTTTTGCCTTCGAGGCGCTGCTGGAACTGTTCGAGGTCGGCGCTGCGGTCGTCCTTGGTCAGGCCAAGTTCCTGCTGGATGACCTTGAGCTGTTCCTTGAGGAAAAACTCGCGCTGATGCTCGCCGATCTTGCGGTTAACTTCTGCGGAAATCTCTTTTTGCAGGCGCGCGACTTCGACTTCCTTGCGCAGCATCGGCAGGACTTTCTCCATGCGCTTGAGCATCGGCACGCAGTCGAGCACTTCTTGCAGCTCGGGTCCGGTGGCGGAGGTCAGGGCGGCGGCGAAGTCGGTCAGCGGCGACGGGTCGTTGGGGCTGAAGCGGTTGAGGTAATTTTTCAGCTCTTCGCTGTACAGCGGGTTGAGCGGCAGCAGCTCCTTGATCGCATTGATCAGCGCCATGCCATAGGCCTTGACCTCGTCGGTCGGCTCGGTGGGCTGGTGCGGGTATTCGACTTCGACCAGGTACGGCGGGCGATGGTGCTTGAGCCAGGTCTTGATGCGCACACGGCTCAGGCCCTGGGCGACAAATTGCAGTTTGCCGTTTTCGCGGCTGGCGTGGTGGACCTTGACCAGCGTGCCGTATTCGGGGAGGGCGCCGGTGTCGAAATGGCGCGGGTCTTCCTGGGGCGTGTCCATGAAGAACAGGGCCAGGGAGTGGTGTTCGGATTTGCTGACCAGTTCGAGGGTTTCGGCCCACGGCTCTTCGTTAACGATGACCGGCAGGACCTGAGCCGGGAAGAACGGACGGTTGTGGATCGGGATGATATAGACCTTGTCCGGCAGGTTTTGCCCGGGCAGTGCCAGGCCGGTGCCGGAGGAGGTGTGTTCGATGTGGTCGGTTTCGTAATCGTCGTGATTGTCCGGGCGATCTTGCTGGTCGGTCATGGGGCACCTGCGCAATGGGGTATGGGGTCTTAGATGGGGCAGGGGTGGGGTGGTTTCAATGGGGCGGGTGTGTTTCTGCGTGTGTGTTCAGGTTTGCAAAGTTTTTGACCTTGTTAACCTTGGCGGCCTTTGGGCGGTGGCGAGATCCTTCAGGTGGGCACGGGTGCCTATTGGAATCTAACAATGTCTGTGCATAAATAGCAAAAAACGCTAGTGTTGGTTAGCTTTAACTATTAAATGGAGTTTTGATGGATCCCTATCGTAATCCGTTCGCCCCCGGGGCTGGTTTTCCACCACCGGAGCTTGCTGGCCGAGACCCTGTTCTCGAAATGGCTCGGATTTCCTGCGGCCGAGCAGTGAGGGGCAAACCTGCACGGTCGCTGATGCTCCTTGGCCTTCGTGGAGTCGGCAAGACGGTACTCCTGAATGAGATCGGCAATATCGCCAGACAAGAGGGGATGCTCGTTTCCCAGCTCGAAGCTCCGGAGAAAAATACACTTTCCACTCTTCTTTACCCTGAACTGCGACGCGTAATGCGTTCACTTTCGGGATTCGAAGGAGCAAAGCAAATTGCCAGCCGGGGTATGAGCGCCCTGCGCAATTTTGCCTCGATATTCAAAATCGATATCGGTGGCGTTGAGGTGGGCGTTGAGGGTGCTGAACCTGGGCTTGCTGATAGCGGCGATCTGCAACATGATCTTCCAGACCTGTTCGGTGTGATTGGCGAGGGCGCTAAAGCCGCTGGCAAGGGCTGGGTGCTGCTCATCGACGAGGTTCAGTACCTCTCGGAAGGCGATCTGTCGGCACTTATCGTTGCGATGCATCGAATGGCCCAGCGCGGGTTGCCTGTGGTTTTGGTTGGGGCAGGACTACCACAGGTTGCCAAATTGGCTGGTGAGGCGAAGTCCTATGCAGAGCGACTTTTCCTCTACCCGCCTGTAGGCGCGCTGGACGAAGAAGCAGCAAAACTTGCTGTTCGAAAACCCGTCGAGGAGGAGGAGCAGACGATCGAAGACGCTGCCCTCCAAGCGATTGTCGCGCGAACGAGGGGCTATCCGTTTTTTCTGCAGGAATGGGGTTCAACTTCATGGGATGTTGCTGCCGGCCCCATGATCACGCTCGCTGATGTCGAACGCGCTTATCCAGAGACTATCGCCGGACTCGATGCCGGCTTCTTCAAGGTTCGTTATGACCGGCTTACCAAAGCCGAGATCCAGTTTGTGATGGCGATGGCCACCCTTGGTGATGGGCCCTATCCTATGGCAGGTATCGCCAAGGTGATGGAGCGTGATCAATCATCGTTAGGCCCGGCCCGGGCCAATATCATTTCCAAAGGTATGATCTACAGCACCGACCATGGTTACCTTGATTTCACCGTTCCTCTTTTCGCGGAATACCTTCGCCGTCGTGGTGAATGAAAATCAGTGGTAGCGCCTTATGTAGTCAGCCGCCGAATTCTTTCCGAAAGTTCTGCCCCGCTTACCTGCCGGTACGCATGAATCAAGAGCATGGGCAGTACTCGATCTTGCGCTCATTGTGGAGCTGCCAAAGGCTGCGATCTTTTGATTTTGATTTTCTGTGGGAGCGAGCCTGCTCGCGAAGGCGGCCTGAATTTGACTAGGTTCCTGGAGTGAATGTAGGTTCTGACCAACGGTTGTATTGATGTCATATATAGCCCGATCAGGATATGAATTCGAGAAAGCTCATACCCGAGACGGTAATTTCACTATCGATTTTGATACGCAAGCTGATCATTACAAGATGTCTTTCCATGCGGTTGTTAATGATCCAGTCGCCGGCGACATAGACATTCTCGGGAGCTTTGACCTGCGTATGTAGTGAGATATCCTGCAGCCTCGATGTATTGCAACCCGTGGCAGACGTCGCTCCTCTATCAATACGCTCCGCTCGGAGTTTTCCTCGTGCCTGAGGTGTATTGGCAACTGACGATCCTTGACTCGCTGTATCGATACAAGGCGGCCAGTCTGGATTTTTCGCAAACATCCATGACCTGCTCAAATTGCTCGGCAGTTGCCTCGACGCGCCACTGTAGTGTTTGGCCTGTCTGACAATTGGATGCGCCAGGCGTGATGTTCATGGATTTCAATTCATTGAGCGCTGCACTGCAGTCTTTTGCCTGCTCTGCGTTATTGTCAGCCTGCGCAGGGATCCAGGCACTGAGTGCGAATATGGCAGCCGGCAGGGCGATACGCAGTTTCGAATAAAGGCTCATACAGAAGGTCCCCACAACCAGCGTTGTTAGATCGGCCACGTCAGTCCCTGAACCACAAAGAATCCATTACAGGTGAGTTCCCGCGTGTCATTCGTGTGCTGTGCTTTGCCGGAAAATTTGTAATCTTTGAGGTCGTATCGGTACACGAAGTTACTGATTTGGGTCACCGCGATAATGGAAGAAGTTGTCGTTTTAAATTCATAGGGACGAGGATCGGCTCGGTCTATGACAATGGTTTCTGAATAGCGCAAAGGGGAAGGATCCTGCGGGTAGCGAAGCGAGATGGAGATGATTCGCGCGCCCGACAAGCCGTCGTTGTGGCGGAAAGAAAAGTCGTATCCCCCTAACGCGTTGATGGAAATGGATGTGCTTGAAGTGCTGTAGCTGGTCAAGTCCAGATAATTACCGCTGATGGTGCCTTTGACATCAGTTTCAATAGAGCCGAACGCGAAGACGGCGTTGGGTACGTTTGGGTTTGCCATGAGAGCTGCCTCTGTATGATCCGAATAATGAAGAGGCAAGTCTGGGTAAAAGCGTGAAAGCTGTGAACTGTAATACCTGACAGTTTTTTATTCTTGTTCGCGATAATTATGCAGGCCCAGCGCATTTTCCGAACGCTACCGACCCGCCTGTCGGAAAACTCCGGCGCATTGATCAGCGTCTGCAGGACGATCCTGTTCACAACCGCTACCACAGGTTTATTCATTGCCTGCCAGGTTGCGCTCACAAAAAAAGGCGATGTCCCTCACGGAACATCGCCTTTTCATTACCGCCAGCTAACGCTTATTCCGGCAGTTTGTACGCAATGATGTAGTCACCCATCTTGGTGCCCAGCGAGCCGTGACCGCCGACAACGAGCAGCACGTATTGTTTGCCGTCCTTGCCGGTGTAGGTCATCGGAGTCGCTTGGCCGCCTGCAGGCAGACGCGATTTCCACAGTTCTTTACCGGTATTCACGTCATAGGCGCGCAGGTACTGGTCGAGGGTGCCGCTTAGGAAGCCGACGCCGCCGGCAGTGACCATCGAACCGCCCATGCTCGGTACGCCGAGGGTGAAGCCGATCGGGATTGGCGAGCTGTCGCGGCTGGTGCCGTTCTTGCGTTTCCACACGACTTTGCCGGTGGTCAGGTCGATACCGGCGACGTAGCCCCAGGCCGGAGCCTGGCACGGTACGCCCAGTGGCGACATGAACGGGTGCATGATCACCGCGTATGGCGCGCCAGTGTTTGGCTGCACGCCCGAGGTTTCGCTCTCGCGTTTGCTGCCGGCTTCGACTTGCTCGCGTGGGACCATTTTCGAGACGAAGGCCATGTAGTTCGGGCTGGTGAACAGCAGCTGGCGAACCGGATCGACCGAGACGCCGCCCCAGTTGAACACGCCGACGTTACCCGGATAGATCAGGCTGCCCTGTTCCGATGGCGGGGTGTACTGGCCCTCGTAACGCAGTTCCTTGAACTGGATGCGGCACAGCATCTGGTCGAACGGGCTCGCGCCCCACATGGCTTTTTCGGTCAGTTCCGGGGCCAGCAGGTTGAGGTCCGAACGCGCCTGGGTCGGTGCGGTGTGGTCGCCTTTCACGGCGCCTTGCGGTACCGGGATTTCCTTGATCGGAATGATCGGCGTGCCGTCACGACGGTCGAGGACGTACAGGCTGCCCTGCTTGGTCGGAGCGATCAGCGCAGGTTTCACGCCGTCGGCGGTTTTCATGTCGAGCAGGGTTGGCTGGCTGCCGACGTCCATGTCCCACAGGTCATGGTGGGTGAACTGGTAGTTCCAGCGCACTTTACCGGTGGCGAGGTCCAAGGCAACGAGGCCGGCGCTGAATTTTTCCGCGCCCGGGGTGCGGTTGCCGCCCCATTGGTCCGGGGTCTGGTTGCCCAGTGGCAGGTAGACCATGCCGAGTTTTTCATCGACGCTGGCCAGCGACCACATGTTCGCCGAGTTGCGGCTGTAGGTTTCGCCCGGGGCCAGAGGCTCGGTGGCGTCCGGCTTGTCGCTGTCCCAGTTCCACACCAGGTGACCGTCGCGCACGTCGAAGGCGCGGATCACGCCCGATGGCTCATTGGTCGATTCGTTGTCGGTAACGTGACCGCCCATGATCACCAGATCACGGGTAATCGCCGCTGGCGAGGTGGAGTAGTAGCCGCCAGCGGTGAACGGGCCGATGCCTTGGGTCAGGTCGACCACGCCGTTGGTGCCGAAGCCTTCGCAGATCTTGCCGGTGTCGGCGTTCAACGCAATCAGGCGGGCATCAGCGGTTGGCAGGTACAGACGACGCGGGCAGGCCTGAGCAACAGCCTGGCCGGCTTCGGAGATGACAGCGGAACCGGCGTTTTCAGACTTGGCATAGGCGGCTTCGTCGTAATACGACACGCCACGGCAGGTCATGTGGGCGAAGCCCTTGAAGCCGACCGGGCTCTTGATCTGTGGATCGAAGCGCCAGATTTCCTTGCCGGTGTCCGGGTCCAGTGCCAGCACTTTGCTGTGCGCGGTGCAGGCGTAGACCATGCCGTTGGCTTTGAGCGGGGTGTTTTCGTTGGTCAGCTCGACCGGGTCATCCGCAGTTGGCAGGTCGCCGGTCTGGATGCGCCAGGCTTCCTGCAACTTACCGACGTTTTCCGGGGTGATCTGCTTGAGCGGCGAGTAGCGGTCACCGAACTCGGTGCGACCGTAGGCTTGCCAGTCGCCATCCGGCATGGCCGGTGCGGTGCTGGTCATGTCCGCAGTGTCGCGGCCCAGTTCGCCGAAGGTCTCGCCCGGATGAGTGAAGAGGCTGGCCAGAGCGGTAACGCCGGCCAGAATCACAGCGACGGTCAGGCCGCCGGTGCCGATTTTCGCCGGGCCGTTGAGCAGCAGCGGACGACGGAACCATGGCAGCAGCATCACGAAACCGAGGACAAACCACAGCGCCAGACGCGGCACCAGTTGCCACCAGTCCAGACCGACTTCCCACAATGCCCACACGGTGCTGGCAAACAGCACGATGGCGTACAGGCCCAGCGCCGCGCGGCGACGCATCAGCAGCAGGATGCCGCTCAGAGCGATGCCGATACCGGCCAGCAGATAGTAAAGCGAGCCGCCGAGCATGCTCAGCTTGACTCCCCCGGCCAGCATGGCCAGGCCCATCAGTAGAAGCAGGATGCCGAGCAGGCCCGGTAGCAGACGGCCCCGACTCGAAGCACTTTCGGTGCTCATAGTGTGATTCTCCGTGACGTTTATGTAGTCCCGCGCTGTAGTCACTTTAGATGACGATTTGGCGCAGGCATGGTTCAGATAAAAACTTGTTCGGCTAACGAAATGCATTCCTGTGGAAGCGAGCCTGCTCGCGAAAGCGGTGTATCAGGCAACACTGCAGCGACTGACAGGCCGCCTTCGCGAGCAGGGGTTAGCTGTGATCTTTAGAACGACGACTGGATCTTGATCCCGCCGATCAGGGCGTCGTCGACGTCGTTCACGCCACCGGGGTGGCGGATGTATTGCAGGTTCGGGCGCACGGTCAGCCAGTTGGTTACGTGCACGCCGTAATACAGCTCGGCGCTGTATTCGGTGTCCTGCGGTGGCAGGAACGCCGGATTGTCGTAGTCGTAGACGGCGTTGGCGCGGTTGCTCGCCTCGGCGTTCTTGCGATAGGCCGGGTTGACGTGTACACGAGCGAGGGCGAAACCGATGTCATCTTTGGCGCGGGCGTCGAACGGGCCTTTGTAGGTCAGGCCGGCCTGCACGTAGTTGTCGATGGCGTTGGTTTTCTTGTCGTGCATCGTCGCGTTGGCGAACAGGCTCAAACCACGCGAGTGGTCGCTGGCGATACTGGTCACCTGTTGCTGCACGCCCAGCCATACGCCGTGCTTGCTCGACGCACTGCGATAGGCTTCGCCGCTCAGCGCTGCCGGTTGGTCATTGCGGTCTTTATAGACGTCAGAGGCCTTGGCATTGCTGTAGTAATAACCGGCGCGGTATTCGCCCGGCAGACCGTTGAGCTTCGGCGTCCACACCAGTTCGACCGGCAGGATCGCGCCCTGGGTGCCGCTGCCGCTGAGTTTGAAACCGTTGCCGCGATCGAGGTTCGACGGGTTCTGCTCGTAGGCGCCGACCTGCGCATACAGCTCCGGCGTCAGGTGATATTTGACCCGCAGCGCCCACTGGCTGACCGGCCAGTTGTACCAGATGCCGCCGACCCAGTTGCCGACCTGCGAGCCGCAGAACGCGAGGTTCTGGAAGTCGCAGGGGAAGCTGTTGAAATCCTCGCCTTCGCCGAAACGGCCGACCTTGATGTCGAGCTTCTGATCGAAGAATTTCTGCTGGTACCACATCTGCGTCAGGCGCGTGGTCTGGCCACGGCCCCAGACTTCCTGGGCGGAAGTGAAGCCGCCAACGCGCGGGTCGTTGATGCGGTCGTTGCTGATGTTGTTGCCGCTGCGTTTGGTGATGGTCAGCTGAAATTCGGCGTCGTTCCAACCGAGGATCTTCTGCAGATCCAGATGGGTGCCGAGGCCGAACTGGTCGCTGTAGCGGGCAGTGCGGTCGTGATCGTAACCGCCGTGCAGATTGCTGCCCATTTCGCCGGTGTAATCGAGTTTGAAGTCGTAGCCTTTTTCCGCAAGTTCTGTGCGCGTGCCGTTCCAGTCACCGAGCATGTACGGTGATTCACTGTCGAAGGCCGGCGCCGCGTGGGCACAGGTAGCCAAGCCAAGGGCGGTGCAGCCGCCAAGGGTGCGCAGGGCAGAGATAGCGCTGTCTCGGGAGAAGGAAAAGTCAGGCATGAAGAAGTCTTTTTTTGATGTTTTTTCGAGTGCAGGCCGAGCGCTTCAGATTGTCGCAGGCAGTGAAGCGTTTCAGCGGAAGGGCGGCAGGATAATGATCTGTAACAAATTGAGAAAGCGCTTTTGCAGACATGCAGCGTTTCGGATTCGGTAACAGTGCGGCAAACGGGCGCATTGTGAGCCGGGCCACAGCCTGCGATCTTCCCGGGTTGGCCTACATTTGCAGGAAGGCCTTCCACCCGCTCAGCCCCTCGGCTAAGGTGCGCGGCTTCTGCATATCACTTCGCCCAAAGGCCCGGCATGAACGAACAATCCCCCGATCCGCTGCACGGCGTGACCCTCGAACAGATCCTCAACGCACTGGTGACTCACTACGAGTGGTCGGGTCTGGCCGAGCGTATCGACATCCGTTGTTTCAAGAGCGATCCGAGCATCAAGTCGAGCCTGACCTTCCTGCGTAAAACCCCGTGGGCGCGGGAGAAGGTCGAACGCCTGTACGTGAAGCTGATGCGCACCAAGCGACCGCTCTGAGATGGACAGCGCGAGGCGCCGACGCCTGATCACCGGCCTGGCCGTGTTGGGCTGGGCCGGATTGACGATTCAGCTGTACCTGATCTTCTTTGCACGATTGAGCATCGGCGCCAGCCTGCTGGGCGGGCTGGTGAGTTTCTTCAGCTACTTCACCATATTGACCAACACCCTGGTGGCGACGGTGCTGACCTGCGCGGTCACCGAGCGCGAATCCGCCGCGCGGCGCTGGTTTCTGCAACCGTGGGTCAGCAGCGGGATCGCGGTGAGCATCGCCGTGGTCGGTCTGGCCTACAGCATCCTGCTGCGGCATTTGTGGCACCCCGAAGGCTGGCAGTTTGTTGCCGATGAGTTGCTCCACGACGTCATGCCATTGCTGTTTCTCGGCTATTGGTGGTGCTGCGTCCCCAAAGGCACGTTGCGCCTGAGGCACCTGCCGCTGTGGCTGATCTATCCGCTGGTGTATTTCATCTACGCCTTGCTGCGCGGGCATCTGCTCGGCGCCTATGCGTATCCGTTCATTGATGTGGCGGTGCTAGGTTATCCACAGGTGCTGGCGAATGCCGGGGGGATCTTGGTGGGGTTTGTGTTGGTGGGCCTGCTGATTATCGGCCTGGATCGTAGAAAGACCGCACGAAGTTGATATTCAATGTGGGAGCGAGCTTGCTCGCGAATGCGGTGTATCAGTTTGCATGGATGTTGACTGACACACCGCTTTCGCGAGCAAGCTCGCTCCCACAGGGAAATTGTGGTCAGAGGAAAATCACTCCTCGTCAGAGCCTTCCGCGCGCCAGTAGCCAACAGCCTTGATGAACTGTTCATCGAGCCCATGCTCATCGATCAGCACCCGGCGGATCTGCCGTGAGACCTTGGTCTCGGTCGCCACCCAGGCGTAAAGATTGCCCTTGGGCACCTGCAGTTGTTTGACCGTCGTCAGCAGGTTGTCCTTGCCACCTTCACGCAGCACCCAGATCACATTGAACTGCGCCGCGCTTTCCAGCACTTGCTGCTCGGCACCGTTTTCCACTTCGATCACCACGAGTGCCCGGCGATTTGCCGCCAGACCTTCGAGGCGGCGGGCGATGGCGGGGAGGGCGGTTTCGTCGCCGATCAGCAGGTAGCTGTCAAAGATGTCCGGCACGATCATCGAACCGCGCGGCCCGCCGATATGCAGGAACTGCCCCGGTTGCGCCTGTTCCGCCCATGTCGAGGCAGGGCCGTCGCCGTGCAGGACGAAATCGATGTCCAGCTCCATTTTTTCCAGGTCGTAACGACGCGGCGTGTAGTCGCGCATCTCGGGCATCGGCCCGTTGTCCTTGCCGGCGCCCAGTTGCATCGTCTCCAGCGCCGCCGCTTGTTCGGCGTTCTGCGGGAACAGCAGTTTGACGTGATCGTCCGTGCCCAGGCTGATGAACCCGGCCAGTTCCGGCCCGCCGAGGGTGATGCGGCGCATGCGTGGGGTCAGGTCGGTGACGCGCAGCACTTCAAGTTTGCGCCGTTTGATTTCGTGCATCACGCGGTGAATGGTTTGGTTATCGACTGCAGTCATTCGGCTTTCTCCGTGGCAGGTTGAACGGCAGGGCCGTCGACGATGGCTTTGGCGGTGTCGTTGAGCAGGTCACGCACGCGCAGGATTTCTTCGGCGCTCCAGCGCCCATGGTGCAGCTGCAAGGCATGGCGCAGGTTGTGCACCGCTTCGTGGATTTCCGCCGGACGATCATGGCCGCGCAGCGAACGCTTGCTGACGTCGATGCGCATGCGGACGCCGTCGAGCGCCACCGCTTGTTCACTTAAAGACAAACGACCGGCGTCGGTGACGCTGTAACGCTTTTTGCCGGCCTCGGCATCACCGGCGATCAGGTCGCTCTCTTCCAGAAAGGTCAGGGTCGGGTAGATCACCCCGGGGCTGGGGCTGTAGGCGCCGTCGAACATGCCTTCAATCTGGCGGATCAGGTCGTAACCGTGGCAGGGCTGCTCGGCGATCAGCGCCAGCAACAGCAATTTCAAGTCGCCGGGGGCAAAGACTCGCGGGCCGCGGCCGCCGCGTTCGCGACCGGGGCGCTTCTCGAAGCCGTCGCGGCCATCGCCATGCTCGCGGAGGGGGGAATGATGGTCTCTCATTTCGCTTCTCTCTCGTCGTATTTAGATACAACTTAAGATATATCTTAAGCGCTGTGCAAGACGTTTTTAGCCTCTGGCGGCGCTCGACGGACGAGTGGTCAGCGTGAAAAAAGCCACAAAACTCTTTCCGATCAAAAATAAAAAGGCGTGACCTTAAAGTTAAAGTTATCGCTCTAGTTGAGCTCGAGTATATATTCTAATTTCTCGCAAGTTGCCGCGTTAAAGCGGCTAAGTTGCTGTATGGTTTTTTCCCTGTAACTGTGTGTAGGGCGCAACTTACAGCGAATGTTGCAAGTATCTGTTTTTTGTTCTTTTTTCTGGCGGGGTGTGGGGTTGTTTAACTACGAGTTTGTCGGAAGTTGCCTGCTTACATTCCAGAGGCAACAGTCGATGATGCCCGGCATTGAAAGTTCAAGTTGCTTCAGCGGTCGACGAGCAAAAGGTTTATGAGCTTTCAATGACACCCCCTTATATAAAGCAAACAGGTACTGAACGATGTTCAAGAAATTCGCAATCGCTGCTCCACTGGCTCTTCTGGCAATGTCCTCCACTGCCTTCGCTGCGGGCGAGGCGTCGCACACCATCAGTCTTGTCGCCACAGTGCCAACCACCAGCTTCTTTGTGGTGCCGGTCGACCCTGATCTGGTCAACAAGGACCAGGACATGAGCTACAACCCTGCCACCGGCAAGATGACCGAGGTCAAAGGTTACTTCGACGTACGTAACACTGACGGCTCCGTTCACGCCAGCCTCAATGGCATCCCTATGCTGCAATCGGGTGTCGATCAGATTGCCCTGGACGTTGAATTCAACGGCAAGGTTCTTAACCAAGTGCCACAAATGGTTGTGGGTGAGGATGAATCCGACAGTACCTACCGCGCATTGCTGAAAATCGCTCCGCGTGCCAGTTCCACATACGCGCCGGGTGATTACACCGGAACGATTGCAATGGTTTTCGATGCGGTACCTCCGGTCGGTTCGCGCTGATCGCGTGATCGCCTGCTAGACGCCCACCTTCACCGTGGGTTTGACCGGCGGGGCAAACATCCGTGTTTGCCCCGACGGACTTTCATTGTCTGAAAATCAGAGTACGAGTTCATGTTCCCGATGACACCCATCGCGGCTGCGCTTGCGCTGTTGTTCTGTGCCAGCGCAGTCATGGCTTCCGACGCCACCGGTACCACGCCACGCAGTTTGCTGGCGCAGGCCAAAGGCTTGCCGGCGGATTTCGAGGAGCATTTCTTTGATGTACCGCTGGCGGTGCGGGTCGAAGTCGATCAGCAGCCGCTGGGCGAAGCCATGGTGGTGCTGTCGCGAGATGACCGCATCACGCTTCTCGAATTCACCGATACCAGCGAAAACCGCTTTGGCCCGGCCGAGCGGGAAAAGTGGGCGAGCTACCTCAAACCCGGTGTGCCTCTGGGCGCGTGCCGCGGTTCGTGTCCCGATCAGTTTCTGGCGGTGCACTACAACCTGCAAAGTTCGCTGGTTTCGATCCTCACTGAAAATGCCGAGCGCGATGTTCAGGCCAAGCGTTATTACGAGCAACCCGACGGCGGCAGTCGTGGCCTGATGGTGCGCAATCAACTCAATCTCAATGGCGGCCAGGATCAGGATCTGGGTGGGCGCTTCGGCCTGGAAGCCAGTTCCAGTCTGGGCAACTGGAGCCAGACCCTCAACCTGCAAATGGCCCGGCTCGGCGGTCCTGACACCAAGCTGTATCACGCCGTGCATGAACTGCACACCCAGCGCGAACTGCAAGGCAGTTTCTTTCGCCTGGGCTACTTCACCCCCAATTCCGAAGGGCTGATGCGTCAGCCGCGCACGTTCGGCACCAGCCCCGACACCGCTGTAGGCCTCATGTATGGCAGCTCCGACAGTCTGGCGATCAACACGCCGATGCCGAGCGTGTATCCGATCTACGTGACCGCCAATCGTCAGGGGGCGGTGGAAATCTGGCGCAATGGTTTGCTGATCAACACGCAATCGGTGCCCGCCGGCCTGCAGTCGCTCGATACGCGGCCGCTGCCGGGTGGCATTTACGAGGTGGAGGTTCGCCTGATCGAGGACGGCCAGATCACCTCCACCACGCAGGAACTGGTCTACAAGCCGAGCAACTGGCGCAACCTCGACGAGCGCTGGCGCTACAACGTATTTGCCGGCGAAGAAAGCAAGCTGTTGAGTAACTGGGACAAGCAAAGCAGTGGCAGCCCGACCGCCGGTGCATCGCTCAACTATCTGTTACATCCGCGGGTAATTCTCGGCGCCTCGGCGCGGCAGATTCGCGAAAAGCTGCAGTACGGCACATCCATCGACTGGACCCTGGCCAACCACCTCAGCCTGTATGCCAATGTCTACAAGACCGAGGACTACGGCACCGGTCTGGATCTGCAAAGCCTTTACAACTATGGCGCGGGCAGTCTGGTGATCAGCCACAACCGCAGCTGGCTCGACACCACCAACACCTACGAAACGCTGCCCGACGGCACTCGCGTTCGTCCGCGTAACGTGTTCGTCGGCCAGACCAGCAATTCATCGCTGGCGCTCAATCATCGGGTGAGCAGCAAGAGTTCGGTCAATGCCCGGGTTTCGCACAGCGAAGGCAATGTCGAAGGCGTAGGCCTGGATCTGGGCTGGACCCAGCGCACTGTGCTGCTGGGCAGTGATGCCAGTTGGCGCCTGTCGGTCTTTGATCGTCCGGGCAGTTTCAGCAGCGGCGATGCGCGCAACCGCGGGATCGATCTGAGCATCAATCTGGCGCTCGGCGCGCCCGGTCAACAGCTCACCGGCAGCATCGGCTCACGCACCGCCCGTGATGGCAAACGCGACAACAACGCCTCGCTCGGCTGGCGCAAGGATTTCAAGGATCACGTGCTGCAAAGCGTCTCGGTTACGGCGCTCACCGATACCTACGGCCTGGGCATGTCGAGCCTGGCCAATTTCCGCACCGATGCGGTCAACGGCGATGGCTTTATTCAACGCTCGTCCTACAACGGCAATTTCACCGGCGGCCTCAACCTCGACAGCACGCTGGTTGTCGGTGGCGCGCAGATGCTCATGACCAATCACAGCGAAGTGCGCGGCGCCGGGATGATCGTCGATGTCGAATCGGACATCGACGACATCGTCCTGCGCGCGGACGACTATAGCGGGAGCAGCGCTGCCTTGAAGCCGGGGCGCAATTTCATCCCGATCACGGCCTATCAGAACAGCTCCGTGAGCTTCGACTTCGAGGGCAATAACGTGCCCGCAGCGACCATCGAGCCGGCGCGCACTCGCTATCACCTGAACAAGGGCGGGGTGGAGTACCGCAAGATCCGTGTGATGAAAACCCTGACAGTGCTCGGTCGCCTGATCGATGAAGCAGGGCAGCCGCTCAAGGGCCATCATGTGATCAACCATGCCAGCCGTGGTGTCACCGAGGTCGACGGGTTCTTTTCAATGGAGATGAACGCCGGTTCGCCGACCCTCGAGATCCGTCGCGATAATCGCTTGCTGTGTCAGTTCCGCCTCGATGCCAACCAGTACCGCAGTGAAAACAACGTCCTGATGATAGGCGATCTGCGCTGCACGCCAGACACCGTGGCCGACGTCGGTATCACCGCGCAGAAGGCGGGCTGAACCGATGACCAGGTCCACATTCGGGCGACACGCGCAGCGGCAATATCAGCGTTATCCGGGAAGCCGACGCATGAACGTGCGCGCCGGTGCCTTGTTCCTTTTTTCATGGAGTTGAAGTGATGAACCGTGGTTTTTTGCTGGGCGTGCTCAGCGTGTTTTGCCTGACGGCGCAGGCCGGGCCACAGATCAATGTCGGTACGGTGTACGACTATATGGATGGCGACAAGAGCACCTATCTGAAACGGGTGTTCAACAGCGGCGATGCCACCGCGTTCGTCAAGGTAAACGTTCTGGAGATTGTCTACGACGCCGACGGCACGCCGAAGGAAATCCCGGTTGAGAACGCTGCCGACGGCGCTTCGCGCAACGGCCTGATGGCCAGCCCGGCGCGGCTGATCGTCCCGGCCGAGGGCATGCAGGGCACCCGCTTGCTGTACATGGGCGAACGCGATCGCGAGCGTTACTTCCGCGTGCGATTCGTGCCGGTGGTGCCGGAAAAGGAAGACGAGTTCGCTGTCAGCCAGGAAGAACGGGAAGACTACAAAAAGGCACTGACGGCCGGGGTCAACGTGATGACCGGTTTCGGCACGGTGTTCTTCGTACGGCCCAGGGAAACGCGGTTCGCCACGACGATCAATGAAACCGAAAGCCGCTACGAACTGCGCAATGACGGCAACACCGTGGTGATTGTCGACGAGTTCAGAAACTGCTCGTTGAGCGACGAAACCGACTGCGGTGTGACCACCAAACACCATGTGCTGGCGGGCAAGACGTTCGCTTTCGACAAGGAGAAGGGCCGTGGGTACCGCTTCTTCCTGATCGAAGGCAGCGAGAAGAAGAACCTGACGGTCAGCAGCCGCTAGGTCTGCTTTTCATTGACGCAACGGGTAACCAACATGATCAAGCAATGCTCCGTCGTCGCGCTGATAGCCGCGGCGGCTCTGGCCAGCGATGCGGCCTGGGCGGCTCGGGAAGCACACACGTTCGAAGTGACAGTGGAAGTGCCGAACCGATCGTTCTACATCATTCCCGCGGTGCCGGACTGGATTCACCGACCGCAGCGGCTCGACTGGAATCACTCGACCTCAAGCCTGAGCAGTGTGCGCAAGTACTTTGATGTGCGTCACGACACCAGTGCGATTGAAGCGCGGCTGGAATCCGCACCCTACCTTTCGAACGGTCGGCCGGCAGACGATATCAGTCTGCGCGTGACCTTTAACAAGGTGGAGCTGAGCGCCGAGATGGCGCCGCGCGAGGTGGTGTCGCAGGCCGAGGCCGCTGCGGGGACACGGGTGCTGTTGCAGATCGACCCGATCAGCCCGGAGGGCGGCTACCGCCCCGGGGATTACGCCGGCAACGTGCTGTTGCTGTTCAGTGCCCGAGCGCCTGGCGAGTGAGATGGCTCGCGCAATGCTGGTATCGAAGTATTTTCTGGAGACCACCCATGATTTTTTCTAGCGCCCCGGGCATCCGCCCATGGATCGGATTGCTGTTGACGTTGTTCAGCGCTGCGGCAGTGGCCGAAGTGCACAACATTGATGCCACCTTCGAGCCGGACTTTGCCAATCCGCAAAAAAATCAGTTCAAGAATCAGACACCATCCGAGGGTTTCTGCCGTCAAGCAGCGGAAACGTGCGCGAATTTGGGCCTGTTCAGCCTGATCGCGCGCATCCCGTTCGCCGCCAATGCACCGATTCAGGCCAACCACGCCGATCCGCGCCAGGGTGGCATGGCCAAAGTGCCGTCCGACTGGAGGACTGTTTCGGTGACCAACGCTGCCGGTGACAGCCACATTGTCGAGGTGAGAATTGCCGGTATTGGTCACGAGGCGGGCTTCCCGTTGTCGTTCGCCGAGTTGACCGGAGGCGGCAGGTGGGATGACTTATGGGAAGGCGGCGGCTGGGTCTACGCTCCACCACCGTGTCTGGGTGTCGGTGTCTTTACAGCGGGACAGCATGGTTACAACAGTTTCTGGAGAGTTCCGGAAGGGGCGGGAGTCTGCGCCAAGAAAGCTCTGTTCGATATCCCGCTTGGCATGAACTATCAGTATTTCGTCTACGCCTACGAACTGCGCACGCCGGATCCGCTGAAAATGGATGCTGGCGACTACACCGGTGCCATTACCTACACCGTCGGCCCGAACATGGATTTCGACATGGGCGATGTGATGATCCCGAACGACTCGATTCTGACCCTCAATTTCAATCTGAGGGTTACGCACACCATGAAGGTCGATATTCCTCCCGGCGGCAACCGCGTGGCGCTGCAACCGGTGGGCGGTTGGCAGTCGTGGCTGAACGAGGGCCGCAAGCCGACCCGACTGATGCGTGACCAGACGTTCAATATCTCGGCCTCGAGCCGCTTCAAGATGAACATCGAGTGCCAGTACGTCTCCGGCAACAACTGCGGGTTATGGGAGTCGAGCGCCGGCCATATGGCACCACTGGAAGTCAGCGTCAGCCTGCCCAACGGGCTGACCGATGGCGCCGGACAAGCGGTCAATCGCCGGCGATTGCTGCGCGATGGCACGGGCACCGAGTTGTTTCAGCCAAGCTTTTATCTGGATCGCAAGGTGGGCACGCTGCATTTCGAAGTAGCCCGCGATGCGGTGGATGGAATGCTCAAGGACGGATATGCGCGCAGCTATTCGGGTAATGTCACGGTGATCTGGGATTCGGAGGTAGGTTAAGCGCGATTCCGGTCAAGCAGCCCATGCCAGTCTGGCTGCGTTCAGACGCTCGATCGGGCCGCAGCGTCTTGCGCGGCTGCACGGGGCCAGCCTGGCACGACTCCTCGCGGTCTCTGCGACAGAAGCAAGAGCAGCAATGCGATGTCATCCGGACAGGATTGCCAACTGCGCCGGGCCGGTGGTAACCACGGGTGAATTTTTTGCCGGACGACATTGCGAGTCACTGCCCGGTTGCAGATACGGCGTGAGAATCGGCGCCATGCCCTTGAGCACTTGCGTGGGCAGGGCCGAGGTGAACTTGAAGTTCTCTGCCGAGCGCCCCGGGACGAACGCGGTAAGCGTGCCGAAATGGTGATCGCCAATGTAGAACACGAAGGTCGCCGTGCGGTTGATCGACTTCGAACTGATGATCCGCCCGCCGGAGCCGATCGCCGCAATGCGGTTGTCGCCGGTGCCGGTCTTGCCACCCATGGCCAGCGGCGTGCCGTCTGGCAATTTGAAACTGCCCGACAACCGTTTGGCGGTACCGGCATCGACCACTTGCGACAACGCCTCGCGCATGGCTCTGGCCACTTCCACCGGCATCACCCGTTTGCCCACGTGCGGGTCGTTGACCAGTCTGGTTTCGTAAGGCGTATCGGCGGCGAAATGCAGGCTGTCGATGCGCAGTGTCGGCATGCGTACGCCGTCATTGAGGATGGTGCCGATCAGCTCGGCGAGCGCGCCGGGACGGTCGCCGGAACTGCCGATGGCGGTGGCCAGTGACGGCACCAGGTGATCGAACGGGTAGCCGACTTTCTGCCAGCGCTGATGAATGTCGAGGAACGCTTCGATCTCGAGCATGGTGCGAATACGACTGTCGCGCGCGCCTTTGTGCCGGCTCTTGAACAGCCAGCTGTAGACTTCCTGGCGCTCGAAATGGCTGGCCTTGACGATCTCGCTGAAGGTCGCTTCCGGGTGATGCAGCAGATAACCCATCATCCACAGATCCAGCGGATGGACCTTGGCGATGAAGCCCTGATCAGGCAAATCGTAACTGCCGGGGCCATAGGAATCGTAGAGGCGGATCAGGCGGTCATCGGTGAGTTTCTCCTTGAGTTTGGCGCCTTTGAGGTGGGCGCGAACAAAGCTGTTGAAGTCTTCCTGGCTGGCATCCGGCAACAGATAACGGTGCACCGCCGCCATGCGAATCGGCGTCGGGCGGATGCTGTCGAGGAAGGTTTCCAGGCGCGCCTGGGTGTCCTTGTTCTTGTACTTCTTCCAGAACTTGAGCAGGAACGAGGTGCCTTCGCGGTCGGCGAAACTGGCCAGGTATTCCTGACGGCGCGGGTCGCGATCATCCTTGAGCAATTCGCCGTTGGGGCCTGAGTAGGTGGTGTAACGGACGATGTCGCGCATCAGCCGAATGAACGGCAGGTTGATCGACTCGCGCAGCGAATCGCGCAGGGTCGGCAGGCGACCGTTGTCCTCTTTGCGGAAGTTGTTGAATCTGTGCAGGCCGCCGCCGGTGAAAAACGCCTCGCCGGGGCTGGCCGAATATTTGCGATCCAGCGCGGCGCCGAGCAGCTTCGACAGATCGTGATCCTTGTTCTGGATCAGGTAGTCGATGACCCAGCGGCTGAGGCGGTCCTGATCCGGCACTTCGACTTTTTTCAATTCCGGCCCGCTCATCGCGCCGTATTTGTCGTGCAGCTCGGCGACGATTTGCAGGTACGTGGTCAGCACACGCATTTTCGCCGTGGAGCCGAGTTCGAGCTTGCTGCCTTCGTTGATGTCGAACGGCTGGTCGGTGCTGTCGGTCTGCACGCGTACGCGCGAGCCGTCCGGGGTCAGTTCGAAGAGGGTGAAGCTGTAGCGCACTTGCGTGGTGCTGGTCGGCGTCAGCAGGCGTTCGCCGAGCAGGCCGATTTCGGCAGCGTAGACCGGATCGGCGAGTTTTTTCAGATAAGCCGTGGCCTGCGTTTGCAGGTCGCCCTGCAGGGTGCTGGTGGCTGACAGGTCGAGACGATCGAGGTCGTAAAGCGGCCGGTTGAGCATGCTCGCCAGGCGGCTGCGGGCAACGCTGATGCCCTTGTTGGTTTCAATCGGCTGCATCGTTGGCTGGGTCTGCCAGTCGCGGTATGACACGGTGCTTGCCAGCGCGGCGTCGGCCAGAGCGCTGTCGATCACGCCGTTCTGCTTGAGCAGGCGCAGGTGGCTGTCGGTGAGGCTGGCCAATTCGTCGCGGCCCTTGGTCAGGTAATGCGAAGGACGGCGCTGGGCAATCATCAGCGAGAGCATTTCACGCAGGGCGAGGCCTTTGGCGGCCATGGTCTGCGGATCGGTCTTCGGGCTGTTCAGTTGCTCGTTGGCCTTGTTGAAATCACTGCCGTACCAGACCCGTAAACCTTCGGCCATGCCGTGCACTTCACCGTGGCCAGGCACCGCCGAGAGCGGCACGCTGTTGAGGTAGTCGCGCACGATGTTCTGCCGCGAACCGAGGGTCTGCGGGCCATCCTGATAGGCGCGCACGCTGGCGGAAATCATCTGGCGGATCTTCTCCGCGCCCGACACGGTCAGGCCATCGGGCGAGTGGCGATACTTTTCCAGTTGCGTTGCCAGAGTGCTGCCGCCGGCCGATTGCCCGGGCAGGCGCAGCAACTTCGCCACTTGCGACCACGCGGCCATGCCGAAGCGCGGCCAGTCCACGGCCGGGTTGGCCAGCGGTTGTTTCGGGTCGAGAAGAAAGCGGTTTTCGATGAACAGCAGGCTGCTGACCACCACCGGCGGAATCGCCGCGAAGTCGGCATACAGTTGCTGCGGATAGTTGTATCGATACAGCGGCGCGCCTCGGCAATCGGTGATCGACAGCCCGGCCTGAATCTTTTCCGAATACGGCACGAACAGGCCTTTGTCGGTGTAACCGAGCAGGGCAGGGGAGAAGCGCGTCTGCTCGGTGATCACGTAATTGCGCTTGAGCAGACGCGGCAGGAATTCGTCCAGAGAGCTGTAACCCAGGCGCAGATCGAACGGCCCGTTGCCCGGATAACGAATCGCTTCGCTGGGGCCGGGTTCAAGTTTGTAGGTCAGCGAAGCGGCGTACTGGCTCAGCTCCCGCGCCTGGAAACGCGAAGTGCGCATTTCCTTGGACGCGGCGAGTCCCACCACCACCGCAATGATCAAAAACAGCAACCAGAAAGCCTTCCACCCGTGCCGGTTGCGACGGGGTTTTTCAGGGACAGGCGCTTCATTCACACGTTCAGTCTGAACCACGGTTTTACTCGAATCGGTTTGCCACAAAGCGCCCATAGTCGACTGATCCATTCACGCAGATTGATCGGACTTGTCTGAAGCTTAGACGGTGGTTGAAGCCGGTGAAAAAAATGTGAAGAGCGGAGCCGGTGCTCTGTCTGAATAAAACTGGAACAAACACTGTGGCGAGGGGATTCATCCCCGTTGGGCCGCGAAGCGGCACCAAAACCTGCCAACACGGTTTCTACAGGCACACCGCGTGTGAGCAAGTTGCGACTGCTGCGCAGCCGAGCGGGGATAAATCCCCTCACCACAAAGATACTGTTCACATCCCCATGATGTGTCTGTGTAAAGCAATGGACTCCCTGTGGCTAGCAGATTTATCAGTCATGCAGGAACTCCCTGTGGCGAGGGGATTCATCCCCGCTGGGCTGCGAAGCAGCCCCAAAACCTGCCACCACAGTTTCTACAGGCACACTGCATGTGAGCAGTTGCGCCTGCTTCGCAGCCGAGCGGGGATAAATCCCCTCGCCACAAAGATACTGTTCACATCCCGGGATGTTGTCTGTGTTGAGGAAAAGATTCCTGTGGCTAGCAGATTTATCAGTCATGCAGGGATTCCCTGTGGTGAGGGGATTTATCCCCGCTGGGCTGCAAAGCAGCCCCAAAAAACTGCCACCACGGTTTCTACAGGCCCACCGCGTGTCAGCGAGTTGCGCCTGCTTCGCAGCCGAGCGGGGATAAATCCCCTCACCACAAAGATACTGTTCACATCCCCATGATGTGTCTGTGTAAGCAATGGACTCCCTGTGGCTAGCAGATTTATCAGTCATGCAGGGACTCCCTGTGGCGAGGGGATTTATCCCCGCTGGGCTGCAAAGCAGCCCCAAAACCTGCCACCACAGTTTCTACAGGCGCACCGCGTGTCAGCAAGTTGCGCCTGCTTCGCAGCCGAGCGGGGATAAATCCCCTCGCCACAAAGATACTGTTCACATCCCGGGATGTTGTCTGTGTTGAGGAAAGGATTCCTGTGGCTAGCAGATTTATCAGTCATGCAGGGACTCCCTGTGGCGAGGGGATTCATCCCCGCTGGGCTGCAAAGCAGCCCCAAAACCTGCCTCCACGGTTTATGCAGGCACACCGCGTGTGAGGAAATTGCGACTGCTGCGCAGCCGAGCGGGGATAAATCCCCTCGCCACAAAGATACTGTTCACATCCCCATGATGTGTCTGTGCGAGCAATGGACTCCCTGTGGCTAGCAGATTTATCAGTCATGCAGGGACTCCCTGTGGCGAGGGGATTTATCCCCGCTGGGCTGCAAAGCAGCCCCAAAACCTGCCACCACAGTTTCTACAGGCCCACCGCGTGTCAGCAAGTTGCGCCTGCTTCGCAGCCGAGCGGGGATAAATCCCCTCGCCACAAAGAGGCTGTTCACATCCCAGGATGTTGTCTGTGTGAGGAAGAAATCCACCTATTCCATAGAACTATTGTGCTCAGAGCCACCAGGCATCCCAAAGCGGGTAGTCACCGAGGTTATCGACCAGCCCGGCTCGCAAAGGATTATTGATGATATAGCGGGCGAAGGGCTCCAGGTCCTCGCCGTCACGGATCGCTCGGTCATGGTAGCCGGTTTGCCACAGCGGTCCGTGACGTCCGGTTTTTCTGTTAACCGCATGCGTACAGCGAGCCTTTACACCGCCGATGACTTCGCCAAGTGAGCCGCGTTGCAATTGCATCAGCCAATGAAAGTGGTCAGGCATGACAACCCAGGCGATGGACTGCGCGACTCCTTGCTCATGAGCCCGGCGCAGTTCTGCAACCAGTAACCGGCCGGTCTGCCAATCTGCAAATACGGGCTGGCGTTCGTGGATGACTGAGGTGATGAAGTAGGCACGACCGTTTTCCGAGAAACGACCTTGGCGCAGACGGTGGGAGTTGGGACGGACTGGCATGTGAGCTTCCTTGCATGTGCTCCTGGCTTTTTCAAAGGTTAGTGGTTGGCCGCCCCGCTCGGCGCTGCAACTGTTGAGCGAAATTTCTGAATCCGTCGGGCGATTTATCCGTGATCAAGCGAGGCGAGACATCACACAGCGGATCAAATGCCCCAGGGCTGAAACATGACGCTGCACCATCGCTGTGCAATACTTCGCGGCTTTTTCAGTGGCGACTTTTCCTACGTAATGCAGGTAATGCCTCTCCGCAGAACCCACTATTGCCGAGAGTTGTCGCTGAATGTTGTGACTTTTAGAGTGAAAAATCCTGCCCTGAGCTTTTTATACTGCACGCCCCGCTGATCTTTCAGGCCCGCCCTGCAAGACGCGTCTGCCCACGAAGCCGACGCGGTTTCCTGCCCAGCCAAGGCCTATCGGCCGACGCTTCGAAACCCGGTGGTCATATCCAATAACAAGACGAGGTTGTACCCCTATGCCAGTTGGCAATCCTCTGCCGCACGGCGACACCGCTTCGGGCGGTCCGCTCAAACGAGAACTCGGCGAACGGCATATCCGCCTGATGGCGCTCGGTGCCTGTATCGGCGTCGGCCTGTTTCTCGGCTCGGCCAAAGCCATCCAGATGGCCGGTCCGGCGATCATGCTTTCCTACATCCTTGGCGGTCTGGCGATCCTGGTGATCATGCGCGCCCTTGGCGAAATGGCCGTGCATAACCCGGTGGCCGGTTCGTTCAGCCGCTACGCGCAGGACTATCTCGGTCCGCTGGCAGGCTTTCTCACCGGTTGGAATTACTGGTTTCTGTGGCTGGTGACCTGCGTCGCGGAAATCACTGCGGTGGCGGTGTACATGGGTATCTGGTTCCCGGATGTGCCGCGTTGGATCTGGGCCCTGGCGGCGTTGATCAGCATGGGCTCGATCAACCTGATCGCGGTGAAAGCCTTCGGCGAGTTCGAATTCTGGTTCGCCCTGATCAAGATCGTCACCATCATCGCCATGGTCATCGGCGGCGTCGGCATCATCGCCTTCGGTTTCGGTAACGATGGCGTGGCGTTGGGCATTTCCAATCTATGGGCGCACGGCGGTTTCATGCCCAACGGCGTGACCGGTGTGCTGATGTCACTGCAAATGGTCATGTTCGCCTACCTCGGCGTCGAGATGATCGGCCTCACCGCCGGCGAAGCGAAAAACCCACAGAAGACCATTCCCGATGCGATCGGCTCGGTGTTCTGGCGGATTCTGCTGTTCTACGTCGGCGCGCTGTTCGTGATTCTGTCGATCTACCCGTGGAACGAAATCGGCACCCAGGGCAGCCCGTTCGTGATGACCTTCGAGCGGCTGGGCATCAAGACCGCCGCCGGTATCATCAACTTCGTGGTGATTACTGCGGCGCTGTCGTCGTGCAACGGCGGCATCTTCAGCACCGGGCGCATGCTCTACAGCCTGGCGCAGAACGGCCAGGCCCCGGCCGGTTTCGCCAAGACCTCGAACAACGGCGTGCCACGCCGCGCGTTGTTGCTGTCGATTGCGGTGTTGCTGTTGGGTGTAGTGCTCAACTATCTGGTGCCGGAAAAGGTTTTCGTCTGGGTCACCTCGATTGCCACCTTCGGTGCGATCTGGACCTGGGTGATGATCCTCCTCGCCCAGCTGAAATTCCGCAAAGGCCTGAGCGCCAGCGAACGTGCCGGCCTCAAGTACAAGATGTGGCTGTACCCGGTCAGTTCGTATTTCGCCCTGGCGTTTCTGGTACTGGTGGTCGGCCTGATGGCGTACTTCCCGGATACCCGCGTGGCGCTGTACGTGGGGCCGGCGTTTCTGGTGTTGTTGACGGTGTTGTTTTACGTGTTCAAGTTGCAGCCGACGCAAGTGTCGCAAGGTTCGGTGCGTTCGGTTTCTTGAACCGTAAGTGTGTAAACAACGAAGCCCTGATCGAGAGATTGGGGCTTTTGGTTTTATGGGCACGGCGATTAACGGTCAACGCATTGAAATCGCACGCGATGAGCTATGGACACGTGAGTACGACAAGATGACCGCTGGTCGGATACAGCCCTCGACCTGTAATTTCTGACAGTAGACCGTTTTCAAGCTCTGACCTAGCTTGGAGGTCCGTCCTCTGGAAGCGGCTGGCAACCACCATGAAAGGATTCTCTGCAACTACCGTTATCGGACTGGCCGATGCGCTCATCCATTGGCAAATATTTTTCGTGCTTTGTCAGGCGGCCGCCCTGAGTCAGGCGGCCAGCAACTTTGCGGCGTTCTGCGTAGCTGCTGCGCTCTCTTTCTATCTGAACATGCTTTATATCTTTGAAAGGGAAACGCCGGTATTTCCCTATCTGATGTTCATCGGCCTGATGGGCGGCGTCAGTTATGGCGTGGGTGTCATCGGGGACGTCTGGCGCTTGTCGGGGCTTGTGACGGTCGCTTCGTTTTCGCTGGTGAATATTGTTTCAGGGTACTGCGTTTTCCGCTTTGTCCTTTTTCCAGGGCGACGGGCATGAACGTCTCTCCGCCTGACGTACTGCCGATGTCAGCGTCCTGCGCTACTTCAATGCCCTTCGTGGTTGATTTGGACGGGACCCTCGTCAAATCTGATCTGCTGTTCGAATGTGTGATGTCCTTTGTCCGCAGCAAACCATTGCACTGCCTGAAACTCTTACCCTGGCTCTGGCATGGCAAGGCGTATCTGAAAGATCGACTGGCAATGGCGACGGACATCGATGTCGCGACTTTGCCCTATGATCCCGACGCGCTCCGGATGATTGAGGAACAGCGCAATGCCGGTCGGAAAGTTGTTCTGGCCACGGCCAGTCATCACACATTGGCGGTACGTATCGCCGAGCACCTGAAGCTCTTTGATGACGTTCTGGGTACGACCCTTGAGCAGAACCTTTCCGGAACGAACAAGCGTGATGTGCTGGTGACGTTATATGGGGAAAAAGGGTTCGATTACATCGGTAACTCGCTGGACGACTTGCCGATTTGGCGCTCGGCCAGACGTGCTTATATCGTCAACCCTTTAGCAGGCGTCGAACGCGCCACCCGGCACATGGATAATGTAGTTCAGGTGGTTCAATCTCGGGTTACGTATTTCAGAAGTTTGTACAAGGCCTTGCGCATTCATCAATGGATGAAGAATGTGCTGATTTTCGTTCCCCTTCTTGCGGCGCATCTAATGGCCAATCCGCTGCTGTTGGGGCGCGGCATGCTGGCCTTCATACTTTTCGGCTTGTGTGCATCGAGCGTCTATCTCCTGAATGACTTGCTCGACCTGAACGATGACCGCAAGCACCCGACCAAACGCAATCGACCCTTCGCCAGTGGCTCATTATCCATCCAGTCCGGTCTTGTGGTTTTTCCCGTGCTGTTGTCAGTTTCGTTCATCGGCGCCTGGTTGTGCCTGCCTCTCCCGTTCGTTGCCGTGCTCGCCTGTTATTACATTTTGACGCTGGTGTATTCGCTGGCGCTGAAGCGGTTGATGGCACTGGATGTGATCGCCTTGGCGCTGCTTTATACCTTGCGCATCATTGCCGGTGGCGCCGCGTTTGGCCTCGACCTGACGGGGTGGATGCTGGCTTTTTCCATGTTCATGTTCTTGAGCCTCGCGCTGGTCAAGCGCTATGCCGAACTGTTGCTGGCGCTGCACAGCGGCATCACCGGTAAGACCGGCGGCCGCGACTACTTCCCTGCCGACCTGGCAATGCTCTCCTCTTTGGGGGCCGCATCCGGTTATCTCGCCGTCCTGGTGTTGGCGCTTTACATCCATGACAGCGTGACTACCCAGCTGTACGCATCTCCCCGATGGCTCTGGTTTGCCTGCCCACTGATGCTGCTCTGGATCACCCGTATCTGGCTCCTGACGCATCGAGGCCGCATGAATGAGGATCCGGTGGTTTTCGCACTGCGTGATCGCTTGAGTCTGGTGATGGGAACGGCGTTCTGCCTGATTTTCTGGGTGGCGGCATGAGCCACTCGACTTGCCATCGCAGGCGCTATGGCGGGACCTGCGTCTTTTGACAGATTTTTGCTTCGAATGGAGTTCGAATATGAGTCAGCTGAACGTCGAAAATTTCTACCGCAACTCTCGCATCAATACCTCGGATATGAGGATTGCGATACTGGTTTTTTTTGTGCCGACGGGTTTGTTGTTGTTGTCGACGTTGGTGATGAACTCTGGGGTTATGATTTATACGCTGGATGACCCCTACATACATATGAAGATGGCCAGAAATATCTGGAATGGCCATTACGGAATAAATCTTCATGAATACTCTGCGCCGTCGTCAAGTATCATATGGCCCTTTCTACTGGCGCCTTTTTCATATCTAGGCAGCGTATTTTTTTATGTGCCGTTAGCGCTGAATGCAGTGTTTGCGTTTTTGACGTTTTTGTTGATATTCAATCTTCTAAAGAGTCTCGGTTGCAAATACGCAGCGTTGATCACGTTTGCCATATTTTGCTCATTTAATTTATATGGTCTTGTTTATAATGGCATGGAGCATAGCCTGCAGGTCGCTCTGACGGCTTTTATTGCTGCAAGTATTGTTCGGCGGGAGTATTTGCAGGAAGAGAAAATAACGAACTTTACGTATTTCGCCATTTTTTTGTTGCCACTGGTGCGTTATGAGGGACTGGCCGTTTCGCTGCCGACGTTAATTTATCTATTGATCAATGTTGAACGTAAAAAGCCTTTGTTTTGCGCTATTGCAATACTGCTCGCCCTGGTCTCTTTCAGTTTTTTCCTGAACAGCCTGGGGCTGGGCTGGTTACCCTCTTCAGTGCTTGCCAAAAGCGATATCAATGATATGGCGTCATTGGGGCTGCATGTTTTAACGCAATACGGCCAATGGGGGTGGGTGGTCTACACGGTATTGATGGTTTGCGCGTTTTTCGCTGGGAATAAATCGGTGATATGGCTGCTGCTCAGCGTTACGTTACTTCATATGGTATTCGGCAAGTCGGGTTGGTACGGGCGATATGAAATTTACTGGCTGGTATTCGTCGCCATGTTGATCCTCGCAATCTGTAGCACGCAACTCGTCGGGAGGGGGATGGTGCTTGTATTCAGCTGCTTGCCCGTGGCGTTCACTGGGCTTGTCTACGTAACATTAAGCACTCCTTGGGCATCCGCAAATATCTATAATCAGCAATATATGATGTCAATGATTGTCGGTCGTTTGAATGAAGCCGTGGCGGTTAACGATCTGGGACTTGTTTCGTTGGCGACAGACAATTACATATTGGATCTCGCGGGTCTGGCTAGTTATGAGGCCTTACTGTTGAGACGTAAGCAAAAAGACTCGTTGTGGATCGGGGGGCTGATGAAGCGGCATAATGTCAAATACGCTTTTATTTATGAAGAGTGGTTTACCGGGCGTCCTGCCAACTTCCTGAAAGTTGCTATTTTGAAATTGGCAGTGCCGAATATAACCTCAGCCGAGAGTTCTGTCTCTTTGTATGCAGTGGACTCGGCATCCGCTGACAAGTTGAAGGTTGTATTGGCTGAGTTTCGCAAAGCATATCCGAGTCGTCAATTTGAGCTCATCTATGTTCAGTAACCTAAAAATTATTCGTTGGATTTTTACCAAGGATAGGAGGTGACACCATTGTTACTTTCGTCATGGGGCAACTACCCCTTTGCAGCACAAACTGGTCATCCTTGCCAATGGCGAGCCGATATCAGACCGCAGTGGCAGCAGTTGATCGAATCACACGGGACAACTTTGCCGTTTGGCAATGGCCGCAGCTATGGCGATAGCTGCATGGCTGCAAGCGATCATGTGCTGCAATTGCGTCCTCTGAACCGCTTCATCGAAGCCGACTGGGAAAAGGGTGAGATCTGCGCTGAAGCCGGCGTGACACTGGGCGAGATTTTACAACTCGCCATTCCCCGTGGCTGGTTTTTGCCCGTCACGCCCGGTACGCGGCATGTAACGCTGGGTGGGGCGGTAGCCAATGACGTCCACGGGAAAAATCACCATCGCTGCGGCACGTTTGCTCATTCGCTGGTGTGTTTCGAACTGCACCGATCCGTGCAATCGCCGATGGTCTGTTCGCTGCGGGAAAATCCTCAGTGGTTTGCTGCGACCATCGGCGGGCTCGGCCTGACGGGCGTGATTACCTGGGTGCGCATTCGTCTGCGCAAGATCCAGTCGAGCCTGATCGACAGCACACGGGTGCGTTTTGACTGTCTGGATGATTTTTTTGCCCTGTCGGCCGACATGGATGCGCGGCATGAATACAGCGTCGCGTGGATTGATTGCCTGGCCAAGGGCAATGCGCTAGGGCGCGGATGCTTCACGGCTGGTGATCATTGCGTGGCGGGGCCCCTTGAGATCGCTGCACCACGTTCTCTGTCTGTCCCGATCCGCCCTCCGGTATCGCTGATCAATTCGCTCACCTTGAAACTGTTCAACGATCACTACTGGAAACGGCAGCCAACGAACGGACAACATCAAAAGGTTGGCTACAGCTCGTTCTTCTATCCGCTAGACCGTATCGAAAACTGGAATCGTATCTACGGACGCAGAGGTTTCCAGCAATTTCAGTGCGTATTGCCGGCCTCGGGTGCAGCCGTGGCACTGGCCGAATTACTCAAGTCGATTGCGCGCAGCGGCAGTGGCTCTTTCCTCGCGGTGCTCAAGCGTTGTGGCGACATTCCTTCGCCGGGATGGCTTTCCTTTCCTATGCCCGGTACTTCATTGGCGCTGGACTTTCCACACGACATAGATCTGCCGAAAAAACTTCTGCCGCGTCTCGACGCCATCGTGCGGGAAGCAGGCGGTCGTTTGTACCCAGCCAAGGACGCTCACATGAGCGGTAGCGATTTTCGCCAGGCCTATCCCGCCTGGGAGCAACTGGAAGCGATGCGCGACCCGGCCCTGATCTCCCGTTTCTGGCAGCGAGTCACTCGATGAAAAAAATACTGATTGTGGGCGCCACCTCGGCGATTGCCTGCGCTTGCGCACGATTGTGGGCGGCTGATCGCAGCGAATTGTTCCTGGTCGGCAGGGATGCGCAAAAGCTCCAGCAAACCAGTGTCGATCTGCAGGCTCGAGGTGCCAGAGCCGTGACCACGTACGTCATGGACGCCAGTGATATCGCCGCACATCCGGTCATGTATGAGAAGTGCCTGGCGACGTTGCAGACGGTGGATATCTGTCTGATTGCCTATGGCTCGCTGCCAGATCAGTACGCGTGCGAACAACACGTTGAACAGGCCATGGAGCAGTTCGCCAATAACGGCAGTTCAATGATCGCGCTGTTGACGCTGTTGGCAAACCGCATGGCTGTCCAGCAGTACGGCACGCTGGCGGTCATTTCCTCGGTTGCCGGGGATCGAGGACGACCTTCCAATTACCTGTACGGCGCGGCAAAGGCGGCCGTGTCCACGTTCTGCGAAGGCTTGCGGGTACGCTTGTTCAAGGCGGGTGTGCATGTGATCACGATAAAGCCTGGGTTAGTCGACACGCCCATGACGCAAGGGCTGGCGCTGCCCTCCTTGCTTGTAGCGCAACCGGATACGGTTGCCCGGCGAATAGTCAGAGGGATCAATCGACAGGTGGCGGTGCTGTATGTGCCCGGGTTTTGGGGGCTGATCATGTGGCTGATTCGGGTGATGCCGCAGCCGTTGTTCAAGAGGCTGAACCTTTGAATCAGACGCTGATGTTATCCGGGTGGCGTTACCGCGTTTTGATTGGCTCGGTGATCTGCTCCGCCCTCGCTTATCTCGCTGTTTCCCTGTGGGGTGGGTGGTCGGCGGTGAGCGCGGCGGTCAGTCGAGTAGGTTGGTGGCAGTGCGGGCAAATCGTCGGCGTGATTTTGCTTGGATACGGTCTGCGTTTTTTGCGTTGGCAGGGTTATCTGTCTGCCCTGGGTCACCGGTTGCCCTGGCGGCCGAGCTTGAACATCTACCTGGCCGGATTCGCCCTGACGACTACTCCCGGCAAGGCCGGGGAGGCGTTGCGCGGTGTTTTGCTCAAACGTTTGGAGGTGCCTTACGCACAGAGCTTTGCCGCGCTGTTCAGTGAGCGGCTTGCGGACCTGCTGGCGATGGTGGGCCTGGCATTGTTCGGTTTGAGCGCGCATCCGGAATGGTTGTCGATGGTCGTTGCCAGTCTCGTCCTCCTGGCATGCGGTGCATCGATGATGTTTTCGCCAAGCCTTGCCAGCGCGATTGATCGTCGCACTGAGCAACGGCACGACAGATTCTCGCGGTTGCTGGGGCATGCCGTTCAGGTATTGCGTCAGTCGCGCCGCTGTCATTCCCCTCGTCGCGTCATGGGCGCAACGCTATTGAGCCTGCTGGCCTGGGGGCTTGAAGCATTGGCGTTTTACTGGATTTTGCAGGCGATGGGCGCGGACGTGAGCCTGACGTTAGCGATCTTTATTTATGCGGTGGCCATGTTGGCGGGGGCGTTGAGTTTCATGCCGGGTGGGCTCGGTAGCACCGAAGCAGTAATGGTGGGGTTGCTGGTGTCGAGTGGCGTGGAATTGGCAGATGCGATTGCGGCGACGGTTTTGTTGCGGTTGGTGACGTTGTGGTTAGCAGTTGGGTTGGGAACGGTTGTACTAATTCAAATAAAAGTCTGATTCCGGACAAGGCTGTTGTTCGGAATGTCGAGAGGGGACTATGCGTATCCTGACAAATAAGAATACTTTAATAGTTTATGTTTTATTAGGATCTTGTATTGCGCTTGGTGCAATACTTAGAAGTTATAATATTTTTGATAAAAGTCTGTGGATGGATGAGCTTTTTAGTGCGTGGGCTAGCGATCCGGAAAATAGTCTCGAAACGGTTTTTCATAGGACGGTCGAAGACGTACATCCGCCACTATTTCAAATATTGCTTTGGGTTGCGTATAAGATTTTCGGTTATGACGAAAGGGTGGGGCGGGTTTTTTCAATGGTTTTGGGTGTTGCGGTTATCCCAGTCATGTACGTTCTTGGGTATAAATTGTTCAATGTGACAGTGGGGTTGTTTGTTGCGTTCTTGTCGGCAATTAATTTTTACTTGATTGTGTTCTCTCAAAATTCTCGATCTTACGAGTTGCTGGTGTTTTTAACTGTTGTGTCTTTTGTTTTACTGCTGGATTTGATCAGGAAGCAAAATTATTCAAGCGCAATATATTACGCGCTGGCGTGCGCGGCTTTGGTCAATACGCATTATTTTGGTTTTCTGCTGGTCATGAATCAGGCCTTATTTTTAATGTGGTTTTCATTTTGCCCGCGTTTTAAAAAGCGTGTTTTTTTTCTCGGTGCGGGAGCTGGCATTGTTATCCTAGCGTCAATTGTTCCAATAATTCCCTATATTTTGATCAATATGGAAAGAAAAGATACCTGGATTCAGGTTCCTGTTGGAACATTTGCAGTTGAATCATTGGTGTTGCCCTTCGGTGATCTATCTGCGGCGTTGTTGAGTCTTGTGCTTCTATTATTCGGGTTGAACTCGTTGATTAAAAAAGATGCGGAGCGCTTGCCCTTGTCACTACTCTTGAGTTGGTGGTTGATAAGTTACGCAGTCGCATACGTGAAATCGATTTTTTTTACCCCTGTATTATCGGAGAAGAATATTATTGTTTTTGTTCCGGTGTTGCTGGTTTTTATTGCTTGTGGTGTCGAGCAAGTAAGAGGGGGTGGGGCAAGAGTAGTGTTGCTCGCATTCCTTGCGTTGGTGTCTGTTTCCTATTTTTTAAAAGGAGCAGATTTGCCTGAAAGTGTAAGGATTGAACACGACTTGAGGTCTCCGGCTATCAAAATAATTAATGAAGGGGGAAATATTCCCGTGTATGGACGTTGGGATACTCTCCATGCGACCTACTTTAAATTATTAGGTGCTTCAATTGACGTGGCAGGTCTTGATGTTATTGAGGATGGTATGGCTGCAGGTAAGGCGCCGGTCTGTTTTTTTATGATCGCCGATCAATGGGATAGGGAACACATCAATAACTATCCGAATAAGTATTCGGTCGAATTAAAAGATACGGCCGAATTCAAGAATTCGGCCGTTCTCAAGTACTGTGTCATGGGACATTCAGTTGAGCCACCATGATATTGCTTTTCTGAATTCAAGAATCGGAGTTCCGAATAGGTGCGATGTTCCGTCTGTTCTCTAAGCTGCGACGACCTCGCTCGGCTCAAAACTGTCCGCCCGCGCCATCTGCCACATCCGCGAATAGAACTCGCCATTCACTTCACCGGTGAGCAATTCCCCCGGTTTCAAAAACACGTGCAACTGCGAGAACAGTTTGATCTCGGTCGCCGACATGCGTCGTACCAGATGCTTGGCCGATAGTTGCGATGGATGATCAAGCCCGGCGGCAGCGAGCATCTCCGCCAGCGCTTTGAGCGTGCTGCGATGGAAGTTGTAGACGCGCTGGGCCTTGTCCGGCACCACCAGAGCGCGTTGGCGCAGGGCGTCCTGAGTGGCGACGCCGGTCGGGCATTTGTTGGTGTGGCACGACTGTGACTGGATGCAGCCGATGGCGAACATGAAGCCGCGCGCCGAGTTGGCCCAGTCGGCGCCGATAGCCAGCACGCTGGCGATGTCGAAGGCGCTGACGATCTTGCCGCTGGCGCCGAGTTTGATCTTGTCGCGCAGGTTGAGGCCGACCAGCGTGTTGTGCACGAACAGCAGGCCTTCGCGCATCGGCACGCCGATGTGGTCGGTGAACTCGACAGGCGCTGCGCCAGTGCCGCCTTCCTTGCCATCGACGACGATGAAGTCCGGAAGAATGCCGGTTTCCAGCATGGCCTTGGCAATGCCCATGAATTCCCACGGATGGCCGAGGCAGAACTTGAAGCCCACCGGTTTGCCGCCGGACAGCTCACGCAGTTGCTGGATGAACTGCATCATCTCGATCGGCGTGGAAAACGCACTGTGGCGCGACGGCGAGACGCAGTCCTCGCCCATCAGGATGCCGCGTGTTTCCGCAATCTCCCTGGTGACCTTGTGCTTGGGCAAGATCCCGCCATGGCCGGGTTTGGCGCCCTGGCTCATCTTGATTTCGATCATGCGCACTTGCGGATTCTGCGCCTGCACGGCGAAGCGCTCAGGGTCGAAACGGCCGTCGCTGGTGCGGCAGCCGAAGTAGCCGCTGCCCAGCTCCCAGGTCAGATCGCCGCCGTGTTCGCGGTGATACGGGCTGATGCTGCCTTCACCGGTGTCGTGGGCGAAATTGCCGAGTTTCGCGCCCTGGTTCAGCGCGCGAATGGCGTTGGCGCTGAGCGAGCCGAAGCTCATCGCCGAGATATTGAAGATCGACGCCGAATACGGCTGCGTGCACTGCGGCCCGCCGACAGTGACGCGGAAACCATTCGGGTCGCTCAACGGTGCCGGGCGCATCGAGTGGCCGATGAATTCGAAGCCGGACTGGTAGACGTCGATCAGTGTGCCGAACGGTTTGTCGGCGGTTTCGTTTTTCGCTCGCGAGTACACCAGCGAACGCTGGGCGCGGGAGAAGGGCAGGGCGTCGCTGTCGGATTCGAGCAGATACTGGCGAATCTCCGGGCGGATACCTTCGACCAGATAACGGATGTTGCCCAGAATCGGATAATTGCGGCGCACTGCATGGCGCGTCTGCAACAGGTCGAACACGCCGAGCAGGCTCAGCACCGCGGTGATGGCGGTGATCGGCCACAGCCAGTCATGTTCGAGAAAGGGCAGGCTGGCGAGGGTGAAAATCACGCAGACGGCAAAGAAGGCGTAGCGGCTCAGCAGCGACAGGCTCATACGGTTTCCTTGGTTCGGACTCAATTTTGTGCAACGGCACGCATTTCTGTGGGAGCGAGCAGGCTCGCTCCCACAAAAAGCGTTAGTCACATTGTTTCAGGCGTTCTGCGCCTGCAGAAAAATCGAAAACAGCTCGGACTGGGATTTGATCCCCAGCTTGCTGTACATGTGTTTCTTATGGACTTTCACGGTTTCCACGGAGATTTCCAGCTTGCGGGCGATTTCCTTACTGGAACAACCGCTGAGCATCAAACGCCCGACGTCCAGTTCCCGCGCGGTCAGTTGGGCGCCCTTGAGCTGTTGCACCGATGCTTCCAGTTGCACCCGCCAGTCTGCCTGCGCAGGTGCGGCGGCGAGGGCCACGGTTTCGTTGATTTCGTACGGCAGGCGCTGGCGCAACAGGCCCAGCACCCATGGTTGAATCAAAGACAGCAAAGCGATCTGTTCGCCAGTGAAACGTTTTTCACTGCCCAGCGACAGGCACAGCGTGCGCTCGCCTTCGAGCTGGCAATTGAACTGGATTTCGTCGGCCACCACATTCAGACGAAAGTATCGCTGGTAGTACTCGGTCAGCTCGAAATGCTCCGGCGCGACTTCCGAGAGGCGATACAGGCCGGTGCGCGACTGCTCGCGGCAGGCGATGTAGAACGGATCGAGCAGATACAGCCCGCGCAGGTAATCCTGGAACAGCGGGTCCGGGCTGCCGTCCTCGCCGGGGCATTCGGCGAAGACTTGCGGATGCTGATCGGCGCTGAACAGCAGCACCACCCAGCTATCGAACGCCACGTACTGCTCAAGCAGACGCACCAGTTGCGCCCAGAAATTCGGCTTGTCGAGCGCGTCGATCAGTTGCCCGACAGCGCGGTGCCAAGTGATGTCATTCAACGAAAGTGTCATCGATCTACCCCTATCGGGTTACCCCGGCCGCGTGATTCCCTGGCCGGTTGCTTGCTGCGCATACTGGCCCACAGACAGGCACCGGGCAATCTTTCCGGGCCGGGCCACATAACAAGGGATAACCATGAAAGTCGAACTCGCCCAACTGGCGGGCCGTGACAACGACACGGCTTACAACCTGCAACGCGCACTGGCGGCGATTGCTGCCTGCGCGGCCGACACGCAGATGATCGTGTTCCCGGAAACCCACCTGATGGGCTTCCCCAACGCCGAAACCGTGGCGCAGATCGCCGAACCGCTCGACGGCCCGACCGTCAGCGCCGTGCTTGCGGCCGCGCGTGAGCGCAACATCGCCGTGGTGGTCGGCATGGCCGAGAACGACAACGGCCGCTACTACAACACCACGCTGCTGATCACCCCCGGAGGCATCGCCCTGAAATACCGCAAGACCCATCTGTGGGCTTCGGATCGCGGCGTGTTCGAAGCCGGCGATCGTTACGCCACCTGCGTGTGGAACGGCGTGCGCGTGGGCCTGTTGATCTGCTACGACATCGAGTTCCCGGAAACCGCCCGCGCCCTGGCGCAACTGGGTGCGGAATTGCTCATCGTCACCAACGGCAACATGGACCCGTACGGCCCGACCCACCGCACCGCGATCATGGCCCGCGCCCAGGAAAACCAGGCGTTTGCGCTGATGGTCAATCGCGTTGATGCAGGGGATGACGGCCTGGTGTTTGCCGGCGGCAGTGCGCTGGTCGATCCGCTGGGGGCGCTGCTGTTCGAGGCCGGACGCGAAGAAGGGCAGTTCAGGGTCGAGCTGGATTTCACGCAACTGGAGATCGCGCGCAAGGATTACCGCTATCTGGATGATCAGCGTTTGAAGTTGCCGGGGGAGGTGGTGGAGCAGGCTTGCGGTGTTCGCGAGCTATTGATTCCACACCCATAACCGCTGCCCTCACCCTAGCCCTCTCCCGGAGGGAGAGGGGACTGACCGAGGTGTAGTTTCGAGATACATCGACCTGAGATACCGAGTCGAACTCAGATATTGAAGTCCACATAGATCGGCTCCCTTTCCCCCTCGCCCCCTTTGGGGGAGAGGGCTGGGGTGAGGGGGTAACGATCTTCAGTCGAACAAAAATAATCAGCCACACCCGAAATTTTTGCCGAACCCGGCTCTGCCATAAATCCAATAACATTCGGAGTAAGTCGCCCATGGCTCGTTTGCAACGCACCCTTTCGCTAGGGTCGGTGGTGCTGTTCGGCATCGCCTACATGACGCCGATCATTGTCCTCGGCACTTTCGGCATTCTCGCCCAGTCCACCGCCGGCATGGTGCCGGCCGCCTACCTGGCCGCGCTGGTGGCAATGTTCTTCACCGCCATGAGTTACGGACGCATGGCCGCCGCTTTCCCGGTCGCCGGCTCGGCTTACAGCTACGTGCGCAAGGCGATCAGTCCGAAACTCGGTTTCATTGCCGGCTGGGCGGTGTTGCTCGATTACCTGTTTCTACCGATGGCGATCTGGCTGATCGGCGCCGCTTATCTGGCTTCGGCATTTCCGTCGATCCCGCAATGGATCTGGGTGCTGGCGTTCATCGGCATCACCAGTGCGATCAACATCGTCGGGCTGAAACTGGCCAACGGCATCAATGCCTTGCTGATGCTGGTGCAGTTCCTCGTGTTGATCGCCTTCGTTGCGCTGTGCGTGCACTACATCGGCGGCGACGCGAGCACGCCGCTGTGGTCGATCAAACCGTTCTTCAACGGCGACATGCAGATGCCGCTGATCATGAGTGGCGCCGCGATTGCCTGCTATTCATTCCTTGGCTTTGACGCAGTCAGCACCCTGACCGAAGAGACCCGCGATCCACGCCGCACCATACCCCGGGCGATCATGCTGATCACGTTGATTGGCGGCCTGATCTTCGTTGGCGTTTCGTACTTCGTGCAGATCGCTCATCCATCGTTCCAGTTCGACAGCATCGACTCGGCAGCCTATGAAATTGCGCGCAACATCGGTGGCGACCTGTTCGTGTCGATCTTCCTGATCGGCCTGATCGTCGGCCAGTTCGCCTCGGGGCTGTCGGCCCAGGCCAGTGGTTCGCGACTGCTGTTCGCCATGGGCCGCGACGGCGTCTTGCCGAAGACATTTTTCGGCACCTTGCATGCGCGCTTCGGCACACCGGTCAACAGCATTCTGTTGTGCGCGGCGGTGGCGTTGCTGGCGCTGAAACTCGATGTGACCACCTCGACCTCGTTCATCAACTTCGGCGCGTTCCTGGCGTTCAGCCTGGTCAACCTGTCGGTGATCTTCCATTACTGGATCGGCGGCGAGAAAAAAGGCCCGCGCGAGTTGCTGCTGTTTCTGCTCTGCCCGCTGATCGGTCTGGTCGCCGACCTGTGGCTGATGGTCAGCCTTGATCATCTGGCGGTGTGGCTGGGGCTGAGCTGGCTGGCGATTGGTGTGGTGTATCTCGCCGTGCTGACGGGTGGTTTCCGCCGTCAGCCGCCGGAACTGGATTTTCAGGAAGCGACCTGAGCCTCGCGGCTTGGCTTCCCTCTGACGGGCATGGGATCCTTGGCGCTTTTGCGCCAAGGGATTACTTTATGTCGACCATTCATATCGCCGCAGCCCTGTTGCTCAACGCGCAAGGCCAGACCCTGCTGGTGCGCAAGCGCGGCACCACGGCTTTCATGCAACCGGGCGGCAAGATCGAAGCCAACGAGTTGCCAGTGCACGCATTGGCCCGTGAGCTGGAAGAAGAACTCGGGCTGCAGATCGACCCGGCGCAGGCGATTTTCCTCAACAGTTTTTCCGCCCCCGCCGCCAACGAGCCGGGCTTCATTGTCCATGCGGAAATCTTTCAACTGACCATCGATAGCGACGTCTGCCCGGCGGCGGAAATCGAGGAAGTCATCTGGGTCGATCCGGCCACTGATCCGGCGCTCGAGCTGGCGCCATTGACACGCGAGCACATCCTGCCGTTTTATCGCCGTTCACTGATTGCACTCGCCTGATCATTCCCGCAAAGGACGTTGCCATGATCCCGTTGCAAGACCTGCTGATCTTCGCCGCCGCCGCATTGCTGATGGTGCTGACGCCGGGGCCGAACATGATCTATCTGATCTCGCGGTCGATCTGTCAGGGGCGCCGCGCCGGAGTGACTTCGTTACTTGGCGTGGTCGGCGGGTTCTTCGTGCATATGTTCGCCGCGGCGGCGGGTTTGACGGCGGTGTTTCTCGCCGTGCCGATGGCTTATGAAGTGTTGAAATGGGCCGGTGCGCTGTACCTGCTGTGGCTGGCCTGGCAAGCGGTGAAACCCGGCGCGCGTTCGCCGTTCGAAGCGCAGCAAATGCCGCCCGACTCGTCGCGCAAATTGATCACCATGGGTTTTCTCACCAGCGCACTGAACCCGAAAATCGCCGTGTTCTATCTGTCGGTGTTTCCGCAATTCATCAGCCCTGAGCACGGCTCGGTGTTCACCCAAAGCATCGTCCTCGGCCTCACGCAGATCAGCGTCAGCTTCAGCGTCAATCTGTTGATCGCGCTGTTCGCCGCAGGCATCGCCTCGTGGTTTGTGCGCAACCCGACGTGGCTGGCGATGCAGCGTTATTTCATGGGCTTGGTGCTCGGCGGCCTCGCCGTAAAACTGATGCTCGAACAACGCCGGACCGCCTGACATGTGGATCGAACGGCTGGACGCCAGTCACGCCCTGGCCTACCGCGAACTGATGCTTGAAGCCTATGACCGGCATCCGCAGGCCTTCACTTCCAGCGTGCGCGAACGCGCAGTGATGCCGTTGAGTTGGTGGGAAGGGCGCCTGACCAGCAAGCTCGATGTGGTGCTGGGGGCATTCGATGCCGGGACGTTGGCCGGGATTGTCGGCCTGGCGTTCGAACCGCGCGAGAAGGCGCGCCACAAGGCCACTCTCTTCGGCATGTATGTCTCGGCGGATTTTCGTCGCCGGGGTCTGGGCTTTGATCTGGTGCAGGCGGCATTGGCCGAAGCGCAAAAGCATCCGGCGCTGAAACTGCTGCAGCTCACTGTCACCGCCGGCAATGACGCGGCTTTTCAGTTGTACCAGCGTTGCGGCTTCATTCAGTACGGCCTCGAACCACTCGCCGTGCGGGTGGGCGAAGACTACTTCGACAAGATCCACATGTGGCGCCAGCTCTGACCCACCACGACAATCCTTGTACTGATCGTTCCCACGCTCTGCGTGGGAATGCAGCCCGGGACGCTCTGCGTCCCATCCAGAGCCGAACGCAGAGCGTCCGTTGAGGCATTCCCACGCAGAGCGTGGGAACGATCATCTCCTGCACAGCAGATCAGCGTACGGCACTGACCCCATCGAGGGTCGAAAACGAAGTGTCCTTGGCGGTCAGCAGGAAATCGCGCATATACGGCGCGTCGAGCATGTCGGTGCGAATCGCCGCGTACAGCGTCGCGAACAAGCCCTTTTCACCCAACCGTTTGCCCTTCACATAGCCGCGCGAGCTGTATTCATGCAGCGCCCAGTGCGGCATGCCGCAGACGCCACGGCCGCTGGCGACCAGTTGCATCATCATCACCGTCAGCTCGGAAGTGCGCACCTGCGCCGGTTCGATGTCGGCCGGTTCGAGGAAGCGGGTGAAGATGTCCAGGCGATCGCGCTCGACCGGGTAGGTGATCAGCGTTTCCGTCAACAAGTCTTCAGGAACGATGTACGGCTTGCTCGCCAGCGCATGCTGGTTGGCCACCGCGAGCATGGCTTCGTAGGTGAACAGCGGCACGTAAGTGATGCCGGCAATTTCCAGCGGATCGGAGGTCACCACCAGATCCAGATCGCCACGGGCCAGTGCCGGCAGCGGCGCGAAAGCGAAACCCGAAGCCAGGTCCAGCTCGACTTCCGGCCAGGCATCGCGGAACTGGTCGATAGTCGGCATCAGCCACTGGAAGCAGCTGTGGCATTCGATCGCCATGTGCAGACGCCCGGCGGTGCCACCGGCCAGCCGACCAATGTCCCGTTCCGCAGCACGCAACAGCGGCAGAGTGGCGTCGGCCAGTTGCAGCAGGCGCAGACCGGCGCTGGTGAAGCGCACCGGTTTGGTCTTGCGCACGAACAACTGCATGCCCATGCGCTCTTCCAGCTCTTTGAACTGGTGCGACAAGGCTGACTGCGTCAGATGCAGGCGGTCAGCGGCATCGACAAGGCTGTCGGCTTCGCGCAGGGCGTGCAGGGTTTTCAGATGTCGGATTTCAAGCACCGGCGGGCTCCATGAAGAAAACTTGTGACGAATGCGTGGAAGGTGAGTTTGTCTCATGAAGCAATCTTTGTCGATCTGCCGGCCAGGATCCGGCGATGCAATCGACAGCGGACCGCTCGGCAGTCTTCATCAAACTGTCATGCAACTGTGGCAGCGCGCTCGCACGAACTTCATCAGACTCGCGCTCTACTGGGGTGCTGCGTTTTGGTGTTTTTCATGTTCAAGAGAGTTTTTTCAGTCGCGGCCGCGTTGGCCGCGCTTTTGTTCGGGGCCGGCTCGTTTGCAGCCGGACGCTGTGATGTCAACGTGCCGACCGAGCACGCCGAGCTGGCGCAGGTCAGTCTTGCCTATCAAAGTATCGGTCGTGCATCGGACCCGGCGCTGTTGCTGGTCATGGGCCTGGGTGGGCAGTTGATCCACTGGCCGGACGAAGTCGTGGTCGCGCTGTGTCAGCAAGGGTTTCGGGTGATTCGTTATGACAACCGCGACGTCGGCCTGTCGACCTGGCGGCAGGCGCCGATCGAGGCCAATCTGACCTTCGAAGTGCTGCGTTACAAGCTCGGTTTACCGGTGTCGGCACCGTACAGCCTGACTGACATGGCCGACGATGCGCTGGGTTTGATGACGGCGCTGAAGGTTGAGCAATTCCACGTGCTCGGCGCGAGCATGGGCGGAATGATCGCCCAGCACATGGCGGCGATGGCGCCGCAGCGGGTGGAAAGCCTGACGCTGATCATGACCACATCCGGCGCTGAAGGCCTGCCGGCGCCGAGTGCGGCGCTGGTGCAGTTGCTCTCGCGCCGAGGCGCGCCGAACCGCGAAGTGGCGCTGGAGCAACAGGCCGATCTGCTCGCGGCACTCGGTAGCCCGGCGGTAACCGATGATCGTCAGGCCTTGCTGCAACAGGCGGCGGCGTCCTACGACCGTGCATTCAACCCCGAAGGCGTCAAACGGCAAATCATGGCAATTCTTGCCGAACCCAGTCGCGTGGCTTTGCTCAATCAACTGCGCGTGCCGACCCTGGTGGTGCATGGCACTGCCGATCCGCTGCTGCCGGTGATGCACGGCGTGCATCTGGCGGCGCACATCCAGGGCAGTCAGTTGAAACTGATTCCGGGACTGGCGCATCGCTTTCAGGAGGCGTTCAAGGAACCGTTGCTGGCGGCGGTGCTGCCGTATCTGCAGGCGCATCGCGAGGATACTTCGCATTGGGCGCAGGTCGATCCGGCGGCGCCGAACAATCTGCTGTAACAGTGCCAGCATCCTGTCGCCAAAAAAATATCAATGTGCCACTATTGTTTGCCGCGTTGTTGCCGATAAGGCGCAGGAACGTTTTCAGACATAGGGACTTGATCCATGATTTTTCGCGCTACACGTCAATGGGCCGCGCTGGCTCTGCTCGCCGTACTGACTCTCACCGGCTGCGCCCATGTGCAACCGCCCGTGGCCCTGGACAAACAGTTCTGGGATGCCAAAGAGCCGACCATCGGTGTGGCCATTACCGTCGTACCGTCGCCGGTGCTGGCGCTGACCGGCAATCAGGGCATCCTCGATTACGCCATCAATGCCGGCGTCAACAGCAAGCTCAGCGCCAATGTCGAGACCTGGCAGGTGCGCGATCTGGAAACCCTGCCCGACGCCATCGTCGCCAAGTTGCAGGCCAAGGGCTACAAGGCCAAGCGCATTGATGAAAAGGTCGATCTGAAGACCTTCAAGGATGTCGATTTCCGCGAGGGCTACATGACCAAGGACCTGTCGCCGATGAAAGCTGCCCACGGCATCGACCGTCTGTTGCTGGTGTCGATTTATGCCACCGGTGCCACCCGTAGCTACTACAGCATCGTGCCTACCAGCGTGCCGATGGCCCAGGTCGGCGGCCAGGGCATGGTGATCGATCTGTCGGACAACAAACTCTTGTGGTACCAGCCATTCGCCGCTGTGCAAGCCGCGCAAGGTGAGTGGGACGAGCCGTCCTACACCAATCTGTCCAATGCGTTTTATCAAGCGATGGATAACAGCCGTCAGCAAATGATCGCCCCGTTCGCGCAATGAAACGTCTGGCGCTGACCCTCGCGGCGATCTCGCTGCTGGCGTTGCCTGGCTGTGCGCAGAAACCGGCACCCGAGGCCGGTTTCAAGGATCAGACCGCCATGAGCTATGTGCAGGCTCACGGGCTCAAGGTCGACGTGCAACTGCCGGCGGAATTCGTCGGCGCCAGCACGGTGATCGACAGCAAGGCGGCAGTGAACGCGGCCAATTCCAGCTACACGCTGGTGTCGAGCTCCGGCGCGGGCGCTGGGCTGGCGGGGATTCTGGTAGCCAGCTTGATCAACACGCAAATGGGGTCCGGTACCTTACAGCGCGATGCCGAAAAAGCCGCGCTGAACGAATCGCGGCCGCTGGCCGACCTGCTTGCTGGCGTGCCGTTGCAGGAGCGCTTGCAACAGCGTTTTCATGCGGCGTCGCAGGTGTCCGGATTCAAGCAGGGCACAGGTGCGGTCACGGCACGGTTGCTGATCGAACCGAAGCTGATGCTGACGCCCGATCGCGGCAGTTTCGTGCTGGTCAATCAGGTGCAATTGCAGGATATCGCCGGCTCGCCGCTGTACCGCATGCGCATCGAAGTGGCCAGTCAGCCGATCCGTCGTTGCGGCAAGCAATGCATCGATGACGGCGCCCTTGACCTGTCCAAGGTCACCGCCGTGCTGGATGAATGCATTGATGAATCCATGCGCGTGTTGAGCGCCGACCTGATGCAACCGACGCCACCGCCCGCCGCGCAGGAAACCCTGCGTTACGTGCTCGACGGCCAGCGCGTGGTCGAGCGCGGTTATCAACTGGCGCAGAACGGCAACTACTGGCGCTACCGCAATCTCTACGGTGCGGTGAAGTCAGTGCCGGTGCCGTTCGAGGATGCCTTGTCGTCCGCGCAACTGGCCCGAGTCTACGGTCGCTAGAGGCAGATGCGCGTGGGTTCAGGCATGCAGCCTGACCCACACGCTCACCAGCACCGTCGCCGCTATCAACCAGGCCACCGCCGCCACCGCCAGTGACGCTTCCAGGCGCATGCGGTCGACCATCACATACAACGTCGCCAGGTACACGAAGTAGGGAATGATCGACCACATGCCGAACACGATCGTGGTCTTCAGGTCGTCGACCGAACGGCCCTTGCCGACGATGTAGTGCGCAATCAGGGCAAAGGTCGGGAACAGCGGCACCAGACCGGCGATGTAGTAATTTCTGGTCTTGGACAGTGCCGCGAGGATCAGCACCACTGCGGCGCCGATCGCGGCTTTGAGAATCAGATCCATCAGTGGCTCAGCCCGTACTTTTTGACTTTGTCGAACAGCGTGGTCTTGGCCATGCCCAGTTCCTGGCTGGCCTGGGTCAGGTTGCCGCCGCTGCGTTGCAAGGCGTCGACCAGCAGATTGCGCTCGAACGCTTCCACCGCTTCGGCAAACGCCAGACCCTGGCCGGCGCTGGCCCCGGATTTCTTGAAGGCCGGCAGGCCGAGGGCGAAGCGTTCGGCGACGTTGCGCAGTTCGCGCACGTTGCCCGGCCAGTCGTGGCTCATCAGGTTCGACAGGGTCTGGTTGTCCAGCTCCGGCAGCGCGCGGTCGAAGCGCAGCGCCGATTGCTGGGTGAAGTGTTCGAACAGTTGCAGGATGTCTTCGCGGCGTTCGCGCAGCGGCGGCAATTCCAGGGTCACGACGTTGAGGCGGTAGTACAAGTCGCTGCGAAACTCGCCGGCCTTGCTCGACTCATCAAGGTCGGATTTGGTCGCCGCAATCACCCGGCAATCCACTGCCACGCTCTGGTTCGAGCCGAGACGTTCGAGGGTGCGTTCCTGCAATACGCGCAGCAACTTGATCTGCAACGGCAGCGGCATGCTTTCCACTTCGTCGAGGAACAGCGTACCGCCGTCGGCGTGCTCGATCTTGCCGATGCGGCGTTTGCCGGCGCCGGTGAAGGCGTTGGCTTCGTGGCCGAAGATCTCGCTTTCAAAAAGGTTTTCCGGCAGGCCGCCGCAGTTCAGCGCGACGAACTGTTTGCTGTGGCGCCGACTGAAATCGTGCAGGCAACGAGCGACCAGTTCCTTGCCGGTGCCGGTCTCGCCTTCGATCAAGACGTTGGCCGAAGTGTCGGCGACGTTGGCGATCAGTTCGCGCAGGTTCTGCATCGCTGGTGAACGGCCGATGATCCGCCCTTCAAGGGAGTCGCGTTCAGCCAGTTGCCGACGCAACGAGGAAACCTCGCGGGCGAGGCTGCGTTGCTCCAGCGCCCGTCGCGCGACATCGACCAGGCGCTCCGGCGAGAACGGTTTTTCCATGAAGTCGTAAGCGCCTTTCTGCATCGCGCCGACGGCCATGGAAATGTCGCCGTGGCCGGTGATCAACACTACCGGCAGGCTGCGGTCACGTTGCTTGAGGCGGGTGAGCAATTCCAGGCCATCGATGCCCGGCAGGCGGATGTCGCTGATGACGATGCCGGCAAAGTTGTCGCCGACCTGCGCTAGCGCTTCTTCGGCACTGCCGACGCCGATGCACGGAATGTCTTCGAGGGTCAGCGCCTGTTGGCAGCCGAGCAGCACATGGGGGTCGTCTTCGACAATCAGCACACTGAGTTTGTGGTTCATATTGGCTCGGCAGGAGTAGGGCTTACCAACGGTAAACTGAGAACGAAAGTGGTGCCACCGCCGGCCGGGTGTTCGACACCCAGGTGCCCGCCGGTAGCGGCGGCGAGGCTGGCGGAGAGGGTCAGGCCCAGGCCCAGGCCTTGCTCGCCGGGTTTGGTGGTGAAGAACGGTTCGAACAGATGCTTGCGCGCTTCGGCGTCGATGCCGTGGCCGTTGTCGCGCACCCGCAAGCGATACTTGCCGTTGAATTCTTCACCCTCCAGCCACAGCTGCGGCTGCGGTTGCGCGTGCATGGCGTCGAGGGCGTTGCCGATCAGGTTGACGAGGATCTGTTCGAGACGGGTCTGATCGATCAGCAGATGCACATCGGCAAACTGCCGGTGAATCTGCAGTGCGGTGTTTTCCACGCGCGCGCCGAGCACTTGCAAGGCGGCGTCGACGGCTTTGCCGAGACTGGCCTGACCCTGGTTGTCGCCGCGCCGGGCAAACGAACGCAGGCTGGCGGTGATCCGGCCCATGCGGTCGATCAGGTCGTTGATGGTCTTGAGGTTGGTGCTGGCGACGTCGAGCTGGCCGCGCTCGAGAAAGCGCACGGTGTTGCCCGACAGCGTGCGCATCGCCGCCAGCGGCTGGTTCAGTTCATGGGCAATGCTGGTCGACATCTGGCCGATGGCGGCGAGTTTGCCGGCCTGCACCAGTTCATCCTGGGCGCGGCGCAACGTCTCTTCGGCCTGGCGGCGCTCGCGGATCTGACTCTTCAGGCGTTCGTTGCTGGCGCGCAGATCGGCGGTGCGTTCGGTAATCCGACGCTCCAGTTGACTGTTGGCTTCCTGCAACGCTTCGCGGGCGGCGAGGCGGGTGGCGAGGACTTTGCGCCGCTCGTTCCAGGCAATCAGCAGAAAAGCAAACAGGGCAAACGCCACCGCCACCAGAATGCCTTGGTTGATCGCTTCGCGGCGCAGGTCCTGCAACGGCGTGAGCAGGGTGAAATTCCACGGCGTGTCGCTCAGCAGTCGGGTTTGCGCCAGATAACTGATGTCGTCTTCGTCGGGCTGCAATTCGCTGTTGGCCGGGAAGGTCAGTTTCTCCACGCCTTCGGCCAGTGTCTCGCGGGCCAGCGGTTGCAGTTCGTTGAGCGGGAACCAGTAGTACTGCAGGCTGCGGGCGAGTTTTTCCTTGACCTCGTCGCTCAGCGGAATTACCGATTTCAGACGCCTGGCGGGATCGCTGGAGAGAATGATGATGCCGTTCTCATCGCTGACGAACGCTTCCAGACGCGCCCGTTGCCAACGCTCTTCCATGGCTTCCAGACGCACCTTGACCACCGCGACACCGATGATCTTGCCGTGCTCTTCGAGGCCGTGGGCGAGGTAGTAACCGGGTTCGCCGTTGGTGCTGCCAATGCCATAGAAGCGCCCGGGCTGGCCGCGCACGGCGTCCTTGAAATAGGCGCGGAAGGACAAGTCTTCACCCAGATAACTGTCGACATCGCGCCAGTTGCTGGTGGCCATGACCCGGCCGGTGGTGTCCATGACGTAGATGGCCCGGCTGCGGCTGCGGCGGTTCAGGCCTTCGAGGTAATCGTTGACCGTCTGCCGGTGCTCCGGGGTCGGGTCGGCCAGCAACTGCGGCACACTGGTTTCGAGTTCCAGCAGACTGGGCAGGTAGGTGTATTTGCTGATCTCGCTTTCGACCGCGCGGGCGTGCAGTTCCAGCTGACGCTGGCCGTTCTCGCCGAGGCTGCGGATGCCGAAGTGTTCACTGGTCCAGAAGCCGATGAAACCCAGTCCGACCATCAGGGCGATGATCAGCGGCGGCAGAAACAGATGACGGATCAGACGGGGCTTCACGGCAAGTGATGGCTCTGCAGCGCGATAAAGAGTGGGGTCGCATTTCATCACAGATGCCTTGGGTCAACCACAACACTTGTTTGTGCCTGTGGCGAGGGGATTTATCCCCGTTGGGCCGCGAAGCGGCCCCAAAACCATCACTGCGGTTCAACTGAAAGACCGCATGCACAGGTTTTACGACTGCTGCGCAGCCGGACGGGGATAAATCCCCTCGCCACAGTGAATCTCATTGTCAGGCTGCCCGCACCCCACAGACAGGGTGCGGGTGTGTTGCTTTTAGTGCTGCAGGATTTTCTCGAGGAAGTGCTGCGCGCGTTCGGAGCGGGCGCTGATGTCGCCGAAGAATTCCTCTTTCGGGCAGTCTTCGATGATCTTGCCCTGGTCCATGAAGATCACCCGGTCCGCCACTTTACGGGCGAAGCCCATTTCGTGCGTCACGCACATCATGGTCATGCCTTCGTGGGCCAGCTGCACCATGACGTCGAGCACTTCATTGACCATTTCCGGGTCGAGCGCCGAGGTCGGTTCGTCGAACAGCATGACGATCGGGTCCATCGCCAGCGCACGGGCAATCGCCACACGCTGTTGCTGACCACCGGACAGTTGCCCCGGATGCTTGTGGGCGTGCGCCGACAAACCTACGCGCTCGAGCAGTTGCAGACCTTTTTTGGTCGCCTCTTCCTTGCTGCGACCGAGCACCTTGATCTGCGCGATGGTCAGGTTTTCGGTGATGGTCAGGTGCGGGAACAGTTCGAAATGCTGGAACACCATGCCCACGCGCGAACGCAGTTTCGGCAGGTTGGTTTTCGGGTCGGCGATTGACGTGCCGTCAACCACCACGTCACCTTTCTGGAACGGCTCCAGGGCGTTGACGCACTTGATCAGCGTCGACTTGCCGGAACCCGACGGGCCGCAGACCACGATCACTTCGCCTTTCTTGACCTCGGTGCTGCAATCAGTCAGCACCTGGAAGTCCCCATACCACTTGTTGATGTTTTTGATAGAGATCATACGGCGAACCTTTTTTGCAGACGCTTGACCAACCGCGAGGCGGCGAAGCTGATGATGAAGTACACGAGACCGGCGAAAATCAGGAACTCATTGGAGCGGCCGATGATGTCGCCGCTGGCGCGCGAGGCGTTGAGGAAGTCCACCAGGCCCACGGTGTAGACCAGCGAGGTGTCCTGGAACAGGATGATGCTCTGCTGCAGCAGCAGCGGGGTCATCTTGCGGAACGCCTGCGGCAGGATGATCAGGCGCATCATCTGTCCGTAGTTCATGCCCAGTGCCTGAGCAGCACCCATCTGGCCCTTGGAAATCGACTGCACACCGGCACGGACGATTTCGCAGAAGTACGCCGCTTCGAACATCATGAACGCCACGACGCACGAGGTGAACGCACCGATCGGCGTGTCTTCACCGGTGATCCAGCGCAGCACGAACGGCACTGCCAGGTAGAACCAGGTGATCACCAGCAGCAGCGGAATCGAGCGGAAATAGTTGACGTAGGCGCCAGCGATGCTCGACAGCAGCTTGTTGTGCGACAGACGGCACAGCGCGAGGATCGTGCCGAGAATCATCCCGCCGATCACGCCCATGGCCATCAGTTTGAGGGTCATCACCATGCCGTTCCACAAACCGGGAATGGCCGGGACGATGCCACTGAAATCGAATTCCATTATTTACCCCCCACGGAGATCAGGCCGGGCACCGCGACTTTCTTCTCGACCAGGCGCATCAGCAGCATCAGGCTCATGTTGAGGGTGAAATAGATCAGGGTTGCCAGGGTGAACGCTTCGAACAGGTTGGCCGAGAACTCGGCGGTCTGTTTGGTCTGCGCCAGCAATTCCATCAAACCGATCAGGGACGCCACGGAGGAGTTCTTGAACACGTTGAGGAATTCCGAGGTGAGCGGCGGAATGATGATCCGGTAGGCCTGGGGCAACAGCACGTTCCAGTAGATCTGCGACAGGCTGAAACCCATGGCGCGCGCGGCGGCTTCCTGACCGTGGGGCAGGGCCTGGATACCGGTACGCACTTGTTCACATACGCGGGCGGCGGTGAACAGGCCCAGGCACACGACAACGCTCAGGTAGGCCGAGGTGGTCGGGTTCAAGTCTTGTTTGTACCAGTCCTGCAGGTTCTGCGGCAGCAGGTCGGGTACCAGGAAGTACCAGATGAACAGCTGTACCAGCAGTGGCACGTTACGAAAGAGTTCCACGTAGCAGGTGGCGATGCCGGCCACGAGCCGATTAGGCATCGTGCGCATTACGCCCAGTACCGAGCCCAGCAGCAAGGCAACGATCCAGGCCACGATGGCGATGGCGATGGTCCAGCCCAAACCGGAGATGAACCAGTCGAGATAGGTCTCGCTGCCCACGCCGGTGGACTTGAAGAATACGCCCCAGTCCCAGTTGTAATTCATTAGGGTCTCCCCCGAAATCGATCGATGTACAAGCACCCGCTTGGGGAAAATCCATTCCCGCCTGACGGTGAACGTCAGGCACACAAGATCGGCTCGGAAACCGCCAGGTCGAGTGTTCCAAATAATGCCAGCAGGTAGTAACAGACACCTGAGGGAGGGTTGGCTCCCTCAGGGGATAAGGTTAGTTCGGAATCAGGACTTTTTTTCAGCCGTTTTGTCGTCGGCCGCCTTATCGGTCGGGTTCGCGATCAGGGCCTTGAGTTCGTCGCTCATCGGGAACATCAGGTTCAGGCCTTTTGGTGCGATCGGCTTTTGGAACCAGGTGTCATAGATCTTGTTGATCTCGCCCGACTTAAAGGTAGCAACGATTGCATCGTCAACCGCTTTCTTGAACGGCGCATCGCCTTTGCGAACCATGCAGCCGTAGATTTCGTACGACTGAGCAGTGCCCGTTACAGCCCAGTCATTTGGCTTCTTGGCCTTGGCCATTTCACCGGCCAGCAGTGCGTCGTCCATCATGAAGGCAACGGCACGGCCGCTTTCCAGCATCTGGAAGGATTCACCGTGGTCCTTGGCGGAGATGACGTTCATGCCCATCTGCTTGTCAGCGTTCATGGACTTGAGGATGCGCTCGGAGGTGGTACCGGCGGTGGTTACGACGTTCTTGCCCTTGAGGTCAGCGAAATCCTTGTAGGTCGAGTCCTTTTTGGACAGCAGACGGGTACCAATTTCGAAGATGCCAACGGAGAAGTCGACTTGTTGCTGACGCTCGACGTTGTTGGTGGTGGAACCACACTCAACGTCTACGGTGCCGTTCTGCACCAGCGGGATGCGGGTTTGGGAGGTGACCAGGTTGTATTTGACCTTCAGCTCGCCTTCCTTCATGCCGAGGTCTTTCTCGACAGCTTTCACGATGGCCAGTTGAATGTCGTGGGAGTAGCCCACTGGCTTGCCAGAGCCGTCCGCGATGTAGGAGAACGGGATGGAGGCGTCGCGGTGGCCCAGTGTGATGGTGCCCGACTCTTTGATTTTCTTCAGCGTGCCGGTCAGTTCGGCGGCGAAGACTGGAGTGCTAATCAGAGCGGCAGCGATGGCTGCGCCCAAAATATGGGGAACGATACGCATCAATACTTCCTCGACATTTGTTTTTTTTATGAAGCCTGGACGGCTCTTTCGATACAGCGAATGCCTGTGACGGCTCCTGAAGCATCTCAGGCAAACACGTCCCAAGTGTAGAGCATGAGTCGTGCCAGACTGTTAATAAAGATATAACTATATGATTTATATAGTGATTAACTTTATGTGACGATGTTTATCCGGTGTTTAAGTCCGGCAAACCGAATCGCCGGCAGTAACGCGTTCGGAAAACCGAATTTGTAGGGGCCGGCTTGAGGCGCAAGCCAAAAAAAGCCCCTGGACCTTTTGGTGCAGGGGCTGGGTAGTCATGCTGCTTCGATCTTGCTGCGGTTCTGCTCCAGCTTGATCAGGTAGCGCTGCAGGTTTTCCTGCTCCTCGGGGGTGGTGAACAGCCCGAGCTTGGTGCGGCGCCATAGAATATCGTAGGCCTGGGTCGCCCATTCCTCGGCGCACAGGTAGTCCACTTCCCGGGTATACAGCCCGCCACCCAGATGCTCGCCGAGGTCGGCCAAGGATTGCACGCCTTCGAGCAGCCGCCAGGTGCGACTGCCATAGGTGGTCGACCAACGGCGGGCGATTTCGCTGGGGATCCATTCGTACTTGCTGCGAATGTCCGTGGCCAGGGCTTCTGGCGTGGTCATTTCTTCGCCGCCGGGCAGGCTGGCCTTGGCGGTCCAGCTTGGCTTGATATGGGGGAAGTAGGGGGCCAGTTGCGCCAGTGCCGACTCCGCAAGCTTACGGTAGGTGGTCAGCTTGCCGCCGAACACCGACAGGATCGGCGCTTCTTCACCTGTGCCCGACAACGCCAGGGTGTAGTCGCGGGTAATGGCCGACGGGTTGTCCGACTCGTCGTTGCACAGCGGACGCACGCCGGAGTAGGTGTGCACGATATCGTCGCGGCTCAACTGCTGCTTGAAGTGGGCGTTGACCACCTTGAGCATGTAGTCCGTTTCACCTTCGGTAATCGCCACTTTCGCTGGATCGCCGGTGTACTCACGGTCGGTGGTACCGATGATGGTCAGGTGATTGAGGTACGGAATGGTGAAGACGATGCGCCCGTCTTCGTTCTGCAGGATGTGCGCGTGGGCACCTTCGTACAGTTTCGGCACGATCAGGTGGCTGCCCTGGATCAGGCGGATGCCGTAGGGCGAATCCAGCTTCAGGTCATCCTTGATGAACTTGGCAACCCACGGGCCGGCCGCGTTCACCAGCGCCTTGGCGCGGATCGAGAACAGGCTGCCATCGGCGCGCTCCAGGTGCAGGTGCCACAGGCCCTTGCTGCGACGGGCGCTGACGCAACGGGTCTGGGTGTGGATGTGTGCACCTTTTTCCCGGGCGGCCATGGCGTTGAGCACCACCAGGCGTGCGTCATCGACCCAGCAGTCGGAGTATTCGAAACCCTTGGTGATTTCGCTTTTCAGCGGGCTGTCGGCACCGAACTTCAGGCTTTTGGAGCCAGCGAGTTTTTCGCGCTTGCCGAGGTGGTCATACAGAAACAGGCCAGCGCGGATCATCCACGCCGGGCGCAGATGTGGGCGATGGGGCAGCACAAAGCGCATCTGCTTGACGATGTGCGGGGCCTTGGCCAGCAGCACTTCGCGTTCGGCCAGGGCTTCGCGCACCAGGCGGAATTCGTAATGTTCAAG
>Ga0265296_1000546_pt1 | contig 55093 bp, 58 predicted proteins | sample MunlanPumphouse1_FD_189073 | JGI IMG/M metagenome (GOLD analysis project Ga0265296, IMG submission 189073) | Groundwater microbial communities from a municipal landfill in Southern Ontario, Canada - Pumphouse #1 | ecosystem: Environmental > Aquatic > Deep subsurface > Groundwater | place...
ACTGTCAAGACAATGTCGGACAAAAAAATATTTTCTTGTCTCCATTTAATGTATCATGGATGGAAAGCAGCTCATCATTTTCAGGTATTTCCGTCAATCAGAGCCGACGCCAAAATTTAACCACGAAGTATTAATTTTAAATTCTGTTGCATTCTAAAACACAACAAACCTTTGTGTTTTCACACTCAGGAAGTTCCTTATTTGTTCTTTTCCGTATATAACACTTTTCCTCGTGCGGTTTTAGCACAATTCGAGAGTTTGTTAACGGACAAATATAGGTCGTTTTTCAACAACGTTTTCCTTTGTGTTTTCACACGCAGGAAGCTCTTTATATGTTTTTTTCCGTATATAACACTTTCCCTTCCACATTATTTCAATGTGAAAGATCACAGTTTTATTCAATCCATAAATCAAAATAGTTCAGATTACGGGATTAATTGTATTACATATGACCTGGCACGTTAATTACCGGGCTTCCCCAGCTACTACACCATCGTATATAACAGTTTACATCCCAAATTTCTTCATCATTTTTTGGATGTTGAACTTTCCTCCGCCGCTAAGACCTTTCATGGTCTTCTGCATCGTTTTATGATATTTCAGAAGTTCACGCACCTCATCATATTTAACCCCGGATCCCCGCGCAACCCTCGTAATCCTGGGGCTGTTAATATGTTTTGGATCTTCAAGCTCCTTGTCCGTCATCGAATCCATAATATACTTGTATTTTTTCATTTTTTCCTGCGTAACAGCGAACATATCATCCGATACCTTCATACCGAATTTACCAAGCGGTATCATGGACATGACCTGCTTAAGAGGGCCCATTTTATTCACAGCTTCCATTTGTTTATACATGTCCTTAAGCGTAAATTTTCCACTGAGCATGCTTTCCATATCGAAATCCTCTACATCAATAGTTTCCTGGGCTTTTTCAAGAAGGGATTTGAGGTCACCCATACCAAGAAGACGCGAAATGAACCTGTCAGCCTCGAATTTCTCAAGGTCGTCCACAGTTTCTCCAACACCTATGAACGCGATCGCAGAATCAGTATCCGAAACTGCAGATAAAGCCCCACCACCTTTGGCTGTTCCGTCAAGCTTTGTTATTACAACACCCGTGATCCCTATTGACGCATTGAAAGCCTTCGCCTGGTCGCTCGCAAGCTGACCCATTGCTGCATCAAGAACAAGGAATTTGTGATCCGGCTTGACAACCTGATGTATATCTTCCATTTCCTTTATCAGGTCTTTCTCAAGAGCATGCCTTCCCGCAGTATCAACGATCTTTACGTCGAATTTCTCAATAACCTTAAGCCCGCGCTGCACAATGGCAACAGCATCCTTCACATCCTTCTCACCATAGAAAAAAACACCGCCCCTCTCACAAAGGGTTTTTAGCTGGTCATACGCCCCCAACCTGAAAGTATCAGCACATATGACAGCAGTTTTTAAGCCTTTCCTCTGGAAATAACGCGCAAGCTTTGCTGTCGTCGTCGTTTTACCGCTTCCCTGAAGTCCCACCATCATTATTGTCTGTGAAGAAAGTTTGACATTTGCGCTCTTCCCAAGTATATTGATAAGTTCCTGGTAAACGATACGTATAACATGCTCCCTGGGATTCATGCCGCTTGGCGGGTCTTCTTTCAGAGAGCGCTGTTTTATTTTCTGTGACAATGCCATCACATGCTTAACATTGACATCCGCCTGCAGCATGGCGCGCTGTATATCCCTGACTACCTCGTCCACGATCTTTTCATCGATCCTTCCCGCCCCTACAAGTTTCTTAAGGGCGTCTTGTAGTGAGCTACCCAATTTATCTAGTACCATGTTTTCGTCTCAGTTTCCTATTTCTAATTAATCTTTAGTTTATGTTGCATGATTAAAAGGATAGATATATAATAATTCCGATTGTAGCTGATAATGTATGAGTATAGAATACACAGAAATTAATAAAGAGACTGCTGTGGGAGAGTTAAAGAATTTCCTTGATTCCTGTCCTGACGATTCTGTGTTTAAGATGGTGATTAATTCAAAACGGGGTTATCTTCGGATAAAGATCAAGAACGCCAGCAAGAACCGGCTAAAAACATTGATCGGAAAATTAAGACGGAATAAGCCAAACCAGTAAAATCAAATCCCAAAGATATCTATCCCGATATCCCCTAAAGCATAAATGATAAGAGCAATAAGAATTGCAACTATAAGTAAATGTATCTGTTTATGGTAATTATAAAAAGCTGTTTCAATTATTGTAATCAAGATCATAAGCAATACGCCAAGTATAAGACCAAGTCCGAGACGAAGTGCAATATCATATAATAACTGGATCATTTCAAGGATAAAATGCATGGATTTAATATAATCCTATTCCTGAGTCTCCTAAAATCCCATTTTTCTAACTATCTCTCCTACGGCGATCAGCGCTTTTGAGTCCTCAGGCAACTGTGCCAGTGGCTTTCCCTCAAGGTCAAATTCAGCAAGCACCTCATCATAAGGAACAACTCCCACCAGGTCCATCTTAAGCTCAACCGCATATTCTTCTATCCTGGCGCGGTTTTCAGGCGTGACCTTGTTGGCTATTACATGCATATTCTTGATTTTCAAATCCAGCGATTTTGCCAGTTCACGTATTCGTTCAGCGGTCTGGAGCCCGCGGCGTGAGCCATCAGTGACCACAAGCAGTTCATCTACATCGCGGATGATCCTTCGCGAAAGATGCTCAAGACCGGCAGCGGTATCAATTATCGTAAGGTCATAGTTTTTAAGTATCCGGTCCATTATCCCGCGCAGGAGATTATTGGCAAAACAATAGCATCCGGAGCCTTCAGGGCGTCCCATAACAAGAAGGTCATAATGCGGCATCTCGATAAGAACCTCATACACTTTTGATTCAAGTAGCCTTTCCTTGCTGGTGTCCGGGGGCAGTTTATCCCGCTCCCGCAGCATGAATTCACGCATGTCACCTATGGTCTTGTCCACTTTTACACCTAAGACATCAGGAAGATTGGAATCGGGATCGGCGTCGATTGCAAGAAGGGTCTTTTTCCCTTTGGAGAGTTGTTTGATAAGCATTCCGGCTACGGCTGTTTTGCCGGTGCCGCCTTTACCTGTTATTGCGATTACTTTCATGTGTTTGTCACTGTGGTTGATATATGATTTGGTTTGTATTAAATATGACTTTTTACCTGTTTGGAAATTATTTTCGAATATGAGCATTAAGTTTTGCGTTTATCGAGGATAGATTTAATTAGCTTGAAATTCAGATAAAATAGTTAAAGTACGATATTAATTATCAAATTTAGATGATATTAGGTTCGAAAAGTGATTTATTATGCAAACAAACAGTAAAGCTGAAATTTTTAAGCAAATAGTAAATAATATACAGACTTTTCCATATCAGATGCAAGTAGAGGTGCTGGATTATATTGGCTATCTAAAAAGTAAGTTGGCATTAGAACAGGCAAGGAAGGAAGAAGTGGATTGGTCTCATCTTTCTCTAACAAATGCTGTGAAGGATATAGATGATGAAAATGAGGAAGAGTACACTGAGGCTGATCTAAAAGAGAAATGGATATGAAAAAAGCGGGATAGATAATTGTTATAAAATTTCCACAAACTGATTTTCAGGAAAGTAAGCTTCGCCCCGCCCTGCTAATCGCACCATTGCCCGGCAAATATGGTGATTGGTTGGTATGCATGATATCGACACAAATAAATCAAGCCATAAACAATTTTGATGAGATTGTTTACGAAGATTCAATCGACTTTGTTCGTTCAGGAATAAAAAAAGCAAGCGTCATTCGTATTAGCAGATTGGCCATAGTTTCCGAGGACATACTTTTCGGTACCACAGGCGAAATTGCGAATGAACGTTTAAATCGCATCAAACAAAAACTTGCTAAATGGATTGCAGGAAATGCCCAATGAATAGTTACACAAAAAAATGAGTATTTACAGACCGAATAAAAAAATAAAGGTACAGCTAAATACCCTCATTTTTCCTTATTCTTAAACACGATCCTTTCGATACTGATCTTCGCATTCTTGAAAGAGAGCTTTACTCCTTCCCCGCCGCCAAACTGCATCGGCAACATTGGCATACCGGCAGGCATTGACATTGCAGGCATAGCCCAGCCTGTAGCCGCTGCGGCTGTAGTTTCAACCGATGCCGCTGCTTCAGGAGCTGTTTCTTCCTTTGTCCAGCGCTGTGTTATGGGGTGCTGGCTCTTCTCAAGAGCCTCTTTCAGGGACTTAAGGTCAGTGACCGTTTCTTCAGTTAGCACTTTATCCACAAGTTCAGGAGGAATGTCAGCCTTTATCTTATCTTTCAGGTTCTTGGGCATCCACACAACGCGGTTCCATCCTCCGTCAGCCTGTATGAATTTGGGCGAGCGAAAATAATTCACACCTACGCCAAGGAATCCGATGATCTGCTTGCCGCCGCCAGTTTGTCCTGCCATTGTTGAAAAAGCAAGGCCATTCGGGGCAATACCTGTGAAATCACGATCTACCCAACCTATCCCATCAACTTCAGGAATATAGAAGCCTACCACTTCAAAGCATCCGCAGCTTGTATGGGGAAACTCAAAGAATGAATGTATCTTAATGCGCGTATATTCGCCGCCCGATAGCGCTACAGCCTTCTCGTTGACGCCTGAATATTCTCCTCCCACCGCATCGATGATCTCACCTTTAGGAATGGCAAACTGTGGGCCTTCAGGGTCGACCTTAGCGGCAGCGCGACCATCAAACCAGTTGATAGCTCCGCAAAGAGATATCCTGTCCGGGGTAATTACGCAGGCATTTGTCGGGGCAAAGCTCTGGCACAATGTGCAGCCGTAGAACACATCCACATCCTCGTCATGAAGACCGCGTGTTCTTGCATCTCTTGCCTCGTATATTTTTATAGCAGCTGCCCTTTGTTTTTCAACTTCATCCGCATCAGTGATATAGATTGCCTCAATTTTCTCGATAAAATTCAGCTCATTCTTGAAAAGCATCATAGTGGCTTTTGCGATCTGCTCAAATGAATTTAAGCCTTTTTTGATCGCATCCTTGTTAATCCTCACCCAGACATCATAGCGCTGGTTAAGGTGCATATATCCCTGGATATAATTCTGGAAATCATGGTTTCGCCTCTCCACGATCGCCTCAAGGTCGGTTTCTACCAGTTTTCCTGCTATGCGATATATCATCGCAAAGGGGTGGCGTGAACCTTCTTCCATTTTAGAAAGGTCTGGACCAATGAGGGTAAATTTTCCGTCCTCTATTTCATCTAATGCTGCAGCCCTAACAAGTTCAAATCCACGCGATTTGGGACCTGCGAGTTCAACGAACATATCGTCTTTTCGTACACGTTCACCCTCGAACATGGGTGAGATTTCAAAAGGGAATTCGTTTGCCATTATTATCGTCCTTTTCTATTACTTGTCTTTTGTATCTTATTACTTTGGTAACTGTGCTATAACTTCATCAAGCGCTGCAATGAAAACATCCTGTTTAAGGTTTCCAAATGACATATCCGCATTCGGATGATAGTATTTATCTATCGATATTACTTTAATATTTGAGAAATTCTTAAGCGCTGATATTGCCTGTGATGCATAATAATATGTTATCCCGAAAAACACAACAAGGTCATAACCGCCTTTTCCGTCAAGTCCCGGCCATTCGGGGTCGCATAGATATGATGCAAGAGCATGCATATTCATATAATGCGCATCAAGTCCCTTATCTGCCAGGTATTTATAAGAATCCCCGACCGAAGCAATCTGGATTCCGGCCTTACCCAATGTGACAACTCTTGCCAGGACATCTACACCGTCAATTTCGGAACCCACGATCAACAAAGGTCGCTTTGCTTTTGCAAGCATTTTTCCGGGCACGGCAGGCATCACCGCACGCGCCATTTTCGGGCCAGGGATATTGCCTGTGTTATATGGTACTGCCTGGCGGGTCGTATCGATGACCTTCACGTCCTGTTTTTCCTTTGCTTTGTCCGTGCTATTCGTGCTCATTTCTTAACCTCCTTGCAAAGTCTTGGAACATTGGTAGGCTGGAAAGAAACATCAACTTTGCGAAGCGGTCCTTCTGTTATCTTTTTCTTTTCCCAGTCGATCTTCCATCCCCTCTCTTCAAGGAGTTTCATAAGTTGTTCTTTTTTTGCCACAGGCAGGTCAGCTTCGTTCCTCACATAAATATGCCAGTCATCCGGCATTTTCTTTAAGTATTTCTCGCTAAGTTCAATATAATGCGTGAGCTTGATTGCACGACCGAGACTGTTATCGCTTGGCCTGAAGCATAGTTTAGCAAGGAGCGGCAGTACTTCAGCTTTAGTTTCTGCAGTTATCATCATGTGCTCTGGCGCAGGTTCAACATTTACGACCGAACCGTCCCTTCCATCCAGAACATTCCAGTTCTCTTTTTTATAAGGTTTACCAATAAAAGCTCGCCTGTATTTTGTTCCGTGCGGCCCAACGACGACTGGGATACCAAGTCGGTTGCAGCCAGTTCCAATAGCAAATGCCTTCTGGGAATAAGCTCCCCATGCTATTCCTACTGCTCCGACCCGGTTCATGACGTAATCCGCGATCTCTTCCCAGTTGCCTTTTGTCTTTCGCCCTGCAAATATCGAGGCAACTTTAATGGTCGTTGCAGCAATATGCGCATTCGAAACGCAAGATCCGGTGTTCAGGAGATTTCCTTTAACGAACCTTCCGGGATAACGTTCATAAAGAGACTTCCCTTCCTTATCCTTGTACATTCCTATATCCATGGTAGCGCAACCTGAAGTGATGATGATGTAACTGCGCTGGATCATTTCTTCAACCATATCATAAACATCTTTTGTACCGTCGGGATAGTTGCTGCATCCAACAAAAGCGATCACGCCAGGAGTTGTTCCAAGTACAAGATTTCGCCCTTCTTCCCTGATCTCAGGATCTCCGATCTGTCCTCTTCCGATCCTTATTCTTCCTTTTTCTTCACGAATCACACGCTGTGAAGCTTTCTCAATAACATTCAATACCGGGATATCCACGGGACAGCTGTAATCACAGCGTCCGCAGCCAATACATTTATCGTGCAGTTCCTCGAACTTTGTAAGGTCGCCATTTACTGCTGCAACCATCGCATCAGATATCGGAAGGCTCTGGGGGCAGTCCCTGGTGCATTGAAGGCATTTTGTGCATTTTGAGACAAGTTTAGTTAACTCTTCCTCGGATGGAAGCGCAGTGTAACCTTTTGCTTTCCTTATTGGTCCCATCTTCATGGCAAGCTTTGGCACAAGCTGGCCTATCTTTTCAAAATCCAAAAGTAAGACCCCGGCCTGTTTTCCACTCACAAGGTCTTCTATAATATCATCTACATTGTCATTTGACCTGTCAGGCAGCCCGTATGTGATCTTTTCACTTGTCGCGATGACTGGTATATGGAGTTTCTGGGCTTCTTTCAGGATATCGGCTCTAACGCACTGTTCATCTGTCACGAGCACATCGGGAATACCTGAACGGATGTATTTTAATTCCTTCGTCATAGGGCCAACGATCTTTGCAGACCGATTATATCGGGTCATGTCATGGGCTGTGCAGCAAAGTCCTGCAATTTCGATCTTATCGAACAGGTTATTTGCATCCATATTATCAAGGATGTAAGCCGGTGCGGCAATATTGTGCCCGACACATACTACAACAGGTTTCGTGTGATCAAGAATTCCCATTCCGATCTCTGCCATCGGGGCATTTTCATCCGATTTTGGAAATCCCAGGCAAGATATCTGGATTATATCTGAGACTTCCATACCGAGAAGATCAAGCATTCCTGCGTGAAGGGCTTTTGATTCAAAGTCGCGTGATGAACCTTCCTGGCCGGTATTTGTGGTGGCCATGAGCTGCGTTAACTGTTCTTCGACATAGTCAAGAACGGGAATGAAATCACCGATTGTCCTTGGCTGGATACCCATTACTGTTTCAGTGATGGGGGCCTGCAGGTTGCTTGGACCCACATCTATTTTAAAATCTTCACCGTATTTTTTTATGAGATAATTTAGAAGATGCCTGCCATGAGCAGAATGGCATGCTGCGCCCTGAATGCTTGTCATGAGCGCCTGGCGAGCGGACTGTCCCTCAAGATCTATACCGCATGCTCCTTCCTTATTTCCTGTAAGGTCACATTTACCGTATGTACACATATCGCACATGTCGCTTGTTGGTGTATAAACAGGATTATACCGATCAAGTATACGATGATCCCAGCTACGAAGGCTTATTATCTCAGGTCTTGGTGTTGGTCCTTCTGCAATCTGTTCATCTTGCGCGCCTACTTTACCTATGTTTATCTGGACGTTCTCCAAACCTTCTATTACAAAACTTCCTTTCTTTAGGCTCATTTATTTTCTCCAATTCTTGTAAACAATTTGATAATAATGACTAGATATGGATGAATTCCTAATTCACATAAATGTACTTAAAAGTTTTCATATTTTATCATTATAATACATTACAAATACAATATTTTTTGATACAGTAATGTTCTAATATTACAAAAACAATCAGAATTCTCCGATGTATATTCAATTTAAAAACACCAGTATAAAAATAATTCCTCACGTTTATGAGCCTTGCGAGGATTCATTTCTGCTGGCACAAGCTGCTTTGTCGATAATACAAAATTCGGAAAATATACTGGAAGTCGGATGTGGAAGCGGGATAATTTCGGCTAGTATCAAGAACAATACTCATGCAAGGATAACAGGGATAGATATTAATCCGCATGCGGCAAAATGCACAAAAGAAAACGGAATAGATGCGATAAGGGGGGATCTGTTAAGCTGCATCAAGGGAAAATTTGATATTATAATTTTCAATCCACCATACCTTCCAACAAACGATAAAGAAAGAACGAGTGACTGGATCAATGTTGCCCTGGATGGCGGAAGTGATGGAAGGGAGATCATTAACCGATTCCTTGAAAAGGCAAGTCATCACCTTGTGGATAATGGACGGATCCTGATGCTGGTATCATCCTTTACGGGAATAGAAGAAGTAAAATCCAGGATGATCTCACTGGGTTATTATGTGGAAGAAATCAGCAAAGAAAGATACAATTTTGAAGAACTTCTGGTCATAGCTGGCACTATGGCCAAAAAATGAATTAAACCCCCGTTATGGATTTAAACTTCAATCTCTGCAAATCGATCTATGTCTGTCCTGTGGCCCCAGATATCTCCAATTACAAGTTTTATATTCTTCAATTTTAAAAGTGTTTTTGTCGTGTTTGAAATTGTTTTCTGGTAGGAGGATGGTAGTTGTATTCGTTTTAATTTTGTGGCTTTTGATACAAGCTCAAATATATTTTTTTCAGATGGCCTGAAACAAAAATGCACGTTTTCTTCTTTTCCTTCGATATCCTTGAGGTCTTCTTCGGAGCCAATAATTCTGAAAACAACTTTCATAATATTCTTTATGGTGATTCCTACTATTTATATTTTTTACTTTAGCTCATATTTAAATAAAACCCTCACGTAAACAGCTCAAAAAGAACAATATGAGCAAAATATTTGAAATCACACATCGCGACGCAGCAGCAAGGATAGGCAAACTCATCCTGGAAAAAGAACTTTCAACCCCAGCTATCATAGATCTTCACGATATTGATTGCCAGATAGTCGATTCCGGCTCCCCCTGGGAAAACGCCGTACATATCGAACCTGGCACAAAAAAAATAATAATTTTACCTCACATATCAATACCTCTTCAAACAAGGGAAGAAATTATAAAAGACCTCAATGGGACAACTGGACACCCGGAATGGGCGCATTCTGGTCTTGTAGTTCATCCTTTTACAAACGAATACCCGGAATCGGAACTCTACATCCTGGGAGCAGCAAAGCAGCTTGAAAACCGATCAAGGGAAGTTGTTGAGTCAATAATAAGACTAAAGGAAAACACCCGCGCGGATACACTTCTTTACGCACCCGCCCTTGCAACTCCTGAAAATCTGGCGATGCTTCTCTATCTTGGCGTAGATCTCGTCGATGATACCCTGCCCGTGATCAAAGGATACCAGGATATTTATCTTACAAATTCCGGGGAATTCCACCTTGACAGGATGTATGAATTCCCATGTGCATGTCCTGTATGCACCTCGATAACACCCCCGAAGTTGCTCAAATTGACCAAAAAAGAGCGCGCAAAATTGCTCGCACTGCATAATTCGAGCAAGCTTGGCGAAGAGCTGCGTGCCGTCCGTGAACAAATAAGGGCTGGCAGCCTTCGCGAGTATGTTGAGCGCCAGTGCAGGGCACGCCCCTGGCTCACGGCGGCGCTTCGCCTTATGGATGTCCAGTATGATTTTCTTGAAAAAAGGACTCCGATATTAAGGTCAAATACACTGTATGCAAATACCTCGGAATCGCTTAATAGGGTGGAGATCAAAAGATTCGCACAGAGAGTGCTGGATCGTTATACTGCACCTGAACTTGATACGCTTGTGCTTTTGCCATGTTCTGCGAAAAAACCATATTCGATATCGCTGTCACATCAGAAATTCATCAACGCTCTTGGAAAATACCGCCGGTTTGTCCATGAAGTGATAATTACCTCTCCGATGGGTGTTGTCCCGCGCGAACTTGAATTAATGTATCCTGCCGCGCATTACGATACCCCGGTAACAGGTCACTGGGATCTTGAAGAAAAAGCCTGGGTCGGCAGCTGTCTTCGCCAGTATCTTCAAAAAAACAATTATAAAAATATCATTGCGCATGTCCACGGGGCATACAGGGAAATATGCGAATCAGTAGCAAGTGAGCTTGGACTTCAATTTATTTATACGGCAGATGAGGGAGTTACATCATATGAGTCCCTTGATCTGCTCAGGAATACTGTTTCAGAATTTGAAAGTACAAGAAAACGAGTATCTGAGCAGGGAAAACTTGACATGATGCGCGCTATCGCTGATTACCAGTTCGGTAAAGGCGCAGGAGAAATACTTGTTCCCGAAGATGCAATGATAAAAGCGCCATTCCCAAAATTCCAGTTATTTGCGGGAAGGCAGCAGCTTGCGACATTGATCCCCCAATATGGAGCTCTTGCCCTTACTGTTGATGGCGCGATAAGACTTCAGGATCATCCTTATTATAAAGTTAAGGTAGGAGATTTCATTCCCCACAGCAGCATCCTCGCACCTGGAGTGCTTGAAGCAGACCCCCAGATCCGCCCAGGCGATGAAGTGATAGTGGTTGGTGAAAAATTCATAGGCGTTGGGCGATCCAATATGAGCGGATGGGAAATGAAAGAATGCGGGAAGGGCATGGCTGTGGAGTTGAGGCATTCGAAGAGGATCTAAGCTTCTGCTGCGATCCTGAATACCGTTTCTTGATGGGCATGTATTTTTTTTGTGAGAATTTTTTCCACTGTTTTTTCTATATATTCATCAGATTCTGCCGTTAAGTACTCAGAACCGCACACACTGCAAATATCTGCGTCAACATTTTCAATAGCGATTAGCCTATTTTCTGACTCGGTGATAATATTCGTTTTCTTTTTTTTCATTTTTCCGCCACAATCAGGGCATTTCTTTAGTCTTGACATAATTACCTCCTCTTCGTAAAGTCGATCCATTTATTGGGGTCTGGTTCATAAACCGTAATAATCGCAACTACCTCTTCATCAATACCGACAACCACATGAATTGGTCTTGACTCTGAAGTTTTACCATATCTAAGATAGCTTGGGAGAGGTTTATCATCTGTATATTCCTCAATTATACTGCCTTTATCTATCGCTTCTTTAACCTCTTTTATCATTATTTTGCGTTCAATCATTCGTTTTCGTGTATGTAACTTCACATCGTAATTGCCACTGTGTATTAATTTTTTAATTTTTGCAAGTGTCATTTATGATCTTCCGCAAAACATATGAAAACAAATTCAGATTTGTTGCATCGTATCTGCTTTGCCGTATGTTCTAAGCAGTGAAATAGTCCCATATATTTCATTGTTTAGCTCGGTATGTTAATAAAAGTTTGGAAACTTCGGTTTGTAGACCAATAAACATATCTCACGCGTATCTCCCTCTTGACCCGATCTCCTTTTCCCGTTCAAAAACCTCATTCGCACCCGCAAATGTCAATGCATACCCTTTTTTGAACCCCTCAATAAGCTCCTCATGTCTCTCATGCGTACTCTCAAATGTCTGGAAAAGCACATGCACATCCACACCTCGCGCTTCTACTGTCTTATCAAGATATGAAAGCCCAAAATCAATGAGGTAAAGTTTGCCTTCTTTGGATAAAATATTCGAAGTGGTAAGGTCGCCGTGGATTATTCCGCACGAATGCAGCCGCCCTATCAGTTCCCCGGTTTTTTCACCCAGATTTGGGGTTATTATCTTCTTAAGAGCTGTTCCTTCGATATATTCCATTTTAATATCAAAATCACTTACATCCCTTATGATAGGCGTTGGGACTCCGCATCGCCGCGCCTCTGAGATCAACCTGGCTTCAGAACGTGTCCTTTCCCTGCGTATGGTATCATCTATTTCCTTTATGCGGTAGCGTTTCGATACCCTTGTCTTCGTGATCGTATTTCCATCAAGAGTTATCACAGCTTCGGCGCCGCTTGCGATCTTCCCGTAATCTTTATTCTCTTCATCCCGGAACATATCAAATTCTTTGGGGATCCATCTGACTTTTTCTTCATCTGGCCTGAAGTTGGGATTGACCTTTGACTCTGCAATCGTTGTCCTGTATCCCGATTTATACATCAGCAGGCCCAGATATGCTATCATTGCGCCGTTATCGCCCATGAACCGCTTTTCGGGAACATAAAAATCAATGCCTCTGTCTTCACACATTATCGTAAGCATCTCCCTCAATCTCGAATTGGCTCCTACGCCCCCTGCGAGCAGGACTTCACGTTTTCCCGTATGCGCTATGGCGCGTTCAGTGACTTCTACAAGCATTGCAAAAGCTGTTTCCTGGAATGAATGGCAGACATCCGGCAAAGGGAATTTTTTTGCAGATTCCTGTGCTGCTGTTGTTAATCCTGAAAATGAAAAATCCATGCCTTTTACAGTATATGGAAGCGCAATATACTGCGATGCCTGCTTTGCAAGTTCTTCGACTTTTGGTCCACCGGGATGCGCTAAGCCAACAGACCGCGCGAACTTATCAAGCGCATTCCCTATGCCTATATCAAGCGTTTCCCCGAATACCCTGTAGGAGCCTTTCCTGTATGCCAGAACTTGCGAATTCGCTCCGCTCACATACAGGGTGACAGGATCTTTTGCTGGTGTTTTCCATCTTCCTATTTCGATATGCGCAATGCAATGGTTCACACCGATAAGTGGGACATCAAGGGATAATGAAAGTGCCCTGGCGGCTGTTGCCACTGTACGAAGGCACGGTCCAAGTCCGGGCCCCTGTGAAAATGCCACCGCATTGATCTTTCGTCCTCCTTTTTTGAGGGTCTCGCTTACCACTTTCGTTATGTGATTGGCATGATGCTGTGCCGCCTCACGCGGGTGGATGCCCCCCAAAATGGGGCGGTATGTGGCGGTAGTTTCTGCTATTACGTCATTTTCATCAACAATTGCTGCGCTCAGGTTCCAGGCTGTTCCCTCAATTCCAAGTATCGAAATTCCAGACATTATTCTTATGCTTTCATTAAATTGGTTTGTAAAATAAGTATCGGATAATTGTATTAAGTTTTTTTATTTTTTATTAATAATTATGAGTAACCTTTACATATAATCGGGACTATAAAGTCATTAATTAGAGGTGTTATACTGTATAAGCGAGATAATAGTAATCAGCAGCCGGAAGAATTTACAAGAGTTCGCCTGCCGCAGAAAAAAGCAGGAGAAGTACTTGGCACTGTTGAAAGTCTGCTTGGGGCGAACAAGCTTCGTGTCAGGTGCATGGACGGCGTGGTAAGACTTACTCGCATTCCCGGAAAAATGAAAAAAAGTACATGGATCCGGGAAGGGGATGTGGTTATAGTTGTGCCATGGTCTTTCCAGACTGAAAAAGCCGATATCATCTGGAAATACAGCGGACCCCAGGTAAACTGGCTTGAGAGAAAAGGATTTTTGAAAAGTTGAATTAGCGTATGGCAAGTGACAAGAAGCTTTCCCGCATGGATGAGAAAGTTGATGAATTCCGCACGCGGATAAAGGATTCTGACAATAGGCAAGTCTATGACGATGTTTTTGACAATGCCACATTGATGGCTCTATATGACCTTTCAAAAAAAGGTTATATTGATGCGTTGGGGGGCTGTTTCAGTACAGGTAAAGAGGCAAATCTTTTCCATGCGATAACGAAAAGAGACGATATGCCTGAAGTGGCTGTAAAAATTTACATGATCTCTACTGCAAATTTCAATTCAATGAAAGACTATATTCTGGGAGATCCGCGTTTCCAGGGGATCAAGCACGCAAGAAAGGATATAATTCTTGCCTGGACAAAAAAAGAATTCAAGAACCTGATGCGAGCAGAAGAGGCAGGAGTCCGGGTGCCAAAACCCTATATTACACAGAGGAACATACTACTAATGGAATTCATAGGGAAAGATGGTGTTCCCATGCCACAGCTTAAAAATGTGGAACTTTCCAGAGAAGAAGCCACGCATATTTTTGAAACGATAACCGGATATATGCACCTGTTATATATAAAGGCAAAACTTGTCCATGCGGATCTTAGCGAATACAATATATTGGTTGATATGGATTCGATGGAACCTGTGATAATAGATATGGGACAGTCTGTCCTGACCGACCATTTCAATGCGCAGACTTATTTGCAACGAGATGTTACCAATATCGCACGATATTTCGGGAAATTAAATATCCCGGTAAATGAAGAAGAAATGATGTCAATCATAAAAAGAAAAGAAGAGGAATAAAAATGACAGAGCTTATTAAAATACCGCATGAGAGAATAGCGGTTCTTGTTGGTCCGAAAGGCCAGATAAAAGAATTGATCGAAGAAAAATCAACTGCTACCCTGAATATTGACAGCGAGAGCGGAAATGTGGAAATATCAAATCCGAAGGATCCAATCATGGGAATGCGGGCTAAAGAAGTTGTGCAGGCAATAGCGCGGGGTTTTAGCCCTGAGAAAGCCTTGAAATTGTTTGACCATGACATGCTAATGTTTGAGACGATAGATCTTTCAAATATTGCCAGGACTGAGAAAGACCTCATGAGGATAAGAGGCAGAATTATTGGAAAGGATGGAAAGACAAGGGAAATATTTGAAACCCTTACCAACGCTTATATTTCTGTTTATGGTAAGACCATTAGCCTGATAGGGTATCCTGAGCAGAATACGGTTGCAAGAACTGGCATAAATATGCTTCTTGAAGGTTCAGCGCACGGGCCGGTTTATTCGTTCCTTGAAAAGAAGAAGAGCGATCTGAAGCGTGCAGAGCTTGGGTTGTAATATTTTCAGTAAAATTCATATCCAATTAGCTCAATGATACATGAGAATGACCGTATTAGATGGATACAAATCATTTTTTGAAGCCGAAGATGACCCTAATCTTGCGGCTTCAAAGAAAAAAGATGGAATGTTCTTTATTTTTCGCTCGCTTGAGGCGTGGAAAGAAGAAAAATGCAAGGAAGAGGACATTCCCGTAAACGAACTTATTCTTAATGAGTTCAAGAAGAACAGATTTTTAGCCCACCCATGAGGATATGATGGCACTTAATTATGATGAAATAATTCAGAAATATGATAAATATATATTCCAGACATATACGCGCCAGCCAATAGCTATCAGGAGCGCAAAGGGTGCGCTTGTGACAGATGTTAATGGAAAAGAATACATTGATTGCGTGGCAGGTATAGCAGTCAATAACGTAGGACACTGCCACCCCTTTGTTGTCGATGCAATAAAACGGCAAGCTGAGCAGTTAATTCATGTTTCTAACCTTTATTATACCGAAAACCAGGCGCTTCTTGCGCAAGAACTTGTTATTCTTTCGGGAATGGATAGGGTATTCTATTGCAATTCTGGAGCTGAAGCAGTTGAAGGCGCCCTGAAACTTGCACGCAAAGCCTCTGGCAAAAAGGAATTTATCGCCACAGAACACGCATTCCATGGTCGCACCAGCGGAGCTCTAAGTGTAACGCATAAAGAAAAATACAGGAAACCATTTGAACCGCTTGCTCCGGCAATATTTGTTCCGTATAACGATGCAAATGCCATACGGTCTGCGATCACAAATGATACGGCAGGTGTCATCCTTGAACCCATCCAGGGTGAAGGCGGAGTGATCATACCTTCGGATGATTATTTAAAAGAAGTCAGGGAAATATGTGATGAAAAGGGCACATTGTTGATACTGGATGAAGTGCAGACAGGCTTTGGAAGAACCGGGAAATGGTTCGCAAGGGAGCATGCGGGAATAACTCCTGATATCATGACGACCGCAAAAGCAATGGGGGGAGGCTTCCCAATGGGAGCAATGCTTGCAAAAGAAGAGGTTGCGGCAAATTTCGTGCGCGGCGACCATGCATCAACCTTTGGCGGCAGTGCTCTTGCGTGTGCAGCAGCTCTTGCAAATATCGAAGTGATCAAGAAAGAAAAGCTTGTGAAACGGTCACAGGATATGGGAAATTATCTTGTTGATAAACTTAAAGGACTTAAGAAGGATTATGTCAAGGATATAAGGGGAAAAGGACTGATGGTTGGCATGGAACTTTCGATAAAATGCGAAGATTTGGTGGCAAAAGCACGCGACAGCGGAGTTCTCCTTAATTGTACATCAGAATCTGTACTTCGTTTTGTTCCGCCACTTACTATCACGGAAAAACAGATCGATACGGTGGTGTCGGTGCTGAATGAGATTTGAAAAACTGGTTCGCCCTTCGGTCAAGGATATAAAAGAGTATGTACCGGGCAAATCCATAGAGGAGATAGCAAACAAATACCGACTCGATCCAGAAAGCATTATCAAACTGGGCTCAAATGAAAACCCGCTTGGTCCATCACCGTTTGCGATTGCAGCTATTAAAGAAAAGGCAGGAAGAGTCCATCTGTATCCACAATCGGATGCGCTTGAATTGAGGAATGCTATCGGCGCTTATACAGGTTATCCTGCCGGCAATATCGTTGTCTCAGGTAACGGCATGGACGGGATATTTGATACGATGATGCGGCTTTTTATGTCGCCTGGCGCCGAATCGATAATACCTATACCCACGTTCTCTTATTACGAGATAGCGACATTGGCTAATGGGGGAAAACCGGTTTTTGTGGAACGAGAAACTGATTTTAATATCGACCAAAAAAAAATTATTGAAAAGGTAAATGAAAACACCCGGATGATTTTTCTTTGCTCTCCGAACAACCCTTCCGGGAATTCCATCTCTGAGAAGGATGCGCGAAATATCCTGGAATCAGTCAATGCTATCGTGTTCATAGATGAAGCATATGTGGAATTCGCAGATACGGGGATTACAAAACTTGTGAAGGAATACGATAATCTCATCGTTGGGCGCACGTTTTCAAAAGCCTTCGGGCTCGCAGGGATGCGCATGGGTTATGCCGTGGTGCCTGAATGGATCGCCAGGGATTATATGAAAGTGATGACGCCGTTCTCAATGGATGTTCTTTCAACCGCAGGAGGCATTGCAGCGCTGAATGATGAGAAATACCTGGATAAAAGTATAAAAATGGTGAAAAACGGGCGCGTGCAGCTTTCAGGCGGACTTGGGAAAATATGTAAAGTATATCCTTCAAATGCAAATTTTATCCTTGTGGATGTCTCTCCCCGAAGCGCAAAACAGATTTGCGAATCATTATTGGAAAAAGGGATAATAGTCCGGGACTGTACTTCCTTCAGGGGAGCAGGCAAGTCGCTGATAAGGATAACCGTGGGAACAAAAGAGCAAAATGAATCGGTCGTTTCTGCTTTTCATGAGCTTTTATGATAATCGCGCTTACAGGCACACCTGGAACAGGAAAAACAACCGTATGTGAAGTCATAAAAGATCACTCCCAATACAAAAAGCAATACAATATCATAGATGTTAATAAAATCGTCCTTGGTGAAAAGCTCTATACCGGGAAAGATGAAGCGCGGGATACCTATGAAGCTGATATGGATAAACTCAAAGAGCGCATTGAATTAGAGATACGCAAAGCTCCCCGGGACATGGATGTCATTCTGGAGGGACACCTTTCACATCTGCTGCCAGTGGATGCTATTATCGTCCTGAGAGCGCATCCTCTGGCTATTCGTAAGAGACTTGGCAAAAGGAAGAATTACTCATTTGAAAAAATCCGGGAAAATGCCAATGCAGAGGCGCTTGATGTAATTCTTGTGGAATCGGTTGAATTGAATAAGAATGTCTTTGAGATAAATACAACTGATAAGAATCTTCTGGCGGTCGTAAAATCTGTTATTTCGATAATCGAAGGCATCAAGCAGGGAAAAATTCCGGAGGAATTTTTCCCGGGGAAGATCGACTGGATAGAAATGGTGGAAATGGATTGAAAATTACCATTTTTCCCAGTGTACAAGCCTGTCCTGAACCATTCTTGGCGGCGCAGACGGCTGCTCACCTGGATACCCCAAAGGTATTATGGCAACTGGTATTATGTTATTAGGAACCCCAAGAAGCTCGCTGACTTTTGCTACATCAAATGCACCCACCCAGCATGTGCCCAGTCCCATTGAATGAGCCGCAAGAAGTATGTTTTCTATACCGGCTGATGCGTCCTGGATCGCATAAAGTTCCCCTCTTGATCTGTATATGCGCGATGACCGCTCAATATTGGCAATTACGACAATAGCAAGAGGCGCCTGCTCAATAAATGACTGCCCCATAGCCGCATTAGCCAATTTTTGCTTTGTTGTCTTATCTGAAATGACGATAAAATCCCGCGCCTGGAGGTTGCCCGCAGATGGCGCCATCCGGGCTGCATCCAGCAATTGTCCAATCAATTCCTTCTCGACTGGCTGGTCTTTAAATTTTCGTATAGACCGCCTTCCTTTGATAGCTTCGATACATTCCATACTTTAAAACCTCAAACTCATGCCAGTTTCATCTGCTGGGACTTTGCCTTTAACCCATCAAGGTCGATCAGGGCATTCAGGACCTCGATCAATACCTTATTTCCACGGATCGAAATATTATTTTGATCACCATGATCCCCGTTCAACTCAAAGGCCGGGTCATCGGCAGGGATCTTTATGCGAGTCACCGCAATCCTATGTTCTTTCAGGCGCGCATCCTTAGATTCCCTGACTGTTTCGGTTTTTCGCGCTTCGATTCCCAATAATTCAAGTTCATATTTGAAACAGGGACGATGAAAAAGTGAAGATAGGATAAAAACGGCGATTTCCAATCTCTCAGTGATGTCAATATCTTTTAGATGTTCTTTCAATATAGTATAAACATCACGTTTCATGCCAGCTTTGAAAGTATATACTTTTGACGGAGGTATGTCGATCTCTTCCATATGTCCCATATCATGTAAAGCGCGAAGATATCCTGTAAGAATTAACCTGTGCTGGTCATATCCGTTCTTTTTCAACTCTCTCGCTATGCTGCTAATTGACATTTGCTTGTTAGCCATTATTTTGGTGAGGATATGATAATATTCAGACATGCGCCTGTAATACTGTGGTAACAAACCGGATAAATGTTTTGGTGCTTATAATTATATGAGCATGTTGTAGCAGAATATATATATGATTAACTCTTCATCTAACTTCCTCTCATGGAGCGATAAATGAAAAAGGAAACGATCATTCCGGAATCAAGAGACCCTGCTTTCAGGGACGCGATTTTAAAAACACCAGTAGGAGAAAAGATCCCTACTTGCATGCAATGCGGGATATGCGCAGGTTCCTGCCCGGTCAGCCATGAAATGGATCATACACCACGGCAGCTTGTACGCATGGTACAGCTTGGCCTTAAAAAGGAAGTGCTATCGAGCAATACAATCTGGATATGTACCACATGTTTCTCATGTTCAGTCCGATGCCCAAGGGGAATTCATCCCACAGAACTTATGGAAACGCTAAAACCCATGGCGATAGCAGAAGGGATCGAGAATAAGGATTCAAAGTTCGATAACGTTTTTTCAGGAGTTGTAAGGAATAACGGCAGGGCTTCGGAATTCCTGCTGATATCGAAATACGGTTTAATGGAGCCGGGAATAATAAAGCAGCTTCCGTTTGGTATTTCCCTTTTCCAGAAAGGAAAACTGCCTCTGTCCACTTATAAAATGGAAGATACTAAAGAATTGGATGCTATTTTTAAGCTTGGCGAAAATTCCGGGGAGAAAAAATGAAATATTCCTATTATCCGGGCTGCGCCCAGCATGGAACAGCCGTTGACTATCGCATTTCAGTAGAAAATGTATTTCGAATGCTTGGGATAGAACTTGAAGAAATAAATAACTGGAACTGCTGCGGGGCTCTCCATGTTCCTGATATGACGGTACGAGTTGCGCTTTCCGCAAGAACACTTGCATCTGCAAAAGGGCTTGATATGGCGACGCCGTGTAATCTTTGTTATTCAAACCTGATGCGTGCGTCCACTGCACTTTCGGATAGCGCCCTTAAAACAAAGGTTAACGAGGCTCTTGTTGAAAAATACGATGGCAACACTAAGCCAAAACATCTTCTTGAAGTTATAGTGAAAGACTTTGGATTGCCAAAACTTGCCGAAAAAGTCAAGAAACCTCTTAAGATCAAAGCTGTACCTTATTACGGCTGCCTGCTCACGAGACCCGAAAACAATTTCGACAGCCCTGAGAACCCAAAATCGCTTGATTCTCTAATTTCTACCCTTGGGGCAGAGCCTGTAAAATATTATTATAAAACCAAATGCTGCGGCGGACCTGCACTCTTAACGAATGAAGACATGGCACTTGGTCTTGCAAAGGATCTCTTTGTCATGGCAAAAGAAACAGGCGCAGATTGCATGGTTGTGACATGCCCGATGTGTCATCTTATGCTTGATGGTAAACAGAAAGCTGTGGAATCAAAGTATAATCTCAAGATCGATATGCCTGTTATTTACTTTACGCAGCTCATGGGACTTGCCATTGGTATTGATCCGAAGGAACTTGGATTTTCAAAACATTTTGTTCCTGTTGATAAATTGATAGCAAAAATAGGAGGTCAATAATGTCAGAAAATGAAATGCCTCCGGCAAATGAACCAGAACCATCCAAAAAAGAATCCTCGCCAAAGCTGGGCGTGTACCTTTGCAAATGCGGCGGCAATATCGGTGATGTGGTTGACCTCCAGGCTGTCGCGGAAAAACTCAAAGAAGACAAAAATGTTACTGTAAATATTCAGGATTACCTGTGCAGCAGCGCAGGCCAGGACAAGATCAAAAACGATATCGAGAAGGGAAAAGTTGACCGTGTCGTTATAGGTTCATGTTCACCAAAGCTGCATCTTGAGACATTCAGGGGCATGGCAAAAAATGCCGGTCTTAATCCAAACCTTCTTGAGATAACGAATATCAGGGAACAGGCAAGCTGGGTTCATGACAAGGAAAGTAAGGAGAACGTGAATGCAAAAGTAAAAGGTTTGATAAAAGGCGCTGTTGCCCGCATGAGTTCGATAGAGCCGCTTACACCGCTTACAAAAATGCTCGTGGACAAGACGCTTGTTATTGGAGGCGGGATCGCCGGAATAACTACAGCGCTTGAACTTGCGGATTCACATGAAGTTATTTTAATCGAGAAAAAGCCCTATATTGGCGGGCACATGATCGGCCTCTCAAAAACTTTCCCCACACTTGACTGCTCACAGTGTATTTTGACTCCAAAGATGGTGGCAGTTCACAATAATCCCAGGATCACCATGCATACACAGACAGAAGTCTTAAATGTAGAGGGGAGCCCCGGTGATTACTCCATTACCCTGAAACACAGTCCACGCTATGTGGATATAGAAAAATGCATAAACTGTGGCGCTTGTGCAAGAAAATGCCCGGCAGGGGCAATATTTCTGCCATTTGCCCAGGCTGTACCGCAGGCTTACATGATCGATATGTCAAAGTGCAAGAACTGCGGCGTCTGCATCAAGGTGTGCCCGCGCGACGCCATCGATCTTGAGGCAAAAGAGAAAACAAGCACAATTCCGGTTGGCGCAGTTGCGATCGCAACAGGATTTGAGCCGATCGATCCCTCGTTCATTGAAGAATATAATTATCCTTCGCCAAACATCCTTACAGCAGTTGAATTTGAGGAGATGCTCTCCGCAAAGAGCAAGACCGGCATGAGGCTTCAGAAAGCCGACGGCACGTTCCCCAACAAGGTCGCCTTCGTTCTTTGCACAGGAAGCAGGGACTTTACAGGAAGAGGAAAGAAACACTGCTCAAAAGTCTGCTGCATCTATTCTCAGAAACAGGCGCAGCTTGTGAAAAAGATGAAGGAGGATGCAGAGGCATGGATATTCTACATCGACATGCGCTCGTCTGGAAGAAGGTTTGAGGAATTCTATCATCACACGCAGGAAAAGGGCGTCAATTACGTGCGGGGAAAAGTTGCAGAAATCATACCCAGATCCGACGGCACTCTTATGGTGCAGTATGAAGATACGAACCTTGGCAGGAAGGGACGCGAGATATTCGATATGGTAGTTCTTTGCCCTGCTCTTATTCCCTCTGCAGGCACAAAGGAGATCGCTGATAAGCTTGGCGTGTCTCTTGGCGATGATGGTTTTATCGAAGAAAAGCATGTCAAGCTCGATCCTGTGAATACGCTGAACCAGTCGGTTTTCGCGGCTGGATGCGTTCTTGGGCCAAAGGATATTCATGATTCAGTTACAGAAGGCATCAGCGCCGCCCATAAGGTTTCGCAATTCCTCGGAAAAGGCGTGATCCTTATCCCGCCCGAGAAGCCACTGATACTGGAATGCAATGGCTGCGGAGATTGCGTGAAAGCCTGTCCGTATAATGCGCTTGCTCTTGAAAATGGAAAAGCGGCACTGTCGCCTCTTGACTGCACGGGCTGCGGGATATGCGTTCCCGCCTGTCCGATCAAGGGCATCGAGATACGAAATTACACGCGCAACCAGCTAAAAGCACAGCTAAAAGGAATTCTGGACGAAGCTCCTGGCGTGGTCGTATTCATAGACCCATATGCTTATGCAGCTGCTGATATTGCAGGCGTTAACCGGAAGCAGTATTCATCGCTTGTCATGTTCGTGAGCGTTCCTTCCATCCATATCCTCGATGCGGATGTCGTGAACGCGGCGTTCGAATACGGCGCAACAGGCGTCATGCTCATCGAAGGGACAACCGATGAAAAACTTACTTCACTCTCGGATGACCTTTACAAGAAGCTCAAGAAAGATACACGCAAACACAAAAAGCCGATCCGTTATTCGCATATTGAGACCGCGCAGTATGATAAATTGACCGACCTTCTGAACGTGTTCGCTTCACAGGCTGGGGCGAAAGCGGAAAAGAGGGGCAGGAAGGAGAAGGTGGAGGGAGAAGAGGAATGAGTTAAAGCGATAACTTCGTTTTTCTTATATCCGATTCCCTCGCGGGCTCCTCCATCTCCTGCGCCTCGCTGTTTGTTTTGTGAAGGATTTCTTTGCAGTGAAATGCTCCGTTGTGCATGATGTGGTAGTCGGCAGGAAATGCAACATAACAATTATAACAGAATAATGGTATAGAATTATAATATCATGGTAAATCTGGCAAAAAAAGAATTAATATTGCGTGAAATGGAACATGTCCCAGAACCACTTTTCAATGAAATACTGGATTTTATCCATTTTCTCAAAACAAAAGCAAGGAAGGAGAAACTGGAAACAGCAATTGCCAGTGAATCTTCCTTGAAAAAAGATTGGCTGAGGGAAGAAGAGGATAAAGCTTGGCAAGATTTATAAAAGGGGATGTAGTTGTTGTTCCTTTTCCATTTTCAGATCTAACACAATCCAAAAGACGCCCAGTGCTGGTCATTGCAGATTTAACAGGAAAAGACGTAATTTTATGTCAAATAACCAGTCAATGGATTAATGATGAATATGCTATCATGATTGATAATAAGGACTTCGATGATGGAAATCTCAATCAAAGAAGCCATATCAGGCCAAACAGGATTTTCACAGCAGACAGCAGTATAATTTTATATTCAGTTGGACACCTTAAAATGAAAAAGATTGATGATGTCTTAGATAAACTCATTGAAATCTTGCGCCATTAGTATTCAACTCATTTCTCAAGCGCGCTTGGTTCATCTCCCCCATGCCAGCTTTTCCTGGGGCGCATTCTCACAACATGGGCAGATTCTGAATTATCATCAACGATAAATGCCACGCCTTTTTCCATTCCCATTTTCTTAAGCGAATCACCGATCCCTTCACGCATGTATGTAGGACGAACTGCCTCAAGCGCGCTGATATCATCCTGTGCCGTAAGGCGGTGGCAGATAATTATGTCGCTCTGGGACATAACATCGGGATGAAGCGCAGCGGGTCTTTGGGTTGCAAAAACAACCGAAAGACCAGGCTGGCGTCCCTGCCTTAGCCATTCATTCACAAGGACTCCTGTGGCAGGAGTTTCCCCGACTGCCGGCAAAAATAAATGTGCCTCATCGATAAACATCCATACCATGGGAATGCCTTGTTCGATTGGGCTTTTTCCCATTTTGCGCTGCTCGTACAAACGTCTTGATTTTATTCTTTCGTCATATATCCTGGAACCCAGGATTTTCACAGCGATCGCTTTGATATTCTGGTTCGCGATCGAGCTCAGGTCAAGGATGACCACTTTGCCTTTTTGGATAATATCGCAGATGTCGATCCCGTTTTCATGAAATATCCCCCATGAAATGGCTGTCCTGAAATAGTTTTTTGCAGCGTTACGCAAAGTTGGATCGACCTGTGCATCACTGTTCATATAATCTATTAAATTCAATAAAGAAAAGGCACAGGCTTTTTCCTTGATCTCTTCAATTGTTTTTAGAAGATAAACCCCTAAAGTGCTGATCGGCGCAAGGTCAAATAAAGAGCACCAGTCATAACCTGAAAGTTCTGCCACCGATATCGAAAATGGCTTTGCTTCAATATGCATTTTTTCATACTGCTTCAAACTTCCCACGGGCACGAACAGTTCCATATCGAAACCCCTCGGTGATAAATCCCATTTTGATAAAATATCTTCTTCTTTAGTATTCGGATGGCGCATAGTCCAGAATATTCCCATCGTATCGATAACAAGAGTGGCAATATTAATATCCGGAGGGAGCAGGGCAAGTTCTTCGATGAGTGTTCCCATTGTATATGATTTTCCGTACCCGCGTTTGCCGCATATGAGAATTGCATGGGGCCTTAACGCATCCATTTGAACGTGTGAACCCATAGATCGGTCAAGTGCAAGGTATCTTCCCACGTTCAACGTTCCTATATCAGTATCCGTATCCCTTCTTCCGATCACATATTGTTTGAGGGTTACTCCTGACTTTGTCAGATCATGTGAGATTTGTTTTTCCTTTAAATTCATCTGTTGCAACCTGAAATAAAAAAGTATATTCTGCGAATAGTATTTAATTTTTATGTTACTATTTTATCAAAAATGCGCATATTTTATTTAAGATACCTATATGTCTTTTTGTGATTTGTTTCAATATAATCCTGATTTGACCTAAAAAAATAATTTAGTAGATAATAAAAATGAGCTTAATAAAAACGGATACGATATCAACAATCAGCGCTACATCAATAGTTGCTACAATTATAGGATTGACTCGGAAAAAGAAACCAGAGGAAAAGTCCTGTTCATATAAGGTTCGAAAATATAAGAATCAACGCATAATAATTCTTGATTGTAAGAATTGCAGGAATGGTTCATCTTCTATAACAGACACTACATGCCGGAAATATATCTTCCAGATCCTGGACACTGAACCAGCGGCAAATCGCCTTGTACTTTCGCATCTTTTTGAACGGGATTATGAAAATGAAAATCTTGATCTTTTATACCTCCTGGCACGGTTCATCAGTAACATAGACATTTATAAAAATTCCCAGATCGGGGACGAGCATGAAAGATCTGCAGCTAAATCGAATGAATGGCTGCTCTCGATCATAAAAGCAAGCAAATCTGATCCGATCAGAGCCTATCAGGATTTAAATGCAAAGATCAAAAGCCTGCTGAAATCCGATGATGAGAAAGATATAAAATACAGAATATGCAAAGCCAGTTTCATCTCAATGCTGGAAAAAATGCACGCCTCTGTACCATTGCTGGCAGACAGGATCAAAGGCGATATGACAAGCCAGGATTATTACCGCAATATAATCAAGTCGCTCGTGAGACCGGGTTTTTCCACATCAAGAATATACATAGCTCCGCCATCGAATACGGAATTCCTTGAAAGATACGAAGTGCAAAGATTGGATGGAAGGGTTATGCCGATAACGCTTTATGGGCTAACGGATCGACCTGAGAGCTTGTACTTCACGATCCCTGCTGAATATAATAATATGCGTCCGATAGAATTAGAGTTAATCGAATCGGTCAGGAAGAAACTGATGAAACATCGACCGAAGGATATCAATTTTGCCGAAACCTCCAATTCCAGGGAATATTTCACACGATTGGGAAAGCAAATGATCTCGCAGGAAAGTAAATCGAAAAACCTGAAACTTACACCCGATGAAATACATGTGTTATCGGACATACTTGCAAAATACACAACTGGCTTTGGGATCCTTGAAGATGTGCTTTCTGATGAGCGCGTCAGCGATGTGTATGTGAATTCCCCGGCTGACATAAACCCGATACACGTCGTTGTGGACGGCGAGGAATGTTCATCCAACATATATTTGTCCCAGGATGATATCGATTCCATGATAACAAGGCTGCGGGCGATAAGCGGAAGACCATTCGGGGAAGCGAATCCTGTCCTTGATATGGACCTGCCGGAGTTCAAGACAAGGGTGTCCGTGATCGGAGACCCGTTATCTTCGGGTGGACTTGCTTACGCCTTTCGAAAACATGCACGAAATCCCTGGACGCTGCCAAAGCTCATAAACACCGGCTCGATAACACCATTGGCGGCAGGCCTGTTGAGTTTCCTGATGGATGGCCAGTCCTCGGTTCTTGTAGCGGGCGGTGTTGGTTCCGGAAAGACATCACTCCTATCAGCCCTGCTTCTTGAAATACCCCAGAAATACAGGATCCTGACCATTGAGGACACTCCTGAGCTTCCCATTGAAAATTTGCAAAGACTTGGCTGCAAGATCCAGGCAATGAACACAAAATCCGCCGTATGTGGAACTAACATTGAGGTAAATCCTGAAACAGCACTTCGCGCAGCGCTTCGAATGGGGAATGCAACACTTGTGCTTGGTGAAGTGCGAGGGCCTGAAGTAAAGGTATTGTACGAAGCAATGCAGGTGGGCGCCTCTGGCAATTCTGTTATCGGAACTATTCATGGCGCATCCACAAGGGCGGTTTATGAACGTATCGTCAACAGCCTCGGAGTGCCAGCTGCGTCTTTCAGGGCCACGGATGCCGTAGTAGTAGCCCAGAACGTGAGAATAAGCGGCACGATGAAAAAGAAAAAGCGAGTTGTAGAGATAGCCGAAGTGACAGGCGGGGAATGGGAAGATCATCCGGATGCGGATGACATTTTTAATGATATCATGGTATTTGATGCCACACAAGATAAGCTTGTAGCTACCGATATTTTGGATCGGGGAGGTTCACAGCTTGTGAGTAAAATTGCCCATAAATGGGGAATGAGCATCGATGAAGCTTCTCTTAACATAAAAATGCGGGCAATGATCAAAGAAACGATGGCCAAAGTTGGCTTGCAGCATCCCAGGTTCCTGGAATCTGACATGGTAGTGAAAGCGAACAATACATTCTGCCTTTATCTTGACAGAAGCCAGGATGAAAAAGGAAAAGTGGATTTCCAGGAGGTCTATGATAGATGGATCGAGTGGTACCGGGATTTCGTGGAAAAAAACAGGTGACCTTGTATGAATAATATAAATAACGATCAAGGTCTCTATTGCTATGCCTGCAAGGCATCAGTGAAGCATTTTAGCTGGCTTGCGGGTAATCTTGATGATTTCAAGAAAAAAAGCGAAAAAACCGTTAGCAAAGAGTTCCTTGATGCAATAAATTTTTCCGGATTTGAGCTTGAGCCATGGGAAACACATATCCTTTCCTATACGAGCGGCTTGTTATTGTTCCTGTTAATGGCAATTCTTGATCTAATTCTCTTTCGTGTTTCCACGTATGAGCGAAATACAATAATTTTTGCAGTGGCATTCACTGCGATCATTCCAGTGGCTGTGATGGTTTACATAAGTGAATATCCAAAGATCCATGCAAAATTCATGATAATACACACGCTTGGCGATATTCCTGAGATACAGAGCTATCTGGTGATGTCAATGAAACTTGTTCCCAATATGGAAAGAGCCCTAATTTTTGCGGCGGAGAATTCCTACAGGCCTCTTGCAAGGGATATAAAAAAACTTATCTGGGACATCCATATTCGCGTATATAGCAACGTCGATGAAGCGCTTATCGAATTTGCCAGCCAGTGGGGAAAAAACAGCGAATATTTCAAACGCTCACTCCATCTAGTGAAAAGCTCTACGAGTGAACCAGATGAAGCTCAAAGGATCATGACCCTGAATAAATCACTCGATATCGTTCTTGAAGGTACAAAAACCATGATGGATGCGTTTGCAGCTAAACTCAAGACACCCACATATGTTCTTTACTCTATTTTCATTTTGATCCCTCTTGCTCTTGTGGCATTGATACCAGCCGTTAGCATTGTTGGCGTGAGAATTGATGCGTTGACCCTGATATTGATTTATAACATCGGTCTTCCTCTTTTCACCTTTTTCTACTCTGAATATATTTTACTTTCGCGGCCAGCTACTTTTTCACCACCAAACATATCCGACAAACATCCACAATTATCAAACATCAGAACAATTAGAAAAAATGTAATTATTATCGCAGCCATAGCCGGCCTAATTATCGGTTTTTCAGGATACATCCTCCTTTATTTTGGTAATCCGTTCAATATCATCTCAATAGAAGCCATGGCAGGGTTGGTTTTACCCACATTCCCCATCGTGTGGGCAATTACCGCAATGATCACGATTTACTCCCTTGGAGTATATACGCCATACAAAAAAATTCGCGATGGGATAAAACAGGTGGAGAATGAGTTCGCAGACTCCATGTTCATCCTTGGAAGAAGGATATCTGAAGGAAGGTCTGCCGAAGAAGCATTTTCACATACATCACAGACCATGAAAGGATCAAAGATTGGGGAAGCGTTCGCAGATATCGCAAAAAACCTCTCGTGCATGCGAACCACATTGCATGGAGCTATTTTTCATGAGGAGTACGGGGCATTCAAGGATATCTACTCCGAAAGGGTACACACGATGATGAAGCTGCTAACAGAAAGCGTCCATAAAAGCCATGAGGCTGCGGGCATGGCGATCATAAAGCTTGCCGATCACCTGAAGGAATTACAGGATGTTGAGACTAATATCAAAAGATCGCTGTATGATGTAACTTCGACGATGAGGTCAACTGCCATTATTTTTGCCCCGCTTATCGCAGGCGTGACACTGGCACTCTCCGAAGTTATCCAGAAGATATTGCTTAATATGTCAAGAGATTCTGGCTATATGCCAGACGATTATGATCTGGAGGGTTTAATGAGCCAGGCGGGTACAGGAATGACCCAGAACGTCCCTCCTGACATTTTCCTGCTTGTTGTTGGAATATACATGGTTCTCCTTGTTATCATCCTGACAAGGTTCGCAGGGGGGATAGAGTACGGAGATGACAGGCCGCAGTTCATGTACGACCTGGGGCAGACTTTGCCGGTGTCGATAATGGTTTTCACAGTTACGACCGTTGTTTCAAGAATTATATTCAGTTCAATGGTGTAAAAAAGAGGATTTTATGAAAATAAAAACAATAAATGAAAAAAAACATTTTGCAGGTACAGGAAAAATGAATAGCTCCATGAAAAAATTCAAGGATGATGAAAAGGCAATTGAGCTTCCAATAAATATTGTAGTTATGCTCGTTGTTGGCATGGTCGCACTGGCGGCGCTGCTGTCCATCATACCAAAATCCAAGGAGAATTTGAGTGTGGACATAATATCTATTAGAATAGACAATGGATCAACGCAGGAAGGAAGCGTTGAAACCGTGACCGGAGCAGGAGAATATCAAGTCAGGGTAATAGCCAAAGTATATGATAAGAACAATAATCCTGTCAATAAAGCAAGCGTCACCATTACTGGTGGGGGCGGATTCGGGGTAGACCAGACAAACACTGATGGTGACGCCTTAGTAGATCTTGGAGAAACAGATAACTCAAAGGTTAACCTGAGATCGAACCAGAAGAGTGTGGCATTAAAACTTGTTGCTAAAGCCAATGGCTTCTATGACTATGAAGATGAAAATGCGGTGACATTGTATCAAAAATAGGATCATTGGTCTAAAATGGCGATCGGACTTCCAATAAAAATGGTAGTTCTCACGATAGTGGGAATGGCAGGGCTGGCTGCAATGCTTGCAATAATTGATAATGGTCAAAGCGCTATCCCTGGATCGATGCATGCGGATGTTAAGAGCGGAAATATAATCATATTATCCGCTCTTAATGATACTGACAATATCGACGTGATGGTCGAGGTAATTAATTCAATAGACGGCACACCTGTAAGAAAAGCAAGCTCGGTTCTAACAGGCGAGGGGACTTCGGCCGTTAATATTACGGATGAAAATGGTGTCGCGATATTGAGATTCAAAAAGACCGATTTCGATATGGAGTCAGGAGAAGGTTATCTGGATATTGAAGTTAGAGCGAATGGTTTCCAGGATTATAGCAATGAGTATGCTGTCAAGTTGGTCAGATGAACCGGACCTATTTCCTGTTAGTCATTATGAACTTCACCAGGACGACCGCACAAAATAATAAGCCAATGGCTATCGGATAATAAGATGATCGTATGATATTCCAGTGATCGCTGTATATAAGAAGCCCGGTCACGAACATCACGATTGCAGCCGCCAGGCCTGAGAATTCGATCGGGACTTTTATTTTACCGATGGTGATCTTATTTACATCCTCAGTTTTCAATATCCTGTTCTCTATAGACGATAACTGTGATTTTAGGAAACCAAAATCATTCAAATGAGTTTCCTGTGTTGCTTTTTCAAGAATTGTCAATTTACTGTTAATCTCTTTCAGCTTATCCTTTATTTCATTTAGCTGTGCATCATCAACACTTCTATGGATTTCCTGGCCGGGCATGGAATCGTCATGGAGAGGTGCGAATGTCTTGATGGACAGGCGCTTTTCAACAGCCTGGAGACGCTTATCCACGCTTCTTAAACCCTGGTCAATGTATTCTATCCTGCCATTAATGTCCTGATTCGTCTCGCTGCTATTTATTTCCTGGCTGATTTTTTTCACTGTTGATGCCACCATGGAGTCCACGAAACAACACAAGATATTTAAACTTTTCTTGCAGGCAACATCACTATCATGAGAACAGCAGACGCAAGCGCCGCAAGGCTTCCGAACAGGAATGGGGCGCTTGGACCGACTTTATCCCAAAGAAGCCCGGCGATCACACTTGAAGCCATAGCAAGAAGCCCTGTTGCAGTATAATACAGACCAATGGCGGCCCCTCGTTTATCCTGGGGCACCATATCAACAACATACGCTTTGCTTACACCTTCAGTCATCGCCATGTAAAAACCATAGATCGCAAACAGTATCCAGACAAGATATCCTTCATTTGCCAGGGCAAAACCAAGATAAACAAAAGAGAATATCAGGAATCCTCCCACCATTACGTTCCTTCTTCCAATTTTATCCGAAAGGATCCCAGCGGGCATGGACGCAAAGGAATAGGTGACAAAGTAAAGAACGTATGTTAAAATAACAATAGCTGTAACAGCCATTGCACCAAACACTGAAGTGATAATTGAGGGGATGCCACCCGATATTTCAAAGATATCCCTGGCACGTAGTATCAGGAAGGCATTGCTCGAATTCCCTATTGCGAAAAGAATTGTAATTAAAAGAAAAATCTTAAAATCCTTGCTAAAGTCCGATAATTTAAACTGCAGAGTATCCTTTTTTTCAGCTTTCTTCTCTGACACGAACAGGTAGAGAAGTATGACACTGATGAGTGCGGGAATAAAAGCGATAATGAACAAAGGGGTGTAGTCCCCATTAAGAAAATATAAGGCCAGCAGTGCAATAAGTGGTCCTATGATAGCGCCCATAGCATCCATCCCCTTGTGGAAGCCAAAAGCTCTTCCGCGATATTTCTCTTCAGTTGAATCTGCGATCAGGGCATCCCGTGCAGATGATCTAAGACCTTTACCGAACCTGTCGAGGAATCTTGCCACGAGAACGAAATGCCATGTAGTTGCCAATGCCAGCAAGGGCTTTGAAATCGTTGATAAACTGTAGCCGTATATCACATAAGGTTTTCTTTTCCCCGATCTATCCGACAACCAGCCGGATACGACTTTCAATATACTTGCCGTGCTTTCCGCTATCCCCTCTATTATTCCCACGATGGTCATTGGTGCGCCAAGGACTGTTGTGAGAAATATTGGAATTATAGGATAGAGCATTTCGCTGCTGATATCAGTGAAAAAACTGACAAGGCTCAGGACGAATACGTTTTTCTTTATGCCTTTGATGATGTCTTTTTCCATTTAACCTCCCGTTAAACTGATATGGTCTGGACTATTCCATCAAAATGAGAATCAAACCCAAAATATTTCTCTATGTTGAGCTCTTTTATTATTTCAATAGATACTGCATCTGTAAAGCTCAAGTTTCTGTCTGAATACTGTTTGAATGTTTTCGTGGATTTTTCTAAAAGCTCTGTATCAACAAAAACCATCCTGATCCTGGGAGAACGGATCACTTGCGCAATATCCATAGCTACAGCTAGATTATTTGTTCTGGTAAGCGCAAGAGTCAGAGCTTCATCATAAATATAATCTGATGTATAAATCTTCCCATATTTTCCGGTCAGAGCATCCTGGAATAGTTTGAAAGCAGTTTCATGATATTTGTCTTTCTTATTTCTGTATGCTAAAAATGCTCCAGTGTCAGCGAATATGGACATTTTCAGGGCTCTGTGTAGAGATATTCATCCACTTTACTGGCATCTGTGCTGACTCCCCAATTAATGGGCGGTTTCATCGCTGGGTTTTTGTCAAGGGGTGGTAATTTCCCAGATTCCATGAGTTCATTTTCATGCTTCAGGGCAATCCGTGTTATTGCATCAACAAGCTCAGTGAGGGTCTTTTTCTTTTGAAATTTAAGGGTCATTCTTGCCTGGAGCATATCAAGAATCTGTTTTGTCTCATCTGTTACTTTGATCGTGGTTGTCATATACCAAAAATATTCTTTTTATATACAATATACTTTTCTACTTGTATTCTACAGTTACATTGATTTTGAAGTTTTCAAAATCGTAACATTCATGGACATATAAAGCATACAGGCAAGCATGATAGAGACGAAGGAAATAATTGAAGTAGTATCCAAATATGATCTCAAAGAAGCTACAATAGGCGTTCTTGCATCTCATTCAGCGCTTGATGTATGCGACGGGGCAGCAGAAGAAGGGTTCAGGACTTATGCAGTATGCGAGAAAGGACGCGAAAAGACATACACCCAATACTTTAAGGCGCAAAGAGAAAATGGTTCACTCGTCCGGGGAATAGTTGATGGCGCTGATGTCTATTCAAAATTCAATGAAATAATGAAAAACGAGAACCAGGAAAAGATGAGGAAAAAGAATACGATCTTCATACCTAACCGCTCTTTCACATCATATTGCGGTATTGATGAAATAGAAGATAATTTCAGGGTTCCTATGTTCGGAAGCCGAAATCTTCTGCGCAGCGAAGAACGCGGCGGGGAGCGAGATTATTACTGGCTCCTTGAGAAAGCAGGATTGCCTTTCCCTGAAAGGATTGCAAAACCCGAAGACATAGACAGCCTAGTAATGGTGAAATTGCCTCATGCAGTAAAGAAACTTGAACGAGGCTTCTTCACTGCAGCGTCTTTTGAAGAATTTAAAAAGAAATCCGAAGCTTTCCTGAAACAGGGAGTGATCACAAAAGTTGCGCTGGCTGAAGCAAGAATTGAAAGATACATAATAGGGCCGGTTTTTAACCTTGATATGTTCTATTCACCCCTGGAAGATGAGATGAGCAAAATAGAACTCCTTGGCATCGACTGGCGCTTTGAAACAAGCCTGGATGGACACGTAAGATTGCCCGCCCCGCAGCAAATATCGTTAAACGAACGGCAGATCACACCCGAATACACTGTTTGTGGCCACAATTCAGCGACCCTTCGCGAATCATTGCTGGAGGACGCTTTTGAACTCGCCGAAAAATATGTCAAAGCAACACAGAAATATTACAAACCCGGCATTATCGGACCTTTCTGCCTCCAGACCTGCGTTGACAAGGATCTTAATTTCTATGTTTACGATGTTGCGCCGCGCGTTGGTGGCGGAACAAATGTCCATGTATCTGTCGGGCATCCTTACGGCAACACCTTATGGCGCAAACCCATGAGTACGGGGAGGAGGATGGCGATGGAAATAAGAAGGGCGATCGACCAGGAAAGAGTGGAAGAGATCGTGACGTGAGATTTTAAATATTTGCATTTAGATTTCTGACGCGTAATATCTATTAAAATGGTCATTAGGGTAATGTTTGGGAAAAACCATTTATAATATGAATTTATTCAACGGCGGTATAATAGTTGAGTGTTTAGATAAAATAATTTCTAAAAAAAGGGATTCAGTTGAAAATATAAATAAAGAGATAAAGCCACATGATAGTCTATTCCAAAATATCAGTTACATTGTTGTTGATATTTGCAATAATTGCAACCTATCTTTCTGTAAAGAACTTATTACACTGGAAGAAGATTGAGATAGATACAGCCAAAGCAAGAGTATTCCTGGACAAATCATTTTTACATACAAATTTTAAATTTAACATTGCAGTTGTAGGATTGGTATTTATCCATTTTACATTAATAGAATATGTTCATCTCACTGGAGTTCCACTACAGGGGCTTTTTAATGTTATTTACTTCAGTTCCTTTATTGCCTCTATGTTAGCTCTTGTATTGTTGTCATATATATGGTATAAACTTCTTAATACGAAATAACAATTCATAAAAACAGAACTATAATTCATGCCCCCCCAAACCCGAACTTCCCCACGATATGACCTGCTATTCGGTGAAGGAACATTTAACGGGACACTGCTTATCGGACCTGACCCACTTGGCAAAACCTTTGATTATGAGGTATTTATGGGAGCCAGGCGAAAGTTGAGACTTACCGGCATGCAGATGATTAATAGCAAACGCGGGATCGAGGAATATGCAAGAGATTTTAATTTCCAGGGTGCAAAGATAAAAGCGCGTCTTCGTCTTGTGCATGGTCGAAATTATGGGAATGACCTGCAGGAACTCTGGCGCGATACTCTTGCGCATGAGGATTTCATATATCTGAAAACACATGCTGGATATGGAAAGCACCTGAGTTTAAGCGATGATGTGAGTTACTTTACAGATGCTTTAAAGGAAAGTTTTGATCATCCCGATCGTAAACCATACCAGTTATTCTATCTTGATTGCTGCAAAAGCGAGATGTATTACAGGGATATTTTTCGAGAGTATGTCGGCGGGGGCGTGGATTTGATCCTTCATAAATGGTTCTGTGATTACAGGAAGATCGCACCGGTGATAGCGCTGATTTGCGAACTGATGGCCGGTTCGGATGTTGAGGAGATCATTTCAAGAATGAATGAAGAATACGGGATTGTGCACTTTGACGAGGAAGATGCGCCTGAGGATAAGAGGCTTGATCGGAAAATGATGAGTTATTCCTTTAGCCAGATATGACCGTTTTGACAGGATAAATTGTATTAGCGGATTATATCCATTTTTTCTTCCTGAAATAATTCAGCATATAAAGACCTATGAATATCATAATAGTCCAGATAACAGGATAACCCCAGCGCCATTTAAGTTCAGGCATATTTTCAAAATTCATTCCATAAACACCCGCAATAAAAGTCAAGGGAATAAATATCGTTGCAATAATTGTTAATATCTTCATGATCTCATTCAATTTATTGCTGATACTTGAAAGATACATATCAAACATTCTTGAAACCATATCCCTTAACCCTTCGATCATTTCAATGATCTCGATCGTGTGATCATAGACATCCCTAAAATAAATAAGCGTGGATTCATGGATAAGAGTTGAATCTCCCCGAAGCATGTTGTTCACTACTTCCCTTAAAGGCCAGACTGACTTTCGCAATATCATCAATTTCCTCTGGGTATCATGAAGTGACATTAAAGTTCCTGGTGTTGGATTTTTCACAAGCTCTTCTTCCATAACTTCGATTTTATCCCCAAATTTTTCCATTATTATGAAATAATTGTCCACGATCGCATCTATTAAACTGTAAGCAAGGAAATCAGACCCCATTTTCCTGATATGACCTTTTCCACTTCTGATTCTCTCTTTGATGAGATCAAAAATATCATCTTTATTCTCCATGAACGAAATAACAAAATTTTTACCTACGATCAAACTGACCTGTTCAGACAATATTTTATCATTATTGTCTATTTGTTTAAGTATTTTTAATGTTACATATATATAAGTTTCAAAATCTTCCATTTTTGGACGCTTTTCAGTATTTAAAATATCTTCAAGGATAAGAGGATGCACACCAAAATATTGGCCTATCTTTTCAATTATTTCTATTTCATGGATACCTTCAATATTTATCCATGTGACCGTTGGTTTGTCCTTGAATGGAAACGCTTCTTCGACCTGTTTTACTTCTTTTTCAAGAAAATGTGACTCATCATAGTCCATTAATGTTATCCTTGGCTTCTCCATTTTCTTATCGCCTATATGGAGAAGAGTTCCAGGAGGAAGACCGGACTTTCCGGATCTTTTTGTAATTGTTACATCCTTATTGTGCATGTGTCCTTCCTTATATCTAATAATTTTAGTACACGAATACTTTATCTTCAATATATTAATATCATTACATAAATAGGTCTGCTATCGGCCATCTCTGGTAATTAGGCCATCATGAACCGCTTCCCTGATAATATATCCTGCCTTATGAAGTATGGTATCTTTGAATTCGGTATCCCGATCCATACTCGCGGTGCAGGGATATGCATGATGTGCGCTTGATATAACCTCATCCAGTTTGCTATCAAGAGGAACATTCTTAAGTTTTTGTGCCACATAATAAGCACATCCGCAAGGCTGGCTCGTGAATATTTGTACTGTTACGATATTGTTTTGATGGACGCCGATCTTGAATTTGGGGGTGCCGATCTTAAATGTGTCAATAAATTGGTCTATTAATGGATCTTGGCCTTTTTTAAGAGAACAGAATGGTTTTGGGGCAGCAAATACAATGCCAGCTTTTTCACATTTCTCTTTGATCTGGTTCCTTAATCCCATAGACAGCCAATTCGGTTCTTCAATGGGAGCTATGATCAAACGCGTACCAGCTTTTTTTGCAATAGCCGGGAATTCGACAATAATATCAGGATGAAGATTTATGGCTAACAAAACATCGTTTTCCGGCAGGCGGGAGGGCAGGTATTTCTCCGGGTCTTCAATATACACTGGCAGATCCGATGGCTGTGTATATATGCCAGTAATATTTTCTGCAAAATTAAGCGTTTTATCGTCACGGCAAAAAATGCATAATTTATCACAGGAAATACAGAAATTCCTGTAATTTAACAGATTCCCTATGACGCGTTCTCCGAATTTGCCGTTATAGGCGATGTATATTCTCATTCCGATATCCCATTAATTTCATACCGCAGCCTGTTGATATAATTATTGAGGCTTTCAATGTCTTTTATGCTTTTTTTCGAAAGCGACCTGAGCTTTGATCTGATAGCGGTATTTGGTAAAATACCATAATTTGAAAGATGCTGCATAATTTTTCGAGCAATTAAACCCCCTTTATTATCCCAATCTGTAAGCAGGATGATCTCTTTTTTGGTTGTCGATAGCTGATCCGTGAATTCAAGCAATGGCTGTTGTGAAGCTAATCTTATTTCTCCTTTTATTCCAAGATGCCGCAGGGATACCATATCTTTTCGTCCTTCTACGACGATAATTGCCCCGCTGTCAGAAAGCTCCTGGAGTTCCATGATCAGCTCTTCAAGTTTCAAAAGTCGTTCCCTATCTTCGATATCACTTGTTTTCATTGTTGGGTGAGTATTTTTAAAATATCTTCAGCCTGTGCCCGGATGATCTTCACTGATTTTTTGCTATTCGTGGAACCTGAAATTAACTCTACGTCCCTGGAATGGACTTTGAAAAGGTTTGATAGGAAAGACAAAAGTTGCGCATTGGCTTTTCCTTTTTGCGCTCTTTCGCAAAGTCGTATTTCGATGCGCTTTCGCCAGGGATTGTATCCCTTGATCGCGGTTTCTTTTGATCCTGCTGAAATATCAAGTTCAAGGATGACCCCATCTTCGACCTGCCTGATTGCATCTTTCATTTTAGACCGCTCCCATAGAGCAGGATGTGATTTTCAACAACCCTTTTATAAAAAGCATCACCCTTTTTTGCCATAGTCCTCCATTCTGATAATTTAAAAACCGATAAACTTACCTCTTTTTCCAGTTCTTCCTCCAGTCGTTTTGCTGCTTTTATGAAAATTTCTTTCCTGGCGCTTGTCACTAACAGAAAATCGATGTCACTTTTTTCGTCAAAACTGCCTTCTGCAAAGCTTCCAAAAAGGGCAAGGGAAATAATATTTGAGTCAATTTCAAGGAATTTCTCTTTTGGTTTTGATGACAGCACAAAAGTGATCCCATATGCCTTTTTCAGCGGCTCGACCATGCTATTATCGGGATCCAGCCTGTAAATATGCGCCAGCCCTTTTTCTTCCTTAGAAAGCAGCCCATCTTCCCCGAAGGACTTTACAGCGCCGCTTACGCTTGCAGGGCTGACATCAAGTATCCTTGCAAGCTGTTTTATGTGGAAAGAGGTATTTGGATTTGCAAGGAAATGAGCCAGGATTTTCCATTTTACATATGTTCTGAATAGTTCAATCAATTGAACCACCGTTCATTGTATTAAACGCAAGTTCAGTATAAAAAACTATCTATGCACCACATATTGCAAAGCTCAAGATTCCCCTTGATGTCTGCGAATTCCGTTAAGTTTTTCTTCCAGTAAAAACTATCTATAATTGTATAGTTTTTCAAGATAATTCATGAAATGAATCTTGTAATAACAGGGGCAACATGGAAAAATCAATCCGTTTAAAAGTAGCTGAAGCAGACCAGCGGGATGTAGGAAAGGGCATTGTCAGGATAGATGAGAAATTCCGAAACGACATAGGGCTCAATATATTTGATGTTGTTGAATTAAAAAGTGAAGAGCGCTCAACATCTGCGATCGTGGGAAGGGCATATCCGCAGGATGAAGGGCTTGATGTCATAAGAATGGACGGGCTGATCCGCACAAATGCCAAGACAAGCCTGGGGGAATATGTAGAAGTGACGAAGGCGAATTGGAAAGAAGCAAAAAAGGTCACGCTTGCCCCTGTTACGCAAAATATCCATATTTACGCGCCCAGTGAAAGCCTTCGGGCTATCTTCCATAACAGGACAGTCTCAAAGGGAGATATCATTTCAACCACAAGCGTGCGCCGGCCAAGAGAATCTTTTGGCAATGATGTAATGTTTGAGCAGGTATTCCCGGAATTCTTTGGCAGTTCATTTGGTCTTGGGGAGATCAAACTACATGTTGTTGCCACCTCGCCTTCGGGAATCGTCAAGATCACCGATGTTACAGAAGTGGAACTTTTGCCTGAAGCAGTAGCGCTTCCCCAGGAAATACCTGAAGTAATGTATGAAGACCTGGGAGGCATAAAACCCGCGCTCAGTAAGATCAGGGAAATAATAGAGCTGCCCCTTAAGCATCCGGAACTTTTTAGCCGGCTTGGGATCGATGCGCCAAAAGGAGTGCTTTTGCATGGTCCGCCCGGAACAGGAAAAACCATGCTGGCAAAAGCTGTTGCCAATGAAAGCGAGGCTTATTTTATCACAATAAACGGTCCTGAGATAATGTCTAAATATTACGGAGAAAGCGAGCACAAACTTCGTGAGGCTTTTGACGTGGCAGAGAAAAATGCCCCTGCTATAATATTTATCGATGAAATAGACAGCATTGCCCCGAAGCGCGCCGAAGTGACTGGAGAAGTTGAAAGGCGCGTGGTGGCGCAGCTTCTTTCTCTTATGGATGGCCTGAAATCCAGGAAGAATGTGATAGTGATCGGCGCGACCAACCGGCCCGAAGCCCTTGATATGGCGCTTCGCAGGCCAGGTCGATTTGACCGCGAGATAGAACTGCGTGCTCCCGATCGTGAAGGGAGGTATGAGATATTCCAGATACATACGCGGGGGATGCCACTTACGGAGGATGTAAAACTTGATGACCTTGCCGATCGGACATATGGATTTGTGGGTGCTGATATCGCAGCTTTATGCCGCGAAGCGGCAATGACTTCACTTCGCCGGATTCTTCCTGAAATAGACCTTGAGCTGAAAGTAATTCCTAAAGAGACGCTTGATAAACTCCTTATCAAAGGTTCAGATTTTGAAGATGTCATGAAAGAAGTCCAGCCCTCCGCACTTCGTGAGATATTGTTTGAAGTGCCAAATGTTTCATGGAACGACATCGGCGGGCTTACGAATGTGAAAGCGCTACTTTGCGAGGCTGTAGAATGGCCTCTGCGGTACAGTGACTCATTCAAACGGATAGGTGTTGAGGCCCCTAAAGGAGTTCTTCTATACGGGCCGCCAGGCACTGGGAAGACACTTCTAGCAAAAGCCATAGCCAATGAAAGCGAAGCAAATTTCATAACCGTGAAGGGAAGCGATATATTATCAAAATGGTATGGCGAATCAGAAAAGCATATAGCAGAGATCTTCAAGAAGGCGCGGCAGGTTGCGCCTGTTATTATATTCCTTGATGAGCTTGATGCTCTTGCTCCGGTGAGAGGTTCGGCGCAGGGTGAGCCACATGCCACAGAGAGAATCGTCAATCAATTACTATCAGAACTTGATGGCTTAGAGGAACTCAGGGGTGTTGTTGTGATAGGCGCCACGAACAGGCCTGACATAATCGATCCTGCTCTTCTTCGACCCGGAAGGTTCGATGAAATGATCCTCGTGCCTGTTCCTGATCCTAAGACAAGGTCTGAGATATTTAAAGTCCATACGAAGAAGATGGCGCTTGCCGGTGACGTAAATACAGGAGAGCTTGTAAGGATAACTGAAAATTTCACGGGCGCGGATATTGCAGCAATTTGCAAGAAGGCGGGACGCTTTGCTATGCGTGAGAACATCAACGCCGAAAAAGTGAAGCAGAAGCATTTCCTTGCTGCTGTTGAAGATACTGGCCCTTCAGTCACGCCAGATATTATGAGCTATTATGAAAAATTAAAGGATGAATTGCGAAAGAAGCGATCAAAGCAGATCGAGTCAAGTCCGGGGATATATGTATAGTAGGTGAATAGAATAACCAAACTATTCAAACTATCTTTGCGTTCTTGTATGAATAAAATAGCAAAGAACGCAAAGTGTTCGAACTATAAGTAAAATAAATTTTGTTATTGACTATATAAGTATAATATGTAATAAAATTGGGGGTTTATGATAAAAGAAGGGGTTTTATTCGAGAAGTTGCCTGAAAATAAAGTAAAATGCCAGATTTGTTCTCACCGATGCACTATTTCAGAGGGCAAACTTGGAATTTGCAGGACAAGGCAGAATAAGAACGGAAAGCTTTACACGCTGATATATAATACAGTTTCAAGTGAAGCTGTTGACCCGATCGAAAAAAAGCCCCTGTATCATTTCATGCCCGGAACGCTTTCGTATTCTCTTGGCACGATAGGGTGTAATTTCAGGTGTCAGCACTGCCAGAACTGGAACATATCGCAGGTGACACTTGATGAGTCAAATTTTGAAACTCCAATTATCTCAAAATATTTGAACGGAGTTTCAAATACAACGGAAATAACCCCGGAGGCTGCTATCAAACGGGCGCTGGCATCAGGTTCAAAATCAATTTCCTGGACATACAACGAACCCGCTATATGGCACGAATACACGTATGACAGCGCCGTACTTGCAAAAAAGGCGGGGTTAAAAACGATATATGTGACCAACGGCTTCATCACTCCAGAAGCGCTAAGGCGCATTGCCCCTTATCTTGATGCATATCGTGTTGATATCAAATCCTTCTCAAATGATTTCTACAGGAAAATATGCGGTGCAAGACTTGCGCCTGTTCTTGATTCCACAAAGCTTGCAAAAGAGCTGGGGATGCATATTGAAACTATAACGCTTGTCATTCCCACGAAAAACGATTCACCTGAAGAGATCACACAGATCGTGCGCTGGGTACATGATAATCTGGGCACTGACACGCCAATGCATTTTACGAGGTTCCATCCAATGTATAAGATGGATGACCTTGAGCCAACGCCAGTGAGCACTCTTGAGATGGCTTATGATATTGCAAAAAAAGCCGGTATGAGGTTCGTATATCTGGGAAATGTGGCTGGGCATAGATATGAGAACACTTATTGTCCGAAGTGCAATGCTTTGCTTATTGACCGAATGGGATTCAGGGTGAGCGAGGTTAAGATAAAGGATGGGAAATGCCATGAATGTGGTGAGAGCATAGCGATCATGGAATCCTGAGATAGTTTCACAGTGCTTTTCTAATTTTTAAGACACAAACTTATTGTCATTATGGATTGAAAAATCAGAAAAGATAATATCGGAAAAACAGGACAAGATTTAAATAGAATTAGTGATACTAATTATTATCATGATAAGACCCAGGCCCTAATAAATGCCCCGGTTTCTTATGGTTAGGATAAAAAAGGTGGAAAAATGTTAAGAAAAAATGTATCTATAAGCGACACGCACTTAAAAATGCTCGATCCATTATTAAAAAAACATCAGGGAAATCTCTCCGCAGCAATGCGGGATATTATTGATTTTACTGGTTTTGTTACAGAAAATATGGGAAGCCTTGAAACCGCTAAAGACCTTTTCAGGGAAAAAAACCATGCAATGGAAGAAACAAGGAACCGCATATACGGAGTAACCATACCTTTGACGATGTTTCGGTGGTTATTAGTTGATAGGAAAGGAAATCTTCCTCCAATAAATGAAGCAATACAGCTTTTTTCAAATAAAAATATAAATAGTTACGATATAAACGCTTTGAATAAAGTAATAAATGAAGAAATATCATTCCTGAACTGGCCCATAAACGTAAATCTAGGCACTGAAAACGGGAAAATATCCATTCAAATAACAGGCATGGATCCTGAGATCAATATTTTCTATGCTAAATTGATATCAATGTTTTTATCAAGCAATAAAAACCCTCAAAAAATAAGCAAACTAATGAAATACCCGGCATCTGTTTTCATGTTATTTTCAAGTGCTTCCACACCTGAAGACGCTTTATTGTCGATCCAGGAAACCTTCGGCGCTACAAAGATGGATGAAATATCCTTTAAAAGTGAGATGATGATGGCAATGGCATAAAATATTCGATAATTTATAGAGAGTAAAGAAGGAGGTCAGAGTATATTAAATTCAATTTGATTTCCAATCAATATATCTCCTTCATTTACTGTTATCGTTTTATTCATATCCCCAATTGATATCCTATATTCACCTGCATTGGTTTGATATGGGGAATCAATCGAATAAGGCACCGTAAAAGAATAATTTCCATTTGAATCAGAAGTTTGAATGTATTCAAAATTTCGTCCCTGATTTGTTCTGATAGCCGTTGAAATCACAATCTGTCCTTCTGGCGCTCTTCCATGAATAGTTGTTCCATGTACGTATTCATATATTTTCGTACCTTTAATATCATTTCCAGAGAATTTTCCCTGGGAGTCATAAGACTCATAGATTAACCTGAAATGCGAAAGTGCCGGAATCGTCTCGCCTGGAAGTTCTATTTCGTTTCCATCAGCATAATAAAGCCGGGCTAAAGTAGAATTAAAATAATTGATCGTGGGTTCGATAGTTTTATCCTTAATTATGAAAAAATCAGATAATTTTTTCCCTGACAATAGTATCATGTTTTTATACTGCCCTTCATAATCTCTCATAGGTGTGAATATGATTACATACTTAGCTGCGTTGCTTTCCATGATCTTGGAAGCAATTGTTTCATCATTTTCAGTGAAAAATTTTGCAGTTGTATCATTGGGATATGCATATGAAACAGATTGCCTCTTGGCGTAATAGTTTATCCAGTATCCATAACTCCACCAATTCATGACTGTGCCTTCACCTTTTACGTTGTTTTTCATCCACACTATTGAATCCATCCACTCGGGTGAGAAATAAGGATTTGTACTTTTTTTTTCAAGGACAACTATGTTTGGACTCAATAGAAGTATTGTTAAAATTATTAATATCGAAATATTTATATTTCTATTTTTAGTCACATATCTATTTTTAATTTCATTTTTAATTTTACTTTTAAGTTTAAATATATTTGCATAATAAATTTCTGAAAATATAAATCCGGAAAATAGAGCCATCATTGGTACAAAATCAATGGCAAACCTTACCATGTAAGAAACAAGAATAAAAAGCTCTACAAAATATAATGTCACAAACAGTTCCAACCCAAAATCCTTTTTCTGTAGTATTTTGATAAGTAAAAATCCTAGACCGATCAAAGACAGGAAAAATGGAACCAGAAAATCCTGCCAGGCGAGTTGAATGGTAAAAAAGCCAGATGGGAAAAAAAGTGGTTTTAATTCGTATATGTAAAGGTTTTCACTTACCTGCAGATAATTGGAAAATTTTCGGAAAAGGCCAATCCATTGCCCCAAAAGTTTTATTGATACGAGCAAACTGAAAAGAATAAAGCATACTATGATCCCAATCCTGATATGGCGGTTTTTGAACTTTGATAGCATTAATATTCCTAGAAAAATAAGAAATAAGGCTAGCCCCAAAGACAATGGAATATTTATTTCCCAACCATTAATTAGATAAAAAGGCAGAACTATGGTTAATGAAGAAAAAGCGAATATTGATCCCACTATACCTGTGTATTCAATGGACTTTTTATTGTAAATATCCATGAATAACTGAAAAGCAATGTATAAAAAAATTGGCAGGAAATAGATATATGAGCTGTGCCATGTCAGCATCTCCATACCTAGAAATACGCCTCCCAATGAAGCGCAAATAAATATTGGTTTAGAAAAAAAGTTTCCCGATTCCCTGGCTTTCTTAAGTGCCAGAAGCAGAAATAAGAATGAAAGAAGAGACAGAAGGACGTTTGTTCCATGATAGTCGCTATAACCCAGGGAAGTCAAACTTATATGCAGCGGTGTTATTGCCAGAATAAGAGCTGCCCAAAATCCTGCTATATCATTGAATAATGTCCTGCCAATGAAGAATAAAGGAATGATGGTCAAAGCACCAATGACAGCAGGGAAAATAGCAGCTATAACTTCTATTTCGTGCTCAGTCATATCCGCTCCACCCATAAGCAGGGCGACCAAAGCAACCATTTTATCGTACAAATATGGATATCCCATTCCTCTGTCAAATAACAGGTTCACAGGGCTTCGTACAGAGTCAACGATCCTTTGCATGTGGTAATAAGAGTCCGGGTCTATCAGGAATACTTTCCCGTTGAAAAAAACACTGTCCCAGGGGAGGAATCTAAGATATAAAGCCAGAGTAAAGATAACAAATAAAGCAATAATTGTATAAATTTGTTTCGTCTTAACTCTCATAAATTATCTACTCAAATAGAAACAATAGAAATAATAAAGCGTGACCAGTGCGACGATCGTCTGCATAAATAAAACTACAAGAACAACTTCGTTCTCGTATGCTTTGCCTTTTAACTTTCTCAAAAATAATATGGCGATATGAGGGATACTGTAAATACCATCTTTCACGCTCAGGGATCCATCCTTTAAAAGTTCTCCGTAAGATTGTTCTTTGAATTTCCCCCTTTTTTTTAAGATAAATTCAACATAATATAGAAAAAACAGTATAGCGGCATATTTTTCTATATTTCCCAGTATTGCCACTATTGCCACAAGGGCTCCAATCGAATAAGTTAACGTGTCGCCTGGGAAAACTTTAGCAGGAATCTTGTTATAGTGAAGGAATGCTACAAGAGCTGAAATTGATATGACAGCTATCATGGTAGCTTCTGTTCCGCCTGTAATATATGCAATAAAACCAAGCGTAGCGAATATAATTATTCCCATTCCGGCTTCTAATCCATTATAACCAGCCAGCATATTAAAAGCATTCGAGGCGCCTATTATTGCAATTGGGACTATCAGTAGCGGAAAAAGCAATCCAAGGTCCTGGGTTCCTATAAAAGGAAAAGTCATTTCACTATGCCCGGCATTTATTATCATTAATGGCAAAGGAATAAGAAGGCTAAGCAATACTTTGGTTTTCTGTTTTATTCCGATCCTCCACCCCAGTATATCATCTATCATGCCGATTATTGCTGCGATCAATAAGCTTGCAACTGCTGCAAGGATCTCCGGGATCGAATCAGGATTCTTATAATAAAAAGTATCAAAGGCGATATAAAGCAGAATCGACAGTCCGATGCCAAAAACAACCATTATCCCCCCCATTTCAGCGATCTCTCTTCCATCCAGTTTGTGAACATCCCTGCCTACAAATCCTCTTGATCTTGCTTTTCTGATCCACATCGGCAAAGTGAAAAAGCAAAGTATGAAGCTTACTATGGATAGAAGAATCAAGAGTCCAAATTGCATGACCTGTAGTTTATCTTTTGGTTGTTAAATATCTGATGGTTATCGATATTTATCAGAGAACCATCCCCATTTGTTAAAATATTTTATAGCTGAATTGATATGAACAATCAACAGTTTAGTGCTTTTATATGATCCTTTTGCAAATTCATGATAAATAACAGCTTCAGGGTAATACATCGTTTTATATTTATTCCCAATCCTTCTGCATAGATCTGTATCTTCAGCGTACATAAAAAATCGTTCATCGAACATGCCGATCTCTTTAAAACCACTGGTTCTTATGAACATAAAACAACCTGATAAACCAGGTACTGACATGATCTTATTATAGTCCTTATCTTTAAATTCAAAGCTATCTAACCTTTTCCGGAACAATGGCTTTAAAAAAGACGGTATAAATCTTCGCAATATCAAGTCAAAAGGGGTGGGTAATTTTTTACATAGATATTGCAGCGAACCGTCAGGATAGAGAATTTTTGGCATTACAAGCCCGACATCGTTATTGTTCTCCATAAAATTATATAATTTTTCTAAATTACCTCTTGAAAAATAAATATCAGGATTTAGTACCAGATGATATTTTGAAAGCTCCTGAATTCTCTGGATAGCGATATTATGACCTGCTCCAAAACCAATGTTCGCATTATTGAAAACATATTCGATTCTATTGTCATTACATATTTGTCTTATTTCATCATTGGGTGAATTGTCAACCACTATCAGCCTGACTGACAATTCGGTATCTAAGAAACTATTAATTGCTTTTTGTAGTATTTTAAGATCATTTCTGCAGGTTACGATGGAAGCTGTTATGTCATAATTCATTTATTTGTTCGCCCCTTTAAAAGCCTTGCAATAATCCTTAATAGTAAATTTAACCTGAAACTGATTTTATCTATTAAAGTATATGGGCTTGGTCCGCAAGTCGGTGATGCACTATTCTCATGCCGTCGGTATTTTATCAATTTTTGATCACAGAAATATGTCTTTCCATAAAGTTCCCCGATCATACCTATCCACATATCATGCATCGGAAGGTTATCTGGAAAAGGGAGGGCGATATCAAGTATCCTGCGATTAAAAGCCATGCAGCATCCCATATATGAATTTTTTATAAGGTTATTCAGAAGTCCTTTTTTTGATCCTCTGATCTTGAAAAATGATTCTTGCAAGATATCTTCATTTTCATTTATTATGATGCAATCACTTACGACCAGTTCATATTGCTGCAACAATCCTATCATTATTTTTACTTTGTTTTCAAGCCAGATGTCATCCTGGTCAGATAAAAATATTATATCTCCTGCAGCATTTTTCAGGGCGTTTTCAAAATTATAGGCTGAACTATGAAATCGGTTATTTTCTAACAATCTGATTCTTTTATCCTCGAACGTTTTTATGATTTCAACTGTTCTATCTGATGAAGAATCGTCTGAGATTATTATTTCATCAGATTCACCAATTTGACCTACAATCGATCCCAGCTGCTTGCGAATATATTTTTCACCATTATAGGTAGCCATACAAACCGAGATCTTACTCATTTTTTAATACCTTTTATTTTTCAGGAAATTATGGAAAAAAACCATGATAAATCCAAATGTCTTACATGTTATCGAAAGTTTGATCGCTCTTAAGAAGACAAAAGAAAAATAGATACAAAAGTCAACGCAGTTATCGCTTGAATTCCTGGCGCCTTCACAGAAATATACGAACCTTGTTAATTGACTCTTTGCATTTTTATTTTCTATTGTAAACATGTTATGCTCACATATCGTATCTAATACTATGAAACCTGTGTAATGTCTTCTATATCTATCGATAAAATTAAAATCGCTGAAATAAAGTTTGACTTTTTCGTTAAAGCCCCCGATTTTTTCAAAAGCAGCCAAGCTTATGCATATTCCACTGTTTAAAAGAGTCTTGTTTCTTATTGTGTTTAATCCCGCATTTATGCTTTTCAAATGAAAACCTCTTTTGAAGTAATATCTTGAGGGAGAGTAGATTTTATTATTTACTCTTAAAACAGGAGAAAACAAAACAGAATTCTTATAATAATCCATAGAATCAAAGTATTTCATTAAAGCATCTTCCGGGAATGTAGTGTCCTGGTCAAGGAGTAAAAGCCATTTTTTATCAAGTTTTTTTCCAATCTTGAATCCTTCATTGTATGCTTTACTGACTCCCGGATTTGACCTGTCGTGGATATAATGGATGTTCCAGTTCTCAAAACGGGCTTTTGTTTCATATACTGGTTCCGGGCTGTTATCATATACTACAATATCCATCTTTGATCCGGAATTTTTAAGATTTTTACTTAGCGACAGAAAAGAGTTACAATGTTCCAACCTGGTTTCATAAAGTACCAATACTGCCAGAGTATCATTGATCTGTGATCGATAATTCACCATTTTTTCAAACACTGGACTCACCAACATAAACAGTAACTATACCGAAAGTAAGGTCAAAATATTCGACCTTCGAAAAACCCACATCTTTCATAAGCCCAACAAATTCATTCCTTTTGGGAAATGCCATCACCGACGAAGGCAGGTAACTGTAAGCTCCCTTTTTCCTGGATACTAAAGCTCCGATCGCTGGCAATATCTTTTTAAAATAAATATAGTAGATATATTTAAAAATCATATTCTCAGGCAACGAAAATTCAAGGATCACAACCCGTCCTCTATTTCTGACCACGCGGTTCATTTCAGATAATGCTTTACTTATATCTGCAACATTGCGTATCCCAAAAGCAACAATAGCGCCATCAAAAACCCCATCTTTGAAAGAAAGATTCTCAGCATCGTTCTGGATGCAGCTTATATTCCTTCGGCCCTCATCTTTGATCTTAAGCATGCACAATTGCAGCATCTCATAACAAAAATCAGATGCAATGACGCGGTTATTTTTCGAGACTTCGATCGCCACGTCCCCGGTTCCCGAACAAACATCAAGAATGTATCCTTGGGGCAGTTTTGAAACAGCAAAGCGACGCCAGTATTTATCCAATCCCAGGCTCAGCACATGATTAAGGAGATCATATCTCCTGGAAATACCTGCGAACATTTTCTGGACATATTCTTTTTTATTCGGCTGCGACATCTTTTCTCTTTAAAATAACCAATCGAAATCAATTTACCAAAACATATAACTTATCTTGATAATAAGTAAGTGGTATGAACAGAACGGAGAACAATCCGGAGATAAGATCGGAAGTAATGCGCAATATCCTCAATATATCAAAGAGGCTTGCCAAAGATAATCAGGGAGCTCTTTTTATCATCGCGGACAGGCAAAAGATCGATGGGAATTACCGCTACCATTATCCTCAGATCCAGTTTGCAGGGAATTTGCTCAGTAAGGGAATGAATGCTGTAGTAGAAAAACTTGCTATGCTTGATGGTGCCATCATTTTTTCACCCGAAGGTGAAATGATCGCATATGGTTCACGCATATTGAAATCTGAAACGCTGCTTGGTTTTGGAACTAAACACGCGGCTGCCAGGGGTATTACTTTATTCGACGACGGCATCACAGCAGTCCTGGTCTCAGAAGAAAGCGGATGGATAAAAGTATTCCAGAAAGGAGAGATCGTACTTGAAACAGATGCGGTGGATATCGAACCTTCCACGCTTGATAAAGTATCGCGTTTCCTGACCAACCAGGATACTGCACTTCTTGCAAGCGCAGGAATTGCGGCGGCAGCTCTTGGCGCTCCTGCGGTATTGATAGTTGGCGGGGCATATATGATGGTAAGAACAGCAGGCCAGATGATATCTTCTGCATTAAAGAAAGAGAAAAAGTGATATGGTACATTTTACGAAACTACACGGCAATGGAAATGATTTCATCCTCATAGATGAATTTAATGAAAAAGTCATTGCTGATAATGAAAAAGCAGCTTTTGCATTGAAATATTGCGACCGCAGATTCGCAATTGGAGCAGATGGCGTATTATACCTTGGAAAATCTGGAAAGGCAAATATCAGGATGCAGATTTATAATTCAGACGGCACACAAGCCGAGATGTGCGGCAATGGCGTTCGCTGTCTTGTCAAATACGCGCTTGATGAGGGATATATCGAGGAAAAAGCAAGCGTGGAAACACTTGCAGGTATCCTGACAATAAGTTCAAGGATCGAGGAAAAAACCTGGATCACAGTAAATATGGGAAAACCGCAATTCGAGAGGGCTAAAATCCCGGCTAAGGGAGAAGGAGATTTTGTCAATGTAGCATTGCACGGATACAAAGTCAGCGCGGTCAACACAGGAGTTCCTCATGCTGTGATCTTTGTGGATTCACTGGATGAACCCGGATTAATGCAGGCAGCGCCAAAGATCCGCTATGACCCGATCTTTCCAAAAGGTACGAATGTGAATTTCGTCAAGTTAAACTCAAGCGCTGAAATTACGATACGCACTTATGAGCGGGGAGTTGAAGGGGAAACATTGAGCTGCGGGACTGGTTCTGTAGCATGCGCTGTATTGGCCCACAGGCTCGGGAAGACTGATAAGGCAGTCAAAGTGAATACAAAAGGCGGAGAACTCAGAATAACGATAGCCGATGATGATGCGTATATGGAAGGCACGGCAGAGCGAGTATTTGAGGGTAAAATCACATAAATTAAACCTTTATCCAAAAATGAGCATGGAATTTTAAAATCGTAAAGTAAAGATTATCAATACTCCTGTCCTGTAACGATTTGCCTGTTATGAGACAAAAAAACGACATAGTCAATAAATCCTCTTTTCTCCTTAATGACTCAGCCCGCGTCCCCTTCGCAGTGATCGGAATCTTCCTCGTGATCCTCTCCACCATCGTCTCCCTCAACCTGACCCGCATGGACATAAAGATGGCAAAGACCATGTCCTCAGGCACCGAAATATCCGCGCCCGACCAGGCTTTATCCTACGCTCAGGCAGACCTGGCAAGAGCGCTCAACTACGCAGCCATGGATGCCCTCAAAAAACTTGGCGAAACACCTGTTATCAAACCAAATATCACAAGCGAATACTATAATGGCACAGGCGGCGATCCCTCCAAATTCAACGCAAACCGGGCACGTGCCATGACATTACACACATTTGACATCTACATGGCGACAAACTACAACAACGATGCATTCGTGTATGGTGGATATTCCGTGAACGTAGACCCACCCGGATCATGGGACACAATCACATTCAAACCAGTAAAAATGAAACTCAACCGAACAATTCGCCCGCCGCTTATGGAACCAGGGGACAATGATGGTTATGAGACATACTGGAAAATATCGATGCCTGTTCGTATTCATATCAACGATCTTGATATGAAAACAGAGCTATTATCCCAAAATATCACTGTGGAAACGCTCATCACATCGCGCTACCCGCTTCTTCGCGATCTCACCGATGAATTCAGCGAACGTGTGAACAGCACAAATGCGGTAATGACCGAGACCACCGCCTTTGCGATGGCATATACGTGGGGCAGGGGTTATATGCAATATGGAAAAGGCACGCCCCTTAACATCGTGAACAATTCGCATATGGCTTTGATCACAAACGGCGCACTCCTTCTTGACCAGGGTTTCGTGTTCAATTCTGTTGACCCGATGAGCCTTGTGGAATATGCAAACCAGACCGCACTTACGCTTTCCGGTAAGAAAAAGGCATACGAGGATATTGCGCTTGATAACAATTCCCTGAAAGTTGACCCGAAAGAAGATGCCTATAATTCGACCGATGACCCGGATAAAGCAAAAGAGGAATCAGGGAAAGGAAAATATGATTTCAATATCACGCTTTTCACCAATTATCTCAATAATGGTTCAAAACCTGGCGGCTCGATCGTAAACAATGAAATAAAGACTGTTATCCAGCAGGTTTATAGCACAAAATTCTCGACTGGCGTTGCCAGGCAAACTTCGCAAATACAGGGTTCACATGGCGGATACGAGGAAAGTTACAGTATCGATGCATGGGGCGACCCGGATAGCATGACAAAGACAGGAATTATCCCAATAGACTCGTATGTTCCCGGAAATCTCTATGGTGAGACATGGGAACTTGCATGGACGCGAAACCATGAGTGGCGGCATACATACTATGTCACGGTTTCATGTGGTAAAGATTGTACAAAGACCGTACCCAATTATCAATATATGACCGCTATTGATTCACGGGTGGACAACGTCGCCATTACCCTGAAAGCACTTGAGAACTCAAATACTGATATTTATTTTGATTTCTCTACAAATTATTTTTCTTCGAAAAATAATTTGTTTGGGACTTATGATCCAAAAGAAGTTACATACAGGTTCACATATACAGATTCGAATCTTGAGCCGGCATATCTTGATTACAGGTCGATTTTTGATGCGAATAAGGATGCGAACCTGAAGAACATGGACTTAAATGGCGATACTGACATTAAATCATATACGGTGGATGCACCCGCATGGGTCGCTGAAGAGTCGCAGTTTGCTGTTGACGATATTACCGGAAATATGATACAGGACATTCATCTTGATCCAGATATTAATTATGAAAACTATCCTGTTCCTTCTGACCTTCTGAATGCTGCAAGGGATGACCTGATCAAGAAGATCGAGACAAATGAGACGCAGTATGCTAATAAGTCGAATTATTATTTGGGTAAATATTATAGCGCAAGCGGGAAGAGCATTTCCCTTGTGCGTGAGTGGTATGTGGATCAGGTGATGTATCAGGTACTGGATAAGTTTACCAGGGGGAGCGATGAGATTAATAAAATGATACAGAAAAATTTCTCTGACCCTGATAAAATTAAAGATACTAACGGAAATGCTTCACAGTTCTTGAAGCAGGAGTTAAAACTGCCATTTGGCGTTCCAATGAGGGCATTCCATGTGGATGAGGATGGTAATATTTATCCCTCTGAGGCGCTTGCTGCGTGGAACGAGAGCGTGACGCTGCTTGTGGATCAGGAGCCAAATTATCTTGACCCTGAGATGCCTTATGGAAAGGAAAAGCTCTTTACGTTGAAATTGCGCAACACCAATCTGCTGGGGGGAACTGGGGTGCATATTTTGCCTTCCCTTGAGCCATGGATAGCGACGTTCAATATGTGGTCGATCGATGTTGAGGGCGAGTTTGTAAGGTTTGAGGTGCAAGATATTGATAATGAAGTACATCCAGATCCGATTTTCGGGCATGAAGTGCAGGTGTATGTGAGGGAAGATAAATTAATATACGATTCTGTGACTGGATCATATATTGGATATAATACACCCATAAAATTCAATTTCACAACAGGGACTTTTATAGCAGTACCTCCGGGTAAGATAGAAGGAATAGGGGACAAAGATGGGATAATTATTGAAGAATCTTCAGGGTTTAAGGTGAAATAATGACATTTAGAAACTCAATTTTGATTTTAATCGTACTGTTTTTAAATTTTCAAATTGTTGCAGGAGCTGAAAATGAATATGGCATTGTTAGAGCATGGTTTAATGAAAAAAATGCAACTGCATATGATGTCCAATTGAAAATAGGAGAACCTGCTGAAGTTAAAGTCGAAGTTATATCCAAAATCAAAGGTGATACTTCAATAAAATTGAAAGAACCGGGAGTAACCAGGGCTTTTGATGTTTTAGACGGACCAAGTGATGAAGAAGAATGGCTAACAAACATGAATATAGAATCTGGTTGGTCAAAGACATATACCTGGACAGTGGCACCTAACGGCGCCTGGAAAGGTGGAAACGCGCCTTTGAACATCGTAGTTCAATTCAATAAAGGTATGAACGATCAAACCATCCGATTCACCATCGCTAATCCCAACATCCTCGACGAACAATATTCCGGCGCCATCCCCACGCCTGAAGCGACCGCCTCCACGGCGGGAACCCAGGTGAAGGAGACGCCGTTCCTTCCGGTAATATTTGCGGTTGGCGCACTATTGTTTGCATGGCGCTGGAGAAGAAAAAAATCGTGAGATGGCATGCGGATGACACAGATGCACCCGGATCCATGCAAATCCGTCCGATGTCGAGTAGAGCCCATAGCCCACCTTTTGATGAGGTAATAGCCCCAAGGTTATACTATGAGCCCCCTCACAGAACCGGACTTGAAGATTTCCCTCATCCGGCTCTTCAGAAGCACATCCTCTATG
>Ga0265296_1000547_pt1 | contig 54848 bp, 60 predicted proteins | sample MunlanPumphouse1_FD_189073 | JGI IMG/M metagenome (GOLD analysis project Ga0265296, IMG submission 189073) | Groundwater microbial communities from a municipal landfill in Southern Ontario, Canada - Pumphouse #1 | ecosystem: Environmental > Aquatic > Deep subsurface > Groundwater | place...
TTGGAACTTTATGGATAAGTTGACTAAAACCGATACTCCCGCAATGTTGGAGGGTTTGGCGGATCATCAATGGAATTGGGAGCAATTTTTCAATTTTCCATTAAGTATTCTAAATTAGGACACTGCCCTTTTTTTTATCCCTTCATTTCTACACAGTCCACTATGTAGAAAAATTATATATCCTTTTAAGTTAGTAGTTGGTTACATCATACACAACAACAAATAGAGGTGAAATAGTATGCAGCAAATGAAAATTCAAAAGAATATGAAAACAAATTCGACATACATACACATCCCTCACTGGATCACCAACGAATTGGGACTAATAAAAGGTGAAAAGTTATGGGTGAAGCATGAAAATAAAAGGATAATCATCCAGAGAGAAAAACCAGACATTGTTTCTGAGCAAGGGGATGTAAACATGAAATTGTCTGAAAATACATCAAACGTTTAGAAAGTAGGGGAATAAAATGACAAAACAATTAACTGAGCGGACGCTTTTGAATATCTCTCCTTCGCTGTGTTCTAACCTTACGTTTGCTGAGCATCCTGAAGATCAGATACTTCACATCGTCCAGCAAAAAGAACAGGTTTTCTGGACAGACCTGCCTAAAAATTTAAAGCGAACATGCAGGTGGACACTAAATCTCGAGAAACAGGGATTGATCGAACGAGTGAAAGTGAAGGGAAGAAATGGCGTCAACAGACTGCTGCTTAGAACTGCAATGCATGCTGTTCTTCCAGGGGGGATCCAATGTACCAGATAACCGAACTTCCGGCATGGGATTCTAAAGGTGAGCCAAAGCTTTTATCCACTAAATGCACCTCTGTGCGGTTATTCGAGGAGAAGGAACGGCTGAGAATTACTTCCAATTATCCAACAGGGAATAATATCAGTCTTTACCTCTCGATTCACACTCTGAATGAGTTCTTCGAGAAGCTGCCAATGAAGTTCAGGTCATCGTCAATAGAAGGGCTTGCTTCAACCAAACGCAAACTGCTCATTGCATTTTTGACCGCAGATAAACGATATGGCTGCTGCATAATGAGACGCGGCGGATACACATATGTCTTGAAGCCAGATCATCCGCAGCATGCCAAATATGTCTTGACAAAGATTTCCGGAGCAGATGGATGCAATATCCAGTGATATTCATGGACTTACTAAACACGCTAATTCAATTTTCTCTCACAGATTGGCTCTTATGGGGTTTGACAATTCTGTCTCTAATAGGAACGGTGATGAATGTCAAAAAGATGCACTACTGCTTCTATATCTGGTCATTTACCAACGCAATATGGTCCATACACGATTATAGTGTACAAGAATACCAGCAAGCACTGCTGTTTTTCATTTATTTCGTTTTAGCACTGTGGGGTATCTATGAATGGAGAGCCAAGAAATATGTTCTGGTAAAAGAGGGTTTCAATGACAGAGAGAAATGATCGAAAGGTCAAACGCCGTAGCGCAGATGAGACCTGCCTCAGGGCGTTTGTAAGTTCCAGCGACAGGATATACACCCTCGTTGAGGAACTTGGTGTCGCTTTCAGACAAAAAGCGCCCGAACACAATGTCCGGGTTTTACGCGGCTCGAAGGGTTCGCATCCTAATTCGATCCATGTGGTTGAGATGTTAGTCGGGGTATGGGATACACTGGCGCAGGATAAGGAATGGAAGGACAGGATCCTGTCCGATTACGCTGATGATTACATCGAGCAGATCAAGGAAAAGAAACCTGAGTTGGTAATGCGGTTAAAGCAGAGACCCACTCCAGCTGCGCATGTGGAAACAGGAGCTAAAGAACTGTAGAGAATAGGTATGGCTTCAGTAGGTAAACGGCAGGAGAAACAGGCAAGAGAGACTATGAAGCTTCGTGAGAAAGATTCAAAGAAACAGGATAAGGACAAAGAAAATTACAGGAATCTCCAGGAAGATGGGGTCATCTTTTCAGAGAAACTGTTCACCATGCGCGGGAAGTCAATGAAGTTTGAGGATTTCCCGTATGTGAAGCAGGTCTTCCATGATAATGCAAGGATAGTCGTGCTCCTCTGGGCAAGGAGCATGACCAAGACAACAAGTATTGCAAGTATTCTTACACATAAGCTCATCACCAATGCCTATTCAGGAGCGATGGTCGCAGCGCCACGGGATAAACAGGCATGGCGTGTCACTAAAGAGCATATCCGTCCCAGGTTCACAGAGAGCAGGGATAAGATACTGCTTCCGTTAATTTCCCAGGGCAAGAATACAGAATCTGAGATCGATATTGCCAATGGCTCAAAGTATCTTGCAAGTGGTGCATGGGTTACAGGCAACAGCTTGAGAGGACCTCACGTTAATTACGGCTTTGCAGATGAGATGCAGGACTGGACAAGAGAAGCATTTGAAGTATTCAAGGAAGTCGTGAACCTGCCCCCCGCCCAGATATTTTGCGCAGGGACGCCGAAGGATAAAGGTTCTTTCTTTGAAGAGATATGGCTCTCAAGCGATAAGAAGGAGTGGAATGGGAAAGCGTGGATACCCACAAATCCCAATGCAGACCCTCAAATAAGCGGGTATCATATTACCCAGGAATTTTCAAGTTTTGTTACGCCGGAGCAGCTTGAGTACAAACGCAAGAACATGACCCCAAGGATGTTTACCAATGAGGTACTTGCACAGTTCTTTGCAGCAGGTGGATCTAAACCTGTTACTGCTGACACGCTGTTACAGATCCTTGTGAGAAGCCCGGAGGAACTCAGCAACTCAGTATTCGATGAGAAAGTGATCGGAGTTGACTGGGGCGATGAGACTCGCTGGGTTCTGGTGGGAAGGACTACGAAGAACAAATTCTATGTTATAGATACCGGGGTTTTTGATGACATTGATACCATGAAGCATGTTGAGAAGCTGAAATTGTTGGTCTCACGGGAAAACCCGAAATGGATAATATGCGATGCAGGATACGGCAAGACCAAGAACCAGATACTGATGAGACACTATCCCGGCAGGGTATGGAGCGCGTTCACAAATTCGGGTTCAAATATCCCGATCTGGAATACGATCAAGGAGATAAATGGTATTCCGCTTCCAGAGGATGACTGGCAGTATCATGTCAGCATCAATCATACAGCGATGTGCGAGAATACTGAAACGATCATAAACAGGCGCAATCTTGGAATATATTATTTCCCGGATCAGGCTGCCAGAACGGATGTGTTTATCTTTGAGATATCGCAGGCCGATGCTGAGGAAGTCTCAACCTCAACGGGAAAGCAGCGCAGGTTCTCGATCACTTCTGCACATGGGTATGCGGCCCTGTCCTATGCTCTGCTTCCCTATGCATTCACGCAGGACTACACTGAGGCTGGGTACAATCAGAATGTGATGACCAGAGCACCGAGGTTTGCACGGCGAAGGATCGCGTGAACTGCCAGAAAAGTCATATTCCTTAACGGAAATCAAAGTTTCTTGTTTATCTTGTGATTTCCAATAAAACTCTTTCAACTTCCTCGTAGCTAAAACCAATAATAGATGCGACATTTATGATCTCTTGTTTTGAAATAGAGCCAATGATCTTTTTAATCTTTTTCCCATCATAGAACTCAAGCAGGTTTGATTTGATATCCAGAATTTCAACATCGGTAAACCATAGCAAAGCGAAAATATCAGCAATGTCTTTCAATCTTTTATGTTCTTTATCCCGACCCATTACTGAGTTTAATTTTGTCGCTAACAAAACATGGGGTTTTGGAAGCCAGAGATTTCTTCCGAATGATTTTTCTATCGTCCTATTGGCTTTATCGGTGAAAACCATTTCAATCAGCGGTTCATCGACAGGGTTAAAATGAAAAACATCATAAAATTTTGGATGAATGATGTCAACAACCGGGTCGATATATAAAGGAAATACGAAATGCTGTGGCGTTGTTTTCGCTTCCTCTTTGTTCAGTTCCTGTTCGGTTTCTATGTGAAACTCCTTTAAGTATCTGAATCCCACAGGCATGAAGCCAAGATCTTCCTCAATAATTTGAAGAGATTTAGCAAATGTGGACTCATGCAGATCTTTCTCGCTCCAATCCTTCTCAAAATGAAACCCAAGGTCAATGTCCCTTGACCCTATGTAATCTCTGCCTGTTGCTTTCTTAAAATTCTTATTGACGTTATGGTAAACTGCCCACCCGCCTATCAAACAAATTGGTTCTTCAAGTCTGCCAACAACTGTTTTAAGGTATTTATAAGAAATATCTACTTCATACGGTTCATACATTTTTCATAACCTTCTTAATAAGCAGTTCTGCAGCCTCAACACATACGCCTCCCTCGATCATCAGATCAATGATCAACTGTGGCATAGAAACTATCTTTAAACTATTCTTTTCAAATGCCTTATAAAAAACATGCTCATCCGCAAGTAATAACCTCATATTTCCCTTACCTACCAGTCCTTTTTTTGAGATAATATCATGCCACTGTTTCCAGTCGTCTTCTTTTATATAAACATCTATCCTGCTTGGAAACAAATAATTCTGGATGAGGTTTTCCCCCTGGTATGTGGTCAATGCATAGGGTAATTCACTGTTTTTGAGAAGATTCAAAGGCTCTTTGACCATATACTCTCGATATTTAGGCTGGATATAAAATGCCTGCCAGAAACACAATAGGGCAGAGTAACTTAAGACTTTTGTACCTTTTATCACTCCGAGCCCTTCGAGTTTTAAGAGAAACTCACGCACCCAGGGGTATGTAGCGCCAGACTGCTTTGCTATCTCGTATTTACTCATATCACCTGTTGGATTATTTGTGAGAACTCTGAGTATTCTATCTCTTACTTTTCCGCGCATGATTGTGAAGGTAACTTTATGTGTTTATATAGATTAACTATATAGTTAATTGAGGTTGCTTATATACTTTACATTCATTCGTCGGATCATACATTTAAATCCTGCAAAATGAAAACGTTTCCGTGAATGGAATCGATAGAATTTTATAAACAAGTAACCTGCGGCTCTTCTCATTGGAAAGTTCATCTATGTAAACCTGATCCTGTGCGGCCAGGAATGGATCGTTTCTGCTCTTTTGGATATGTTGAAACGTTCCAAAATACTCCAAATACATAAAAAATCAATTATATTAACGATATATTTAATACTGACCGTTGAAAAGTGTATTTTATAATTTAAAGCCGTTTAAATCCACTAAAATGTTCAGCATAAACCCAATCAGATTTTTCAGGAAAACTCAAACAGTCGTAGCCGAAGCCTACAGAGGCGCAAGCAAGATGGGAAAGGGAAAGAAGCTGAAATCTTCCGATGTTACAGCTGATTTCGAGAAGTTTGAGAACTTTTTCTATCAGGACTCTCATGTGTTCGGGATAGTCACATGCATAGCAGATAGCATGTCTGAGTCCGGTTTGTCCTTCACCCATTCTGACCGGGACATCTCAGACCAAGCGAATAATATGGTCTCTGAGTATGAAATGGATACCATGATATCGGAGCTTACTGTTGCGAACATGGTATTTGGGAATTCATTTATGGTACTTGACCCGGCGGAGTCAGACTTTGACTTCCTGGAGCAGTTGAGTCCAAGACACATTACTGTTCAAAAGAATAGTGAGACCGGAAGGCACGATGGATGGAAGTACACGGAAGGAGATTTTGATTCCACGCTCACGATCGAGCAGACCCTTCACATACCCGTGAACAGGCTTGCAGGTTCAACATGGGGCACATCTCCACTTCAGCCGCTAACGAGAATGCTTGACCTGAAAAGCAATATCGAAGTAAATCTCGATCACCTTGTCACGCGCTATCTTGTTCCAAGATATGTATACCTGCTCGGCAGGCAGGGAACGAGCGTACCCCAGGAAGTAATTGATGACTTTGCAAAGAGCCTGGCAGACCCTGAAGCTGCGCAGGATCAGGTCTTCGAGAACAATCTTGAGATCATGACAATGGGCACGCAGTACAAAGCCTTGCATGTCGGTTACATTCTTGATTACATCCACCAGTCAGTTTATTCTGGGCTGGCTTTTCCGGATTCCTTCCATGTTGCAGCAGGATCTACTGAAAGCACCGCAAAAATACAGGCGGAGATCTTCAGCAAGAAAAGAATCGGTGGACTGCATAAGGTATATGCAAACCCCGTTAAGCAGATACTTGCAGCCATCTTTGATAAGGAAGGGATAAAATACGATAAGATTCCTGAGCCAAAATGGGGCCAGTTATCTCAGGTAAGTCTGGAGTCTAAGGTTTCGTATCTATCGAAGTTATCAGGCATTGTGGATGGCAGTGGGAACAGGGTAATCCAGATTCCCGAATTGCGCAAGTTCGTTAAGAACGAGCTTGGTATTGAGATGGACGTTCACGTCGATAAATCGGGGGCAGTATGATAGTTTTGCAGGACGGAAATAAAGCCCAAAACATCATTCCTCTCTGTGAAGACTTGTTTGTAGGCAAAGTCAGGGAAACTCAACTTAACACCCCAATCAGGTTTATCGCAGAATCATTCAGGGTACTGGAATCACCAGCTCCCATTGATGAATTTGTAGATGTTGAAGTTGCAGTACTTTCCACCAATGTCACAGGCAATGGACGGCAGTACCTTCTGGAAGACCTCCAGAAAAACTCTGATCAACTAAATTCTGATGGTGGACTTATTTTTGCGATGGGCAAACACCCGAACCAGAATGAAGAACCAGATGCTACAGACAATGTTGGCGTCGGCCAGACATACATGGAAAATGATCTGCTAAAATCAAAAGCCCGGATATACAACACGTCCACGTTCCCTGATATGGTCAAACGCATAAAGCTCGGCCTGGTGAGGGACGTTAGCATAGAAGGAATGGTCAGCAATTTCAAGAAAACCTGCAACGGCGATGGGTGCTGGCAGAGGGCTTTCGGACTGATTATACAGAGGGCAGTGTTTGTTCACGCAGACGCTGACCCACTTGCAAAGATCGAAAGAATATTAGAATCACTCGAAGGAGACATGAAAAATATGAAAACAACAAAAAAACAGGATGATGCGCCTGATGCAGTTGCTGCAGTGGAATCAAAACCCGCAGCAGAAGTGACTCAGGCTGCTCCAGAAACGGTAAAAGATGAAACAAAAATTCAGATCGCTGAGGCTGCGCCGAAAACACCTCCACCAGCGGTGCCAGTGATTGAGGCTGCACCCGCTAAGCTTGAACCTGCAGCCGAAGCTGCGCCATTAGCACCGGAGACTTCGCCCAAACCAGATGCGCTTGAAAAAGTGCTGGTTGAATGCACTGACATGAAAAAAATGATGTCAGATATGATGGGCATGATGGGTGAGATGAAAACCATGATGGGTAAAGGGCAGGTTCAGTCCTCTGCAGCCCAGGAAGCTGCACCAACAGCAATCACTGAATCACAGGGATCCCAGACCGAAAGACCTCCAAGGGTAAAGGAATCTCAGGCGACCCCAAATGCGGCGCAATCCAATTTCTTTAATGAAGTTAAAAAATTAGTCAGATAAAAATAAAATCGAAGGAGACAAATAAAAATGAGTACAGAAACAGTAAAAATCGATAAGACCCAGGATATAAAAGCAGGTATGGCTGCACTCTGGGATGCCGTGAACAAACAGGCTGTAATAATGCCAGCCGCTCCAACCAATGCACAGATCGGGGCGTTCATGGGAATATTTAACGCAAACAGGGAAAAGCTTTCAGACAATTTTGACGGGACAAAATCCTATTCAGACCAGCTCGCAGTCGTAATTGCGGGCCCTGCACATATCAAAATAGATGGGGCAATGGACGTAGGCGATCTTCTTGAATTCTCAGCAACAGTAGCTGGCAGCTTCACAAAAAGGACATACAAGAACCTCAACGCTACTTTCTCAGACACTGAAGTTGAAGCAGAGATCCTGAAACAGTCATTCCTTCCAAGGATCAAATCCATGACAAAAGCAACCACAGCGGGGCAGCTGATCAAAGTGATAATCGGTTCGGTATAAGGAGACAAGAAATATGACAACCAATCCATCAACAGGTACAGGCATAGGCGTATACGATAAAGACCTGCTCACTGCTATAAATGCACAGGCAGAGCTCATGAAAGACCCATTGAAGGGATATGAATCAAGAGTTATCCTTTCGCAGTTCCTGCAGAGGATAGAACTCACGGACGAAGACCCGGGTGTAAACCTCACCAGACTGTCCCAGGGCAGGGTTGTGAGCCGTATTCCAAAAGGCGGTCCGTATCCAAGGGTATTCGCCGGTGTATCCAGCTTCTTCCTCCAGCCAGTCAAGATCGGGGGAAGGTACGACAATTATCTCGAAGACTTGCTTGGCGTAAGCCAGAATATCAGAGCTGCCATGACCGCAGGGATATTCGAGAGATTGAGGGACGATCTTGCTCTTACCACAGACGAGATGTGTGCGCTTGCTTTCAACACAGCGCCAACAGCCAAAGATATCTATGACGGCTCAACAGGAAACGTGGTCACACCGTTCAGCATGTCTCACCTGGATAAGATGATACTGCGGCTGAAACAGAAAACAGGTATCAAGACACTTCAGGACTACTTCCTGCTTCTGCCAAGTTCCCTTGAATTCAACCTGAGGCAGGATGGGGCATTCGATAATGCGCCGCAACTCAAGACCGAGATGCTGCTCAAAGGCCAGATCCCGCAGGGATTAAGCGGCCTTGGCGGTGTCATAGTCACTGAAATGATGCCAGTCAAGTACGATTCAGCAGGCAGCATGTTAGATCCGGGAACGGCGCCCACAGGAAACTGGGTAATGCCAAACTGGTTTACAGATGATGTCAATGAGATCCCTGAAGAGTACAGACCTGAGCAGATAGCGGCTTCAGAGTTCGTAGCAGAGAAAGTCGCTGTTGCAGCATGGCTCATCCACCGTAACAGATGCGGCTACTTCCTTGACAGGGTTCCTGGAAAGTCAGGTACCTGGCAGCACGTCGAGGCCACCATGGATACGAATGATGACAGCATGGGCGCCAAGATCAAAGCGTTTGTCAATGCTGCGATCACTGATACCAAGTATCTTGTAAGAGGCGAGAACTTCAAACTCACCGTGGGTTAAGAACTGAAGGTGATACTCTTTGAAGACATATATTTCAGAAATTGAAGGGCTGCTGATGTACATCCCTGCCGTTTTTCTTCACAAAGGCCAGAAGATGAAGGCATCACAGGATACTGTGGAGATCCTTCAGGCTCTTGCTGCAGGGAATCTTGTACTGGTTGATGATGACAAAATCTCGAAGGTAGAAATACCAGAGCCAGAACTGCAGTCTGAAGAAAGTAAAGATACTGCCCAGGTAACGGATAATATTTTTGAAAACATAAAACCAGCACGGCGAGGGTTGAAAAAGTAATCCCTCACCTTAATTTTTTAAATTTATTCTCATAAAAAATACACTCAATCTAAGGAGATCAAGAACGATGGCACGGATAGTAGATGAATTACAGAATATTGCAGAAAAATTAGCCAATCTGAACATAACTGTCAATATGACCGCGCCAGATCCACTGAATATAAAAGTGGTCGACAACAACGGAATTCCATTCGGATTAAAACACGTCAATAACAAAATACGCGTCTCTTCAATGCCATATGTATATGACATTGCGGAAGGGAATGTCCCGGATCATTTCTCTCATTCATCCTTTGGAAGAGCCTTTAACGTCAATCAGACTGAAGTTGAACTATGGGAAGTCGGTGGAGCTTACAAATTCCCCGGGACTCCAGTGCGAATGCAGGTTGTATCAAGCAGCTCGAATGATAGTTCTTCAGGATCAGGCGCAAGACAGGTTGAGATTTACTACCTGGACAATAATTATGTCGAACATACCGAATTCATCACTCTTAACGGAACAACTCCTGTAAACACAGTAGCTGCAAATATCCTGAGGATCAATGATTTCCATGTCACCGATGCTGGAAGCAGCAAATGTTCGGCAGGTAACATCGATATCAAGAACCTGGCAGGAACAGAAACATATTCACGAATATCAGCTACCAGGAATGCCAGTCTTCAGGCCATCTGGACAGTACCCGACGGATACACCCTGTATCTCACAGCATGGAAATGCGGCGCTTTCCTGACCCAGGGAAAGATCTCATTCATAATGCTTCGAACCACGAGCGACCACGGCGGTAACCTCACTCCTGGACTTTTCATGCACAAGGATATCGTTTCTGTTTATAACAACCATGCTTTTGTACCATTTTCAGCGCCAATAAAGGTTCCATCAAGAGCTGATGTAAAACTCACAGGATATGCCGATAGATCAGATTCAGTAGCTACAATTTCGGGAGGATTTGAAGGCTGGTATGAGATATAAATCTAATTTTTATTTTAAACCTGAGGAGGCAAAATTATGACTGGCTATTCATTGAACGATTCATGGTGCAGTGTGCAGGATGTGCGTAATCAGAATGCGCTCTTCACAGCTGCTGTTGTCGAAGATGATAAAGTTAACGAGTTCATAGACGATGCTGTTGAACTGATCAAAGGAAAACTGAGACCGAGATATGATCTCAATAAATTCGTAATACCTTTGCCTTTAGACCTTAAACAGATCAGACTGCTGTGCGCGAGACTTGCCTGTTACAAGATGGCAGGTACAAGGCCAGATGTTGTGGCAAATCCAGATATGGCGACGTTCCTATGGAATCTTGCGATCAAGGAACTGAATGAAATAGCCGAGGGGAACCAGTCTCTTCCAGCAAATTATCTTTTATCAAGCACTTCCGCGACACGGCCAGGAACGATCAGGGGCGCCCTGACGCCAATCAAGCGCAAGACTTCATTGTACGACCAGTTGAGGGATTAAAATGGACTTGAAATTATTCGAACTCAACGGGATCAACCTGACTCCCTTCTCCCAGAAGATAACAAACCTGCAAATAGCAGATGCTGAAGCCCTGAATGAACTGGGTATCGAGATAAAATCCCTGGCCGAGATAAGTCCAGGAGTAAGGACGATCACATGGATCGGGAACATTATGGATGAAGCAACCTATCTGAAATTCAGGAAAGAGATGTTCGGTTCAGGAAGTAAGATACTCAAACTAAATCCCAATCGGCAGTTGAACATCACCGGTCTGAAAGTTGAGGATAATCTGGATATGAAAGATGCCTCTAAAACCTGTTTAACACTCACATTATTTGCTGCCGACCCTCTGGAATACAGTGTTCTGGAATCAACAGCACAGATCACGGTCATCGATCAGGGAGACCAGATCACGGTTACAAACAACGGTGAAGCACCCACAATGCCAGAATGGGAAATCACAACTTCAGACCAGGTTATTGCCCCATCTATCAAGGATCCTGATGGAAATAAACTGGGATGGACAGGGGTGATAGATGCCGGGGATGTACTGATTTTCAGAACAGACGGGACTGTAACAATAAACGGCATGAACATTGGAAATGCAAGCGGTTCTGTCCTTCGCATTGAACCCGGTTCAGCAATAATTACCTACAACGATGATGTTAATTCATCTCATTCATGCATACTAAAAGCAACATGGAGAGATGCGTTTTATTGAAAATACAAACTAAGAAAGGAGACAAAAGAAAAACATGGTAGAAGTAACTAAAGGCAAGAATGTAACGATAGAGACATACGACGCAGAAAGCAAAGAATTCACAGGCAACGGCACTGATGTGGATTTCATTATGACAGGCGCAATAGCCGAATCTGATGAGAAATATAGCAGGGCGTATGTGGATAATGCAGAAGTAACGATCGCAAGCATAACCACAGCGACAAAGACTGTAACACTTTCAGCAGCACCGACAACGGGAGCTGTTGTGGTGATCCACACCCCAACCACAAAGAACGGTGCATTCAGCGTACAGCAGGATGTCAAGTTCAAGGTTGGAACAAAGACCGAAGACATAAGGGAACTTGGTAACGATGCCGTAACCAGGGATGTTGTAGAAAGAGTGGGCACGCTGGACATCACTTTTGCGCAGGCGAAGAACCACACCCTCATGAATAAACTTGTCCTGAACTCAAATAACGATACCGAGATGGTCGTAGCTGTGAAGTACAAGAATACCACGCCTGCCAGCTACCGCATCTTCAAGGAGGCAAAGGTAGCGGACTTCGGTTCAGGTATTGCAGCCGGAGGAGTGGCGAACGAAAATGTGACCTTCAACTGGAAAGCGCCTCTTGACATAAAGACAGCATAACCGGGTAGAATCTGAACAACCTGCTGCACGGTAGAGTGCAGCACTTATTTTTTAAAAGAGGTTACAATGGAAACAACAGGAAAGGAAACAGGAACAGAAGAGATAGAGGCTCTATCTTCAGCTGAAGAAAAAGATGAGATCACAGAAGAAGTTGCAAAAAAGATGCTTCTGACCCAGCTGGACGGTATAAAGGTCATAATCCATTCAAGACTTATCGTTTTATCTCCGCTGAAATTTGAAGACTATCCTCTCACAAGAGTTCTTGAACACGCAGATATGAGTGCACCGACTGAATACCAATCACTGGTCATGGCAAAGCTCATCAACAGCATAATCGCCAGAAGCAAGCTCACTCCCGAAGATATCTCGATATTGAGAGGATCGACCTCGCAGGATCTTCTCAGGACATATCATACCATAGGGGCAGCGGTTGAGAGAGCAATAGCAGAGATTCTATCGGGTTAGCCGATAGATGGTGAATTTTTCAAATAGTCTCATAAGCCATGAGTTTTTTTCCATCTTCAAGCTACCTGAGGAAGCTGATAAGAACAAGTGAAGAAAGACTTGAATTCTTAGAATCCGAGCAACTGCTTCCGAAAAATGCAGCGCAAAAGGATGAAATACTTAAGGTAAAAAGCGAACTCAAAACAGAGATCGTAAAGTTAAAGCAGGATATGATGCTCACAGAAGAGCCTGTTCCTGTAAAAGTAAAGAAGACGCCTGCCAAAATCCCTTTATCTGGCACAAGATACGTACCTTTTAACGATTGGTCTCAGGAACGGCTGCTGCTGGGCAGTAAAACAGCAACATCCAGAACAAAGCAATATGGGAATATTGGAGATACTTTTCAGGCAGGGGATAAATCCTTTGAACTTACAGGCGTATCCAGGAAAAACCTGTGGGACATAGCCCAGAATTATTATCTCGATGAAGGCGCAAAAAGCCCTGAAGAGTTCATAGAAGTCTGGAACGCACTGCACCCGAAAGGTTTTGATCCAGAGCAAGTCGTTTATTTCCATAAGTTCAGGGAGCTCACGCCTGAAACTGTTCATTTAAAGGATTTGCTCACAAAACCTTCCCTGACTCAGGAAGAATCCAGAAAAGCTGTATCTCTTGCACAAAACATTTACAAAACCCAGTCCCGAAATGTCCTTACTGCCAGGGAAAACATCGCTCTGAACACGCAGGTTCGAAAGAACCTGGGAGAAAGCTATGGTCAGCTACTACAGGAAGGAGAGATAAAATCAGCAAAGGTAGTAGCGTTCAGGAAAAGGCAGCTTGAAGAAGAACTGAATGTCCTTGGCGAGATTGCAAGAAGAACTGAAGCACCTGAAATCCCACCCCTGAGCCCGCTCACAGACAAGAGATTCAGCAGGAACGTTGGTAACTTCCCATTCATCACTTACGGATTGAGTTCACCTGTGAAATATGTAGAAGTGCCAAGGAAAGTGGATATAGCTGGTTTTGCACCGCAGTGGTTCAGCGAGTTCGATTTAAAGGAACCGGTTCCTATTCCAGATCCGATTGCAGATTGGTTCAAGTACAGACAGTATATTCTCAAGGAAGCAAAAGAAGACGCACAGGGTATTGTATCCCTCCCGCGAACAGAATTCAAAGATAGGCCAGTGCGCTTCCCGGATGTAATTGTGGGCACACCCACACGGGATTTAGAAACTCGCCTGGACACGCTTGATTCAAAGTATTCGATACTGGGAACGATCAGGAAGAAGCGTACAGAGAGCCAGCTTGCAGCAATAAAGAGAGCTGAGAAAAAGGCCGACGAGGAAGAGATAATAAAAGAAGTTTTAGAAAAGAACCTGTTCATTAATAAGGGTAGGCCGGGATGGAAGATCAATATTGTGGACTTCGCCGAGCAACACATAGGCGAGGACGGGGAGACATATTATAAGAACACATTCTTCCGCGCCCCGGATGGCACTATTGTGTATGCAGGCAGCAATAAGAACATAATACCTGAATCCAGGTTGAGCCAGGCAACGCCCAATACTGAACTGGAAGATCTATCGTTCTACGATTCACAGAAGATTAAGAAGATCATAGAGGACAGGGCAGAAGCATACGACAAAGAACAGTATGATACTGATACTATTCTTTCGAACAGTGGCTTACCTATCGAGAGTGACAAGCTCAGAAGAGAAGTAGACCGATTCGAGCAGGACTTCGTGATCAATTTTATGATCAACCATCCGGATCAGTTGAAGCCCTGGCTGGATGCTGCGAGTCCGAAGACACTCAAATACCTGAACGATGTACTTGGGGGTGAAGAAGTTCTAAAGCGCAAGTGGCTGCCGCAAATAGAATATAAGGGTAAGTTATACGAGATCGGGAGAGCAAGGTCAAGTTATGAGCTCCCGGAAGTTTTACCGCCTGAAGCAGCGGATCTGTTAGAAACGAGTCCGGGAAAGACCTCACTATCTAACATTGGACTATCGCCTGCTAAAATAGAACAAGTTGTAAAAGGCGCGGCCCCAGAAAGGACAAAGAACACAGTGATCTATGTAGTGGGGCGCAATATCCCTGATGACCCAAAAGAATATGAGAAGTTTGTCCAGGGACTTCGATCAGGGAAAGAGCCATACCTCACAAAGCTGGGCGAAGAGATAGACGAGGCTGTAGCAAAGGAGCCCGAAACGGGGCTTGGCCTGTCAGTATCAAGTGATATTCTTGATTTTCTCAAGATAAAAGATACTCCAAAAGGGGTCAGGGTTTCAAGCCCGCTTGAGATGAAGAACGATATCCAGGTGGTCAGGTATGTTCAACCACTAAGGAGCATGGCTTCTTTCACTCCATTGCAGGATGCCTGGAAGAAAGGGATTGAAGATATCACAGAGCAGGCAAATACTGTAAAAATAAAAAATCCTGATGCTGCAATCGGCAGGGTAATAAAACTCAACAATGCTCCAACAAGATTCGGGGCAGCGCAGGAAGGTGTGCTTCTTACAGACGAAGGCAAAGAGATCCAGTTCGTCGCTTATAAAAAAGATAATCCTCCAATTCTGGAATACAACAACAGGTATTCTTTTAAGAACCCTGGAGAGACGATTGAAGGCTCAAAGACCATCTCACGGATCACCCAGCAGAATGTAGAAAAGACAAATTTCCCAAGCCAGCAGATCACGACAAGGGGAATTGTCTATGATGTCGTGGATGTCAATGATCCAACTGGAACAGCGCAGTACGGACACCTGATAAGTCCTTCTGATGGAAAACTTGTTAAATTCACGACATTCTCAAGAGATAACCCACCTGTACTGAAAAAGAACGAAGCGTATACCATATACAATGCATGGCTGCAGGGATTCCAGACAAATACGGGTAAGATCGAACTCAATCTCAATATAAAACCTGAGAATATCTATCCGGAAAGAGCAGCAATAAGCAAAGAGCAAAAAGCAAAAAGCAAAGAGCAAAAAGCTCTGGCAGAAGAACTCAGAGCGGACACATACAGATCAGAAGTCCATCCCACTGAATATAAACCGTTCAAAGGACAGCCTCCAAAACCGCAAAAGATCTCTCCAGTTTCCGACCCTGTTGTGGCAACCACAGTGGAGAATGGTGAAATTATAGTCATCACCTCATCTGGAAAACGGATACCTGGTAAGGAATATGCAAAACAGTATGCGTTTCTGAAACCAAAGAAAGCCGGAGTGGCTTTTGACGACGAAACCCTGAACAAGATAGAAGATGAAACTCCCATAGACGATGATCAGCTGTTCATGCTTGGCTTGCTTCCGATAGGCACACTGGGCATGAATCCAGAAGAATTCTCACGAGAAAAGACAAGGAAATACCTGAAACAAACAGTTGAAGAAGCTCGCGCAGGGCTGACGAAGGAAGAACTCAGAGAACAGTCACAGCTTGCAGTTCAGGCTTCGATGCAGCATACAGCAGCAGAAGTCTCAGCCATTATAGATAACCCCATACAGGTGATCGAAAAGGTTGGCGGGGAACTCATTGATTCAGCCATCAACCTCTATCGCGCCACGCCGCTTAAGACAATATTCACGGTAAAAGAAGCCAGGGAGTATCTGGAAACCCTGTCCCCTGAAGATCAGAAGTATGCTCAGCAACACCCCTATGAAACAGGGCTGAAATTTGCAGGTATTCAGATGCTGGGGGATGTAGGAACTATCCTGAAACCACTGAGCAACACGGGATATGCTGTGGGAGGTATTGCTTCAGGCGAAGGGCCGCTTGAAGGCATCCTGAAGGAAAGGATAGTTTCGGAAGAACTGGGCATTGTGGATGAAGACACTTCATTCTGGGAATGGAAGAAACCTGAACAAGCAGCGGCAGGATTTCTCACAGATGTTATCACAGACCCTGCAAGCTGGATTGGAGTTGGAGTTACAAAGAAACTCAGCATGCTAAAAGACCTGAGCATGGAGAAACTGTGGCAGTCAACAGTGAAAGAGGTGCCAGGATTCCTGAAGGATGATTCCGCAGGATTTAGGTTCATAAAAAATGAGCCAGTCGGCAGTCATTCGATATCAATTCAACCTCAACGAATTCTATCTCCAAAAGATATCCTGGAAGGCAAGTCTTACGGGTATTTGGATCCAAGGTCGGATTTTGGAGATATTGTATCTAAACATGGTGATTTCGCAGTAGTGGTCAAGGATACTGATGGCCACAGAGCGATAATGAATGCCGCAGATTATTTGGAGCTCCAGAAAGATCCCTTCTTTGCAGAAAGGGTGCGTGCATTGTGGATAAAGCCAGACTATACTCCAGTAGCCAGACCTGAGACAACCCCTGGATTTATGCAGGATCTTCACCCTGACAATTTTAGAACTGAGGGCGATGGATTTGCCAGCTTAACAGATGGTTCTGTGGATGAGGCACTCCGTGATCTTGAAGGTATTACTTTCAGAACAGAAGCAGCAGTGACGCCGGTTCAGAAAAAGAAGTTCGAGGATATGCTGCTTGATAAGAATATCCAGTCTTTGTTGAAGGAACGCGGTATCAGAGAGGTTATAATAGAACCACCCTACAAACACCCGCTTTCAGGTCAGGCGTCGATCAACACAGAATCGGGCGTAATTAAGTTCAATGCTGATGCTACAGATCCGACAGGATCTGCGCTGCATGAATTAGGTCATAAAGCGTTCCAGGACTTGCCTGTGGAAGAGCAAAATAAACTGATCGAAAGAATAAAGAACGCAGGTGTTCCACGCGCATCAGGATACTTGAAATTAGGAGAATATGAAGAGGCTGTGGCTGAGACCCTGTACAAGGAAGGCTCAGTATTTCCAGAGTATGCAAGTAAAGTAAAAGGCATAAAGATTCAAGCGTTCGTTCAATATGAGCCGATCAAGCCGCCACCAGAGTTGCAGACATTTCCATTAGAAGAATATTTGCAAAGGACAAGGAAAGGATATGTTTCAGGAATAGCATTAGATAGAAAAGCAGGGGAAGAAGCTGAAGAGTTCAAGAAGACGTTTAAGGGGCCAGATTATGCCAAAGAAGAGATTCTCAACCGATATGCAATGGCAGAGAGACTGGGTGTCACTCAGGAAATAGAGGACCTGTCAGTTCAGCGGTTGACTGCGAAAGAGGCGGCAAAGAAGATAGTTTCCAGTGGTAGAGTAAAAGCGAGCACAGGTGGGCAGGATTCAGCAGTTAGTATTGCAGAAGGTATGGTTAGAGGCGTAAGGTCTGTGAAGAACATTCCATCGATGGATGATAAGGAAGTCTTTGAGGAATGGGTTAAAGCTTATCATTCGAGAGCTGAGCCAGCTTCGAAGAGCATGGATACACAGGCAGCTCCAAAGATAATATCGACAGGAGAAGCTCCCGGACCATCCAGTGCGTTAGCAAAACCTGTTGATACAGAAAAAATTGAAGCAGCGAAAGCGCCGTTCCCCGAAATAGACGTCTCAAATACACAAATGAACATGCCAGCGGCGGACTTGCAGCAACTAACGTCGCCTCTTGATGATGTTCCAACAGTTGGGATAAATAGGCAAAAACAGATAGCAGACCAGGAAGAAGTGATCAAGAGAACACGCTTCAACTGGAATAAGGCTGGACTTACTGCATTAGCTGGGGCAACTGGAGCTGCTGCAGGATATCAGATGCTATCTGGAAAACAACAGGATAAAACCACAGTTTCGCAGATACCGCTCATAGCTCCAAACAATACAACAGCTCCAATCACACCATTTTATGCCCCCTCATCTCATGAACAGGAAGGATCATCAAAGCAAGCACAACCCGGACAAACAGCTATGGAGGGTGTTATGGGCATTCTGGACATCCTTAACATACCTAACTATGCCGTCGGTTCGCTGATATCAGGCAAGAGCTTCTGGGACAAGACCAGTATCTCAGAATCGCTGGGCATCACAGATAAGGACACATCGCTATTTTCATTGCGCGGCGCAGCAGGACTTGCAGCAGATATATTCCTTGATCCGACAACTTATCTGACGTTGGGCAGCAGCGCGGCGGTAAAGATAGGCGCAGCAGGTGGAAAGCGTATAGCTCTTAGCGGCAGGGGCGTAAAAGCACTTGCGCAGTTAAAAAAGACTCACGGCGTGCAGGCTGAAAGTATGCTCGCTACAGCAATGCTCAACGATCCGAAACTGTATAGCAAGTTTCATGCGGTAGAAGGCATCGGAGTACGCTCATGGGGACCGGTGATCGGAGGGAAATTCGAGTATGAACTGGTATCAAAGGAGACGCTCAAAGGGATAGCGGCTGCACCTGGCAGTATTAACGATGATATCCTCAGGCGGATGGTCACTTCAGGCAATATTCCGCTTGAGAAGGCAGCAGTCACCATAAAAGGTGTGGAAATGTCTGCGGCACAGAAAGCAGCAAGAGTAAGGGATGTAGCGGGTGAGGCTCTGGTGCCGTTTTACAAGATAAAGAAGCTGGCAAGACCGGTATCCCTTGCTCCGGGTGAACCTGAATATGCTGACAAGTTCCTGAGATTCAAAAAAACAGTCAGATTGGACGTCCAGAAGTATGTCAAGGTAGCGGAAGACCTGGCGAAGAGATCGAAAGCTGAGCTTGGCGATGATTATAACGAGATACTGATGAAATATCTTGAGACTCCTGTTTTACCAAGAGGAGGGCTGTCACAGGAAACACAAAATATTCTGACGACGATAGAAGACTATCACAAAGCGTTCGCAATTGAGGAGAAGCAAAAGGGCATCCTGGAAAAAGATATTCCGGGCTATTTGAGACACGCGCTTACAAAAGAGGCGCGGGAGTATCTGGGCAAAGGCAAGAAGGCATCAACTGAAGTATATGACCTGAAGAATTTCGCAGGATTTACAGAAGGGCGCTCATATAAGGGAACGATTGAGAATATAAATGCGAAGTATAGAGCTGCTGAGGGTGTAGATTTTGACCTGTTCGAGCCAGATGTCTTTGCAGCGTTCGGGATCCGTGCTTCAGAACATGTGAAAGCAGTCGAAGAATATGACTTCCTTGAATGGGTTGCTAATAACTATGGCAAGGACGTAGCTGCGATCACCGATCCAGGATTTATATACACATCCCTGTCACAATTAAATGCTCGCCTGCCGCCAGGCACGGATACTGCGCTATTGCAGGATGCAAAAGACATCCTGAATCAGATCGACCCGCTTAAGTCATATACAGCCAGGTCGGGGGCAGTTTTCACGGCAGAGGACATTCTGAAGGATGTCGAGGCATTCAATCTAATAAGCACAAAAGCTGCACCGCTCACACGAAAGGAAGAGCTGGCGTATACGGCAATTTACCTTGGTAAACGAATGGAGGACATGACACCGAGGGACGCCGCCAATTATGCGCGAACAAATCTTATGAGAACTCAGGTGCCTGAAGAGATAGCAGAGCACCTGGAGCCAGAGATATTCCCGAAAGAAACAGCCTCCTGGTTAAAGACTTACGATAAAGCACTCACTGCGTGGAAGTTCGGGCAGACCGTCCCCTGGCCAGCATACCATGCCCAGAACATAGCAGGCGGATTGTTCAATACCATGCTTCTTGGGGAGATGAGAATGCGCGCAGCAGGGGAATCCCTGTCTATGCTGACCGGGAAAAGTTTGGGTAAGATACATAAGACTGCGTTAGGCGATGAATATACCTCGGAGCAGGTGCTGAAAGCTGCTGAGGAGCTTGGTGTTACAGGCCAGCCGGGCTTGATGGATATCCCGAAGGAGATAAAAGATGTTGGCGGGTATATCAAATACAGAACCAGCGACAAAACTCTTGACAAAATCGGGCGCGGATGGGATAAGGTTTCACCGACGACAGTTGCAAGAACAGAAGAAGACTGGATGCGTCTCTCTATTTTCTACGATAGGTTGATGAAAGGCGATACGCCTGAGGATGCAGCAGCGTTCGTCACGAAATTCCTCTTTGAGTATATGCCTGAAGGCAAGACCGGATTCGAGAGAGACTACATGAGGCGCATGATACCGTTCTATACATATCTTAGAGGTAACGTACCGCTTCAGCTCGAATCGTTAGTTACGCAGCCAGGCAAGTACGCAGCATTTGCCAAAGCTAACCAGGCAGCTATGGGCAACCAGACCGCGCCAGATTGGACCGGGAACTGGGATCTAACAGCGCCAGCAGGTGAAGGATACTTCTATGGCTTGAGGACACCAGCATCGGATCTGGATAAGTTCAGTCAGTATACAGATGCGTTATCAAGCCCGGCGCAGACAGAAGAAGACCTATACAGGAAGTTGAAGGCGCTTGAGATTTTCACACCTGCAGTAAAAGGCCCTGCTGAGGTCGCTACTGGATGGAACTTCTTTGCTCAAAAACCATACGAGCCAGGAAGCTTTGCAGGTTATGATTATGGGCCAGGAACAGAGGCTGCATTGTCGAATATCGTCGGCAGACCATACAGCACCGCAGTGAAAGCTGAGGGTGTACAGCAATACGGCGGCACAGCGGGGAATAAGCAAAAAGTGGAAGACTTTGCTGTAAAACAGACCACAAGCACAAGCAGGTATAAGGCACAGACAAGGAAATATCTCGAAGATCAGTTCAATGCCGCCTTAAAGAGAAAGAATGATTTCACATGGCAGCAGAGGTTTGAAGGCTGGAAGAGGGATGAAATGGCAAGCCCCCTGTCAGGAATACCGGATGAACTGCAGGGAGGTCATATCCAGGCTGTAGCTGAAGGTGGGTTGCCGATCATGGAAAACTTCCTGACCATGACAAAAGAAGAGAATGCAGAGCAAACCGCTTCTCAGTTGTTCAGACTGGGACTCCCTGAAAAAGAATTCAAACAGGAAGAGTTCTGGGAGGAGATGAAGGTCAAGGAAGGCACGAAACTTGCTGAATCCACCCTGAGTACCACAAAGAAGCTGGAAAAAGAAGGTAAATGGGTGAACGATGCCGTCAGGGAAAAACTGGAATACGATGCTAAAAAGTCCATAAACATCCAGCTTTACAGCAGGGAACTTGCCAAGATCCGTATGCAGCTTGATTGGGCACAGCGCAGGCTCAGGAATGAACAGGCCATTATGGATCGCAAGAGGAAAGACCCGGATTTTAAAGGGGATAAATGGTCAGAGAGACAGATCCAGGCACTCGAATGGTTCATTCCCAGATACCAGGCACAGTATGATGCTATTGAAAATCTAAGGGAACAGGAAAAAGTCAAGGAGTTCGAGCTTCCTGAACAGATCATTCAGGGTGAGGATTACGATAAGGGGATGCTGGGAAAAGAGCGGGAAGTCAATATCCGCGGTAAAGGCCCAACTCTAGCAGATCCTGAGCAGATTAAGAGCATGGTGAAATACGACGAGATCGCACTTGAACGGGCAGTGATCCTTGAAGATGTCGCCATAATCGATCTGCCAAAATATGTCCCAAAGCAGATACGGGATTCGATCAAGAAACCATCAGGACCCGAATGGAAAGAAAAACAGGATAAAGCGGCATGGTATGCAAGAGTTATCTGGGGCGATGAAACCGAAGTGCCTGAAAAACCAGAGCCCGTTGAAAAACAAAATGAAGGATGGGCAGTATCCCCGTTCATGCCTATGGCATCCGTGGCAATGATAAACATGGGTACGGGCAGAAAATCGACTGTTCCAGGATTGAACAAGCCACTAAAAACACCTGCATCGCCGTTAGAGAGCTACAATGGGGTTGAGTCGCCTGGCTGGAACCTCACACTTCCCTCGGTTTCAGATGTAGTCGGGCTATTCCTGCCTCACCCTGCTGCTGCAGAGCCTGTTTCAGAGGAAGCAGTCCAGCAGAAATCCGATATGGCTAAAGAAGCGTTTCTCGAAAGTGATGAATTCATAACAGCAGTCCAGAGCATAGTAACGGATTACCTTGACAGGGGGATCGAAAGATGACGGTCACAAAATCCCAGGATTTTGAGTTCAAAGTATATACGCGGCCAACAGGATTGGGCACAGGAACATACGATCACTGGCTTCTCAGAGGTGCATCAGTGGAAATCGAGCGCAGCCTGTTCGAAGGCGATCTCCTGACAATAACAAGCACAAGGAATAATCAGGATATCCAGATCGACAGGGTAAGACCCGTCCGTTTCTACTGGAAAAATGTTAAGCTGTTCGACGGCTGCATCAGGGCGCCAAAATACGATAACAGGCAGAATAAATATCGGGATCTTGTCACCACAGCTTACGGCTGGGAGAAGGAACTTGCAGCCATCCGGCTTGACCTTGTTACGCCCGAAGGAGTGCAGTACACAGGGAAATCCATAGATTTCATCTTATCAGACCTCGCCAGGATCGCAAATGATATGGGTATGACCAAGAAAGCAACCTATGTTTATGATAAAACAAAGCTGCCGTATTACGATTCAGTAGTCTTCGGGACTGCGCTCACAAGAACCTACGGCGACACTATCTGGTCAGCCCTTACTGACCTGACAAAAGAACTTGACATTGCTGAAACCTACCATATTGGAGAGTGGACTGTCAGAGTGGACGCGCTTCAATCAGACTATAATATCTATATAATTCCAATGATGGTCAACACTGACATAGCATCCATCAAGAAATTCAAGGACAACATGCTGACCACTCCAAAGAGTATCCGCAGGGATTATACAAGACTTCTTAACTTCATGGTTGTTCGCGGAGCTGGAACATTGGTCAATGAACGGTTCAAACCAACACTGATCCTCAACGAAAAAAGTATAGTTACGAACCTGGAAGAATTCTATGCCGATTCTCAGCCCTCTCCTATACGGTCTTACCTGAGGATTACGATCACCAATCCCACAGGTTCGGATAAAGGAGGATTCGTTACCATAAACGGCGGCGACGGGAACATGCACGAGCTTACTGAAAGCTTTTTCATGTGGGTGAAAGCCGGACAGGCGCAGGTGCATTATACCAACAACAGATACGGAACTCTCTCAGGAGCCTCATTAAAAGCATTCGTTATTCAGGGGTGGGCCGGGTGCAAGATCCAGGTAGAAGAAACCTCATATTCCGTGGGAGGACGCAGTATCAATGATGTAGGAGTACGCGGTAAGACTATCAGGAACATCAATTTCGATACTCAGGCTAAAGTTGATTCTTACGGCGCACAGCTGGTCAGGATGTACCATGCACCGCTGGTTTACATAGATACAGTGATCAAACCCGAATACTCCAGCGCGGAAGAACTCATGGGCAAAACAATCACCCTGTTTGATAATTTCCAGAATGATTTTGCAGATTTTACATGCATAAAACAGAGATACTATTTCGAAGGTCCTCAGGTTTCTGAGTCGATTACCGCTATGAGATATAATTATGATTGGGAGTACACCGAGTGATATGAAGAAGAGGCATAACCATGGAATCATTTACTAATGAGCAGCAGGCGATCCTTGAAAAGGCGATCTGGAAATTCCTTGAGGAGAACAGGGAACTTGTACTGAGGCGGCTGATCGGGATAGACAAGCTTGAGCTATCGGCGCCAAATGAAATTACCATTGTCGTGAATGCGACTGGGAAGGTGATTGTGAAACGGCAATAGAAAGTGTTATTCAAGTAAAGATATCAAAATATCTAATGGTCATAGGAGAAATAACATCGAGCCAGCAGGATATAATGTTCGTCCATGTGAGAGTGGAAGATGCTGCCTTCATAGAAACACACAACGGCATGGTAAAAGCGAACTATTACATTAACAATTCAATTGGTCAGAAATTCTCAACAGCCCGCTGGATGGGAAGGATAAAAATAAAGATAGGGAATGTCAACGAGTCAAGCAGGCTGAGGTTATCACTATGGGATTCGCCAGCAAAAACCAAACTTTTCTTTGAGAACGAGTATCAATTGAACCCTGGTAGTGCAGTTTTACACTTTTCTTTCAATCCTCTCCCTGCCGGAGATTATTACTGGGAACTGGAAAGGCTTTCAGGTTCGGTAGGTATCAGCGTGGTCTCAGACAGTACGATGCATAAAGCATACACTGATGGAAATCCAACCGCTGCTTTCGATATTGAAAGCAAGATCATGTACGTTACAGATGCGGAAGTGGAGCGCCCAGTGGCGGTAGTCGGGGATACCATTGATTCGGGAGTAACCACTGTCAGCGGAGGTTCAGAGCTTGGAAAGATAATGGTTGGGTCGGTTGAAAAGAACATATCGAGAGATGGAGATTCACTTGCAAACGGCGGCCAGATACTCACAGGCTGCTGGTTTCTTGAATTAGACACTTAGGAACGAGGTATAAAACAATGTCAAGATCAGATACAGAAGTATTACAGGAATTAAAAGATGCGAAGGCACGAATAGAGATTCCAACGACAATGATGAAATCATATCATGCATTGGTCATTGACTTAGAACCGCAATTAGACCCATTACTTGATACGAAACTGGATGAATATCTTAGAATCATTAAGCGGGGGATTTAAATGGGATACACAAGTGGCGCTAAAATAATTTATGATATTATTGATGAAATCTGTGCAGCATTAATGGCCTCGGCAGGCGGTTATTGGTCAAATGGTGACGCAACATGGACAACCACAACTAAGACAGCAGAGAATGGGCGGCGTTGTATGAAATATACGAATGGCGCTGAGGTAATATATTGGGCGTTTGAAGTTTCTAATCAGCAACAATATTTTTGGTCTGGTTTATATGGAAGAGGACTTGTAATCACAGCGAGCGCAACGTGGGACAGCGGTACTCATACTTATCCTGTGTCGAATCAATCGACATATATTCCTTTTGAAGCACATAGTACCACGAATAGCGTTGATCTTGCAACCTTACAATGTACCTATTATTTGTGGACTGAAGCAGCAGGGTTTGCGTTAATGTTTAAGCCAGAACCTACTGGAAATACTTCTCAAAATAGCAATTTTATTGTAATGGAGAGAAATGAAAACAAAGAATATTCGGACGGTTACAGTAATTTTTATCTAATGACACTTAGTAATATATGGGGAGTTTTATATGGCCCACCTCAGGATATTGGATTCGGTTCAAAGTATTCCTGGAGATGTATTTTAAGACCTTTTGCATATCAATTCCCAAACACGAACACTTCGAGGCAGAACGTAAGTTCAAACGGTAACGGCGTGAGTTATGTTCCGAGTCCAGGATATTATGCGTTCAAAAGCAGTGGAAATGGTAAGGTATATTATGTTAAGCCAATTATCAATAATCAGGCAAACCAACTTTCGCCAATATTTCAGGCTGAGTTGTGGTTTCCTTGGAGTGAAAGCATAGGATTAGTGGATGGCGATGTAATAGCGATTGAAGGCCAAACTACGAAGTTTTTATGCAAGGCTCTTGATTCTCCTGATAGTACAAGCAGATTATTGTATGCTATAAAATATGTGGCGTGATAAAATGAAAGACGCTGGAAAACTAATAGAAGGTACTCTTGTAGGAAATATTTATGACAAGAATAGGGACAGAGATATAAAAGAAGACCTTGAAAAACACAAAAAAGGCGGAGATGATTAAAATGGTAAAAACACGAGAAGAAATCATTGAAATTCTCAATGGTGCGACTGTTTTTATTGAAGAGGTAAAACCGCCATGGTCATCAGAGAGAAGTAAGCGGTTAAAAATTCAAGTCCCGAACGACTGCGGGGTAACTGCTGAGGAATACATGAACGTAATAACACGTCCTCTGGAGGGATAATATGGGATACACAAGCGGGAGTAAGACCCTTCCAGATATTCTTGATGAAATAGCAAACGGTCTTATTGCTACAGTTCATTGGCAAAACATCACATCTTATGATGCAGGCGCAACGGCATGGACTACAACCACAAAAACCGGAGATAGCGCAAAAAGAGCATTAAGATACGTGAATGGCAGCGAAGAAATATTCCTTTCAATGACAGTCACAAACACATATCGAAATGTATATCCTGGGGCATATTATTATAAAGGATTGGAGATAGTGTTTAGCGCAAGCTGGGATAGTGTAAATCATACTTATCCAAGTTCCAATCAGAAAACGCATTTACTCATTGAAGGCCATTCCGGTGCTGTTTCTGCTGATATGGCAACCTTACAGATTCAATACTATTTATGGCTTGAAGAAAATGGATTTGTAATAACCGGAAAACCAGAAGCACACGCCGATGCGTATCAGTCCGGGTTCTTTGCTGTGATCGAGAGAAATCCGAATAAAGAATATTCGGATGGATTCTCCAACTTTTATTATTTCGGGATGTCTAATTATTGGGGGGTAATGTGGGGTTGGGATTATGGTAACGCAAAGCAAAGAGTTGTTATGAGACCGTTTGCTTATGTTTATCCACCTGATGGAACAGGTACTATGACTTTGACTCCGGCACAGTTACTTTCTGGAAGTTATGGTGTGAGTGCTATTCCGACACCATCGTATTATGCATTTAAAAGTGCGGTAGGTTCGGGTAAGGTATATTATGTCAAGCCGATAGTAAATAATACACAAACTTCAGCATGTCCTATATTTCAGGCTGAGTTGTGGTTTCCGTGGTCGGAAGGTGTTGGATTAATAGATGGCGATGTGATTGCCATTGAAGGCCAAACCACGAAGTTTTTATGCAAGGCAATAGACAGCCCGGATACTACTACAAGGTTGTGCTTTGCGATAAAATACGTGGCGTAGATGGCATTTAGTGCAGTTGTCTTCGGAAGTTATATAGTAGGCACCGGGTTTACTGATGGAGCTTCAATTTCAAATGGCGGTCTGCGATGTTTCATAAAACCAACCGCAAACATCGCAGGCGCACCGCTTGACGTTACAATTACTTACGTGGACCAATATGGCAACACTGCAGAAACCACCGTGGTAAGTACGAGCGTAGCCGCAAATACCACATCAGGAAACCATATTGAAGTAACCCTGAATACCGGAGATACTGGAATACAGGATATTACCTCAGTATCAGTAACAGGCGGAACTACTGGTGACAGATTCAATCTTGAGAGCTGGAATGAAGGAATAGGAAAATCACTTCCGATAATTAGATCTACTAAAAACGATCCCTGGGTGAATCTGGAGCCAATGCGTGAAGTAGCACCTCTGTCCCATACCTGGTTTGTTGGTGAGACCGTGGACATTGCGTTGAGTAATGTTTTAGTCGGCGCAAATACCACGAATAGGACTGCCACTATGGAAACAGAAGTCGTGTCTCCGGTTTATGCAGATGATTTCAATATCTACGGCAGTATGGCAACCGTAACAGACAAGGATGATAATCTTAAAAGATTGCGGTGCACGTTGGTGGCCTCATTAATTGCATTAAACGAATCCACACGATTTAAATGGTTATGGAGTGCTGGCGCAGCGGCTTATGTGGATACTGGTTTTTATCAAGTGGATTTTGACTTTGCACTCAACCGGGGTTCATTATTTACGTTTGAGGTATGCGATAAAGATTTAGTTGTAAAGTTTACCAGGGCAAGCAATACAGGAGGATGGACAACCCCAGGCACAATCCAATCTTATTGCGGGCAGGAAATATTATATCCGGCATCATATACTAAAGATGGCAATACAACGACAGAGTGGAGACACTATACAGATGAAGTGCATTGGATTATTTTTGATTTAGGAGCGGGCGCTAAAGTAGGTGGCGCACGGATATTCTGGCGAGGTCTGGACCCTGGATTTAACTGCGATGTGGATACGAGTAATGATTTGTCATACTGGGAGCTTCAATATGATAATTGGGACGTATCTGCAGGCGGCGCTACATGGCGTGAGTTAGAGTTTCCAGTCGTAACTGCAAGATATATCAGACTCATGTTCTGGCCTTATAATTCAGGCCACTTGTTAGCAAATATTATGGAGGTCAAGTTTTATTTGCTGGAACATCAGACCCTTGTTTTTAAGTCCCTGGCATTTGAAGCGAGGCTACGGTGTTCAACAGGCGGAACAGCAACAGGGCTGGAATACCTGGACGTGAGAACTGTTAAAATATCAAGATATAAAAGTTCAGGAACAATAACCAGTAATTTTGCAGTCCCTGTGCCTAACATTTCAGCGTATGACGAAATACTGTTTTTGGCAACAACACCAGCAGGTACAGGCGTTAAATTCCAGTTAGCGTTTAGTGATAATGGCACATCCTGGTCAAACTATTCTGGCCCGGATGGAACAAGCGGCACGTATTATACGTTGATTGGAGAACCGATTGCAGTACCCACAGGATTGACTGGATATTATTATAAATGGAAGGCTATTCTAACAGCAGATGGCAGGGAAACCCCGATCTTCGATGATATCACGATATGGCTATTTGTTAAGTTGTATAAGCTATTTTGGAACCTGCAAAAGGAGCCTTCTATTTATATGGCGACACCCAATCCCCGGATGATGTCGCCTTCAATAAACCTGTTTCGTGCGTGCGCTCGCGCAACTGCAGGTTATCCAGACCCGGGCTCATGTACTGGCGGGAGTTACTTAATAGAAGTCCTTTCAGGCAATGTTTTTTATAGCAAAATATGGGTACTGATCAGAGGCAGTGATATATCGTTCCTTGTAGAGACGTTAAGCGGGCGTGATTGGGTGGCGAAACATTGGGTATTCTTCAAGTCGTGGATGGAGAGCGTTGTCGGGCAAGTGGTGTCTGGATACGTCAGAGATCAGAATGAGAATATAATTCTTGACGGAATAAAAATGGTAATAACCTCAAGTATAACATCAGGCGTAGACCAGATGAACCCGGTCAATCCGATAACAGGATTCTATCAGATATTTGTCAAAAATACAAAATACGATAATCGTTATCTTCTAGTAAACAAGGAAGGCAAAACCTTTGACCTGGCATATTCAAAATATGGCCTGCCTGACATAATAGACGGCACAACGAGAGTACCATCCCCGCAGGATATGCATTTCTGGAAGCCTGACCAGATATGCGGAAAAAGCGTGGCTTATGTTGGCTCACTTGTCTCATATTAAAAACCATACAACAGCAGAGGGTAAGGGCAGACCCATCACAGACATGATTCGCATACCAGGAAAGAACGCATGCGAATCCCATACTCCTCTGCTTATCATAAGGGTATATCAGAATGAGCCTAAACATTAACAAGTGCCTACCGGATTGGAACGCCCACTGTAAGGGTAATTTCATGAGAGAGTTTGCCTATAAGCCTCTGCCTCACGAATCTCCATTGAATCTTGTGAGGATTCACAGGATAGGCAGCCTCGATAAGCTGGCTGGACTTGTCAGAGCATATTCAAACAGACCTGGGTTCTACGTCTCAGTATATGCCTTCGAGCCTGAAAACCGCCCTGGCAAGCTGGACTATGATACCGCGATAATCGACAGGCTGTACCTCGATTTCGATTCAAAGGAGGATCTCAACATGGCTCTCTATGAAACCTGCTTGACAAGAGATGCTCTACAGGACTTGTCCATAGAGGCCCACTCATATTTCTCAGGTCAGAAAGGCACGGCAAACTATATCGATTTCTCACCCACCCCCATCGCCTTTGAGAATAAGAAAGAGGTTCTGGGACTCTTCTGGGATATCGTTCACGAAGGATTATACTCAGGATCCAGAAGACTGATTCTATCAACGCTGGATGGGGGCAGCGTCAGGGGCGACATCGCAAGAGTCTCCAGGCTCCCGAACACACCACATAAAAGCGGGTATTTTTGTGTACCTCTGAATGCGAGGGACGTTCATAAAGGTGCGAACCATATCAGGCAGCTTGCAAAGCAGCCGAGGTATGATCTTGACCTGGATATTATTATCAAGGATAACATCCGCATCAATGACAGAGTCATCCCCAGCTTGCTCAAGAAGCTGGAAGAAGTTGTGGTGGAGAGGCGCAAAGAAAAGGAGGAAGAGAGGGAAACCAGGGCTGAGCAGATGAGGAGAGCTCCGGCAGCGGAAAAGAATGGAAGATTCGTCTCAAAAGAAGAAATACAGACGGCTAAGTCCTATCCAATTTCAAGAATTCTCGGCAGCAAGAAGCTTGTGTTCTGTCCTCTTCATAACGATGACGTTCCCAGTCTGTCCATAAATCATCAGAAGAATTTGTGGAGGTGTTTTGGGTGCGGGAGGTCGGGGAATGTGATACAGCTTGTGATGGAGATGGAGGGGATTGGTTTTATGGCGGCTGTGAAAAAGCTCTGTGGTAAATAGAGAGATACATAAGGAACCCTCGGAAAGACTCGGTATATCACGGAATATCAGTGCAATGGTGAGTTGAAGATTTTAACTTTAACTATTGCAGCTTTGAGATCGAGATTTTATCAACCAAATTCTATTTATAATAGGACGTATGAACGTATGTACATATGTTAAATGGAGATTTAACCACTGCAAAAAAGTATTTCTTCAGCGCTTTGAGCGATGAAACCAGGCTTTCAATACTCTATGCATTGAAAGAGAACGGCGGAATGTGCGTGAATGATATCTGCGAGGCGACAGGAAAAGATCAGAGTCTCATCTCGCACCATATGGCATGTCTACGAAACTGTGGGCTCGTAAACACCGAGAAAGACGGAAAATTTGTGGTTTACTCGATAAAGAACGAGCTTATCTCACAAATTCTTGATCTCTCGGATAAGCATGTGAAGGAAATGTTTGAAGGAATTCTTTCTTGCGAGGTTGTAAAAAACAAAAGTAGGAGTTAAAATGGCAGCTTTAATTGAGATACGGGATTTAAGCATAAGTGCTAACGGCAAACAGATTCTCAAGAACATAAACCTGGACATAAATGAAGGCGATAGCATTGGTATAATTGGAAAGAGCGGTGCAGGGAAAAGTACTCTTTTACATTTGCTTCGAGGTTTTGAGGAATTTGAAGATATTACTGGCGAGGTCGTTTTTAACATTTCCTCATGCCCCAGATGCGGTAGAGTAAATCCTCCAGGTAATGCAGGCAAACCGTGCTCAAAATGTGACATAAAAACAGAATTGAAAAGAGTGGATTATTTTAATTCGAAGGACATGCACAGGAAAATCATGGAAAGGACTGCTATCATGATGCAGCGAACCTTTGGATTATATGGCGATGAGACTGTTCTTGAGAATATCATTCGCAGCTTTGAATATTCTGATATTCCTAAAGAAAAACGTCCCTATGTTGCAGCAGAATTAATAGAAAAAGTGAAGCTAAGCCACAGAATGACATACACTGGAAAAGAACTCAGCGGGGGAGAGAAACAGCGCGTAGTGCTGGCAAGGCAGCTTGCGAAATACCCGATGCTTTTGCTTGCGGATGAACCAACCGGAACACTTGATCCAAGAACTGCAAAGCTGGTGCATGATAGCATATTAAAAGCAAAACAGGAACACAACATGACTATGCTTGTTACTTCGCATCTGCCTGGCGTTTTACATGATCTGACAAACAAAGCGATCCTTCTGGATAAAGGAGAAATCATAGAAATAGGAAATCCAGATGGAATTATTGAAAAGTTCCTGGCAATGACAGGAGTGGTGAATGAGGACAAAACAGTTGTCGGTGAGCCGATCATTATTATTAAGGATTTGAAGAAAAAATATTACTCTTATTCAAAAGGTATGATCCCTGCCGTGAATGGCGTGAGCTTCGAAGTCAACGAAGGAGAAATTTTCGGTATTCTGGGCATAAGCGGAGCAGGTAAAACAACACTCTCCAAGATCATAGCGGGCATTATGGAGAGAGACAGTGGAAAAGTGGATGTAAGGATCGGGGAAACATGGGTTGATATGGCCGAGAAAGGAACCGATTTCAGGGGGCGCGCAAAACCTCATATTGGCTACTTGCATCAGGAATATTCACTTTACCCTCATAAAAATGTATTATCTAATCTGACCGATTCGATAGGTTTAAAACTTGAGCCTGGACTCGCAAGAACAAAAACGGTCGCTGCTTTAAAAGCAGTGGGCTTTGATGAAAATACAGCACATGAGATCCTGGAGAAGACATCATATGAACTGAGTGTTGGAGAACGTCAGAGGGTGACAATGGCGCAGGTTCTCATAAGAGAACCGGGGATTATTATTTTTGACGAACCAACAGGAACGATGGATCCGATCACAAAGAACGAGGTTGCAAACTCGATACTTACTGCAAGAAAAGAGACAGGGACAACATTTGTTATAGTTTCCCATGACATGGAATTTGTCAGGAATGTTTGCGACCGCACTGCGCATATGAAGCTTGGCAAAATAACAGCGATGGGAGATGCTGGTTCGGTGCTTGAGGAAATTTTGGTCGAAGAAAAAGCAGACAGGGAAAAGACTCCGCAAGACAGGAATAACGACCTTGAAAGATATTTTAATAGAGCACAGCAGTGCGCAGATCTGAATGTTTTGTCCGATGTTGATTTTTATGTATCAAAGGCAAAGGAGACTGCCGTAAAACTCAACAAGGATATCAGCGGCGAACTTGAAAGGCTAAAGCCAGCATATGAAAAAGGAATCTCTGAAATGCTTAAAGAAGCAGAAAGATATGCATCAGAAGGACAAATCTATGGAATGAATGTGTATATAGAAAATGCAATAAATTATGCAGCTAAAGCAGGTATCGATATTTCAGGGGAGCTTCCAAAATTCATGCCTGCATACGAAGAAGGTCTTAAAGAGGCTTTACAGGAAGCCCAGAAGCATGAAGCTGAAGGTTTCCTTGGCATGTCGTATCAATATATTCATAGAGCGGGTAATTATGCTGCAAAGCTTGGAAAAAACATAGAGGATATCTTAAAATCATTACCGTGGTATGAGAAATGGACGCTTACAGATATACACATGAAATTGAGGTGAAAAATATGTGCATGGTCGGGGATATGCCTGAATTAAATATAGAAAATATAGAAATGGACTTAAAAGAATACATTTGCATGGATTGTGAAAATAAATTTAAGGGACTTGGAAAAAGCGTTATCTGTCCTGCATGTAAATCCAGCAACATTGAAATGGTGAGTGCGGAGAAATGAAAAGTTGTTGCTGTGAAATCAGCGATGTTGCTGAATATTATCAAGGAGAAACAAAATCAGGTGAGAAATGGACTCCAGCCTTTATCGAATACGTTGATAAGGAAAAATGCAAAGGCTGCGGGTTATGCGTGAAGGTCTGCTCAAGGGGAGTTTACGAGATTCAGGAATTAAATGGCAGAAAAATCTCAGTCGCTGTAAATGCTGGTAACTGTGTGGGAGACGGGAGCTGCCACATGGTATGCAAACCGAATGCGATGGTATGCGTACCAAGGAAAATAATCTAAAAATAAATAGTAAACAGTGGCATTCGGCATTAAATATGGTAATTATTATCGTTCCATCACTGTCCCTTTTTTGTGGTTTTATCCATCCTCATCTTTGCTGCCACGATTGTTATTCTGGTTCAAGATAGGTCAATAATACACAAACCCCTATCGTGTGCAGTGCATGTAACCATGTTTCATGCCGTGGCTTCTTCTTCTCTATCATAAAAAAAAGATTTGCGCTGGATAAAGGCAATCCCACCAAAAACCAGATTCGCACACCTGAGCAGGATAGTGTGCGAAGCCATTATCCGCGCCTCATCAAAGATCCAGTGTTTGCGTTATGATACCTGGTCGTTCATTCAGTCATGTACTGAAATTGGCACTGAAATAGTTCCAAGACCAGGCTCACAACGGAATCACCTTTTCAAGTAGACCAATTGGAGGGATCTGAAAGAAATGCAACAATTAGTTTTCAATGCTCCCCTGAAGGGAGTAGTAAAGACACCGACCTTGATAATATGTAAAGATGAGGTAAAGCAGGAAAGGCTGTCCGCAGCGATGCTCGCTTCGCAATTTGGCATGGACTTCCCGCAAATGGGACTGCCGATCGTTATGGATAATGGCGAACCGGTTGCAGTTCATGCCGAGGATCTTGTGAGCGCAAACTCCTGTTTCCTTACAGATTACTCAGGTCAGATGGTAACCGTGCAACCAATGATGGGAGGATAAACCCATCAATTTTTTTTTTCGATAATAAGTTAGAAGGTGAAATGATGTCAGATGATAATGATGGTAGCGCAGCTTCCGCCCTTGCGGTGCCCGTAACAGCGCCGTTATGGAAAGCACCGCACTCTGTTGCAGATACACAGAAACCAATAAAGCTGGAGACGGTGAACGACTTCGATTCTGGTTTTATCCCCTATGAAATTGAGTATGGCGTGGTTATGGATCAGCTTTCCAGGATATATAAAAGCTGGAAGTCAACGATACGAGAATATATCGCAAATGCAGAAAGCGCCTGCATATCTACGCTTAAGCTTGACCCAAACTATGTCCCGGAGATAAGGATAGAGTATAATCCAGAGCAGTGTCTCCTCACAATAGAAGATAACGGTATCGGGTTATCAAAGAAGATGTTTATGGAGGTATTCAGGTACTTTGGCAGGTCAAGGAACGCTTTTGATCCGTCGGTTTCAGGGATGTTCGGCTTAGGTGCAAAGTCATTCGTTATGCTCGTCGGTGACAAGGGCAGCATGGTAATCCATACCAAAAGCAGAGAGACGGATGAATGTTATAAAATGTATGCCCGTAAGGTCGGGTTCGACGTTTTGCCTCATGAGGAAAGAGGCTATGGTACATCCTTTACGTTCATTCACGATCCTGGCTTCAACAAGCTGGACGTTGTCAAGGCTATAGGTGAGTTTTCAAGGTATGTGAGAATCCCGGTGAAATTCACGATATCAGGAAGTCCGGTGAAGGTCCCCAATCCAGATAACTCAAGACATTATGGCGTAACCGTTCCTGCAGAGCTCGTCCTCACGCCCTCTGGACCTACCGTAATATCAGGGGTATCACCAATGGTAGTCTTGAATAAGAAGATCAAAGACCTCAATACTTCACGAACTGGTTACAGGGCTGATGAGAATGCCACGGAGTATATCAAGCTCCATTTTGACACAGAGCATTACGAATTCTGGGGTTTGATACAGGTTAATGTTACTGACGGGAACTTGACCAGTAGAAGCAACACGGACGGGGTTGCATCTATTTTACTGATCAGCATGCCTACGGAGGACGTTGTAACTGAATTGTTTACAAAGGCGGTTATTCGGATAAAGTCGGAAACAGGCCATGACTGGCTGCCTAAACCAACGCCAGATAGGGAAAGGTTTGAGGAGTCCTCTAAAGCAGCTTTTATCCAGAAACTTAACTCTGACATAGTCGAACGACTCCCAACGCTTCCCGGCGAGTCGCTATATAGCCGCAAGAAAGGCGAGCCTTTAGAGCCAAGGAGTTTCGAAGGAATAGGCAAGATAGAATCGTATAAGGACTTTTTCTCTCTGACTACTACACAGAAAGCAGTCTGGAAGGGATTGTATCACAGTAACGGGTTCAAGGAACACATAGCCTCTGCTACAATATCTATTCTTGACGGTCTTTTCCACCATGTTGAAGAATGGGGCACTTCATCAATCAGACGCAGGCACTTTAACTCTGGCGGGAAGGATACGATGCATGAGGCTATTGAAGAGGTGATTAATGCAGCAGGGCATCAGGTATACATAGCACCAGTTAATGCAAAGAGATCAGCTTCCATGAGAACCCGGTGCACGACCGCACAACGCAGGGGCAATGTCGTCTTGCTTTCACCGGCATTGTCCGCAATACCGCTTGCTTTGAAGGAGAACATCCCCATTTTCCGGGACCTGTCTGAGGTCGAGCTAGAGAAGATAGAGAAGTCGAATGATCAGGTAATTACCCATACCGTGGATGTGACATCCGGTTATAGCTGGAATAAGCAGACTAAGAGAAGCTCGGATTCGACACATATCAGTAAAGTGGCTGAACTTGAGAGAGGAAAAGCAGTAGCATTTCCTGCAAGTGAGAACATAAGCGAGTATATCAGCCTGCTTGAAGCGCCTATGCATACCTGTCATGTCAAGTTGTTCAAGGCAACAAGGTCACAAATCCAGTGGCTGACTGGGAACTCAGAAATATTCCCTATCCAGGATTATGTGGCATGGGCAAAGAGACAGACATTGGCTACCAGCAAAGGAAAGATCCCAATAGGTGACCTTGTAACGGATAGGTCTTGTGTCTTTCATTCTGTGGGTAAAGAGGCTGGCCTGAGGCTAACAAATGCTCTTAGAAGTCGTGATGATGTGACGTATGTTCCTCTAACAGATGGGGATTATTTCAAGGTAGCGGCTGTGCTTCATTATAATAAACTGGATGTTGAAACCAATGCACAGAAGAAGAAGGTCGTGGGTTCAGTAAAGTTGGCAGAGGTCCTGGGTTTTTACAACATCAAAACAGGAAATACTCCTGATAAGACGGCTTTGCTAATATATTCCAAACTCATGCTGGAAGACCTGAAGGATCAGGAGGCGATCGTGTCAATAATTGATGTTCCATCCCAGGAACTGATAAGGATTATTGATATGATGGTTAAGTTCAGGCTGGAGACAGTGAATCATAAAAGCAGATCAGCCAGGCCAGAAGTTCTGGGACAGTTCTTCGGGGCGGTGTAGATTGTGGAAGACCGATTTACCAGGGTTTTGAATATCACCCCTAATGCCATATTATTGCTTGAGCACAGAGAAGACGGAAAGGATACTACAAGATTGATACCGGCGAACACCTTTAACACCCTGAAATATGTGATGAAGGGTTCGTTTGAGGGTATGGTCGGAAGAAGCCATACCAGGATACACATTGGTGATAACTGTTTGATATCCCCGACCACTCAGGAATATGTATTCTGTCTAGAGTATGACGGGATGCTCGTCCATACGACCCCTGATGCGGATAAACTGGTATGCGAAGCTATCTTGAAGGCTTATTCTGAGCAGGATTTCAAACCTTTCATCAAGCTTTTCAACGATCTGTATTCAAAACGTCAAAAGAGTGAATTCCTTGAGTTGTTCATGGTAGCTCTTGGACAAAGGGTCGTATCAGCAACAATAGACGGGCTGAATGGGTATGTTGTGGACAAGGAGTTCTTTGTGGCTCAGAACGGCAACGCTTACAGGATATTGCCCCCGGATGACAGTAAGGATGCGAAGCCTGTTCCCAGCAATCTGGCGTTTCTGTGCATTGTGCCCAGAAATCATCAGATAAAGCCGATGAATCTCATGTATAACAATGTGAGGATTGTGCTCGGACAGCAGGAGCAGATATTCATTAGTAAGATAATGATGCTCCTCAACCGGGAGAAATATAAAGGTGATACGGTGTTCTGGGGGCAGATCAACAGGAAATGAAAAATGTATGACGAAGACGATTATCCAGAGCGTGTTGATAATCCACTGCTTATGACTGGAGTGGAATTCAAGATGTGGTTATCTGGAAGAGGTGTTGATTCTGTGGGGATTCCACCAGGATGCCCAATTCAGAGAGCTGATTTGCTGTTGGAAGTATCGTCAACAGGAAAAGTGTCTCACTCAGAGATAGGCAGCTACCTCTCTGAGATAGGTCTAATGATGCCGATAAGGGAGACCTGATTTACAGGGGATAAAAGAAGAGATAGAGGAGATTCGTTATGAGTGAAACAAATGATGTAGCGGACGCTACGCAACCAACAAGAGAAGAGATGATCGCTTTTCTAAGAGGTCATTTCAGGTACTATACGATGAATTCATGGAATAGATCAACAAGCTATGCCAGGAGAGTAAAAATAAGCAATCTTGGTCTCACAAAAGAACAGAGGTTACAAGCATTCGATTTGATCTATGTCGAGGATACGTTCCTTGAAATAAATGAGAGGATAAGAGAGTTTAGCGAAGAGAACAGCTATCGATATCAAGCATGTTTCAATGGTAGAAGCAGTGGATATATCGTATTGATACAGGGCGGCAGGGAGCCAAGTGGATATCAGTCTTTCTGCACAGAATGCGGTCAGTTGAATTATAAGAAAGTCTTGCCCCTTGCAGAGACTCCAGAGGAGAAAGTCAGGAACTACATCCGGATTAAGAACTGGTGGACTCCGGATGTATACATCCAGCAGGAAGAGGTCACCAAACATGGTCTCACTACAGAAAGAGTTCTGGAGATAATCAAAGAAGTCAGAGTAGAGAAGGCGGAATATTCAGGAGACGCTACCTGCGGTAGATGCGGCGCAGTTGCACGGAAGAATTTTGCTACCCCTCATCAACGAATATATACAAAAGGTATCGGTATGGATGAGGACGTTGATTTCGAAAATGAGGATGAGTGGGATATTGGTTCCATCAAGGATAGATACGATCTCGTCAAGTCTTTCGATAAGATGGTTGATGACTGTATCGAGGCATTCAAGTCTGTCTGTGATAATTACAGAGTAGCAGAGATAGAAGTACCATGCACACGGATAGTGAAGGTGCTTGAACCCATCGCAGCGGAGGCATAATATGACAAAAGAAATGTATGCAGTTGTGCATCTGTTTCAAGGGATAGTCCATGAGATAAAGATCTTCCCGGAATGGGACAAAGCAAGAGAGGCTGCCGACAAGAAGATAGTCGAGGAATACAGTGAGTTGGTTGAGGAACAGAATGGCGATAACGAGATTATTTTGGAGCAAGCAGAGTTAGTCGCGGACCGCCATGACAGCGGTGTTTTGCTCGACAAAGCATCGATAAGGAACGCCCTGATAGACCGAATGGAACGTGGTGGGGTGTCAGTCAAGCTTAGTCCAGACTTTGATAAGCAGACTGAAGACTTCTATCTGCATATTGAGGACGCTCTGACTGGATTCCTTGACGATCAGTACAACATGTTCATAGAGGATCAAGAAGATGAGGCTAAGAAGGAGGAATAATGGCTAAAGAGCTCACAGACATCGAAAAGGCGATAGTAATACTGGAAAAGACACGAGACGGAGATGAATTGGATCCAAAGCTTTTGGGATTGGTCGAGCTTGCGGTGAACGGGCACTTAAACAACGTGGGAAATGATGCGTTCGAGGGGCTTTACAAGGAAATTATGGGTGGGATTTACAAACGCCCCTGGTTTCATGGTGTAGAGCATATGGTAATTGACCATGAGGGATACGTCTACTGGAAAGGCAATAAGGTAGAGCATTTCACCCTCAGGGGGGCTTATTCAGACTCTTCGAAAAAGCAGGCTATCGAACTCGGTAGACGATGTAAGATACTTGAGGATAAAGGAATTGTTCCTTCGACAGTTAACGCTGTTTGGAATTGGAAAGATTAATTTGTCGGATTTGGAGGTAAAATATGTCAATAACATTGAGTAAAGTAGAGTATACATACTTTGGTAGTATCACTTCAGAGTTCGCGGATTTTCTGGATTCGATTGCCAGCGATGTTACACCAACCAGAATGCATCTATCGATGGATGATAAGTACCGGATATCAAGACTAAAGAGTTATGCTGAATCCCATCCGGATGATATGGATAGTGTAGAGTATATCCTGAAAGAATTAGAAAAGAACGGCAAGATAGACATAGCCTGGGGATAGAAAAATGAGCGAAGAAGGACACCCAGTGGAAGCAACTACCAGATATAGCGAAGGCAGGTTTTACATACGGATTGTAACGGAGCTGTGAAGTTATGACTCTATTCGGACAATATATTCTCTTTACTTCACACATCGAGGCCATGGATTTTTTTGAGTTTCACATGCATGATCTCCAGAAAAAGGGTAGAAAGATCGAGAGCACACCACTTGATTTGATCAGGTATATGGTTCAGACGAATCTTGCACAGTTTAAAGACTTGAATCCATTCACGTTTGGGTATATGATAAGGGGATAGCCCCGACTCCAGGATTAAGAGACGATAAGCCGTGGTTGCAATGCATACTACGGCTGTAAAGTGGAAATTGAATTAGGTGTTTTGGTTTTAAACATGAGGTAATATGAGCGAAAGCTATGAAAACTGGCAATCACCCAGAATGAGAATTGAGACAAAAGGAGTGCAAGCCCTTAGTGACGGGGAACTGCTAGCTACATTGATCAACAGCGGCACAAGGAATAATTCAGCGCTAAGCATAGGTCATAATATTTTGAGAAGATTTGACCTGCGGAAGTTATCTGTAGCATCAGTCAAAGAGCTTTCAGATATCCCGGGGATAAAGGGCGCAAAGGCAGCGCAGATAGCGGCCTGCTTTGAGATATCAAGACGGCTTGAAAATTACCAAGCAGAGCCAAAGTACAAGATAAGCAGCCCGGAAGACGTCTACAGGAGGCTGTACCCGTATATGCGAGAGAACAAGAGGGAGTCGTTTATAGAGTTGTGCCTGAATACAAAGAACCAGGTAATCCGAGAAACCACAATCTCTATCGGCAGCCTGAATGCAAATGTTGTACATCCGCGTGAAGTGTTCCGGGAAGCACTTGCCAATTCCGCCGCGAGCATAATCGTAGCGCATAACCACCCGTCAGGTGACCCAACACCCAGCCGGGAGGATATCGAGATCACAAAGAAGCTCTCTGAAACGGGAAATATTATGGGAATTACAGTACTCGACCACGTCATTATCGGAGACGGCAGACACTTCAGTATGAAGGAAGCCGGACACATGTAGTCTCCTTTGCCTTCCACGGTCTAATTAGAAAAGTATATTCAAGTAGTGCTGGCATAGGATTATATGAACTCATTAAAACTGCAGGAGATTCGGGCGCGGATTGAGGCGCTAAAGAACGATAACAGTGTTCTCAGTCAACCTAGCGTTCAAAGGGATAACGAATTACGCCAGTTAGAAGAGTGGAGGGCGTTTTGCCTTTGGTGAAATAATGCGCCCAAGCCTAAAGAAACTTCACAAGAAAAGAGCGAACCGTAGAAACTATCTGAAGTATCCAAGCCACAAGCTTTTGTATGGACATCGGTTCCACCATAACCCTGCATATTCAGCCAGGAATCCAGTATGCTTGATTTGCGGAAGGGATAGACCCCCGAAGAGAGAAGGCTCATGCGAAGGGAATCCTCATAGTGAGTCCGCATGAGAGTTTTATACCGGAATCTTTTTTCAAGCTAAGCTCTCAGCGTAGTCTCAGAGAAGAATGCTCGCATCGTAGTAAAGGCAAACCATACTAAGAAATGCTTCGCACGCTCTGGAAAGAAGGTGTGCAAATCCATTACTTACGATGCTCAAAAACCGTAAATTACCAAATGCAGGTTACTGCATGGAGGTTAACAACAATGGATAATAAGTTTTCTGATAAAGTATTTGCCACAGCAGATCAGGCTGTGGGACATGGCGGAGAGAAGGTTCCTATCCTTGGGCATTTGATATGGTATTCGGTAAAGGAATCCAGGATTAGAACTTCAGATTTAAGGAAGCTTTTCGCCCAGGTAAAGATACCAATGGATTTTATGCCAGAGGAGCCGAGCAAGATCAATGCATTCAAAAGAGCAACGACTGAGCTCAGCGAGGAGACAGAGATTGATATTGGAGAGGGGAAGCATGCTGTCTACATGGTCAGGCTGGCTGCGAAAACAGATGACGAGATTGTCAAGTCGATTGTCAAGGAGGTCAGGGATGCAAGCAAAAAAGCGCTCACCTCGGAGGATTACGCAGAGATAGGTCGGGTACACTTCGACAAGGATACAGAGGATGTCAGGTATTATGATCTCCAGCCTGACAGTCAGCCAATAACAACGCAGATCAAGCAGTTGTATGAGACTTACTGCTCTTACTTGACTGGTAAACAGATCAGGGTGATGTTCCACGAGATCATAAAAAGCATGTCGCCAACTCTTGTAAGGCCAAGCGGTGCAGTTTACTTCATCCCCTATGTGCATGCCGAGATGGTTCAGAAGATGGAGGTACTGTCGAAAGAACTTGCCGCATACGGTATAACTGATTACGAGTCTGCTTTCGAGAGCATCCCTCTAATAGACGCTGACAAAACAAGAGCTCTCGTTGAGGTAAGATTCGAGGAACAGAATACAAGAGACGTAGATAGAACTCTTGTAGAACTGGCCAAGCTTCTTCAGGGCACTGATACTACAACAAAGACTGCTGCTAAATATGTGGGGATGGTAAAGGCGTCAAAGGAGACTATTGCCAGGTATGAAGGGTTGCTCAACAAAGAGATGTCCATTGCAAGGATGAAAGTGGAGGTTCTTGACCAACAGGTGCAGAAGCTTGTCGAAAAGGTCGCACAGCAACCGCTCATTTCACCCCCGGCGCAGGAGAAAAAGACCGCCGAGCCCTCAATCGCTGTTGTAGTACCTCATCCAGAACAGACGCAAGAATCTGCGGCAGCGAAGCCTGTATTACCTACATCCATAGAAGGCATTGCAGTAGCAGCCCCGGCAAGTCTAGAAGCGCATAACATCGTCGGCGGTTTCACCGTTGTAGTGCCAAAGGCGGAACAGGCTCCGAGGGTAGAACAATCGGTATTGACGGCGTCTGATGTAAAGGTGGACGAGACGAGCGGTGTTCTGGTTATCCCGAAGCCGGTTCTACAGGTAGAGGCTGATATAGAGACTCAGTCTGAAGCGGATGCGCAGTTTGAGAGCAATACTCATAATCCACAAAGACCTGTTAGCGTGATGAATACCCCGATTGAGTTTACGTCAGAGTCGCTGTTGGCGTGAGACGGGCGGAGGAAAGAACATGACTGAGAAACGGATTCAAATCCCTGCTGAAAAGGTACTTTTTGAGGTCAGCAAGGATGGGGTAGCGATCCTTGACACCACTGTAGGAATGAAGGAGGTGGATGGCAACTTGACCGCAGTATGTGATATGTGTTCAATTGAGATTGGCCCAATGAAAGATATAGAACATATAGAATCCCCGGAAGCGATATCAAGGGCAGTAAAGCATGGATACAGGCCTGAGGAAATGCTCAAAAAGAGTGCCGAGATGCTGGATTCAATGGGTGAAACGGATGAGGCTTTCATCAGTGAGATCATGGGTAAGTCGCTCAAGTCATGGATAGAAATGGTGGATAAAAGCGAGACTCCTTGGGCATTATGTGATGATTGTTATAAAGAAGTTCATAAATTTATTCCAAAAGGAGGATCATGAGACAAAGAGAAAACGAATCAGTAAAAGTCAGAGTACGGATTCCAGTAACCCGTGATGTATATTACGTGGTTGAGGTCAAGGATCCGAGTGATACAGATGAAGTCTCCAGAGCACTTGCAAGGAAAGATCCATCTAATTGGGAGTCTGATCCCTGTTTCTATGAGCACCTTGGAGACGTCTGGAAGCATGTTGTGGATAAGATACAGAAAGAGGACATAGAATTGATTGATGAGGATAGGGGAAGATAAACAACATTGAGATAAAAGACTATACATTATCATTCAAATCAGATGATGCTTTCTTTTTTAAGGAGAAGGCGGGAATAATACCAAACATTACCAGATTCTTTGATACTCAAACACCGGAAAATACAACCAAGCTGAATCAAATGATAGAATTTGAATATGGCATTTCTGGATGCGGTATCGACCAACTGCGATTTGTCCCATTTTTTCTCAGAATCAACACACTTTCTAAAAATTAATTTTTCCAACAACATTAGTTTGTTGTCAAAAAACAGAATGCATGGCCACATTATCTATATTTTTTTCATTTTTTCCCCAAAAACGGCTTTATTCTTTTGTTTTGCAAGAATTCCTGAATAAGTCGAGAAAATGTTTGTTTAGAGATATGGGTTTGGTCCTTTCAAGGATGGATTTTGATCAAAATTTCAATAAAATTACAAGTTTGGTCAACAAATTGCCATTGACAATATTATTTTCAAGATATTTGGGACTTTTCACATCTGGTCGATACCGCATCCTTCTGTTGTATTCCTGAAAAATAGTTTTTTAACTAATACGCAGGCATACAAATCAAAGTCTCAGGATTCAACTTTGATTTTTGGCATTTGCCAATTTTGGATAACGTGTACGCAGTGGACACCCACAAGCTAAGATGATTGTAGCTACCGATTCTTTTCAATTTTTTCTCGTTCCCAGTGTGCTATGACCTCATAGATCGTGAAGAGTGAACTGACACAAACGTAGAGTAGTTGATAACCTTGCGTAACATACGGCGCTTTCTGATCTATCCCGGCAAGAGCCAATGCCTCTTCCGTCTCACTACTTGGAAGATGTGCATCGGCGAGCCTAAGTTTATAGATTCCCACCAGCGGGCCCATGATTTTTTGTGCGGAAGATTCTTTGATGCGCAAAGTTAGAAGTTTCTCCAAGGATTTTAATGAACCCCACTTAGTATCCTTTGGAGGGATTACGAGCTTTTGAATAGCGATAACGTCAAAACTGTCTGCTGTGAGTCTTGCAAGATCTTTGGCAAGTGAAAACAATCCCGCTTTATCTATAGCTCGGAACCGATGGGCTCGTGCAATTAAATCAGGGATTTGGTCGTGCTGTCGGAGGATTGCAAAACCGAGATTTGTTTTGGACGCTTCATTGAGAGCGTCAAGTCCTTTGGAGAGGAATTCTTCCGGCGCCTGTGTGCTCGCTGGAACAGCATTAACTTGGGACATGAGCAACTCGTCGGATACCTTGCCCTCTGGACCGACATTGTAGCCAGCCCAGATTCTTTGTTGCCATTCGGGCAGAAAGGCGATATCTTTTGCATAGACATTTATGAGGCCAATTGCGTTGACTCCAAAAGGAACCCCATAATCTGGTGAACAAGCAACCTTGCCAGTATTTCTTGTATACCAACTCAAGTAACCGCCTCTGCGATGGGCAAGTGTTGCCATTACTTCGGGTCGGAACCAAAGCCAACGACCTCCGGCATCGAGCGTCATTTTTGTTTCTTGGTTACCTTCTGAATCGACAATGAAAAAAACGGTAGGAGGAATTTCGTCTCCACGGACTATGGGACTTTTCGAAGCGGGATCAATCCATTCATTGCGCCATAGCTCTCCTTGAACCCTGTATAGTTTTCGTCCAGAGTCCTTCTTTGTCCATGATTCGCTCTTCAAGTTATCGTTTGTCGGTAGTCCTAATAATGTTGGCACGTCATCTAAAGGGTCGATATCTGTTCTCGCAAAATGAAAGACGGCGGTTTCTTCACCAAACGGCATGCCTCCCTCATGGATTTCATCTATGCGTCCTTCCCAACGATCTCCTGCGTCCGCCTCTACATGTGGATTCTGTGGCCATGAAATATGTTTGACGTCCTCGACGACTTCACTGCGGTCTATATAAGAAGTCACGTAAAGCCCCATACCTCTTGCGCAAAGATAGTCTTTAAGATGGGATGCTCGAACTTCAAGCTTTCGGGGAGCGCCTTTATTCGATTTTGATAGTCTTGCCACTTCAATGTATCCCTCATCCGGGCGTATCCAAGAGTCACCTTCACGTTTGAGTCCGAGGGTAATGACAAAATCTTGATGGAGGTGCCACTCAGGTAGCTCTGCGCTGTTACCCCGTTGATCCAAAACCAGATGTAGTCCGGTATATTTGGCCCGATATCCCTCATCCACATCGGAAGGAATATACTTGCCCCCCTCAACACAGCCACAATGGTTATGCATGATTCCGATATCTGACCAGCTGAGTTTGTGCATTTCATCTTTGCTTTCAGTGGGGACAGCCAAAGTGCCGACCCCAAAAAACTCAGATTGATTTCCGAGATGTCCAAACTTGCCTATATCCTCAATACGATCAATTGCACGCAATGGAATCCAGACCGCCGAAGCTAGTTTACGGCGTCTAATATCTCTCATTTCAAACCAGTTCTGTTCCACTATGGTTATCTCCTAAACAATTGCGTGTGGATATTCCACGTAACTCTTTCATATCTGGATTCTGATTCGTATGAGCTTCCTTTTGCTTGAACATAGATTTCCTTATTGTTCAATACACTTTGCATTATGTTATTCTACGACTTTTTTCTGCTTAATCTTTTACTACCTAAGAGGTCTTCGTTTAGTTAATATAACCTTTAATCATCTGTACATCCTTGATGAACGCTTAATTTTAGCGTTTGAAAGCTGTTTGTCTGTATTCTTATTGCCTATATGAGCGATGTATCCTGCATTTTCAATAAAAATTCCCTGACTCCGCTGCAGCTAAATCCTAACCCTTTTTACATATTATCACAACCTTTTTTCAAGTAGACCTCTCAGCGTAGTCTCATGACGGGCAGACTCGCATCGTGGTAAAGGCAGAATAAACTATGACAGGCTTCGCACGCTTGAGAAAGCAAATGTGCGAACCCATTACACACGATGCTTTCCAACTTTCCTTTCACTTTCGAAATTTGAGAGGTGTAATAAAATGAATAATAAAAGTGCATCGTTCGGTGCAGGAAGGTAACTATGGATAAGGTTGAGTTGAACCGTGTTATCGAGAAGAAGGGAATGGACTGGCTCGTCGCTGCTCTTATTGAGGGCTCGATTGGATATCACTCGCCAAAGCATGCGAAGATCCTAATAGAGCGTGCGGTCGCCGGCGAGGTTAAGGATTACTGTGAGCGTTGTGTGGCTTGCTTCAATTGTGACCTCATGAAGATGATCGAGCGTGATGTTGAGATATTTGAGCGTTTAGAAGCGCGAGATCCTCAGAGGTCCGAGCGGATCGTTAGCTTTGCGAAGCAGATTTCCAACCTCGACGAAGAAGGACAGAGTCTGGTCAGTCTTGCATATCCAACAATGGGGGTGTAAAGATGCATATCTGGAGAGATTTGCCGCCTGAAGAAGTCAAGGAGTTTGTTCAATGGTCGCTTGACAACTGGAAGCCAGACACACAGATCAATAATGTGTGGCATCCTGTGGTAAAGAACACCTGGGGAAAGTTGGACGAGGCATTCGCTACAGCAAAGAGACAGATCATGGCTGATTGCAAGGACATGTCGGAGGCGGCTGCATGAAGCTATCGAATAAGCACAGAAGAGTGCTGGACTCAGTGCTGCATCATCTTGAACGCGCGGAGAAATTCTTGAAGAGAGAGGATGTTGCAGGAATAGCAGTAAAGACAGACGATCCAAACGGCGCAAGTTATAGTATAGGGAATAAAGAGTGCAACGCCGTTCATTCTGTAAATGTCGTAAATAAGAATATTGGGTCTGATATAACCGGGGTGTATACAGCACGCCAGTTGTTATCTGATTTTTTGAGCATTGACTGATTTTTCAATATGGAGGTATTTATGACAGAGTATTTGGTTGAGTGGAAAATAAACATAGACGCAGAGAATCCTGTAGATGCTGCAAAGCAAGCAAGACGCATTCATCTCGATCATGGATCTACAGCCACTGTGTTTCAGGTGACTGATACAAAGACTGATGAAAAAGTGGATGTGGATTTAGATGAGTTCAACGAGACGGAGGAAAGCAAAGACGCAGACGAAGAAGTAACAAAAGAAACGTGCTGGAACTGCGGGAGTAGTGTAGCATGGGGAAGCGGGCACTTTGTGAACCGCATACCGTCGTTGGATAGTGAAGAGGTCAGACGAGAGAATGGCTCACCATATCCAAAAGGTGAATACCTGTGTTTCGAGTGCGAGAAGGGGTTCGAAAAGGATGAAATAAGGTGTCCAAAGTGCGGGGCATTTGCTGATCCGCAAGAAGATGGAACTAATAAATGCCAGCTTGGCTGTGCATTAAAATCGGAATGTAGAGAGGTATAAAAAAATGACATTACAGAAGTTGCTTCAGATAGAAGCTGAGTTAAGAAAAGCATATTTTGAAAGAGATGAAGAAGTACACGGATCGATCGTGGCGCTGCTTGCAAGACAGCATGTATTATTGCTCGGTCCGCCCGGGACAGCAAAGAGTCAGTTGGTTGAGGATCTATGCACACGTATAGGAGGCAATTATTTCAGCTGGCTCCTGACAAAGTTCTCAACACCAGAAGAACTCTTCGGCCCGATAAGCCTGAAGGCGCTGGAACAGGACAAGTATACAAGGATCATAACCGGGAAGCTACCTGAGGCGCATATTGCATTTATCGATGAGGTCTGGAAGGGTTCAAGCAGCATACTAAACACAATGCTTCGGATTGTGAATGAGCGTAAGTTCGATAATAATGGTGCGCCAATGAAGGTGCCGCTCCTCAGTCTGTTCGGCGCATCGAATGAGCTGCCAGAGAGCGGGGAATTGTCTGCTCTGTATGACAGGTTCCTCCTGAGGTTCATGACACAATATATCGCAAGTCCTCAGAACTTCGTGAATATGCTCGCATCACAGCCATCGCTGTCGAATACCGTGATCACACTGCAGGAATTAACAGCGATGCAGACTGAGACCGAGAAGGTAGCGCTGCCGGATGAAGTTTATATCGCACTCGTTAACCTGAGAGAAGTTCTGAAGAAAGAGAATATCATCGCTTCAGATAGAAGATATAAACAAGCATTGTCGCTGATCAAGGCGAATGCATACCTTGGTGGCAGAACTAAGGCTACACCAGATGATCTTGCAATACTTCAGCATGTGCTGTGGAGTCAGCCGTCTGAGTATAAGATGGTGCAGAAGCTGGTATTGAATACGGTGAATCCTGTTCTATCAAAGATCCAGGAGCTTCTGGATGTTGCAAAAGAGGTGTACCACCAGGCAATGGATCCTAATGCGCAGAAGGATAAAGAAACTGGAAACAAGATAGGGTTTGAGGCAACAGTCAAGTTGAGGAGGATTCAGGAAGACCTGGGGAAGCTTGCAGCTACACCCGATACTGCAAAGGTCATGGATGATGCGCGAGCAAAGGTCAAGGGGTATTCGGATGAGATTTATAATGTTATCACGGGAATAACAAAATGACCGAAGCTAAGAACTTATTCAATCTTCCACCAGATTTATTTGATCTGGTGTGCGAGAAGAGTCAGGATCCTGAAAACCCCGTATTAGTCTATCAGGTCCTCTGTCAGGAGATTGAGATCCAGATATCGCAGGCGCGTGATCATCCGGAAGAGGGTGGAAGATTCCCAGCGATAATACAATGTGCGCTTATCATGGAGAATCTAAGAAAGGACGCTGCTGTGCGTATGAAACGCATTTGCAAGGAGTGCTTTGAGCTGCTTGCAAAGGACAGTGATGGTACGACATCATGCAATAATCAGGGTTGCAGTTTGTATCTTGTTAATGTAATCCCAGAATGTGAGGGGTAGTATGAGTATATTAGATACATTACTTCCTAAAGAAGAGCGCCAGGTCGTTCGCTCTGATTCTATGGATACCAGGATGTTCACTGAATTGAGGGAACAAAGTGGAAACCTCCAGAAGGTGGAGAAGGAAGGAACTGAAAGCCTGAAGACATTTCCACCCCTGACACAGGATATATGGAGTTCACTGTTTAAGTTCAGCCCAGAGTTTCGGAAGTCCGAAGAAATAGCACCGAGCCACAGGTTCAATGCGACTCTTGTGGATAAGATGACTCAGATGCAGCAATACAGGGAGCTGAGAGTCCATACAAGACTTGATGAGATGCATTCGGCTCTGGCCACAGTTGCTCTTGCCGGGGAGATGGCTAAGACGCTTAAAGAGGAACTGAAGGAACAGGCAGAGCAGGCGAATACTGCTGACCTTATTCAACAGGAGCTCCAGAGAGCTATTGAAGCAGCTCAGACATACCAGGAGATCGCAGATAAGTCTGGCAACCAGGATTTCCAGAAGAAGGCTGATGAGTCTTTGAAAAGTGCACAGCTTTACAGGACGCAACTTCAGCAGGCTGAAGCCATCCTCGAACAATCCTGCGAAGCTGGTGCCAACAAGATAAGGGGAAGCGTCAGGGCTGCGACCGAATCAGCGCTAAAGGATGCAAAGGATGTATCGGAAACAATGGACGGATGGGGTTTGGGCGCCGGTGAGCTCCAGAAGATGCCTATTCAACAGAAACTGGAGCTTGCGAAGAGGTTACAAACCAGGAAGTTCAAGCTCATGGCACAAGTCATTGGAAGGATGCGGCGGCTGGCTGGTCATAAACAAAAAACAAAACTAAATCAATCAAGGGATGAGGTTCACAATGTAGGTATCGGGAACGATCTCTCACGAGTGCTGCCGATCGAGTTAGTCCAGCTTCGCCACCCGATCTTGAAAGCAGAGTTTAAACGCAAGTTCGTGGAAGGCAAATTGATGCAGTATGAACTGAAGGGTACTGAAAAGCAGGGTAAAGGACCGATCGTGGTCTGTGTTGATAATAGCGGCTCTATGTCAGGTGACCGTGAGACCTGGAGTAAAGCTGTTGCTCTTGCTCTTCTGGAAATTGCGACTATGCAGCAGAGAGGGTTTGCCTGTATTCATTTCGGTGGTCAGTCGGATGCACTGGAGACCATAGAAATAGAACCAGGAGAGAAGGATATACTCAACAAGGCAATCAAAACAGCAGAGTTTTTCCTGAATGCAGGTGGAACGGCGTTTGAGCCTGCGCTGAGTCAAGCTCTGGAACTCATCTCAAAACAGGGTTTCAAGAAGGCTGATGTGGTATTCATCACTGATGGGAACGCACCCATTGGGACTAAGTTCCTTTCTGGTTTCCTTGACTCAAAGAAGAGCAAAGAGTTCAGGGTATTTGGTGTTTTAATCCAATCTCACAATACAGAAACACTGAAGAAGTTCAGCGATGAGATCATAGAGGTTGCTGAGCTATTGGATGCTGAGGCTGAGGCGCTGATGGAGATATGATCATAGGTATTTCCACACCTTAATTCAGGTTATATTCTCATTTTAACTGGACTTCAATTTTAGACGGGCTGGCGGCTGACGCACGCCGGGAACGCCAGGGGGTTTTTGAAAAACATAAAGCATAGCAGCATGAGGAGCTTTCCGATTTGTACAGAAATGAAATAAATATCGCGGTTAAGGCGGGAGAGGCTATATAGCCCACTTGAGAAACGGACTTAAAAAGGCTTAAATAGCATACAAAAAAGATAGAGGCTAATTTACCAAGATTCAATACCTGCTTGCCTAGGAGGATGTCTTAATCGATATTCATCTAATTCGTTGCAAAATTCTTTGAACCCTTTGTAATAAAAAACTATTTTTGAAGGATTAATAAACCTTGAAAAAATTGATATGTATCTTTCTTCAAATTCAATCTTTGAGTTACCGTTCTTCGGATTTGAAATTACTTTAATTTCTTTTAAGTTGTTATGGTCTCTCAATGCATTTGAAAAAAAAGTCTTCATTTGAGTATCTGTTTCTGGAAAAGAATATCCAATAAAATATAAACTTTCGCAATTATTAACGTACTCACTTGCTTTTGACCAAATTTTATGTAAATAAAGATAAGGTGATTTTTTTATATCATTTGTTTCTGGTTTGATAAGTTTTGATAGTTTAGGTGGAACTATTATTAGAGAGAGCGTTCCCTTGCAGTTATTTTTATTGCATGATAGTTCATTATTAAATAGTTTGTCATCGACTGTTTCGTTAAACAAATATATCCGTTCACAGATATTACAGAACCCCCAATTCAAAGACCCATGTAATTTTAGAACACTAAATCTTTGTTCACTATCATCTAACGCAATTTTTTCGTCTGGGTATTCAAACAGATAGTTTATCCCACCATTTTCAAGATTATGATAACTCGAAGTTTCGAATAAAAAATCCCAATTTGTCGTAATAATAACCGATTTATTCGTTACTTTTTCAGAAAATAATCGATATGTACGTCTATGCTCATAATTATCCTGTTCTATTGATTTATTAATTGTGGCATAAATAAAATGTTCAATTTTATTCGTTGTGATGCTTCCTTCTACCCTTTCGTTAATATCATTAACAAGCATTTCACGCATCTCTACTTCCGAATAAAATTCTTCTATATTACACTTATCATAATTTTTCTTCCAATATTTCAGGATATACTCGAATTGCTTATTTGATTCATCGCTGATTAATTTCGTTTTACAAATATCTTTAGCTTTTTCATAAAAATTAGAAAATGTTGGAACCCCTGCCAGAGCGGAAGCTCCCGAACCTAAGAAAAATACCTCCTTTGGATATTTCGACTGTTCAGTAGCTGTGTTCATAAATGTGGTTAGAATAAGTGATGAGCTATTTGTATTTTGCGTTGAATGTAAACAGTTTCAATTCGTGTTGTAGTTATATCAAAGTGCGACACATTGGATAAATACAGAGTTGTGATTAATTGTTATAATTTATATATTAATTAATTTTTAATTTATTTATTACATACAGGACATGGACTGAATTTTCCATGGGTTTTTTCGAAAACCAGTTCAAAAACTTGTTCATCATTGTAATTGACGCATTCATAGTTACATTGTCCTTGTAATTTCTCCTTTAATTTAAATCCAAATAATATATATTCTATTTCACACATTAATTTACCATTCGTAAGCCAAGTTTTTGTTTTGTTTGTATAGCAATGTGAATTTAGCCATTTGTATCCAGCCCATGAGATAGATTCATTGTTCAAATTTCTGGCAAATGTCTTTCCCAGATTTGCGGACCGTGCATCATTTTTATTGAATATATCTAATTTTTTGTATATTATATCCTTTATCTCATTATCAACGATTTTTATCTCAAAACCAGATTTTGTAGCAGGTTTATCTAAATCATCGAATGGAAAAGTTGGATTGTCAATTAGTCTATAAGTATATTCAATCCCATCACCACTAACTGTTACCTCTTTATCATTGCATTGAATAATCTTTCTTGCCATAATATCTCACTATTGTTTAAATTTCTCTCAAATCTAATTTACCCGTTCTAAATTATTTCGTTTGATATCGACATATCCTTTGTGGCATCATAGTTAAAATAAAATCAATTCTTTCTAACATCCACTCAGAGTAAGTTAGCTTACTTAATATTCGCTCTTTTTCAACCGAAGAATTAATTTCATAGAAAGCTAGTAGCTACGAAATCCTCAGCACGCGGAAACCGATTTCGCCGTCGCGGTAGACGGGGAGGTAGAAGTCGCGAGTCGCCGACCGGGAGCGCTGGGTTTCGGCGTACCAGCTACCGCCGCGACTGACACGGTACGAGCCACCTTCCCAAGAACTTCCATCGGTTGGGGCGCCGTTATAATCTCCATGCAAATTATCCTCCACCCATTCTCGGGCATTTCCATGCATGTCATAAAGTCCCCACGGATTGGATTTTTTCTGACCAACATCATGGGTTTTGCTTCCTGAATTTGCTTGATACCAAGCATATTCGCCAAGCATCGACTCATCATCGCCAAAAGAATATTTAGTTGTTGTTTCGGCACGCGCAGCATATTCCCATTCAGCCTCAAAGGAAGTACTTGTTCGTACCTTCCTTATCATTGAGCCTTTCGATGAAGTCCTGAACATCGTTCCATGATATGTTTTCAACGGGACGAAAATCTCCCTCAAAATTTGAAGGATTGGTTTCCATCACATTAATCATATTCGGTTTTAATTTCCTTCCCGAATACGAGCAGACTGATTTCTCGAGCTATTTTTCTTGCTGACTCTCTTGGGGGATTATCTGAATCTCTGCAATAAGTACGTAAATGTTCTCTGTCCTTTTCAGATATCTCCCCTTTACCAAACCAAATACGGGCTGTCTTTGCTAATTTAATTGCATCTAAATGTACATCAGGAGATTCAAGCCTTGCTACCAAACGGTCAAATTCTTGTTTTTCCGATGCAGTAAAATTTCTTAATTTTGTCATTGTCATAATTTTTTCTCCATACACTTTATCATCGTCATCTCTTCTCCAGATTTGGCTTTTAAATTCTTTTCAAGCAAGAATTCTTGTATCTTCTGGGATATACTATTCATCTTTATCGGGATACCTCTCAGCTCTCTGTTAGGAGAGCTTCATTGTCGTTTATATATTTTTATGCCCTCTCAAAGACGATTTATCCATCTAACGTTTTCAAATATTCTTCAACAATTTGTCCCACTTTTTTGACTATTTTTATCGCTATATCAATATGCTTCGATTCTACCCACAATCTTCTACCTATCGAATAGCCCGAAACTTCCAATTTTGATAAAAAAGGAAGATTCATGAGGTCTTTATCAACTAATCCCCCATTGTGAATTAGCAGATGTCGTTCGTATATTAGCAATTGTAACCATTCTAACTCCAATGGTTCCAATTTTGTCTCAATATCTATATTAAACTCATCCTTTAAGAATTCTCGAATACGATCATAATTTTGAAAGTTTCCCTTATTTGTATATTGTCCATTTTTTATATTATAATATTTTTCTTTTAGCTTTGAATTTAAGATATTTTCATTTTGTACTAATTCCCGAAAAAAGAATTCAAAACCAGATATAATATTAATCAAGGCTGAATTATAACCATGGATTGACCATTCTGGAATCTTTGGCAGTGTCCTAATTTAGAATACTTAATGGAAAATTGAAAAATTGCTCCCAATTCCATTGATGATCCGCCAAACCCTCCAACATTGCGGGAGTATCGGTTTTAGTCAACTTATCCATAAAGTTCCAA
>Ga0265296_1000548_pt1 | contig 54740 bp, 40 predicted proteins | sample MunlanPumphouse1_FD_189073 | JGI IMG/M metagenome (GOLD analysis project Ga0265296, IMG submission 189073) | Groundwater microbial communities from a municipal landfill in Southern Ontario, Canada - Pumphouse #1 | ecosystem: Environmental > Aquatic > Deep subsurface > Groundwater | place...
TGGACAGAGTTAATGAGTCAGCCAAAAATTGAATTAAAAAAGGGTCGAAAATTAATTAACTTCTCGGTTGCAAATCTAATTGCAGAGACGGTTGGTGTTCGGTGATATTTTCTAATTGCTTGACACGCTAACTCGCATCAAGCATGCTAAAATGCAACCATACACCCTCCAATCTGCAATTTGAAAATGCAACCAAGATTAAGGTAAGATAATGGTTAAAATTAAGTCATAATTTTAACCATTATCTGCCATATGCTATTAAATATGCGGGAAAGAAACAAATTGCTCTACACAATGATTTGCGTGGCCAAGGGCTATCATCTTAAAAGCAAAGTAGAAAAGTCTAAAATTTTGGATGAATTCTGCAGAATTACCGGTCAGAACCGAAAAGCGGTAATTAGAAAGATTAGAAACGGGAGGTATATTAAAACAATGAAACGAGAAAAGGGAGAGCTAAAAATCGTTCGGCCGTGCGTCTACACCAAAGACTTGGTGGCGCTACTTATCAATGTTTGGGAAATATTTGACCGACCCTGTGGCCAAAGATTAAAGCCTCTTTTAAATACAGAATTAAGACGATTGAGAGACGCTGGTGAAATTGCTTTGTCCGATGAGGCAATTAAAAAATTAGAAAGAATCTCCGCTCGCTCAATTGACGCCAAGTTGGCTCTACATAAGGAAAAAGAGCGGCTGAGTCGTAAGTACCAAAAGAAATTACATCCTCTCCTCTATCAAAAAATTCCGGTTAAGTTAAGCCATGAACAAGGCAAAGGCGTTGGGGAAACTATTCAGATTGATATTGTAGAACATTGCGGACACTCATCAAGCGGCGGGTTTATCAACACGGTTTCAACCACGGATATCGGCACTGGCTGGTGGGAAGGACAAGCGATCTTTGGCAAAAGGGACAAGGATGTGCACGGGGCTCTTTACTTCTTAGAGCATCAATACCCATTTGTTTGGAAAGAAATTCACCCAGATAATGGTTCTGAATTCATCAATGACATGGTTTACAATTATACAATTAAAGGCAATCTTAAATTTTCTCGCTCACGGCCTTATGGTAAAAATAATAACTGTTTCATTGAACAAAAGAATTCCACCCATGTTAGAAAAATTGTAGGTCACCAAAGGTATGATACGTTTCAACAATTACAATTATTAAATGATTTGTACCAACAAGATCTTAGATTGTTCAAAAATTACTTTCAACCCATCATTCCGCTTTTAAACAAAGAAAGGATTGGCGGGAAATTAAAGAGGAGATACGGCGAACCGAAAACACCCTACCAAAATGTTATAGCCTCAACCAGCGTCACTCAAGAGAAGAAAGAGGAACTAACCAAAATATATCAAAGTCTTAATCCAGCCGAGCTAAAAAGAAGAATAAAGCAAAAACAAGATATGCTGCTTAAAATCGTGAAGCAAAGAGAAATGGAAAAAACTCTTAAGCAAACAATCCAAACAGAGTTAAGAAGTCCAATAAAAATTGGGTCACAAAAAGGTCGAGTATTTATTCAGCCCTTGGTTGCGAATCTAATTGCAGAGCCGACGGGTGTTCGGTAACATTTTCTAATTGCTTGACATGCTAACTACCCTCCACTCCCCATCCTTTTCCTCCAGATGCCCCTTAACCGTAAACCCGGCTGCTTTTATATGCCCGCCGCCGCCTAAAATTTGCGCCAACTTGGAAACATCAGTGTCCGGGTCTGTGGTGCGCAAACTGCCTTTAATAGTTCCATCTTCTTTTTCTTTTAATAATAAAACAACTTTCGCGCCGGAAAGATTGTTTAAAAAATTTGCCAGACCTTCAACTTCTTCATCAGATATTTTTTGTCCAGCCAAGTCATTTTGAGAAATTATTGCCGTGGCAATATCATATTTTTCGTTTTTAGAAAGACGGCTTAAAACCTTGCCCCACAGGCGCAGGCCGTCCAATGTTTTGTTTTTCATTGTCCAGCCCTGTATCATTTTTAAGTTGGCGCCGTAATCCATTAAGCGGCTCGCGATTTTTAGCGCGTTGGCAGTGGTGGAAGGGTTTAAAAAATGCCCGGTGTCGGTGATAATGCCGGTCAGCAGGCAGATTGCGATGTGTTTATCCAAAGCCACTTCGTTGATTTTGAAAAAGTTATACAGCACTTCGGTGGTGGAAGCCGCTTTAGGAATCACCAAATTATAGCGCCCGTACATTTGATTGGTTAGATGATGGTCAATGTTGATAATAATTGGCGAGTGAACCATGTTGGCAAGATGTTTTTCAACACCGGCGTAAGCCAAGTCGCCGGAATCAAAAACCACAACCACGTCAAAAAAATTCCGTTGGAAGATTTCAATGTCGGTTACAAAATATTCCAAATGCGGCAAAAAAGCCAGATTTTTGTTAATTGGCGTGGCGCAAAAAGCCATATGATTTTTGCCAGCGATTCTTAAAAACTGCATAAAAGCGCAGGCGGAAGACAAAGTGTCTCCGTCCGGATTTTTATGGGAAATAATCAAAATATTTTCCGCTTCAATTATCACTTCGTGAATTTTTTTAGCAATTGTAATCATAAGTAAATCTCCACAGTATAAAGCACTTGGCGCTTAAAGTCAAGTATAGTATAATGAAACAATGTTTTAGTTGAATTTTATGTATTTACAACGTTTGGAAGTTCAAGGTTTCAAGTCGTTTGCCGGCAAAACGGTGTTGGAATTTTTAGCGCCTGTCGGCGGTAAAAAAGGAATAACAGCGATTGTTGGACCCAATGGCGCTGGTAAAAGCAATGTGGCTGACGCCATAAGGTGGGTTTTGGGGGAGCAATCTTTAAAAATTTTGCGCGGCAAAAAAAGCGAAGATGTAATTTTTGCCGGCTCTGACAAAAAAGCGCGGCTTGGTTTGGCAGAGGTTTCTTTGATTTTAAACAATGAGGACAATGAGGCGGCGATTGAATTTAGCGAAGCAATGATTACGCGCCGTCTTTATCGCGAAGGGGAAAGCGAATATTTGATTAACGGACACGCGGCGCGGCTTCAAGATATTGTTATGCTTTTGGCGCGCGCACATTTCGGCCAGAAAAATTATTTAGTGATTGGACAGGGCATGGCTGATTATATTTTACGCGCTACCACTTTTGAACGCAAAGAATTATTGGACGAAGCGGCTGGCATTAAAGAGATGCAAATAAAAAGGCAAATGTCTTTAAATAAGTTGTTTGCTTCGCAGGAAAATTTGACGCAGGCGGAAATGTTGGTAAAAGAGATTGAACCGCGCCTTCGTTATCTTCAGCGCCAATCCAAGAAATTAGCCGAACGGGAAATTGTGGAAAGTGAATTGCGCGCGTTGCAGAAAAAATATTATTCGCATCTTTGGCGTAATTTGGCCGAACGTATAGCCGAGTTTTCCAAGCAATACGAGCGGGTGGATGAAAAATTACAAAAGAAAAAGAGCGAACAGCAGGAAATTTTAAATCGCTTTAAAAATTTGGAAGAAACTTCCACCGCATCTCAGGCCTTTTTGGATTTGCAAAAAGAATATGAGAATATTTTAACTGAGCGCGGCATGGCGCAGGAAAAAAAGTTTAAATTGCAAAATCAATTGGAAGTGGCGCGCGTAAGGGCCGAGCGCGAGGTTTTTTTCGCGCCATTGCCCTTGCCGGCGATTATAAGCGAGTTGGATGAATTGTTAAAAGAACAGGAAGAAATTTCACGCGAACTTTTGGCAATCAAAAATTTGAAAGAATTGAAAGATTTTTCCAAAAAATTCATCAAAGTAAAAGATAAAACAGCTGGACTGCTTTTGAAATTAAAAAATCCAATTAAAGATAAAAAGAATTTCATGCCGCCTTTGGAAATGATTAAAACATTGGAGGAATTGGATAAAGGACTCGCGGCGCTCGCCAAACATTTGGTTGAAATAAATCAAAAAATGCAAGCTCTAAATCAGGAGGAAAAACAAAAAAAAGGCGAAATTTTTGAATTGCAAAGGATTTCGCAGGTTAAACAAATGGAGGTTCACACTTTGGAGCAAGAACTTAACGGCATTCAGGTGGAATTGGCGCGTTTGGAAACCAAGCGCGACGGTTTGGAAGAAGAAATAGGTTTTGAAATGGGCGCGTTGGGCGCGGAAATAAAATTAAAAAGCGAGCAATTGGTGAATAAAGATGGCTCAGCGGCTGATGAGCCGATTATTCCTGAAGAAATCCAGCCGCGGATTTTTAAATTAAAACATCAATTGGAAATGATAGGCGGCATTGACTTGGAAATAATTGCGGAACACAAAGAAACTGAGGAGCGTTATAATTTCTTATCGACTCAAATTATTGATTTGCGTAAAGCCATTAAAGATATTGTTTCTGCTGTTCAAGAATTGGATAAAATAATGAAAGAGCGCCGCGATGAGGCGATTAAAAAAATCAATGAAGAATTTAATAGGTTTTTTCAGATTTTGTTTAACGGCGGCAGCGCTAAATTAGTTATGCTTTATGAAGACCCGAAGAAAAAAGCGGACGATGAGGGAGTTGAGGGCGGCATAAATGAAGAAATAGAGGAAGAAAAAAAGAATTTATCAGAGAGTTTGTTGGAGAAAACCAATGAACCGATTTTAGCCGGCATTGATATTCAGGCCACTCCGCCAGGTAAAAGAATCAAAGACATCAATATCTTATCCGGCGGCGAGCGCGCTCTGACATCCATAGCTTTAATTTGCGCTATTCTGTCATACAGTCCATCGCCTTTTGTTGTTTTGGATGAAGTTGACGCGGCGTTGGATGAGGCAAATTCTATCCGTCTTGCTGAAATCATCGCTCAATTATCCGAACGCACTCAATTTATCATAATTACTCATAATCGCGCTGTTATGGTAAAAGCGCGAATTTTATATGGCGTAACTATGGGTGATGATGGCATCTCGCGTCTATTATCAGTTAAGTTGGAAGAGGCGGATAAGATGGTGAAGTAATAAAAAATTGGTTTGGCGTTTTCGCGTTTTCGCGTTCTTGACAGACAATCACATTTTTTGTATACTCTGATTATCACTTTTTAGATGGCTAATTTTTAATACTTTATTAATACTATGCTCTGTATCCGTTTAACTAGAATTGGTAAAACTAAACAGCCGCATTATCGTTTAATTGTTTTGGAAAAGACCAAAGACCCATGGGGCAGATGTCTGGAAATTTTAGGTAATTATAATCCGCGCAGCAAGGAAATAAAATTGGAAGAGGAGAGAATCAAATATTGGATTAGCAAGGGCGCGCAACCGTCAATTACCGTTCACAATCTTTTAATTAAACATAAGGTGATTGAAGGTCAAAAGGTAAAAAAGATGAAAATATCAGTCAAAAGAAAAATTAAGTTGGCGGAAAAGAAAGCCGCTTCTACTTTGTCCGCAGTAGTTCCGGCAACTTCAGCAGTTCTTGCAATTTAAGTAGCGCTTGCTTCTTTTACAATGTCCATATGAGCAGTCATGACCCAATAATAGAAAAATTTAAAAATCATTTTGCTTCAAAAGGACTGGCGGTTGATTCCAGCAGTTCAGATGGCGAAATTGTATCCCTTCCCCCTTTGCGCAGATTAGTCCAGATGTTTAAAGCCCAGGAAGTAAGGAATTTGGTAGAGTCAAAATATTCCAATGTTGATTTGCTGGTCGGCGGGACATTTTCCGCCATGCCAGTAGTTGGTATTTTTACCATGGCCGACGATTTGAGCGCGCAACAACTGCAGGATATTAACCGCCTTGACTATCTAAAGACGCAGGAGCTTTGGTCGGCCATTCAGGATAAAAATTATTTTCAGAGCTGGAAGGACTGGCTTTTGTTTTACAACAATGGTGTATCGGCTCTTTCTGGAATTTTTTGTCTGCGCTATTTTGTATTCAAAAGTTCGGCGAATTATGAAAAAAACAAAGAGCTTATTCGCACTATGAAAATGAGGGAAAATTTACCAATAATTGGCGCGTATGCGTTTGCCTGCGATGCGGAAAAAGGCGAAGTTTCGGCTCCTAAATTCACTTTTTGGTTTGGAGCCGGGGAATTCGCGCCAAAAAAAATAGCCGCCTTTCTCTCAGGCGGGTCTGATTGAAAGTGAATTAATTTTTAAATATGAGTTTACCATATCTTAAATCAAGAGGGATGATGGTTCCATACATCTTCGCGTTGGTTCTTATTGCTATCGGCATTTACTCCGCTTCCACTGATGGATGGAGTATTGAATCTGGCACGCCGCAAGTTTTGATATTTGGTTTCGCCATGCTATTCGCGATTATTTATTTGCACTCACAAGCGTTAAAGGGCAGTAATTTGGAGCAGGTAATATTGGAAAATAAAGAAAAGTTGGCTGGCAACGGGGAGGTTCAGTATAAAGGCGCAACCATTACCAAGAACACGGAATTGCGCAGATATTTTTGGGCGATGAGCTTTGTTCTGCTTTGCTTGAAAAGCATGTCTGCCTATTATGTCGCGCCTAAGAGTCCTGTGTCTTTCGGTTTTAAGTTTTCATTAATATCTTTTATCTTTGGCTGGTGGGGCATTCCTTACGGCCCGATTTGGACAGTTGAATCTTTAATTAAAAATTTTAAAGGAGGAGAACAGGTATTTGTCAGAGATTTGTTAATATAAGTTTTTAAATATGTGGATTTGATTGCTTAAATTTGACTGTTTATTATCTTTACGCTACACTTATTTAGCAGTCCTGGGTGAACCAATAGAGGAACACACCGTCGACAGGACTTTGAAAAAATTTAATCAGAAAGAGTTATGGCTAACAGCGATCAACAGTTTGTGGAAATGGTGGTTAAATCCATCGTTGCCTATCCTGATGATGTTAAAACCGAACGCGCGATTGATGAAAGAGGCGTGTTAATCACACTTCATGTCAACCCCGCTGATATGGGTTATGTCATCGGCCGTCAAGGTCAAACTGCCAGATCTATTCGTACTCTCTTGAAAATTGTCGGTGCTAAAAATAACGCCCATGTCAATCTCAAGATTTACGAACCGGAAGGTTCTCGCGGTCCTCGCCCTGTTCGCGAAGAAGCGGTGGACACTTCAGCAGTTGATGATCTGAATATCTAAATTCGACAATAAAAACAATCCCGAGTAATCGGGGTTGTTTTGTTTAATGTTTTAGTTTATGATTGTAATGTTATTCTTACAAATTCGCCAGTTGACAGTGGAAATATAGAATTTGTAATCCCGAGCGCATTGACTACGCTCTGGATAAACTCCTCCGATTGATCCATTCAATTTATGCAATTTGATATTCTTACAATTTTTCCCAAGATTATCACGGACTATGTTGGCGAGAGCATTTTAAAACGAGGACAAGAATCAGGGGCTATTAAAATCACGGCGCTTGATTTTAGAAAATTTGCCGCTGATAAACATCATAAAGTTGACGATACTCCTTATGGCGGCGGCGCTGGCATGGTATTAAAAGTGGAGCCAATCTATAAATGTTTGGAAAGTTTGGGTTTAGTTAAGAATGGTAAAAAAAATAGGCAAAAAGGCGGGAAAATAAAAGTGATTATTTTGGACCCTGCTGGCAAAAAGTTTGACCAAAAAAAAGCCGCGCAATATGCCAAGTTGGCTCGGCTTGTTTTAATTTGCGGCCGCTATGAGGGTTTTGATGAAAGAGTGTATAAATTTGTTGATGAGAAAATTTCTATCGGCGATTATGTTTTATCCGGCGGTGAATTACCGGCTTTGGCAGTAGCGGAAGCAACGGCGCGGTTGGTGCCGTGTGTCTTGGGCAATCCTGAGTCGATAAAAGAAGAAACTTTTGGCGGATTTGGTTTAGAAAGCAAAAAATGCGCGGCTGGAACTGGCGCTGGCGCTGGCGCGGCGATTGATGGAGAATGCCTTGTTGGAAAAAGGATTATAATTGTGGAGTATCCGCAATACACAAGGCCTGAAGAATTTTTAGGAATGAAAGCGCCAAAGATTTTGCTTTCTGGAAATCATAAAAAAATTAAAGAATGGCGCGCGCGTAGATCATTAAAATTCTCAGCGCGTAAATCGCAAAATTTTTAAGTGGATGAGTATAATGTTTTATTATCTCCTTAATAGACATCACACTATGAAACACGAGCAAATCGCCGCAATAATGAATTATGGAGCGCAGTTTCATAGTGTGATGTCCATAGGTTTGTTAAGGTTGATAAAAAGTGGATAACTTTTTTAGTCAAAACTTGACAGGGTTTTTGCCTTGTTGTATACTCTTATCACACGCAGAAAATCATCAAAATTTAGTTATTTTTTTAAGTCTTGCGGCTACGTGGTTTCGTCCGGAGTTTCCTCTCAAAAAAATGAGAATCAAGATACTAGGAAAAGAAAAAACAGCAACTCAAAAGTGGGTTTCTGTTTTTTCTTCGCATAAACGGAGAAACGCACTTTAACAATTTAACTTGAACCAAAACATTAAACAAGTGATAGAAAAGTCTATTCTAAAAGATTTGTTCCTTTTGGAACAGGTCTAAAAAGTTTTGCTCCGACGGATGTTGGAGACAACTTCAAAAAAATTAAACTGTGATTCTTCGGAATTACAGACAGTTTAGTATTGAGAGCCATTCTCAAACATTATTGAGAGTTTGATCCTGGCTCAGGATGAACGCTGGCGGCGTGGGTAAGGCATGCAAGTCGAACGGACTAATTTGTGATTACATCAATGATTAGTTAGTGGCAAACGGGTGAGTAACACATTGGCAACCTGCCTTGAAGACGGGCATAATTTTCCGAAAGGAAAACTAATTCCCGATAGCCATGAGGGGACAAAAGTCATTCTCATGTAAAGTTCCAAAAGAACGCTTCAAGAGGGGCCTATGGTCTATCAGCTAGTTGGTGGGGTAACGGCCCACCAAGGCTATGACGGATAGCGGGCGTGAGAGCGCGACCCGCCTCACTGGGACTGAGACACTGCCCAGACACCTACGGGTGGCTGCAGTCACGAATCTTCCCCAATGGACGAAAGTCTGAGGGAGCGACGCCGCGTGCAGGATGACAGTCTTCGGATTGTAAACTGCTTTTGCAGGGGACGAATTTTGACGGTACCTTGCGAATAAGAGGTTGCTAACTCTGTGAGCTCAAAATAACGAGCTTTGGCGCAGAGTGACCATAGTAATATGGTCTAAGAAAATCTCGCTATATGCTGGAACATCTCGTAAATATTTGCGTACCCTTGGCGGTGACAATCGCAAATCAGACCTAAGAAGGCACTGCTGCCCGGTACAGGTCGCGAGACAATCAGCAGGAAACCCCGATATTATTTTGGGGGCTCCTCAGAGACTACACGCGAGACTCCTATGAAAGTAGGATGATGATATAGTCCAGTTTAAATCGTATGAAGAAAAGAATAAGGGATATTTTAGTGGGATCAATTTTGGGTGATGGTTACCTTTCCAAATTTACGGGGCGCAGCGAGCGTTCCATAATTGATATCAAGGGCGACAACAAAAATTTATTGTATCTTCAATGGCTACATAAGGAATTACAGCCAATTGGAGTATCAGATTTAAAACCCAAGAAAAATTATCACCAGCACCGTTTCTATAGTAAAACCAATAAAGAGATAGGCGATTTAAGAAAAATTTTTTATCCCCACGGACAAAAAATTGTCCCAAAAGATATTAAGAATTTACTTAAAAGCCCTTTGACTTTAGCGGTTTGGTATCAAGATGACGGAACGCTTGATTGTCGCAGCAAGTATCATTATAATGCTTTATTTGCGACCCATTGTTTTTCTTTTAACGATTGCCAGTTGCTTGCGCGGGTATTACAAGAAAATTTTTTTCTTGATGTCCGGGTGTGTAAATGTCGAATGCGCGGTAAGATGCATTTTCGGCTATATATTGTTTCAAAAAGCATGGAACGCTTTATCAAATTGGTGAGGCCTTATATAAATTCATGCTTTGCGTACAAAATTCGCAAGCCAAGCTAGCCAGCAGCAGCGGTAATACAGAGACCTCAAGCGTTATCCGGATTTATTGGGCGTAAAGCGTCCGCAGGTGGTTTGTTAAGTCGTAAGTAAAATCTCCGGGCTCAACTCGGAACCTGCTTGCGATACTGGCAAACTTGAGGGTGGGAAAGGTGAGTGGAATTGCCGGTGTAGTAGTAAAATGCGTTTATATCGGCAAGAACACCAGAGGCGAAGGCGGCTCACTGGAACACTCCTGACACTCAGGGACGAAAGCGTGGGGAGCGATACGGATTAGATAGACCGTGCCGCGCTCTTAAAATATACGGCAGAAGGTGTCCCTCTCGACGGTGACGTCGGGATGCGCATCTAGCTATATCGGTGAACCCCAAGATATTTTAAAATATTTTGGGTAACCCCGAGGGAAGTCCCGCCACGGCGGGACCCCGTAGAGACTATGAAGGTAAGAAGATAGAAGACATTTAAAATTAATTCAAAAATATGAATCAAGAAATGTCTTTGTCGGATCGCGAACGAGAAATAATTTTGGGCTCAATGCTCGGCGACGGTTCTTTAAAACTGCACCGAGGATACGCGAACGCAAGATTTTCTTTTCGTCATTCAATCAAGCAAAAAGAATATTTTGATTGGAAAGTTGGCGAATTGAAAGGAATAAGCGGTCCAGTGAATGTTTTTTTGCAAAAAAAAGACGGCTGGAGCCGCGTAGAAAAATTGCGTTTTCAAAGCAGAGCGTTGCCCTCTTTAACCGAATTATATCGTCGGACTTGTAAGAAAGGGAAATTAATTATTGAGCGCAATTGGCTTAATCAATTAACGACTCTTTCATTATTAGTTTGGTGGTGTGATGACGGCTCCATAATAGGAGGAGGGCGAAAAGGAGTATTTTGCACCGATGGGTTTGAAGAAAAAGCAGTGCGTCGTTTGGCGCAATACTTAAAAGTTGTTTGGAAAATTAAGACCCATGTAGGCGCAATTAATAGAGTAAGGCAAGAAGAAACAAAAAGATATTGGCGATTGTGGCTGTCAACTGAAGAATTGAAAAGATTTTTGCGTATTATTTTGCCGGAATTAAAAGTTCCTGATTTACTCTACAAATTTATTCTTAAATATCGCGATTCCCAACTTCAGCAACGCTGGATCTCTGAAGTATCATCTCTTTCAGGTTTTTCAATCCAATTGATTAGCCGGAAATTAAAAGAGAGAAATCAGAGAATGATATAGTCCAATTTTGTGAATTACACAAATTTGACCCGTGTAGTCCACGCCCTAAACGATGGATACTAGACCTTGGCAGTATCGACCCTGCCAGAGTCGTTTAAAAAAGCTAACGCGTTAAGTATCCCGCCTGGGAAGTACGGCCGCAAGGCTAAAACTCAAAGGAATAGACGGGGACCCGCACAAGCGGTGGAGCATGTGGTTTAATTCGATGGTAAACGAAAAACCTTACCAGGGCTTGACATGTAGCTGCAAATCCCGAGAAACCGGGACTCCTTAGAGGGTGCTACACAGGTGCTGCATGGTTGCCGTCAGCTCGTGTCGTGAGATGTACTATTAAGTTAGGTAACGAGCGCAACCCCCATGTTATGTTATTTTTCATAACAGACTGCCCCGCCCAGAAACCGGAATCAGCAGGTAAATTCCAGATTCTTGTTTGTGGGCGGGGAGGAAGGAGGGGATGACGTCAAATCAGCATGGCTCTTACGTCCTGGGCTACACACGTGCTACAATGGATAGTAACAATGGGTTGCCAAGTCGCGAGACGGAGCTAATCCCATCAAACCTATCCCCAGTTCAGATCGCAGTCTGCAACTCGACTGCGTGAAGTAGGAATCGCTAGTAAACGCCGATCAGCTATGCGGCGTTGAATACGTTCTCGGGTCTTGTACTCACCGCCCGTCAAGCCAAGGGAGTTGGGGACGCCTGAAGATTGGATTTATTCCGGTCTAAGGCGGATTCAGCAACAAGGGCTAAGTCGTAACAAGGCATCCGTAGCGGAAGCTGCGGATGGATCACCTCCTTTCTAAGGAGTCACTATTTCGTAAGAAATTGACTTCAGTCGAGATGAAATACTTAATAAGTTTTCATCAAAATAGATTTTTTCTATCACTTATTTAGTGTTTTGGCAAAGGCCCGTTGACTCTTGACCGCATCGGAAATTTTTGCGATAATAATGATGTTGAAAAGAGTTGCTGGGTCTTTTTGTTAAAATAATAATGTTGAAAAGAATTGGCAGATTTTTTTGTTAAATGGATTGGGCAAGAAAATTGTCTGTTGCCAAATATCATTAAAAATGAGATATGTTAAAAACGGGCGGCTAGCTCACTTGGTTAGAGCGCTACATTGACATTGTAGAGGTAATAGGTTCGATTCCTATGCCGCCCACCACTGGAATCTTTCGGCAATTTTTAAAATTTTGGGCGCGTAGCTCAGTTGGTTAGAGCGCGTCACTGATAATGACGAGGTCATAGGTTCGACTCCTATCGCGCCCACCATAAAACACCGCCAAATGGCGGTGTTTTATATTTTGAATTTGCTTTTTTGATTTAAATCAGGTATAATCTTTTAAAAGAAAGGGGCTGTTGAAAAACGCCATATTCGCGGATTAAAAATGAAAAATTTTTGGGAAAAAATTAAACCGTCGCGCTGGCTTGCGCGAAAAAATGAAGAAACCTTGACCCCGCAGGGAGGTTTTAAATTGGCGGCGCTGGAGTTTATAAAACTGGCGTTATTCGCGTTTATCACCATTTTTTTGGTGCGTTATTTTTTATTCAAACCATTTTACGTGCGCGGCGCCTCCATGGAGCCGAATTTTTTTGACAAAGAATATTTAATTATTGATGAAATCACTTATCGTTGGCGCGAGCCGCAAAGAGGCGAGATAATTGTTTTTCGTTATCCAGGCAATCGCAAAGAATATTTTCTAAAAAGAATTATTGCTTTGCCTGGTGAAAGAGTAAAAATTAAAAATGGCGGAATAACAATTTATAACCAAGAATATCCGGATGGATTTGTTCTTGATGAAAATATTTATTTGCCGCCTGGTTTGCAAAACAAGCCGGATGTGAGTTACACGCTTGACAATCAACATTACTTTGTGATGGGAGACAATCGCGGTTCCAGTTTTGATTCCAGGTATTTTGGACCTGTTAATAAAAGCGAAGTTGTCGGCCGCGTTTTTTTAAGGGGTTGGCCTCTGAACCGCTTGCGGGTTTTTAATAAAGTGCTGGAGTATAATAATCAATAAAATAGTTATAAAATTTCGCGGCGAAATAATTTTGTAATCATCTCAATAATAATTATGAAAGAAAAAAAAGAGGAAAAAATAATCAAAAAAGAAATTATTGAAGCACCTAAAAAAACCAAAGAAACGCCGCAAACCTTGCGCGGAATGAAAGACATTTTGCCGATGGACCAGGGTTATTGGTGGCTTGTGTTTGATAAAGCAAGAGAATTGGCCAACGCTTATGGTTTTGAAAAAATGGACACGCCAGTTTTGGAAGAAGCGGCCTTGTTCGCGCGTTCAGTTGGAAAAGAAACTGATATTGTGGAAAAAGAAATGTATATTTTTGACGACTATGACGGACAAAAATTGGCTTTGCGTCCGGAAGCCACCGCTTCCATTATGCGCGCGTACCTTAATCACGGCATGTGGAATTTGCCGCAACCAATAAAGGTTTGGTATTTTGGTCCGATGTTCCGCCACGAACGGCCGCAGTCAGGCAGGTATCGCCAGTTTAATCAGTTTGGTTTTGAAATTTTGGGTGAAGCCGGGCCTGTAGCCGACGCAATGATTATCTTGCTCGCTTATAAATTTTATGAGGAAATGGGAGTGAACACCGCCATTCAAATCAACAGTTTGGGTTGTCCTGTTTGCCGCGAAATTTATAAAAATGAATTATTGCAATATTACAAAAATAACCGTTCCAAGATTTGCGAGACATGCAAAAAAAGGATGCTCAAAAATCCGTTGCGCCTTTTGGATTGTAAAGAAGAATCCTGCCAGCCGATAAAAGAGGCCGCTTTACAAATGATTGATTTTTTGTGCGATGAGTGCCGCGCGCATTTTATGAGCGTTTTGGAATATCTTGATGAAATTGGAATACCGTATTTTTTAAATCATAATTTAGTGCGCGGTCTTGATTATTATACTCGCACGGTGTTTGAAGTTTATTCCACAGGCGATGAAAACGGCGGACAAACCGCTTTGGGCGGAGGAGGGCGTTATGATTTGCTTGCTGAGGCATTGGGAGGCAGGCCTACTCCGTCTTGCGGCTTCGCGCATGGCGTGGAAAGGGCGGTTATAAAAATCAAAGAAAGCAGCATTGTTGCGCCGGAGGCCTTTAAGGCCGAAATTTTCATCGCACAATTAGGCGAACAAGCCAGACGGAGAGCTTTTACTTTGTTTGAAAAGTTTCGTAGCGCGAGAATTAAAGTTGCCGAGGCGTTTTGCCGCAACAGTTTGCGTTCCCAGCTTGAGGCGGCTGATAAATTAGGCGCCCGTTATAGTTTAATCGTCGGCCAGAAAGAAGTTCAGGACGGCTCGGTTATTATAAGAGATATGGAGTCAGGCGCGCAGGAGACGATTGATTTTAATAAAGCTGTTTCAGAGATTCAAAAAAAGCTGTTGCTTAATTAGGTTAAATAAGATATAATTAAAAAGGACTGTGTAACCAAAAACTTTTTCTGCTTTTGTTGCGATTTTAAAATTTCATGGCGGAAAAATATTTTGGTCACAGACCTATGGACATCACACTATGAAACTGCGCTCCATAATTCATTATTGCGGCGATTTGCTCGTGTTTCATAAAAAAATAAACTCGCTGTATATTTAATACAGCTCGCTTATTTTTTTACTCCAACACTTCGCAACTCATCCACACTAATAAATTCTTGATGCGGTTTCATAGTGTGATGTCCATAAATTAAATTCACTGGGAGGTGAAAAATATGTCAGAAGTAAAAAGAAAAAAAAATGAAAGCTTTGAAGGTTTTTTGCGTCGTTTCCAGACCCGTATTAAAGAGTCTGGAAAAATTTTGCAAGCCAAAAAAATCCGTTTTTATGGAAAGATAAAGAACAAGAATCAAAGGCGCAAATCAGCATTGGAACGCAATCATCGCAGTCAAGTGAGAGATTATCTTAAAAAAATCGGCAAGCTTAAAGAAGAAAAAAGAAGAAGATAAAACACAGATAATCCAACAACTGTCATTCCGAGCGAAATGAGCCGAAGGCGAATGAAGCCGAGGTATCCCTTTTAGCTATTATGTCTAATCTCATGACAACAAAAGAAAAAATAGAGCAGGACGCGTTAACGGCTCTTAAAAACAAAGAAGAGCGTCTTTCCATTTTGCGTATGGCAAAATCCGCAATGCACAACGCCGTGATTGAAAAAAGGGGAAAAGAAAAAAATCCTGAAGCTGAGCTGGCTGAAGAAGAAACATTAACGGTTTTAAGAAAGCAAATAAAACAGTTGGCTGACGCTTTGATTGATTTTGAAAAAGCCGGTCGGATGGAAATTGTGGAAACCGCGAAAAAAGAAATAAAAGTTTTGGAAGAGTATCTGCCGCCTGGTTTAAGCGAAGAAGAATTGGCAAAAATAATTGATGAAGTTATTCAAGAGATTGGTTCGACTGTAAAAGATATCGGGAAAATAATGGGAACGGTAATGAAACGCGTCCAAGGAAAGGTGGATGGAAATAAAGTAAGGGACTTGGTTGGCAAAAAATTGTCCTAACGCGATTCTAATTTGATAATTGATTTCTAAGCTTGTCAATAGGATCTGTCGCCGATTTTGTCAATTTCGCTTCAAAAGCGTATTTGGCGGCCAGACCCTAAGAATAAATTTGAAAATTAGATTTATGGGGGTTCAAAAGTTTCAAAAAATATCTCTGTTCAAAAGAGCCGCGTTCAAAAGAACCGCTGTTCTCGCGATTTTCGCGTCCGCGGTTTTTTTTGTTGTTGCTCCGGTTTTGGCTCAGGTGAATACCGGCATTGAGTTTGGCGCGTACACAGGGCTGGCTGATACTGATATCAGAATAATCATCGCCAAAATTATTAGGGCATTTTTAGGGTTGCTGGGAATTATCGCGCTTGGTTTTACATTGTATGGCGGTTGGATGTATATGACTTCGGAAGGCGACGAGAACAAATTAACCACAGCCAAAAGGATTTTAAAAAACATGGCGATTGGACTGGCGATTATTCTTTCCGCTTTTGCAATCACTCAGTTTGTCATTAATATGCTGCGCGGCGAGTATGGTAACGAGGGACCTGGCGCGCCTCCTTTGGGCGGTGTTAATTATTGTTTGGACTGTGGATTTTTGGGATCTATTATTGAATCGCATTATCCGCAAAGGAACGCGACTGGAATTCCGCGCAACACTAAAATTGTGGTTACTTTTAAATATAAAATTTCTCCCAGCACTTTGATTGTTGATAATGCCGCGGATGGAGGTAATGGAAGCGGCGTTTTTGGCGATAATATTAAGGACCCTGCCGACAGCAGTAAATATTTAGCTGATAAAATTAACGCGAATAATTTTAAAATTTTTGCCACTAAAGCAGGCGAAAGTACGGCTTTGGCTACCACTTCCGCTAATATCTTTTTGGCTTCGGACAATCGCACAATAGTTATTAAACCAGTTGAATTTTTAGGCAGCCCGACTGAAGAAGTTAATTACACAGTTAAATTAGGCACAGGTATAAAATTGGAAGATGGTCGTCCAGCTTTTGGCTCAATCGGCAATGGTTATTCATGGCAATTCACAGTAAGCACAGTAGTGGATTTAACCCCGCCGGAAATCACAAGTATTATTCCTTTGCCTTCTACCGAGCGCTATCCGCGCAATTTAATGCTGCAATTTAATTTTAACGAGCCGGTTGACCCGATTTCAGCAGCCGGGAATTATCGTTTAAACGACCCAGTTAATTCTTTCACTAATATCAATCTTGTTACTTCCACATTTTCTGGCGCGCCTTATGTTAATGGCGATTTTAAAATCACCAATCAATATTACACGGTGGAATTTAAGACAAACGCTCAATGCGGAGTTAATCCATGCGGCCAGCCGATTTTTTGTCTGCCAGAAAATGCTTCTGTCACAACCACTGTCAAATCGCCGACTTTGGATTATACTAATTTGCCGCAGGCCTTAATTGGAGCCACCATTTACAATGGTATAGCGGATATGGCTGGAAATGGGTTTAATGGAGGAGGGGAGTTAAAGTTGGATAGGCAATTACATCCTGGAAGAAAGACAAAAGCCGAGTGGTCTGTTTCTAAAGATGCGAATAATACAAATGATTTAAGCGATTTTTATTGGAATTTTAAAACTTCTGCGGAAATAGATTTAACAGCACCGAAAATTACCGCTATGACGCCTGACGATGCGGCAAAACCTGCTGGAGAAGGAGCAGAGGGTGTATCTCCTGCCGCCCCGTTAACCATTGCTTTTGACAAATTAATGTCAATGTCCACTTTCAGCAGTATTATTTTAAGAACTGATCAACCATTTAATGTCGCCTATACTTCGGCTGGGAAAAATTATGACAAGGATGGTGTGGAAATTACGTTATTGACACAAACCCCTGATAAAACCACATCAGAACTTTTACACAGCGATTTTGTGAAATTGGAGTCGCTTGCCGGCGGTGCCGGCGCCATATATTTTCCATTTCTTTCATCTGAACTAAATGATATGAACCAAAACTGTTTTTATCCGGCAGAAAAAACAGGCACCGCTTGCGTGCCTGCCACGGGTGGATTAAACACAGAAGATGCGAGTAAATTAACACACGCCAATCAAAGTTGTTTTAGTAAAATACCTTCAAGTTATGGTAAAACATCAAACGAATTGTGTCCGGTAATAAATATTACGGGAGATGTTGACGCAAATTGCCCTTATAAAAAATCGCCATATAATTATAATATCAAATAATTTTTTCTTAAATTACGAAAAGGACTGAGAGGGGTTTTGTCTATATCTTTTTTTGCAGACGCGGCGATAGTCCGCAGCGCAAAAAAAGATATAGACAAAACACCGAATAACCACCAATGACAGGGAATAATCCCGGATAACCGCTAATAACGAATTTCGTAATTTAAGTAATTTTGACCAGCATGCCGATTAAAAACCGTTGGACAATCAAGAAAATTTTATTAGGATGTCTTACTTTCCTTGGTTTGTTTTTGGTGTTTTCTCCTGTTTTGGCGCAGGTAAATACCGGCATTGAGTTTGGCGCCTATACCGGCTTGGTCAACACTGACATCAGAATCATCGCGGCTAAAATAATCCGCGCTGCTTTAGGATTGCTTGGCATAGTGGCTTTGGTTTTGATTTTGTGGGGCGGTTTTATGTATATGACCGCGGAAGGCGATGAAACCAAACTCGCCAAAGCCAAACAGATAATTAAAAATGCCGCCATTGGCTTGGCGATTATGCTTTCCGCCTTTGCCATCACCCAGTTTGTTTTGTCAAAATTAACAGAGGCGATTGGAAATAATTATTGCGCGCAAAATCCTGCTGACCCTTCTTGTAAACCAATAGTTCCGTCAGGATGTGTTGACCCATTAAATTGCCAAAATGTAAGGTCGTTTTTTGCTTCCATTGTAACAACTGGCAAACTCTCTTTATATAAAGTGGTAGTAAAGGTAAATTTTTATGGCGGGTTAGGAGACAAAGCGGTTAAACAAAGCACTATCACATCTAATAATTTTAAGGTGCAAAAAGTGTTGGCTGATGGCAGTTTGGATTCTATATATTCCGGCACTTTTGAATTTAAAAGTCCTTCTTCTGTTGCGTTCCATCCAATTGGCTCTTGCGGCGCGGATAATCCAAATACTGATTGTTTTGAAAAAGATACTACTTATAGAATTACTTTGTCGTCTTTAATTTTAAGCGATGGCGATGAAAAAACTTTAGATTGCAGCGGCGCAAGTTGCGAAGCCACTTTTACTACAGGTAATTTAGATGATTCTATCGCGCCAAATGTTGAATTAACTTTACCAGGCAATGGCAGTTTGGTTGGAGCTAATCCTCATAACAATACTATTAAGGCGAATTATAGCGATGATTCAGGTGTTGATACGGTTAAATTCAGAAGCCAAAAAAATAATTTATGGTCTGATATTTCTCCAACTTTTTCTATAGTTGGCGGCGAGAGGGCAGGCGCTAGAAGCAACGGCATTTGGCAACCGATTTTGTCCGACCCTGAAAAAGCGGAATTTTTGGATTTGGCCGCTCTTGCTTGGGATTTAGATAATCATCTCACCACCTCAACTTGGCAGAGGGTAAAGGTATTGCCTTTTTATTGCTTCAACGGAACTTTGGATACAAATAAAGGTGAAGAAAAGGTGGGTGTTCCGCCAACCGTGATGCCAGATTGCGGCATAAACAGCCAATGCGGGGCGTGTACTGGTGAAAGGTGCACAACAAATTTTGATTGCGCCGGCGGATATTGCGACCAAACTACTTACACTTGCGTAGAGCGGCCAAAAATTTTGGATGTAACACCTTTAATAGCCGGACCCGGGAGTTATGTGACTGTCCGCGGTTATGGTTTTGGCAACACGGCGCCGACAGCAGCATTAGAAGGATTTTGGTTTTTAGGCGCTGCTGGCATCGGTGATGACGTAAAAGCTGAAGTTGTGGCCTGTCCATTGATTGCTGGGTCGCCTCTTTCTTGGAAATCAAATTATGTGATTGTCAAGGTGCCTGATGGAGTTGCTAATGGCCCGATGGAAATAAGGAAAATAGGTTATACCACCGCCCAGTCTGACAAGAAATTCACTTTTTTCGATATAACCGATGACACTGATTGGGGACTAAAAACAGATTTTACAAACAACAATCAAATTAAGCCGGGTTTGAGTTGCGTTAGTCCGGAAGAAGGGCAGTCGCTTTCAGAAATTAATGTTGCTGGAATAAATTTGGGTGGGACAAAAGGGGTGTTGAAATTTGGAGATTTTTCCGGATTAACAAACGCTTGGACATCAAGCTTGATATCTGGCGCCGTTCCTACTCTTCCAGCGCAAGATTTAAGTTTAAAGGCAATTGTAGCTGGACAAGACACCAATCCATTGCCTTTCAGAATTTTGCCAATCAGTGAGAGATTATTGCCGCAAATAGATTATATTGACCCGGTTGACGGCCCTGTTGGCGCTTATGTTACCATTTTTGGTAAAAATTTTGGTTCTTCCGGGGTTGTTAAATTTTTAAGAACCGCGAATGACACTGCTCCTCTCACGGCTGATTTGCCGCCATCGTATTGTTCCAATACTTGGACACCAACGCAGATAATTATAAAGGCGCCGGTTGCTATTGCTGATGAAATGACTGGTATATCAAAAAAAGATTATTTAGTTAGAGTGACGGCGACTATTAGTTCACAATCTGTTGATAGCAATACTAAAAAATTTGAAGTTAATAAAAATATTTTAAAGCCGGGTTTGTGTTCCATAGAGCCGGATAATGGCCCGACTGGTTTGCCAGTTATTTTAAAGGGCGAGGATTTTGGTGTTTGGGATGCTTTTGTACAAGATCCACAATGGGCTGTTGAATATTGGAAAAACGTCACTTCCACAGGAAATTTTGTCTCTCCAAGAAGCTGGGTTGATAGAGAAATAAAAGATAAAGTGCCCTCTATGGAGGGAGGTGGCAAAGCGGCTGTTAGCGGCAAAGTAAAGATTTGGTCGGCAAATATGGTCTACAGTAATGCCCTTAATTTTAAAGTTCAAAATTGCAAGGAAGAATTAAAAAAAGGCGGAAGATTAGAAGTTGTTTGCCCAACAGCGGACGGAGACGCGGTTCAAAAATGTTGTGATAGCGGTTCTTGCGGCACAACCTGTGAGGAGAACACCCCCAGATTTTCCGTGTTTGCTTGGCATTTTTCAACAGGCAAACTTCCGATTATTCCAAAAGTGCTGGAGCGCTGCGGAAATTTTTGCGTTGATGAACAGACAAAAGCTTGCGCGCCTGATGGAAACGGAAAAGATACAAAAGTTTGTCCAAGCAGCAATCAGGCATGCGGGCCGCTCACCCCCAGCCCTGCTCCAGCTTTAATGTGGCCGGGAGGCCTTTCTATCTGTGTGAACGCGGTGGTGAAAGTCGTGTTTAACACAGATGTAAATGATAATGGCGCGACTTTAATAAATGGCGCGACATCTTTAACAACTCCTGATAGTAGCAGTGTCAATGTTGACGACATTGTTTTTATCTACAAATGCGATTCGACAAAACCAGATTGCCCCGTAGATGATTCCAGCCGAATTGTTTCAGGAACATATAATTTTTCTGCTGATAGCGGCAATGGCAAAGGCATAATTATTGGATTTACACCAACCCCTGATAGCGAAACCAAAGGATTTGCCGCTGGAACGACTTATAGGGTGATCGTGACTACGGCGGCTAAAAGCACTGCCTCTGGTTTGGAAGCTAATATGCCCGCCAACCTCAATTGTCCTGCTATTCCAGCTGCTGGGAGTGGTAAAACCGCGGCCTACTGTTTTAGTTTTAAAACCAGCGACTCTGCTAATTTTTGCCGTTTGGGCGCCGCTGTGATTGACCCTATAACTTACACCACTTCAACTTTTAATAAGACCGCGCGGAATTTTTATAATGTTTCTGCCTTAGCCGCGGGTAATAATCCTTGTCTTACTATAAATGCCAATGATTATGATTGGCGTTGGAACGCGACTGATGACGAAATTATTAAAAATAAAACTCTTTTAAATGTTTTATCATCAATTTATTATAGCGTGAGCAATAAAGATGATTTTCCGTTAGATACACGAACAGATGCCAAAGACCAAAACTTAGAGATTAAAAATAAAGCAACTACGAATGCGCAGGAAGTTACCTCCACTTGGCTTGACGACCCTACTGCTGATTTTTCCAAAAAAATTCACGGCCGCGCGTTTTTAAATATCATACCGGAATCGCCAAAAGTCATTGAATATTGGCCAAATTGCAATTCCGCGTGCATCAATGCGGAAATTGGAGTTAAATTTAATGTGTTGGTTAAATTGCTTGAAAATGGTCAAAATGAAGAGCTTATTAAAGATAGTTTCAGATTATATAAATGTACGAGTAAGGATTGTACATATTTTGTTTCTCGAAATTTTACAATTGAACCGCAAGAACCTCAAATAATCAATGGAGATGAATATGCTAAAGAAATAAAAATTAAACCAGATGACAATTTAGAAAGCAACACTTTATATAAGGTAGGAGTTGTGAGTTATGCTCCTTTGTCAGGTTCTCTTCAGAGCGAAGGCGGCGCCTTTATGGATGAAAATGATAAAACAAATAAAGAGGATGGAACAGGAAAAGAAGATGGATTTTATTGGAAATTTAGAACTAAAAATAATGATAATGTTTGCGCGATTGACACGATAACAATGGACCCTGCTTCGGCCACGGTTGATGTAGTCGGCGCCAAGGCGCATTATTCAGCTGTTCCACGCGGCACGCCTGACGAATGTTCAGCAGACGGCCAGCGCTTGGCCGCTTCCGCGTATAATTGGTTATGGTCAAGCGAAAATACAAATGTGGCGACGGTGAGCCGTCTTGACATGGGCAAGAGGCTGTTAGGCAGTAAAAAATTAACTGAATATTGCGGTAATAGCGCGGTTGATACAAACGAATCTTGCGATTCCACTATTGATGCTGACTGCGGCATTGATTGTAGTTCATCTTCAAATGGAACACTGCCTTGTTCCGCAACACTTAAAGTTCAATGTTGCGGCAATGGCGGAGCGCCTGAATTTAGTGAAGAATGCGATGATGGTTTATTAAATGGAACTCTTGGCAGTTCTTGTAGCGCTAAATGCTTGAAAAAACCAGCGGCTATTAGTTTAAATTATTGTATTAGTAAAAACACTTTAATAACTGACACTTACAAACGTTTGATTGATTGCCAGAATAAATGGGGCGCAGTGTCTCTTTGCGGCAATGGTGGCGCGTTAGAATCTGGAGAAGAGTGCGACGCAGGCAGTCAAAATGGAGTTAAAGACGGCACTGGAATTATACAAAGCGGCTGTACTTCTGAATGTTTGTCAACAGCCAAAAATTTTGGTACTGGCACTGGGCAGTGCGGTAATAAAACAATAGATGATGGAATTGGTGGCACAACTAATAATAATGAGCAGTGCGATGGCGAATTAGGTTGTGGCACTGATTGTCGATGGGAATTTAAAGGAGATAATAAAATTGACCCTTTACAATACGCCACTGCTGTTGGCAAAGTCGCGCCAGATAGTAATAATCAGCAAAAAACGCAAATTTTGGCTAAAGCTCCCGCCCCAGTTTCCACCGCAACTAAAATAGGCACTGCGGATTTTATCCTGCAATGCGGATTTAAGCCTGTGGATGCCAATTGTCCTGATAGCAATCCAATGCCGGCTTATGGCGTTGGCAAGAATTTCTGCTGTTATCCTCGGCCTACAGTTTATCATTTTGCGCCACCTATATCTTCTAATGTTTGTCCTAACGCGCTTTTAAAGATTATTTTTGACCAAGAAATGGATGAAAGCAGTTTTGCCAGTTCCACAGCCATTGGTCAGTCCAATATTATTTTAGCCAAAGCCGCATCTTCTGCCACTTGCGCGCCAGGTACTTGGCAAGTGTCTAAAGAAGAAATCATTCCTAGCGGCTGGTGGCAGAAAATTAAGGCATTTGCGCGGCGTATTTTTGGCCGCCAGGCAGAAGCGCAAATTTTTTGCGCTGGCGAGACGCAGTATAGTTTGACTTTTGCCACCACCACTATTTCAATTGATGGTGTTGCTGAAAGTAGAGTTGTAACTCAAGCTGCTATAAAATTAACTAATTCTCTTGATTTGTCAACTGATTACAGAATTATTGTTGAACCTTTTATAAAAAGCAGTTATGGCGTAAGTATAAATTTAGTAGCTAACAGTCGGAAAGATTTCAAAACATCTGCCGCGCTTTGTAAAATTACTGACTTGTCTTTGACGCCGGAAACATATCTTTTCCAAAGGCCTAATGAAAGCAAAGAATTTCAAGTCCGCCCTAATTTTACCAATCCAGCTGTTTTAAATGGGCCTTCGCAAGAACTTACTCCTCTCTCTGGTGTGTATGATTGGGACTATAATTGGGTTGATGGCGACAGTGCCGCTTTGAATTTGATAACTATAAATCCACTAAGTGGCTTAATTTTTTCTCATTCTTCTGATCCTAACGCTCCTGATCCTAAAATCAACACAGTTTCTTCTATTTTAACAAACGGCGACACTTCTCTTGGGGCGCATGCTCACATAATAGCCGACGAATCATCCGCCAGTACTGTTGGCAAGGTTTTCAGCGCCACAAGCACAATCCAGATTTTCATCTGCGAAAATCCTTGGCCGACTGTTTCCGGGTATTTGGCAGGGTTTGAGGACAAGGACGGCTCTACAAGTCAAGTTGTCAATCCTCCTGGCAGTTCTGCTGGTAATCTTCAAATTGGCCGCGGCTGGACTAATTTTAGAATTTTATATTGCCGCGACGCCGGCAAAACAAACGACACCACTGATGATTTGTCGGCTTTTAGAACACCTGCGGTCTTGTATCATCAACCTGCCTTCGCAGACCCTATTTTAAAAGAATTTTTCTTTACTTTTGACAACGCTGATAATAAAGACAGCGTTGGCTTAAGAGTTTATCCTAATTTAGACCATAAACCATTGATGGAATGGTATAATTCCCAACCATGGATACCAAAAGGCGCGCCTACGCCAGTGAAAGTTGGAAATAGTGAAAGAAGTTACGAAGCATTGCAAGAGGGCAGGACATATTACATCAATGGCATTAATTCTGACGAGTCGCCTAAAAAACTATATTCCAATGTTTGGGTTTTCTCTTTTAGCGACAATCCCACAAAAGAAACAGTTAATATTGTCAATCAGATAATCAATAATTTTGCCTTAAATATTAATCTCGCGGCAACGCAAAAAGAATTGGTTGCTGAATTTTATCGTGATTTCACTCGCTTGCAGGATTTGGATAAAATCTCTGGAAAATTAGTCGCTTTTTATAATAAAGAAGGGAAACTGCCCGCCCTAACCGACAATCCTGGGTTTGCCACATTTATTCCTGCTTACACCAATAGCAAGTGGCTTTCTTGGCAGGCGGTTTTGGGCAAAAGTTTGGGTGTCGCTTTGCCGGTTGACCCGATAAATAAATTTGTCGGTTGTGGTAATGATATTCCTCCTGGTTTGATCAGTTGGTGGAAGGCCGATGGAGACCCTAAAGACATAGTTGGTTCTAATGATGGTGAATTAAAAAATGGCGCGACATTTGAGCAAGGCAAAATAGGTCAGGCCTTTAAATTTGATGGAATAGATGATTATGTATCTATTCCTGATGCTGATGCTCTGAAAATTACTGGAAATATTACGATTGGAGCGTGGATTAAGCATAATAAGACATTGCTGAAGATAGTGGAAGATACCATTATGAAAGGTACTGATAGTTATGGATTGCGCGCTACTAAGGATGGTGGTTTTGATTTCCATCTTTACGCCGACAATTGGCGGGATCTTAGGGCAGATGTTTCTGTAAATGCAGAGCAATGGTACTATATTGTGGGAACTTATGATTATGATAAAGGAGAGCAGAAAATATATGTTGATGGAATTTTAAAAAAAACATCTTCATGGAAATACCTAATAAATTCAAACTCAGACCCTTTAACCTTTGGCAAAAAAGTTACTGCTAATAATAATTGGTTTAGTGGTTCTCTTGACGATGTTCAGCTTTATAATCGCGCTTTAAGTAATTCAGAAATTTCTGCTCTTTATGAAGGAAGTTTAGAGAAGTATGACCCTGATACCTGCTGGAACGCGGCTAATTCTACTTTTATCTGCCCGGTTGGTTCTCACATCTATCAGTATGAGACACAAGGCGGCGTCCGCGCGGATTTAAAGGCGGATTTTGAAGCGACTGATTATGCTTGGGTGAATCCTTTGGACGATGTAAAATTATGCAGTGAAACAAAAGAAGTTTGCAGCACAAACGCGGATTGCGAGCAAGATAAATGTTTAGGTGAAACTGGAGCAAAAAAATGTAAGTTTGCTGGCGCTTCATGTGCAACGGATTTAGATTGTCCGAATAATAATATCTGTTTGCAGGATCTTTTAAGTTATCAAACTATGAATTCTTGCGATAGCGTAGTTAAAGGTATTGGCGGAGTTTGCGGAGACGGAATTGTGGGCGCTGGGGAGGATTGCGAGCTCGGGCAGACAAAAAGTGAAGATTGCGGTAGTACTCCATATGGTTATCCATCCAATAGGAATTATTCTTGTGATAATAGTTGTAAATGGGAAGTTGTTCCAGTAGGGCATTGCAGTGATTCAACAGGAAATTTTAGTGTTCCCAATATTTGTTCTTTAGATAAAGAATGCTCAAATGTAACTTCATTTGGAGTTTCATATAATTTTTGTAAAGCTTTTATAATTGACAAAAGTTCTTATTTAAGTTGCAAGCCGACTGGTAAGTGTGGTGATGGGATTAAACAAGGGACAGAGGCCTGTGATAAAGGCGACAAAAATGGGAAGTATGGGTCTGGTTGCGATAATCTTTGTACTTTGAATAATACTAACACTTGTGGCGATAATAATAGACAACCTGAAGAAGTGTGCGATAAAGGCGGGCCTGTTTATGATAGAGATAAAAATCTTTCTTGCTCTTGGGACTGCCAGTCATATGATTACTGCGGCGATGGCAGAGTGAGTATTGATTTAAAAGCAGGCGGCGCTCCAAATGAAGAATGCGAGAAAAACGAGAGTTGTCAGGTGGGCACTTGTACAGGAGGTTTTCAAGCAGGAAAATATTGCGAGAAAGACGCGGATTGCAGCGGTGATGAAAGTGTGAAATGTGAAAACTATAAACAAGGCAAGAAGTATTGCAGAGCGCCAAATGAAACTAAATATAAGATGTTTCGGGATTCAAATGGTTTTCCTTTTTTTCAAGATGCCACTACAACAGCCACAATAAATCCGAGTGGAGTTTTGACTTATGATGATTCTTCTAAATCTTGCGCTTGGGAAAGAAGTAATGTGAGAATTCCCCCAGATTCTGAAAAATTTGCTACTTATATGATTACTTGCCTGCCTTTTACATCACCTCCTCCGCTTCCTCCGTCGCCAACGCAATTTTGCGGCGTTGATGGCAATAAAGACGGCCAATTTCTTGACCCGGGCGAGGAGTGCGATAACGGACTTCTTAATGGTGATATACCGCCTACGCCAAAATATAATCAAATAGCGACTTTTTGCGGTTATGATTGCAAAAATAAAGTAATTTCCGGACCGTTTTAATGAATGTCAAGTTATTTATTTTACAAATTTACTGTTAATTAAAATTAATTTTTAATAAATTTAAATATGTTTGATGAATTGGAACCACAATCAAATAATTCACCTGCCTCCGAGCCAGAAGATATTCTAGATCCTATTTACGGCGCGCAAAAAACCGCTCATCAATTTTCGCAAGCGTCAATGCAAGCGTCAACGACAGCGTCCGTGCCAGTGCCAGTGTCCGCGTCCGCGCCAGAAGTTGTGATGCCAGAGGGAGGAGCGGCAAAAGGGCTGGGAATCAAATCCGCCTTAGCCGGCAACAAATTAAAACCAATAGCGCGGCAGTCATTGGAAAGCAGAATGGCAATATCGCCGGAAGGCGTGTTTAGTGAAGAGGCAGGCGGGCAGGAAATAGAAATTTCTCCTCCTCTTTTAAGCAAACGCGGCATTTTTATAATCATCGGCATTATTTTGATTGTTGCTTTGGGCGCTGGCGCGGCCTTGGCGATTTATCGCTCTGGAAAAAACAAAGCGCCATCTGTTAATACTCCAGCGGTTGTTAACACCCCTGTTTCTGTTCCGGCCTCGGTTATTTCGCAACCTGAACCAACTAATGAGCCAGTTAATGTTCCGTCCGAGGTAACTTCTACGGAGTCGGCCGCTTCGTCAACTTTGTTGATTGATACTGACGGCGATGGCTTGACTGACGAAGAAGAAGCAAAATATGGCACAAATCCTCAAAAAACAGACACTGACGAGGATGGACTTACCGATTATGAAGAAGTAATGATTTGGAAAACCGACACGCTTAAGGCAGACACTGATGGAGATGGTCATCCTGACGGCACGGAAGTTAAAAATGGTTACAATCCTCTTGGCGCGGGTAAACTTTTAGAATTACCAATAAAATAATCAACGTAATAAATTATGGATGACGAACAAATACAAAAAGAACCGCAAATACAAAAAGAACCGGAAATTTTCAGCATCCCTGAAGAATTTTACGGCGGCGCTTACAAAAAGCAGGTTGTTTCTTCCGGCGCTTTCGCGCAAGCAACTTCTCTTGGCGCGCAAGCAACTTCGCGTGCAGCTTCTCTTGGCGCGCCAGCCGTTTCCAAGCAGGCGCGAAACATCGCGGCTCCGGCAAGAAAAATAGATTTTTTTTCGCCAAAAGTTTTATTTTCAACCATTGCCGCGGTTTTGCTTTTAGCAGTCGGCGGTTTTGCTTTTTATTATATTCGCCAGGCAGAAAATATTAAGAAAAAAATAGCTGAGAGCGGACAAAAAAAAACGGAACAAACAGCTCCTGTTCCAATTTCAATTCCAACGCCTCCGCCTCCTGTTGAAGCAACCTCTACTGTTGAAATTCCCGCCGCGCCAAATCCTATTGTGACAACTCCAATTTTTCCTTTTAAAAATTATACCAAAGCGCTGGATGTTGATGAAGACGGTTTAACTGAAATTGAAGAACAACTTTATGGTACTAATCCAAAAGACCCTGATAAAGACGCTGATGGATTTATTGATGGTTTGGAAGTTGAAAATTTGTATAATCCGCTTGGGTTTAAGCCTGTGCGGCTGATTGATTCAGGCAAGGTTAAAATATACTTCAATCCAACTTACAATTATTCTATTTTTTATCCCGCTGGTTGGGTTGAGCAATCCTTAGACGCCAATAATGAACAAGTGCTCTTTTCTTCTGATACAGGCGAATTTATGGAAATTTTGATTGAAGATAATCCTTTGAAATTGTCTGTTCAGGATTGGTATTTAGCTCAATCTCCAGGAATCAAGGTGGAAGATTTGTTTAAGATTCAAACAAAAGAATTAGTTGATGGAATTATCAGTCCTGATGGTTTAACAGCTTACATTCCTTTTGAAGACAGAATTTTTATAATCAATTATAGTATTGGTTTAAAAACAGAAGTTAATTTTATCACTACTTTTAAGATGATGGTCAATAGTTTCAAAACTAAAGGTGAAATACCAGCGTCAGTAGAGGTGTTAACCGCCGCGAACGCGACATCAACCGCAGGCGCAACTTCAACCGCGAGCGCGACTTCAACATTGAAATACGGCAACGCGGCCGCCGCTACCAGCGCTACCACTACCAAATAATTATGAGTGTTGATGTAAGGTTTTTGATTCAAGTTCATTCCATTAAGAGTTGGATACAAAAAGTAATCAAGACCGCTTTGTTGGTTTTGAATGTTAAAAAAGATGTTTCGGTGGTAATTGTTGGTGATAAAAAAATTCAGGAATTGAATAAATTGTATAGAAAGAAAAATAAAGTGACTGATGTCTTATCTTTTGGTGATTGGAACGATGCTAAATTTTTAGGAGAAATTTTTATTTCTTTGCCGCAAGCGCGTTGTCAAGCCAAGGAATATGGTTTTACCGTTAAAAAGGAAATTGCTCGTTTATTGATTCACGGTGTTTTGCATCTGGTTGGTTATGAGCATGAAAAATCTTTGAAAGAAGAGAAAAGAATGTTTAAAAAACAAGAATCGATTTTAAAGAAAATAAAATGATGGGTTTATGTTTAATTTTAGAAAAATAATAAAAAGTTTCAGCTACGCCTTGAGTGGTTTGAAAATTGTTCTGAAAGAAGAGCAAAGTTTTCGCGTTCAGATTACCGCCTCCGTTATTGTTATTTTTTTGATGTTTTATTTTCCCACAAGAAATTGGGAAAAAGTGGCTTTAATCCTTGTCATCACGCTTGTTTTAGTGTTAGAATTAATAAACAGTATTTTTGAAAGATTTGTTGATATGTTAAAACCGCGTTTGCATTTTTATGTGGAGGCGGTTAAAGATGTAATGGCGGCAGCAGTTTTTTTAGCATCGCTTATGGCGGTGATTATTGGATTGATAATTTTTATTCCGTATTTTAATTAAAATTAAACTATGTTTAGCCGTAAGAATCAAAAAGAAGATATTTTAGTTGGTTTAGATGTCGGTTCAACAGCCGTGAGGATAGCGGTTGGGCAGATTGTGGATATTGGAGAAAAAAAAGAATTGCATATTATTGGAGCGGCAGAAGCGCCTTCGGAAGGAGTGCATCGCGGCGTGGTGACCGGCATTGAAGACGCGGTTTCTTCAATTTCCGCTTGCAAAGAAAAAGCAGAGCACATGACAGGCGTGCCAATAGAAAGAGCTTGGGTCGGTATTTCCGGAAATTATATTATGTCTGAAGAAAGCAAGGGAGTAATCGCAATTTCTCGTCCGGACGGGGAAATATCAGAGGTGGAAGTGGAAAGGGTTATTGAAGCCGCCAGAACAGTTGCCACGCCTTTAAATTATGAGATTTTACATGTCATTCCAAAAAGTTATACGGTTGACGGACAAGTTGGAATTAAAGATCCTGTTGGAATGACAGGCGTTAGATTGGAAGTTGACACGCAAATTATTCAAGGACTTTCTTCGCAGATTAAAAATTTAACCAAAGCGGTTTATCGCACAGGTTTGGAAATTAACGATTTGGTTTTGTCTGTTTTAGCCAATGCTGAAGCAGTGGTAACGGACAGACAAAAGGACTTGGGAGTTGCTGTTATCAATTTGGGCGGCGCTACTACCAGCGTGGTTGTTTTTGAAGAAGGAGATATTTTGGATGCCGTCATTTTACCTATTGGTTCCGAGCATATTAGCGCGGATTTGGCCATTGGACTTCGCACTTCAATTGATGTGGCGGAAAGATTAAAATTGGAATGCGGCACGGTTTTGTCAAGAGACATTAGCAAGAAAGAAGAAATTGATTTGTATGATTTGGGAGCGATTGAACACGAAATTGTTTCATTGAAATTTGCCGCGGAAATAATTGAAGCAAGGGTTGAGGAAATAATGGATAAAATAGAGGATGTATTTAAAAAAGTTGGAAGAAGCGGGGCTCTTCCAGCAGGAGTCATCTTAACTGGCGGCGGAGCAAAAATGCGCGGTTTAATTGACATTGCCAAAAGAAAATTGCGGTTGCCGGCTGGCTTGGGATATCCATTGAATATCTCCAGTGTTACGGATAAAGTTAATGATTTGGCTTTTACAACCGCCATCGGTTTGGTGCAATGGGGGGTTTTAGCGCAAAATTCAATGAGAAAAGTAAGTTTTGGCAGATTGTTTTCTCCATCAAAAGTAATTAAGTGGTTTAAAAAATTATTTAGTTTTTTAAAATTTTGATTTTCCTATTAGTGGTATAGTTGCCAAATACCATTTTGGCTGTGGTTTGTTTAGTCAAAATTTTTTCTTGACACATAGTTTTAGATAGGTTAAAATAGAAAGTGAATTAAAGTGCTTTCTATTTTTTGAATACATTTTTTGTTCATCAATCTTAAACATAAATTTATGCCTGAAATAAAACCAGCTATTGAAACATTGGCAAAAATTAAAGTGGTTGGAGTTGGCGGCAGCGGCGGCGCGGCTGTCAATCGTATGATGCAGAGTAAAATTAAGGGGGTTGATTTTATCGCGGTAAATACTGATTTGCAGGCCTTGCATTGTCTTCAAGCGCCGACTAAAATCCATATTGGGAAAAATATTACGCGCGGTCTTGGCGCCGGAATGGACCCTGATGTCGGTCTAAAAGCGGCGGAAGAAAGCCAAGAAGAAATCCGCGAGGCATTGAAGGGCGCGGATATGGTTTTTGTCACCTGCGGTTTAGGAGGCGGCACTGGAAGCGGCGCGGGTCCTTTGTTGGCTGATATTGCCAAGTCAAGCGGCGCTTTAACCATTGCCGTTGTAACCAAGCCGTTTTCTTTTGAAGGCCGCCAAAGAAAAGAAATAGCTGATCGCGCCCATCAATTATTTTTGGAAAAAGTTGACACTATTATTACAATTCCAAATGACAGGGTTATGCAATTGGTGGACAAAAAAACTTCTCTTTTGGACGCTTTTAAAATTATTGATGATGTTTTGCGCCAAGGTGTGCAAGGTATTTCCGAAATTATCACCGTGCCAGGTTTAATTAATGTTGATTTCGCGGATGTCAAAGCCGTGATGCAAAATACCGGCTCGGCTTTGATGGGTATTGGTTATGGCACAGGTGAAAATAGAGTAATTGACGCTGCAAAAGCCGCCATAGCCAGTCCTCTTTTGGATTTATCCATTGAGGGAGCTAAGGGGATTTTGTTTATTGTTACTGGCAGCAGCAGTATTGGAATGCACGAAATTGCCGAGGCGGCCAAACTGATAACAGGGTCGGCTGATGAAAATGCCAAAGTAATTTGGGGAACGGTAATTGATGAAAATTTAAGAGATGAAGTTAAAATAACTGTGATTGCAACGGGTTTTGATAAAAGAGAACAGGCCAATGCCAATTTAATCAGCCGTTTGGGCAAGTCAGCTTTTTCTTCGTCCTTTTCCACTTTAACAAAGCCGGAACAGCAGGCGAGATTTTCTGAAAGGCAGCCTGAAAAGTACTCGGAAATGCAGCCTGAAAAGTATTTAGAAAGACAACTTGAAAAGCAGCCGGAAAGAACAGAAAGAAAAGTTCATCACGAATTGGAAAAATCAAAGACGGGATTTACACTAAATAGTTTTTCAGCCACTTCGCTTGTCAGAAAGCCAATTAAAAAAATAGATGCGAAAATAAAAGAACCAACCATACCTGAAAACGACGACGAACTTGAAATTCCTGCCTTTTTAAGGCGTAAAATAGGTGGCTAAATAGGTTAGTAATTATTTTGTTGTCATTCCGAACTCTTAATTTATGCATTGTCCTGTTTGTAATCATAAAGAAACTAAAGTTATTGATTCGCGTTTAAGCCAGGACTGTTCAACTATCAGGCGCCGACGCGAGTGTTTGAAATGCAAGTATCGTTATTCCACTATGGAAGAAACGGAAATTTTGGATTTGACAGTGGTGAAACGAGACGGCCGCCGCGAATCATATAGCCGGGAAAAAATTACCAAAGGTCTTTTAAAGTCATTGGAAAAAAGATCCTATACCAATGACGCATTGCAATCTTTGATACACTCAATTGAAAGAGATATACAAAAAAAACGCAAACGGGAAATTCGTTCGGATGAAATTGGTGAAATTTTAATGAACCGCTTGCGCGGCTTTGATAAGGTGGCCTATATCCGTTTTGCTTCTGTTTATCGCGCGTTTGAAGATGTTGAGACATTTAAAAAGGCGTTAAACAGTTTAACTTTAAAGAAAATAAGGACTAAAAAATATGCAGAAAATAAGAAATGACTTTTTAGTTACAATTATTTTAAGTTTATTAATAGGCGGTTTGTCCGGTTTTGCTTCCAGTTTGTTTGTTTTGACTTTTTTTCCTTCATCAAATTATAATTGGATAGTTTTCGGAAATAAAAATCAGATGGCCAACGCGCCGATTAGCAATGTTTTATCAGACAAAGCCGTTCAAAGCGATAGTGATAAAACAATAGATGTTGTAAAAAAGGCATCGCCGGCGGTAGTTTCTGTAATCGTTACCAAAGATGTAAGCCGTTATACCCAGAACTACACCCAGTTCGATGCTTTTTTAAAGGATTTTCCATTTGATTTTAAAATTGAGACGCCGTTGCCTCAGCCAAAGTCAGGAGACGTGATTAAACCAAATAAACAGCAAGTTGGCGGCGGTTCTGGTTTTGTAGTAAGCCCGGATGGTTTGATTTTAACTAATAAACATGTTGTAAGCGATGTTGATGCTGAATATACGGTTGTAATGAACGGAGGCAAACGTTATCCTGCAAAGCTTTTGGCTTCCGACCAATTATTAGATGTCGCGGTTTTGAAAATTGAAGCGCAAAATTTGCCGGTGGTAACCTTGGGCAATTCAGATAAAATTGCCAATGGCCAGACCGTTATCGCCATTGGTTACGTTTTAGGGCAATATGAGAATACAGTGACAAAAGGCATAATTTCCGGAATAAAAAGACGGGTTGTTGCTGGCGACGGTACTGGTTCCAGCGAAGTTTTAGAGGCGGCTATTCAAACAGACGCGGCTATCAATCCTGGCAATTCCGGCGGGCCGCTTTTAAATTTGCGCGGAGAAGTGATTGGCATCAACACGGCTATCAATCGCGGTGGCGAAGCAGTCGGTTTTGCATTGCCAATCAACAGCATTAAAACCATTATTGAAAGCGTAAAAAAATACGGGCGTATTGTGCGTCCTTGGCTTGGTGTGCGTTATGTTATTTTAAATAAGGATATAGCTGAAAAAAATCAATTAAAATTTGATTACGGCGCTTTAGTGGCGCGCGGTCAGACATCGGCTGATTTGGCGGTTGTGCCTGGTTCTCCGGCTGACAAAGCCGGTTTGCTGGAAAACGATATTATTCTGGAAGTGAACGGCGAAAAAGTGATTGAAGAAAACGGTCTTGGCAGTTTGGTTAGTAAATATAAAGTGGGTGATGAGATATCAATGAAAGTAGCCAGTAAAGGAGAAATTAAAACAGTAAAAGTGAAGTTGGAAGAGATGAAAGATGTGAAGTAAAATTTTTAAATGCCTGAATTTTTAAATTTTTACCAAAAGGCATTTTTGGCGTATAATTTAATTTATTATGAAACATCAAAAACGCACCAAAATTGTCTGTACCATTGGTCCTGCTTCATCCAGTCCTCAAATTATAGAAAAACTTATTAAAGCCGGCATGGACGCGGCGCGCGTTAATTTTTCCCATGGCACGCGCGAGAGCAACGGCGCTTTAATTAAAACTGTTCGCGCGGCGGCGGATAAATTAGAAATTCCTGTCGCGCTCATTGCCGATTTGCAAGGCCCGCGAGTTAGAATTGGCGAGATGCCGGAAAAAGGCGCGGCTCTTAAAAAAGGAGAAATTGTTGTTTTGGGCATTGCCAAAGAAAAATATGAAAATGGCGTTATTCCTGTTACTTGCAAAGGATGGGCTGATGCTCTGAAAAAAGGCCAGCGTATTTTGCTTGATGACGGTAAAATGGAGCTTTTGGTTAAAAAGATAAATGGATTAACAGTAGAAGCCGAGGTGCGAATTGGCGGCGTTTTGTTATCGCGCAAAGGCATAAATTTACCGGATTCAACTGTTTCCATCAGCGCTCTCACGAAAAAAGATAAAAACGACTTGAAATTTATTTTGAAAAATAGTGTTGATTTTGTGGCTTTGTCTTTTGTAAAATCGGCTAAAGATATTTTGGATTTAAGGCATTTGATAAAAAGTTTATCAGGAGAAAAAAAGAAAGCAAGCGAAGAAGATGATAAAATTAGAATTATCGCCAAAATTGAAAAGCATGAAGCGATAAAAAATATTGACGAAATTATTGCCGCGGCAGATGGCATTATGGTGGCGAGAGGGGATTTGGGTTTGGAAATGCCGGCTGAAGAAGTGCCGCTGTGGCAAAAGAAAATTATTAGCAAATGTTTAATGGCGGCCAAGCCGGTGATTGTAGCTACGCAAATGTTAGAGTCAATGACTCATAATCCAAGGCCAACGCGCGCGGAGGTTTCTGATGTGGCTAATGCGGTGATAGACCATACCGACGCGGTGATGCTGTCCGGCGAAACAGCCAGCGGCGAATATCCGGTGGAGGCGGTGGAAACAATGTCGCGCGTGATTGTGAAAATTGAGGCCTCTGTTTTTGACGATTTGGCGGAGCGCGATTTTTTTTCATCTAATTTAGAAACCGACGCGGTTGTAAGCGGATTATCACGGTTGTTGGCGGAGCAAGTAAAGGCCAAAGCGATTTTGGGAGCGTCGCTTTCCGGCGAAACCGGCCGGCAGATTTCTCGGTTTCGGCCGGAGATTGCTATTTTTATCGCCACCAGTACGGAAAGAGTGCGAAGACAGTTGAATTTGTCTTGGGGCGTCCGAGCTTTTACTTTATTGCCATGCAAAATAGTGGAAGAATTGATTGAAAAGTCAGTGGCTCATTTACGCGAGAAAAAATTGCTAAAACCGGCTGATAAAATTATTATCGTGGCTGGCGAGCCGGTCGGCCGCGCCGGTAATGTTAATTTAGTGGAAGTGAAAGAGGTGGTGTGATTGTCCAGATTGTCTGACAATTGTCATTCCGAGCGAAATTAGCCGAAGGCGAATGAAGTCGAGGAATCCCTTAAATTAGCGAAAGAAATTTTTTTACAGAATCTTGCCCCAAACATAGTAACAAATGGGGATCAATTATTTAACGTTCTCAAATTTTTTCTCAAATTTATGAAATATATTCTTTGGTTTAAAGAAATTTCCATTAAAGATGTGCCGCTGGTTGGCGGCAAGAACGCCTCGCTTGGCGAGATGTATCGTCATTTAATGCCCAAAGGCATCAAAGTGCCTAATGGTTTTGCCATTAATGCCGCGGCTTTTAGATATTTTTTAAAAGCCAATAAATTGGATAAATTCATCAGTGGCATTTTGGCTGAAAAAGGTTTAGGGGAAAATGTTAAAAAATTGTCTGTGGCCGGAGAAAAAATCCGCGGCGTTATTTTATCAGCCAAGATGCCGGAGGATTTGGTCAAGGAAATTTTATCCGCTTATAAAGAATTGGGTGAAGGAGATGTCGCGGTGCGTTCATCAGCCACTGCCGAAGACCTCCCGACAGCTTCTTTTGCCGGTCAACAAGAGTCATATTTAAATGTTGAAGGCGGCGCCGCGCTTTTGGCTGCCACGCAAAAATGCTATGCCTCGCTTTTTACAAACCGCGCTATTTCCTACCGCATTCATCAAGGTTTTTCTCACATGAACATAGCTCTTTCCGCTGGAGTGCAAAAAATGGTGAGGTCGGACATGGCTTGTTCCGGCGTTATGTTCACTTTGGACACGGAATCTGGTTTTCGCGATGTGGTTTTAATCAATGGCAGTTGGGGCTTGGGAGAAAATATTGTCAAAGGCCGCGTCAATCCTGACCAATTTATTGTTTTCAAGCCAACCTTGAAACATGGTTTTCCATCTATTATCAGCCGCGGTTTGGGTTCTAAAGAAAAAAAACTTGTCTACGCTGGTAAAAATAAGACAGTTCAAAAAATTGTTTTGGCCAAAGATCGCCACAATTTTGTTTTAAAAGACGCGGAAGTTTTACAGCTGGCCAAGTGGGGAATGGAAATTGAAGAATATTATGGCCGGCCGCAGGATATTGAGTGGGCCAAAGACGGCAAAACAGGGGAATTATTTATTGTGCAGGCGCGTCCCGAAACAATTCACGCCCAAAAATCTACCACCATAATTGAAGAATATAAATTGTTGAAACGTGGAAAAATTTTGACTGAAGGTTTATCAGTGGGGGAAAAAATTGGGCAAGGAGGGGCGCATATTGTTGAAAACCCAAAAGAATTGAAAAATTTTAAAAAAGGAGAGGTGCTTGTGGCGCGTATCACCGACCCGGATTGGGAGCCGATTATGCGGCTGGCTGGCGCGATTGTGACGGAACAGGGAGGCAAGACATCTCACGCCGCCATTGTCTCGCGCGAGTTGGGCGTGCCATGCGTGGTTGGTACTGGCAACGCGCGCCAAATCATTAAAAAGGGCAGAGCCATTACAGTTTCCTGCGCTGAGGGAGAAAAGGGTTTTGTTTATGCAGGCATTTTGCCATTTGAAATCAAAAAGGAGGAGATTAAGGACTTAAAAAAGACCCGCACCAAAATTATGCTCAATGTTGGCGCGCCAGACGAGGCATTTAAATTTTCTTCATTGCCAAATGATGGCGTTGGGTTGGCGCGCGAGGAATTTATTTTTACTAATTTTATTAAAATTCATCCTTTAGCCTTAATCAATTTTAATAAACAACCCCGCGCCATCAAAGAAAAAATTGCTAATTTGACTTTGGGCTATAAAGATAAAAAACAATATTTGGTTGATAAATTGGCAGAGGGCGTGGCTTTACTCGCCGCGGCGTTTTATCCAAACCCTGTGATTGTGAGATTTTCCGATTTTAAGACCAACGAATACGCGTCTTTAATTGGCGGGAAAAATTACGAACCCAAAGAAGAAAATCCAATGCTTGGTTGGCGCGGCGCTTCCCGCTACTATGCCCCGGCTTTTCAAGAGGCATTTGGTTTGGAATGCGCCGCTATTAAAAAGGTACGCGAGGTTTGGGGGCTGAAAAATATTATTGTGATGATTCCGTTCTGCCGCACAGTGGAAGAAGGCAAACAAGTTTTATCCACTATGAAAAAGTATAGTTTAGAACGCGGCCAAGACGGCCTCCAAGTTTATATGATGGTGGAAATTCCTTCCAATGTTATTTTGGCGAGTGAATTTGCCAAACTTTTTGACGGATTTTCCATTGGTTCAAATGATTTGACGCAATTGACTTTGGGCGTTGACAGGGATTCCGCGTTGGTGAAACATATTTATAATGAACGCAATCCCGCGGTGCTGGAATTGATTAAAAAAGTGATAAAAGACGCGCGCGAGGCAGGAGTGAAAATAGGCATATGCGGACAGGCGCCAAGCGATTATCCTGAATTTGCCGAATTTTTGGTGCGAGAAGGGATAGACAGCATTTCTTTAAATCCGGATACTGTGGTGGCTACCACGCGGCGCGTGGCTGATTTGGAAAAAAAGTTGGGTAAAAATAAATAAAAAGTCCGCCTTTTTATGGTTGGGTTTTTTAATCAATTGAGTAATTATTATCAATCATTGACTAATTTTTAATTGTTTGATAAAATTTTGGCGTTGGCGGCAGTCCAATAATTTTTGGGCCGGTAGCGAAGTTCGGTTATCGCGTCTCCCTGTCACGGAGAAGGTCACGGGTTCGAATCCCGTCCGGCCCGCCAGTAGTTTTGGAAAGTAACGATCAAAATTCCCTTATTTTGCGGTACATTTCAAAATGGAAAAGTGATAAAATATATGAACCCTGAAGGGATTCGAACTATGGAACAAGAACAAAGACCAAAAGTAGGTATCGGTGTCATGATCGTCAAAGACGGTAAGGTCCTTTTGGGTAAAAGAAAAGGCTCACATGGCGCGGGCGAATATGCATGGCCGGGTGGACACATGGAATATATGGAGTCGTTTGAAGGTTGTGCGAAACGCGAAGTCAAAGAAGAAACAGCAATGGAGATTAAAAACATTCGCTTTTTACGTCTCCTTAACTTGAAAGACTACGCTCCAAAACACTACGTGGATATTGGTTTGATTGCTGATTGGAAAAGTGGCGAGCCGCAAATTATGGAGCCTGATAAAATCGAACAATGGGATTGGTACGAAATGGATAAACTACCGGAACCTCTTTTCAGTACGATTCCAACATACTTCGAAGCATATAAAACTGGTAAGAATTTCTGGGATGCATAATTACTATGACAAAATCTAAAGACACAAAAAAGAATATCGGTATTTCACCCGAACGCCTTGCGGAGCTTCGTCGTGCCACAGTCATAGCGTCTACCGGCGCATCAACCCGTCTCGCAGGCTCAAAGCTCTCCGGCAAAGAAGTGAAGCAAGTCATTAATACTGTTTTTGGGCAAAAGTAGGAACATCGAAATAAGCAGGGTTTCCTTTGTAGAGTCGCCTTAAATCACGTACGATTTTATCAACCCGACTGTAATGAAGCGACCTAATAGGTTCTAACTTCGGGACATCGTGACCGCCAAGAATCACATTTCGAAAAATCAAGGTTGGAAGCCTCGGCGCAAAGCGCCTCGGCATGGTTTTTTTCCGCAATTTTAAAGGCATTTTTGAAATCCAAAACCAAAGTGCGGTCGGCAATGCGGAAGTTCGAACCAATCTTTTTGAGAAAATCCCGAATCCTTTCGGGATTTTCTTGTTGAGTGTATTTTTCGGCTTGGTTGGCGTCTTTTAGAAAGGCAATGGCAAGTTCGAACCGATTATTGCTCTTTCGCCCAAAAGCGGATATTTTTTCTTCCAAATCCTTTTTAGCGAGAATGAGCTTGTACTTTTTGGCGGTATATTCTGTTTGCGACAAATTGCCGTCCAGTTGCAAGTCAAGTAAACGATCAAGTTTTGTTTCTATCTCCACAAGCTCATTTCTCGCTTTTTGGGCGAAAGAGCTTTCCGCTTGGGCAATTTTCATTTTTTCATTTTCAAAATAATTGATTGAAGCGTTTGCCCAAGCGGAAGACAAAGAAACTTTTTTGATTTCTTCTTTTATTTGAGAAGTGATGGCGTCCTCTCTGGCGTACCTTTGCGAACAAGGATTTTTCCGTTTGGTGCAGCGTAAATAGTTATGTCCCTTTTGTGTTTCGGTGGTGATGAAACAGCCACACTCTCCACAACGGAAAAACCCTCTGAAAATGTAAGGTTTCAATTTGGGCGATTTCGGTTTGCTCTTGTTCGCCATCACTTCTTGAACGGAATCAAAAAGTTTCTTTGTGATAATCGGTTCGTGCTTTCCGTCATACAGTTCGCCGTTATATTCAATCATTCCGTAGTAGATTTTATTCTTGAGCATGTACTAGACTTGTCCCTTTTTAACTCTTCAACAAGCAACATAACTTAATAGAGTTTGAGTGATGTTGTGTGTTGAAGAGTTAAAAGGGGACAAGTCTAATATACAATGGAGAGGTGGAAATATCACCTTTCCATTAAACATATTAATATATGGCTACTGAGAACCTTATTGCCAAATTATATGAATCCCCACAATCCTGACCATAAAGGATATAGCTTTAATTTGGGAAGAAACCAACACAGTCAATCTCCTCTCAAAGATCAAATACTATGCTAAACAAGGGTCGCTGATCCGTGACTCGTGGTGTATTTGCAAAGAGCAAGGAATACGACGTCAAAGAATTGGCAACAAGTATTTATACTCCCTCCTACATAAGTTTTGAGACAGTGCTTCGAGAAGCTGGCATTATTTTCCAATCATCATGGGACAGATTCTTCGAGATATTTACTCGGATACTTCCATTTCGTCCCTCATTGGATTCAAAGGCGGTACCTGAATCGGACTCCAAGACCTGCTAATTTGGCAATCTCAATTGCCTTTCAACAAAAAATTCATGAGCCGTATCTACTGATACGCCTCACAAATTTTTTGTCTCCAAGACAACCGATATTGCCAAATTTTCAAGCTCTTAAGTCCGATTTTGAAATGTGATGTCTAAAGTTGTCCAGTAGATGGGTACATTATAGTCTTTCAATAAGGTTTTATCATGCAGAATGCGTGAGTCTTGACATTTTTAAACATTTGTGTTATAATAACCTTGTTAAATTAATAATAGTGTAAAAAAACTATGCTTTACCCAAGAAATAGCTTAAATAAGATAAAAAAATGGTATGATGATGACCAAATTTTACTCCTAAATGGACCGAGACAGGTAGGAAAAACCTCAATTTTGATGAAAATAAAGGAGGATTTAGAAAACACTGGCAAACAGGTCTGCTACTTAAATTTGGAAGATTTGACGTTCCTCTCTGACTTAAATGCTTCACCGCGCAATTTATTAAAATATGCCCCCAATCAATCAGCACGCAACTTCTTTTTACTGGACGAAATTCAGTATTTGGACAACCCGTCTCATTTTCTCAAACAATTATTTGATGACCATAAAGGAAAGGTGAAAATAATCGCGACAGGCTCATCATCCTTGGAAATAAAAGCGAAATTACAAGATTCGTTGGCTGGTCGAAAAATTTCATTCGCAATCGCGCCGCTGAATTTTGAAGAATTTTTGCTATTCAAACAATCGCCGCTTTTTGGGCGACTCGCTTCTGAAACACGCCCGCTGGCCATGCAAGACCAATTTATTGCGCTCTTGAAAGAGTACTTGATTTACGGCGGCATGCCGGCGGTGGTTTTGCAAAATGATATTGAAAAGAAAAAAATATTATTGCAAGAATATGTAAGCGCGTATGTGAACAAAGATATTCGTTCTATCGGTAAAATAGATAATATCGCCGAATTTAATCAATTGATAAAACTGCTGTCCGCCCAAATCGGCAATCTGATAAATCTAAACGAACTGGGCGCCACCCTAAAAATCACCCGCCGTGAACTGAAGAAATACTTTGATCTGCTCAACTATACTTATGTGTTTGATTTGGTGCGGCCATTTTCAATCAATATTCGCTCGCAAATTACCAAGATGCCAAAAGGATACTTTTTTGACTTGGGAATACGCAATCAAATTTTGGACAATTTTTTGCCGACGGAAAATCGCACCGACGCGGGAGCGTTATTTGAAAATTGGTTGTATTTGGAACTAAAAAATAGTATGCCATCGGAAAATATTTATTTTTATCGCACTACCAATCAAACCGAGATAGATTTTATCGTGCAAAAAGATGGCAGATATTCGCCGATTGAAGCCAAATTCAAGGTTTTTGACCGGGCGCTGAAAAACCGCGCGATGGAATTTTTACGGCGCAAAAATCCGGTGGTAAACAGCGGGGTTTGCGTTAATTTAAATTATAACCAATCAGGAGATGGCATACGTTATACCGACTTTATGAATTTTTTAGCGGAGTTATAAAAAATTAATAAACAAAAATCGCCATTCGACTTCGCTTATAGTAATTTTTTGATGTGCCTCGTCGTCAATACAATAAAAAATCAAAAAAACACATCCTATCGGTTGTGTTTTTTTGATTTTAGAAATGTTGGATATCGCCGCGTCTTTATTGCGCAATCGCTTTGAAAACTTCTGGATATTTAACAGCAATCTCCGATAAAACCTTTCTGTCTAATGTTATTTTTGTTTTATGTAATTTATCAATCAAGCGGCTGTAAGTAGTGCTATTTAATCTAGCGGCGGCATTGATTTTTATCTGCCACAATGCGCGCGCCGTTCTTTTTTTGTTGCGCCTGTCGCGATAAGCGTTCGCACCTGCTTTTAAAATGGCTGTTTTAGCCAATTTTATTTTGCTTTTTCTGCCCCAGCGATAACCCTTGGTTTGGCGCAGAATATTTTTGCGATGTTTTAAATGGCTTTTTCCTCTTTTGACTCTGCTCATATAGTTTTTATTTTTGTTCCCATGAATATATATGGAAATTAGGAATTGTTAAGCATTTGGCAAGGCAATTTCAAAAGCGCGGCGGTATGACTTGGAAAAAGCGATATCGCGCCTTTTGTTGCGAGTGACTTTGCCAGATTCTCTTGAATTAAAATGGTCTTGTCCGTTTTTTCTTTTCAAGTATTTTCCGGTTTTGGTTTTGGTAAATCTTTTAGCTGTTGCTTGATGCGTCTTTAATTTCGGCATATTATTTATTCTTTTTTATTTATTATTTTTTCTCCCGCCAATATGGCGTTGATTCGTCCTCCTTGCGCGGCTGGCGGCTGTTCAATTCTTATTTCAAAACTTTGTTTTAGAAAATTAATAAAATTATTTAAAAGAGCAAAGGCCAATTCCTTATGCTGACGCTCTCGTCCGCGCATTACCACTTCAATTTTGAGTTTATTACCGTCTTCCAAAAATTCAAGCGCTTGTTTTTGGCGCATTTCCAAATCATGCGTGCCGATGCGCGGAGTCAAGCGAATACCCTTAGTATCAACTTGTTTCAAAGCAGATTTTTGTTTTTTCAATTCCTTTTCTTTTTCGTATTTGAATTGTCCGTAATTTAAAAATTTAGCAACCGGCGGGGTAATGGTTGGATTAACCACAACTAAGTCAAAACCTCGCTCCTCAGCCAATATAGCGGCTTCTCTAGTTGATAAAATTCCTAAATTAGTTCCATTTTCATCAATTATTTTTAATTCAGGAACCCTAATCTGATCATTTACTTGAAAATTCAAGGTTGGATTTTGTTGAGGAACTTTGCGGTGGTGGTAGCGTGAAATGCGCATTGTGTTGTGTAAAATGGTTTATATCCCTCGCTCCGATTTTTTCGGGGTTTAGGTTGGCATTTTTTTGCCGTGTTGGTGGAGGTGATGGGAGTTAAACCCATGTCCAAGAAGCATAATTTAAATCGTTTACGCGCTTAGCCTATTTTAAGTTGAGTTCAGCATAAGAAACAGGCAAAATCAGCCGAACTTATCCCCGTTATTTTTTACCAAATAAGGTGGGGAAACCTTTTTTGGCTGAGCTTGATGTATGACACCCCTCTGGCTTTATCAAGCGTCAAGCCCGGGATGCGGCTGTCGAAATTAAGCGACTGCCGTGGCGAATGAAGGAGCGCGGAAAGCAAAAGCCACCGCGTTTTTCACTCTTGAAATTATGTTGGCATTTATAAAATGCGTTTGCGGGATTAACGAGGATGCAAACTGCCTCGGCGTGAAAATTTAAAGATCAGCAACTTGTCTAAATCCGACACCCCCAAATATTTTTAGAAGATGCCGCGGGCGATTTCTCTTGTTATTTCTCTCTTTTTAATCGCCTCGCGCTTGTCATACTTCTTTTTCCCTTTGCCTAAGCCGATTTCAAGCTTAATCCAGTGATGTTTAGTATACACCTTTAAAGGGATGATTGTCAAGCCGCCAGCGCTCTTTAGTCCGATGATTCGCGCGATGTCATTTTTTTTAAGCAAAAGACGGCGGCTTCGCGTTGGCTTATAGTCCTTAATTTGCCCTGCTTTTTTATATAACGAAACATTAGCATTGATTAAAAAAAGCTCGTCTCCCTTTGGAGCGATATAGGCCTCTTTCAAGCTGATAAGTCCGTCTTTGATTGCTTTTACCTCGTGCCCTTTAAGCTCAATTCCCGCATCCCATGTCTCCAAGATATTGTAATCAAAGTTGGCTCGTTTGTTAATTGATAGAACAGGCATAAAATAAAAAAAAATATATGCGCGTCCTGACTAATGCCATTAATTCATTTTACCTCTATTGACCATAATTTTCAAATTGATGTATAATATAGTATATCAAGTCCGATAAGGACATAAAATTTTTGAGTTTTAATTTTTATGAATGGAAAACAAGAAATAAGCATAAATACCGCGACTTTTTTGCGGGCGTTGGTAATTTTAATTTTTGTGGGATTGGTTTTTTTGATTTGGGATATTTTGCTTTTATTTTTCGTCGCTATGCTTTTGTCCGCTTTGATTATTCCTTTTGCCGATTGGGGTTTAAAAAGAAAAATTCCCCGCGGTCTTTCAGTATTGTTTATTTATATTATCGCTCTGGGGATTGTATTTGGATTGGCGGCCTTGCTTGTTCCGCCGATTATAAGCCAGTCGTTTCAAATTATAAATAATTTCGGCGCTTATCAAGATAAAATTATTTCCAGTTTTTCCGCTTTTAAGGATTTGGGAATTCAATACGGAATTTGGGATAATTTAGTTAAGATTTTGCCAAGCGCTTTGGGCGGAGGTGTGAGCACGGCGCAAAAAGTGGTTGGTACTGTTTTTAATTTTCTTGGCGGCATTGGTTCAGCCGTATTAGTTTTGGTTATGACTTTTTATATCGTGGTTGAAGAAGATAATTTTAAAAAACTTTTCAGTCATTTTATACCGTTGGATTATCAGTCGTATTTTGGCCAAATGTGGTTTAAGGTAAAAGAAAAAATGGGATTTTGGTTGCGCGGGCAATTGTTTTTGGATTTTATAATCGGCGCCATGTCTTACATCGGCCTTTTGATTTTGGATGTGCAGTACGCGCTTCTGTTAGGTGTCTTGGCCGGTATTTTTGAAACAATTCCTTATGCAGGGCCGATTTTTACAGCTGTGATAGCCGTGCTTCTGACTTTTTTGCATACTGGCTCATGGTTCAAGCCGCTTTTGGTCTTGGTTTTATTCATCATAATTCAACAGTTGGAAAATAATTTGCTGGTGCCTAAAATTATGAAAAAGGCCGTTGGCATTGACCCGATTGTGAGTATTTTATCCTTATTAGTTGGTTTTAGATTACTTGGCGTGGTTGGCGCGATTATAGCAATTCCGTTTGTGGCGATTTTGAGCGCGATTTGGGGAGAGGTTTTGGCTTTAAGAACAAGAGAGGAAAACAAGCAATAATATGAGAGTGTTGAATAATTCAAAATTTTATGTCATCCCGAGCGAAGCCGAGTGATCCCTTTCGCTATATTAAGGGATTCCTCCACTGGAGCATGCCCCGAGCGAAGTCGAGGGGGTCGGAATGACAGTAAAAACAATTATTCAACTGTCTAAAATTATGAAAATTAGAATTGCAACGGCTTTTATTTCATCGTTTTTATTTTTTATTTTTTTGGAGTTGGCCGATTTTTATTTTTTAAAGATGTTTTGGTTTGCAGGTTTGGCTCTTCTTTCAGTCATTTACGGTTCTATTTTTACATTGCCGGCTAATTTAATGAAAAGCTTGCGTTGCTTTGACTGGTTGGCTTTTCTTTTCGCGGCATCTTCTTTTATTTTTTTGATTTTTTTAGACCGTGATTTGTTTCGTCAGTTTATTATTATTTTGGCGTCCTTTTTGCTGTTTTGGAATTTTTATTATCGCATTTTAACGCAGTCCGCGTTAACGGAAAGTTTTGTAAAAAACAACTCTACTGTGGAAAGTATGACTGGTGCAATCTCGGCAGAAGCAAGCATGGCAACCGCAAGCATGGCGGCGGTGGCGGCAGGTTCTGCCTTGCGAGAATCCATTGTCATTGTTTCGCAATTTTTGTTGGGTTCGATTTTTTTCGGTTGGCTGATTTTTTTACAAAAAATTGACTGGCTGTTTGTTCTTTTGGCGGCCTTCACCTCTTTGCTTTTTAGCCGTAAGATACTGATTGGTAAGATTGAGGCAGTCCGCGTTTGGCGCGTTTCTGTTGTATTAGCTGTTATTTTTGCCGAGATTTTTTGGGTCTTGGGCTTATTGCCAATAGGGTTTTTGGTTAAAGGATTTTTGTATTTAGTTATATGGTGGACGGTTATTAAAACAATTGTTTTTGTGTCTCAAGGAAAAAATTGGAAAACGCGCTTCTTTTATTTACCGTTCGCTTTTTTAATTGTTTTAATAGTTCTTTTGACCGCCCGCTGGTTATGAAATTCGTTATGGGCAATTTCGTAATCCAAGATTAATTACAATCTAAATATGTCATTTTTTAAAAAACAAACATCAGTAAACAGAGTGGCTCCGCATCTTCCAAAAGAAGTGCGTCAAAAAGGCGTTGAAGGAATCGCGATGGAAAAATGGTTTCTCCGTCTTTTTCTTTTAGCGGTTATTTTTGGTTTTGTTTCAGGCATTGTCGGCGGCATGGTAGTCAATTCCAGTTTTTTTGATAATTGGTTTTGGGGCGAGGGCGGAGTGTGGAAAGCCAACACTGGCGTAATTCGTTCTGAGAGCAAAAATTTATCGCGTGATAATTTATCGCGCCGCGCTTTTGGCGTAATCTTGGAAATTTATCCGGTTGGCGCTGTTGGCAAAGATGGCTTGTTGGACAAGGACAAAAAATTGGCTGGCGGTTTTTTTCTCACTTCCAACGGTTACGCGGCTACTGTCAAAAGTTTATTTGAAAAATACAGCCGCAAAGATTTAGTGGCTGTGACTGCTGAGCAGAAGATTTTGCAGCTTGAAAAAGTTTTTTTGGATCCAATTTCCGATTTGGCGATTTTTAAGGTTAATGTAAGTGAAATAACTACATTGCCGTTTCTTTATGAAGATGATATTTATTCTGATTTGGATTTGTATTTGCCTGCCAAAGAAGCTGGGCTTATTTCTTCCAAGGTTGTTTCGCCTAATTTTTGGCAGCCGTTTTCCAAGTCCGACTATTATTTTTCGTCAGAACAAATTTATCGCGCCGGTATTTTAAGAGATAGTTTTGATAGCCGCTTTGCAGGTTCTCCTTTGATTAACAATCGAGGCGAGCTGGCAGGCATGATTTTAGACGTTCAAGATAAGGCAGTCAAATTTAATTTGTTCGTCAAGTCGCCGATTTTAAGAACGGCTATCACGCAAATTTTGGATAATGGAGAAATCAGGCGCGCGTATTTGGGAGCGAATTTTTTGGAAGCGGGACAAAAGCTGGCTCTTGACGGAAAAAACTCCGAGCGTGGAATTATTTTAACCAATAATCCGCGGAACGGGGCTCTTTATTTAGAAAAGAAAAGCCCGCTCATTGCCGTCGGACTCAAAATTGGCGATATAATAGTTGGAGTGGGTGATGAAGTTATCTCCGCTGTTCGTTCTTTGCCGGAGATTTTATCAGAATATCAGCCGGGAACAAAAGTGAATATCAAGTTTGAAAGAAACCGCGTTGAAAATGCGGTTAGCGTGGAATTAGGCAAAATAATTTCTATTATTAAGTAATCTTAAATTACAAAATTCGTTATTCAAGGTAATTAAATTTATGTCATATTCATCTCTTTTTTTACATCAACGCAACAAAATTTTGTTTGGCGCGGCAGTTGGATTAGTTTTATTTTTGGCCGCTTCATTGTTTTTTCCTTGGGAATACAGCGCCACAGCGCGGCTGTTGGTAATTCCAACATCTTCTTTGGGAGTTGACCCGTACACTGCCATCAAATCAGCAGAGCGCATTAGTGAAAATCTTTCGCAAGTGGCGCACACATCTTCTTTTTACGAACGGGTGGCGCGGACAGCCGAACAATTTAAGTTTGACCCGACTGGCCTGAATAATTTAAGCGAGAATAAACGCCGCAGCGCTTGGGCGCGCGCCGTTATTACGGAAGTGGTGCCTGGCACTGGATTATTTAAAATTATAGTGTATAATAAAAATAAGGATGAGGCAATGGCTTGGGCAAGCGCCATCGCCTATGTTTTATCAACGCAGGGCTTTGAATACACTTCCACCAATGTGCAAATCAAAATAGTGGACGCGCCTCTTGCGTCGCGTTTTGTAAGCCGTCCTAATTTTTTCATTGTTGGCTTTCTTGGGCTGGTGCTCGGCGGGTTGGCGGGAGCGGGGTGGGTGCTGTTTAAGTATGAATAATTTAACTAATAAAATATGATTGACAAAAAATTGCTTGAAGCTAATTTAATCAAACTCTTGGAGCTGGAACTTCTGCCTTTAGATAAGAAAGTGAAAATTTTGCAGCAGACGGCGGAGCTGGTGCAAAAAAGATTGATGGTGCGGCTGCTCAATCAACTAAACGACACCGAACAGAAAGAATTTTTGGATTTGCTGGATGCGGAAGGACGGGAGGCGGAGAAAGAAGAGTTTCTGGCGCGGCACTTTCCCAATTTGGAGGAATTGATGGATGAAGAAATAGTGAAAGTTAAAGGCGATTTGAAAGAGTCCGCGGCAACTTGACAAAAAATCATCTTTGCGGTATAATTGTTTGTTAAATTTTGGACAATATGGCGTCAAAAAAAGACACAATTCAAGAAGCGGGCGGAGGAGAGAAAATGCCGCGTCCCGCTCCAGAGATGGCGAATAAAGGCGGAAGGGAAGAAGGAAAACCCGAAACAGATTTGGCGAGTAAATCGCGGCAATTTAGGGAAAATCAAGAAAAGAGGTGGCAGAAAATAAGAGAGGGCGAATATTATAAGAATTTAGTTGATAGATACAAGGCGCTTAGAGCAGACGATACCTCGGAATTTCATTCCCTTGACGAATTTTTTAGAATTTTGAATGACACTTTATCAACTTTTAAGCGGCAAGATCCCTTGAGAAAGCCGACTGAACTTTTTTTGGAAGACCATAAAGAAGAATGGCTGGCAGCGGCCAAGCCTGGAGAGAAGTTGGTTTCTTTAAGGAGAAAGAAAGAAGCTGGGGCGGCAGCACTGGGAATATCAAAGACGCCGGAGGAACCGCTTTATCCGCCGGAAGAAGTGAGGCGCTTGATTAGAGAATGGTTTCCGGTTCTGGCCGTGCGCGACGCGGGATATGCCGGCGGCGACAGGACCAGACGCGTTTCCAACTTAGACGGCAATTCCTGCCTTTTTCTTTTCCGAAAGATTTTAGGTTTTGACCAGGGGACGGAAGAAGAAAAGAAATATGTTTTTGACAAGGTAAAATATGTTCCAGCCGGCCGCGTGGCTGAAGGCGCTTTGAATCTGGACACCTCCGACCATGTCGAGGGCGGGCTGGCGGAAAAAGGAATGGGATTTGTGGACCACCATGGGCCGGAATCACCGCGGCAATCCAGCGCTTTTAAAATTTTATATCAATATTTCCAAGAGGCCGGTTATCTGGCCGAGCTGACGGCAGATGAGCGGTCGGTTTTGGAACGGATGGCGGAATTCGTTACATACATTGATAGCTACTCTTTGCCTAAAAAAGGCGAAAACGGCTTGACTTTTTCTCCGCGCTGGAGCGAGGCGTGGCGCGATTCCGACCGCACTCTTTTTGGCATATCTTTGATTTATCAAAATGAGATTCCGGTGGAAGAAATTTTTGAATTTTTCAAAAAATACTCTTTAGCAGAAGCTCTGACCAAAGACATCTACGCGATAAAAGATATCAATTTGGAAAAAATCAGGAAATTGGGTAATCGTTTTTTAAAAGAAGATAAAATTAACACGGAAAAGTTTGTTGTTAATGAAAGAAATCCAAAAAGAAGGGTTTTTGACTCGCCGTTTTTCGGTCGCATTTTGGCGGGGGTACAGGAAAGAGGCGACGCCAGGGTTGTCGGCCTGCAGTTCGCGGCTTTGGCGCGGGGATTTGACGGTTCGCTGTTGTACCGGCCTGATAATAATTCTTTTGCTTTGAGCGTTGGGCAACATAAAACAATTCCCCCAGAATTAGCCGGCAAGATCCAGGGAGCGGAGTGGATAAGAGGAGGAATGATTGTCAAACCGCCTTCAAAAGAAATACCCGCACCAAATTTGAATGATTTAATAAAGCTCTTGAGCGGAGAAGAGCCCGAGCCAGTAAGAGTTAAAGCTGGTAAGCCAACCGTAGCAGAAGAACAGCCGCCTCAACTAGAAGCTGCCAATCCGGCTTTTGCCATTGGTGAAGAAGTGATGGTGCGTCCGGGCATACCCGGCGTGGACGCGTTGTCAGGCGTTCCTAAAAAAATTATCAACAGCATAAATAACGTAGGCATCAATTATTATCAATTAGAAGGCGTAGAGCGGCGTTATAGGGAAGAATGGCTGATGAATGCGGAAGCGCCCGGAAAAGCAGGTAGTAAAGAGGCAGCACCGCCGTCAGAAGGGGCTAAAAGAAAAACTTCCGCAAGCGAAGCAACTCCGTCAGCGCCGACGGCGGTCGCGATAGAAGCCCCTATCACAACGCCAGAGACGATAGAAAAAGAATTAAAACAAAAGGTAGCCGTAGCAAAACAAGAATTTGAAATCAAAAGAGCAGAATGGGAAAAATATCAGGGATTGCTTGGTTTTTTTCGCGGCCGCGGCAAATCAAAGGAAGATAAATCCGCTATTCAGCAAGAATACGAGGATGCAAAAGAAAAATACGCTCGCGGCAAGGCGGAGTTAGCCGCTTTTAAGGCATTTAATTATTTGAAACAAGAATCCCAATTAACAGAGGGTTTTGGCAGAGTTATTGCCAAAACTTTGGAGCGCAAACGCGGCGGCGCGGCGCGCGAGTGGGCGGAAAAGATTTACGCCGGTTATAAAAAACTGGGCGAGTTGAATTTGGCGCGGGGTTTTAAGATTGAAGATAAATTAGCCGCCTGGCAGCCAACAGGCAAATTGGGAAAGACAGGGAAGATTTTGGCTAATATCGGAAGCCGTTATCTGTCTGTCAGAACAGCTCTGTCGCTCGGTCTTTTGGGAGCGGGCTTTTGGGTGGGAACTGGCGTCACTCTTGCTACTGGTATTTTTGCGGCGCGTCGGGGGTTAGTCACCTTTGGAGGTTTTTTTGGCGTCAACGAGGTTTGGAAAGGTATTGAAAAAACAAAATTGCTTAAAGAAATTTCACAAGATAAATTAAAAAAGATGAGCGATGCCGAATTAGTGGCGCGCTTGCGTGAAATTGAGGTTTATAATTTGATGGAAGGCAAAGAAGAATTTGGCGGGTATGGTTATGACCAACTCAGAAAAGAATTAGAAGAGAGATTGAGCCAGCCAGCGGATGGCGCGGAAGTCGCGGAAGGCGCGGCCGGAGCGTCAGCGCCGGAAAGAACCACACTTGAAACAGAACGGCCGCCGGCGCCGGGAGAGCGCTCGGTAGCGGAAACCAAAGCGGGAGAAAGAGGAGAAAGAGCGGAAAGGGCCTTAAAGGATTTGTTGGAAGATGTGAACGGACAATTGAAAGCAGTGGAAGCCAAGTTTAAAAAGAGACGGACAGCTCGTTTGGCCACCGCTACTCTTACCGCCGGTTTGTTCGGCAGCGGGTTATACGGCGAGGCCTACGGCTGGTTGTTGAAAAAAGGAATGGGTCTGGTTGGTTTGGGTGCTGAAGTTCCGGTTGGGGATGGAGGCGCTGGAGCTGGCGCGGCGGCTGAAGTTAAAGGCGCGGGCGTGGCGAGCGCGGAAAGCGCGGGCGCGCGAAATCTGGCAGGGGAATTGCAGGAGCAAATGAAAGCGTTAGGACAAGAAGCGCGCGCGCACGGGCAAAAATTTCTTGATTCTTTGGAAGCGATGAAAAAAGAAGCGTCCGCGGTTTTAAGACAGACCTTGGAAGCCGGTCATATGCAGGATCTATCCACCCTTCACAAAGGCGAAGGCGTAATTTCCGTTTTTTCTCGTCAGATGGAGGCCTTTCCGGAAAAATTCGGTTTTACAGGTGATATTCATAATGCCTCGTCTTTGCACCAATGGGCGGAACATCAGGCCGCTAATGTGGCTATTAAACAAGGATATTGGAATCCAACCACAGGCGAGCAAAATTGGGTGAGATGGAATCCAAAGGCGCCGATGCATTATGTTTTGGAAGGCGATGCAAATCATGGTTTTAAGGTGTCAGAAGCAGGTACAGAGGGCAGGCATTTTATTCATCAGCCAACAGAGGGTGAAAAGATGGTGATGAATGAGCAACGCGTTAAATTGCCATGGAAACAATTTGATGAAGAGTGGAATAATGAAACCGCGGGAGTAGCGGGAAATCATGGCGCTGGGCACGCGGCGCAAGTTGAGCGAATATCGCAAGTTGGGCAAACTGAAAATGGGCCGCAGATTGAAAAGGCAGTGGAGCGCGGTGGACATAGTGCGCGCGCGGTAGAGCAAGCGAGAAGAGTTCAAGAGGCGGTTAGTAAGGCCGTGGTAAGAGTGACGGAAAGCGCTCCTGTTGAGGCGCCGGTAACTAACAGCGGTGGAGTTTTAGGAATAAGTTCTCAAGAGTTGAAAGCGCCGGCGGCGGGTTTTGGGCCGGCAAATGGTTTTATTAAATTAGGTTTGGTTGGCGGCAGACCATTGGAAGTTCCAGATGCATATGGATGGAAAGACGCGGCCTCAATCCACGCGTCAATGATTGATGAAAAAATTAAAGTTGCCAATGAGTTGGTAAAACAATATGAAAATCAACCAGGATTAAGCAAATCCGCGGCTGATATCTTGGCGGTTGCTAAAAAAGATGCAATTGATTTTGCCGCGCAGGTACATGCTGGAAAATCATTAAATGGTTATGACATTTTAAAACCTGGCAAAACTTTGGGACAATATCATGGACAGGTCTTGAGAGAAATGCGTAGAGAGCTATTTCAAAGGGCAGCTATGAGTGGAACGGTAGTGGAAAGTACAGTGCCAGCAGTCCTGTCCCCAGCGCCGCCAGAAATATCAGCTGCGCCGCCGCAAGTAGAACCGGTGTCAGAACTGCCGTCAAAAGCGTCGTTGCAAGAACCATTGTCACATGTAGAACCGTCGTCAGAAATATTATCAGCAACGGAATATAATGGACATTTAAATGTAGAAAATAAATTAGGTGGTAGCATTGTTGGAGATTATAAAATAAGCACTGGGCCAAGAGGTTTGATAAAAATTGAAGGCAACCCACAGATGGAAAGATTTAAACCGAGAATTTTTTTGGAAGAAAAATCATGGGAAAAAGTTTCTAACGAATTTTTAGAAGGAACAAGAAATGGAAATTTTTCTTCTTTTCAAAGTAGAGCATTTTCTAATATAACTAAAATCTATCAAAATTACATAATAGCAGATAATATGCCGTCTGATTCTCCATTGAAACAGAGGGTAATAGATTTGGTAGAAAGTCAGGCAAAAAAATTTACTAGAGATTTTGGTCCAATTTTGGACCAAAGCAAACTGCCAAAGTTAAATGGTTTATAGCCAAAATGGTATTTGGCAATTAGACCACTAAAATAAAAAAATAAAAATCGCTCTGATTCAAAGCAGAGTGATTTTTGTTTGCGCGTTGACAAGCTGAATTTTTTATTTACACCGCGGCCGTTTCCAATATAATTATTCTCTTATCCAAATTTTTTACTTTGCCGCGCAAAAATAAAATATCTTCTGCAAAAGCGTCAATATCTTCTACAGAAGATTTTTCCAGTATGTCCAATTTTCTTTTTACTTTTGTTAACTCATTTTTAATATCTGTAAGTTCCGAGCGAACGCCAGCCATTTCTTGGTTCATATCATTTAATTTTTGATAAATATCGTCAAATTTTTTATTAACCTCTTCAAATCTCTTGTCTATCTCTTCAAATCTCTTGTCTATCTCTTCAAATTTTTTAGCAACATCGTCAAAGCCCATTTTAACCACTTTGGTAAGCTCCGCGATGCTTCGCAAGAAAAAATCTTGAGTTAGCGGCGTATTTTTGTTATTTTCCTCCATATTTTTTAATTGATTTAAGCTTAATTTAGCTAAAATACATTATAACACAAGCAAGCGGGCCGTGTCAAGCAATTAGAAAATATCACCGAACACCAACCGTCTCTGCAATTAGATTTGCAACCGAGAAGTTAATTAATTTTCGACCCTTTTTTAATTCAATTTTTGGCTGACTCATTAACTCTGTCC
>Ga0265296_1000549_pt1 | contig 54592 bp, 46 predicted proteins | sample MunlanPumphouse1_FD_189073 | JGI IMG/M metagenome (GOLD analysis project Ga0265296, IMG submission 189073) | Groundwater microbial communities from a municipal landfill in Southern Ontario, Canada - Pumphouse #1 | ecosystem: Environmental > Aquatic > Deep subsurface > Groundwater | place...
GCACTTCACGCGGAGTGCTGGGCGTGGGCGTACCCATGGCCACCTCTATTGCTGATTGCGCCGCCGCCAGGGACGCTTATTATAAAGAAAACGGAATTTATGTGCCGATAATCGGCGACGGCGGCATGGCCACCGGCGGAGATATTTGTAAAGCGATCGCCTGCGGAGCGGATGCGGTGATGATCGGCTCGCCTATCGCCAGATCAGAAGAAGCTCCAGGCAGAGGCTTCCATTGGGGAATGGCAACTCCTAACGCCGCCCTGCCCCGAGGCTCACGCATAAGGGTCGGGACGATCGGGACGTTAAAAGAAATACTGCACGGGCCGGCAAAATATGACGACGGTTCAATGAACCTGGTCGGCGCGCTAAAAACATCCATGGGAACATTGGGCGCAGCCACGATCAAAGAGATGCAGCATGTTGAAGTTGTTATTGCTCCTTCGCTTTTAACTGAAGGAAAAGTTTACCAGAAGGCTCAGTCGCTGGGAATGTATAAGTAAAAATGGAACCTGCGACTAAACGTCGCGGTTCCATTTAGTTGCAGGTTTTTTTCTTCCCGGTTTTTCCACTTAATTATTACTTAAAAACTGAAATATCGTTTTCATTTTAACGATATATATTCAAATGAGTATGGCAATTCCTGATTCACTTCAAAATGTTAGAAACGCAACCTTGGTCATGAAACCATATATAGCTCTTAGGTCTAAAGGGGTCAGCCATGAGCAAGCACTACAATTTTCTAAAGGTTATGTTGCACTTGAAGGCCACCAAAACATTCTAAGTGAAGCCGGAAAAATATTATTTGGAAGCGCCACAAACTTTGTTGCGCCGGAGGCAGGCTCATTTTCTCCGCATTTGTCAGACAGGCTAAACAATGTCATCCCGGAATTACCTTCTGTGAGGAGCCCTAAACTGCATCTTTTTGTTTCACCTTCAGACAGCTTGACTACAGCAGAAAAATCCAGTCTCATTCAATTATTTAATTCCAATCCATGGGGGAAGACGCATGCATTACAAATAAGTAGAGGATGTTCAAATCAGTGTCTTATTTGCGGATTCGACGCTGCGACAATCATGACGCATATGCCATATCCAATGATTTTAGCTATTGCCAAGGAATTTATTTCCGCTGAAATGATGTTTAAAGGCAATACTTTATCTTATTATCTTGACAGCGATCCTTTCCTTTACAGAGACAAAGCATTTGACGCAGATTTTGGAGATGTAATGAGAGCATTAAAAGAAGAAAAATTTAATAAATATGGCCACATGGCTAATAGCATGCATCTAATACTAACCCATGGCTGGTGGCAAAACGATAAATACGCGCAGGCAGCGGCAATAAAATTTAGAGAATATGGGATTGGCGGAGTCTTACTAACTATTCATTTATTCCACCGGGAAATAGAAAGAAATCTTACTGATCCAAAAAAATTACAAGGCTTAATAGATAAATATGCGGAAAGGTTTAGAAATGCCATGTCACTGCTTCGGCCAAACATAAGATTAATCGGGATTGAAGGCGCCGATATCCCGGAAGTATTTTCACTCGAATATGTCCGTTCTCTTTTTCATAATAAAATAAAAACGGGGCTAGAACATCTTATTGCCTTATCTGATCTGCCAACCTATGTAACTGATCAATATGGAAGATATGAAATGAACCCATACGAGACCTGGGGGGTGTTGGTAAAGGAAGGTTTTATAGAGGAATGCACTGATTGTGAAAATAGAACAGGAATCAATAGAATAGGAAGAGTTTCGATGAAAATAGATGAGATCAAACCGAAAGATTTTTCTATTGGGAATTATAATGAGGCTCAAAATTGGGCGATTGGTAGTTTTCTGAGAACTGAACGGAGTCGGCAATCAAAAAGTGAAGTTGAGGAAAGATCAAATATCGTCCGACATAAAGCTTTACCGATTTTAATTTCTGCAGGCAGAGGAAAAACCTTTGCGGAAAGACTGGGCGTCTCATTCCCCGACGGCTCAATGGGTAGCGAGAGACCCAATTCTGTTATTTTTAGGCCAAATGGCGAAGTTGAGACAATACATGAAACCAGTGAAGGAAACAGATTAACCATATTACACAAATTATTTTAATCTTTAGTAATCTATCGGATTTGAAAATTTCATATAACCCGTGTTATACTGTGCCATGTCGCAACCGCATGATCTAATTGCCATCCTCGATTTCGGCGCGCAGTATTCAATGCTTATCGCCCGCAGAGTAAGGGAATGCAATGTATATTGCGAGATACTGCCCTACAACACTCCCGCTTCCGAGCTTAAAAAAAGGAACATTAAAGGTATAATCCTTTCCGGCGGTCCTTCGTCAGTCTATGATAAAGAGGCTCCAAAAGGCGATCCGGAAATTTTTAAGTCCGGGATTCCCATCCTTGGTATCTGTTACGGCCTCCAACTGATCGGTTCAGAAATGGGCGGCGAGGTAAAGCCAGGGACCAAAAAAGAATACGGCAAGACCATGCTGAAGATAGACGACCAGACCAATCTTTTTGCCGGTCTGGACGGCGAGATCCAATGCTGGATGAGCCATGGAGATTGCGTAGCCAAACTGCCGGCTGGATTCGTTTCCCTCGCGCACACCGATAACACGCCAAATGCGGCATTCGGGAATATTGAAAAGAAAATCTACGGCGTCCAGTTCCATCCCGAGGTCGTGCATACGCCAAAAGGGGTAGAAATCATAAAGAATTTCCTATACATCGTCTGTGATGCCAAGCCTACCTGGACCACAAAAAATTTCCTTGAAGTGGCCGCTGAAGAAGTAAAAAAAACGGTTGGTTCGGAAAATATCCTTTGCGCCTTATCCGGCGGCGTAGACTCGACCGTTGTTTCCGTCCTGGTGCATAAGGCGGTCGGAAAACAATTGACCTGCATGTTCATAAACCAGGGTTTTATGAGGAAAAACGAGCCGCAAAAGATCGAAAAGATATTCAAAGACTTTTTCGGGATAAATTTTATTCACATTGACGCGTCCGAAAGGTTTTATGAGAAGTTAAAAGGTATTACCGATCCGGAAGAAAAGCGCCATCGCATAGGGAATGAATTTATAAGAGTATTTGAGGAAGAGGCTAAAAAGCTGGGAACTATGCCCTATCTTGCTCAAGGCACACTATATCCTGATGTTATCGAATCGGCCGTGCCTGGCCTCTCTGCCACGACCGCGGTCAGGATCAAAACCCATCACAATGTCGGCGGTTTGCCAAAAGATATTTCATTTAAACTTGTCGAGCCGCTAAAAAAGCTATTTAAAGATGAAGTGCGCGCATTAGGAAGAGAACTTGGCGTGCCGGAAGAGATCGTCACTCGCCAGCCTTTCCCCGGGCCCGGCCTGGCTATCCGCATTATCGGCGAAGTTACGCCGGAACGGGTAAAGATCCTCCAGGAAGTTGATGATATTATCGTTTCTGAAATAAAAGAAGCGGGATTCTACAAGAAAGTCTGGCAGTCTTTTGGCGTTCTTCTGCCGATCCGAACCGTTGGGGTTATGGGCGATAAAAGGACATATTTAAATACCGTGGCGTTAAGAGTGGTCCAGTCAACCGACGCCATGACCGCCGATTGGGCCAAATTGCCTTATGAACTGCTTGAAAAGATAAGCAGTCGGATAATAAATGAAAGCCCACAGGTAAACCGCGTCGTTTACGATATCTCCTCAAAACCGCCGGCCACGATCGAGTGGGAATAAACCGCAAGTTTTAGCCGCTTTGATCCGATATATACTATAGAAGCACATGCTTGCCTGTTAGCATCAATGATGCTCATGATGGGAAGTTTTTTGCTTCTCTTTATGAACGCAATACAAAAATCTACCCTATTTGCTCCCGGTGGTCCCCTAGCTCCCTGGGCGGGACCATTGCCCGGGAATAGATCAACCCAAAAAAAGACCGCACAACCAGCGCAACAGCCGTCTCCAGCTGAAGCGCCGCAAAATGCCGAGCTATTGGAAGCTTTGCAGGCACGGCTCGGCATAACTCAAATCCAAGCCGCGCAAGAGTTATCCGCCTCTGAACAATGCCTTAAAATATTATGCGATTTAAGTGATAGTGATTATTTAGAACTGAAAACCGCCTGCAATTTAAACAGCAATGACAGTATCAATGATCTGGCCAATAAAATCACGCAATGTAAAACACATTCGCCAATTATTGATAAAACCAAAGCCGCTTTATTGCGATTCGGGGAATATCAGGAGAAAGAAAAAGAAATATTGCAAAAACTGCGAGTTTCAAGATCGGCGGAATTTGAACATTTTGAGACTGAACGAAACGCCTTATTAAAAAGGGCATTTAATGTCACTTTAAACTTGCTAAAAGATGACCCAAGACTGGCCAGGTATTATGAAATATTGAAAAAATATAATATTACATCCCCTCTTGATATAACCCGCGATACGCTTAATAAAATGAGCGTGCTGGAGGAAACTATATTCACATCCAGAACGGCGCAAATTAAACCCCTTGCGATTTCGAATTTAAACCATAAAGAGCTGACAAGATATTTTGAGCTTGAAAAGAGCATTAAAAACAGAATTGACCGGATGGTTACAGATGAAATATCCGCCAATAATAAAGAACTTGCACCAATAAGGGAAAAGACATTAAAAATAGAGGGCCTTCTTGAAATCGATTCTGAAATAAAGGATTTGCAATTGTCCCGTCTCACAAAAGAATCCGCGTCTTTGATCAAGGAATACATTTCCGCTTATAAATCATTGATAGCCGCCCTAAAAACCCCGCAATTTGACGATGACAATATTGCCGGATCGGCCTTAAATAAAATCAGCGAATCGATCATTCAGGAAATCGGGAATGAGTATAAAAATGCATATATAGATACCCCTACCGATCCGGAAAAACAGTCATTTAAATCTTTAATGCTTATAATCGCAAAGCTCCATATAACTGATGAGAAGATAACCAGCTTTTTTATGCGTCTGGCCAATCCGGTATTAAGCGCAGAAGACCGCAATGACCTATTTAGAGCCAGAACACTTAATTTCTTCGGCGTTAATTTATCAAAAACCAATATCAATCCCCTGATCTATCAAAACCAAAGTATAACCTCATATATTGAAGCAAATCATAAAGAATTCAATCATTTGCTTAACAATTACGCCCAAAGCATAAGAGACTATTTCAAAACGATCAGGGAAAACAAGTCTGTAATAGGATCCGGTCATTCAAGGTCCACCGCCCTATTCTATGCTCTTAGATCGGCCGGGTATTCCGAACAGGATCTTCTGGTCATAAACGCCATGACAGCTTATGAAAATATCGGTTCGGAAAGAAAAGTTCTTCTAACCGGGACAAAGGAAGAACAATTAAAAAAATGCCTGGAGGAGATCAAAAAACTATTGGACTTCATAAAAACAGATGATTTTAAAAAATTAAGCCCCGGGAATAAAGGAAAAACATTGCAGGACTTTGACTGCCTGGGAATGATCATTCAATGCCTGGCCGGTTCAAAAGTTGAAGGGGATTATCAGATTAACCTTTTTGCTTTTGACACTAAATTCGGCGCCACGATTGAATCTGAATCGTCATCATATGAAGAAACTTTTAATGCCGATGATGACGCGAATTCCAGAAGCATGATTAAGAGATTTTTTGTCGGAGGAGAAGGATTGTCCTCCGGCCTAAATCCCTGGTCAATACTTTCCAATCATATTTACAATTCTAGGATAACAAACGAACCGCTTGATCAGGGTTTTATCGATGAAGTCACAAAACATTCTCCACTGGGAGAACTGGCAGGATATGACGGCCAATATGATCTTGAAAGATTAAAAACATTGTTCATGGAATGCTTTATAAATAAGGCGCTTGAGATAAATCAGCAATCCATGCCGAATTATGAAGCGTCCAGGTCGAAACTGCTTAATTGGCTAAAGTCATTTATAACGGCAATAAGAAATGAGGTCAAAAGCAACCCTAAATTTGCCGGGTCGCCGGAAATGGAGAAGAGAATGGGCGTCCTTAGCTTGATCCATAGAGCACTTCTTGAATCCAAGCTTTTTACCGAAGGCGAATTAAACAAATATTTTTCTGACAATCCGATCGTTCCAATCACGGCTAAATTAACTTCGTCCGATTTAAATCGGGGCGGAGTTTACAGAACGGTTGGCTATGAAAGTCTTCCGTCAGGGATTCGGGATCAGTTTAAGAACGCCGGTTTTGCGGATTTTTGCCGTCAGCATCCCGATCTCCAAATATACTGGGCGCCTGATGACGCGTCAAATAAAGCATTCGGAGGATACGCCACATTTGATGATAATACAATAGTTATAGTTTATCAAAATAAACGGCAAAGCACGCATCCCGCATGGTATCTTGCCAGTGTCATATCGCACGAACTCCAGCATAAGATCGACAACCGGAATCTCTTAAGACATATTTCAGCCAATCCTTCTTATGCTAATGTGATATCAATTACCCCTTCTTTAATAACAGAGCGAAATGCTTATTTAACTCAACTTAGATACCTTTCCGGTTTGCCACAGAAAACAAAAGCGGTCAAAGAATATATCAAATATATTTCTGATATCATCATCAAGTCCAATATATTATTGGATATAAAAGATTTAAACAATAGGACTTTAATTGATCCTCCTTACGATGCTTCGATCCTGCAAGCGCAAGCAATTGATATTCATCCGGAGATAAACATCCCACTTAACTCTTCATTTTTAATTAATCTTCATGATGTTATTTCAATCCTGGGTTATGATCATGATGAAAATAATTATCTGTTAGGATCTTGCGCTCAAATCATTTCAGGTGGCTTATTAAATCTGGCAGACACTGATCGCGGCAATCGCAATATTATAGTAGATTTCATAGGAAAATTAATGGGGGCCAATACGAACGGATATTTAACTGATGAACTTCTAAACCGGATCGCGGCAATTAAAGCTTCAGCTGATTACCGTAAAAAACATACTAATGATAAAAGCGCGGCCCCCATCATTTCTTCAGATTTTTTATTATCTTTAATCATTGATTTTGCGAATAGGCAGCGCGCCGCCGGAACAAGATAATCTACCTCTTTCTTTTTGGGGATATCCTTGCCTTCTCATGCTCCTTCCAGTTTGAAGAAAAAATGTGAGTGCCATCTTTTTTGGCCACAAAATATAAATAATCGGTTTTGGCCGGATAGATCGCCGCTTTTATGGATTCCATACCCGGACTGCAAATAGGCCCCGGAGGCAATCCCCTATTTATATAAGTATTATACGGCGACTTTACTTTCAACTGATCAAAATAAACTATTTTACTTGGCCTCTCAAGCGCGTATTTTACGGTTGGACAGGCGTCCATTGCCATTTTAATATCCAGTCGGTTATGGAACACCGAAGATATTATGGCGCGCTCTTCTGATGTTGCCGCTTCTTTTTCGATTATCGAAGCGAGCGTTAAGATCTCGTGTAAATTATATTTTGTCGCTTTTTTATTGGCCCCCCAATAAGGGGCCACAACTTCGGTGAACCGCTTGAACATCATTTTCGCCAGCGCTTCCGTAGATATTCCTTTCTCAAAAACATAAGTGTCCGGGAACAAATATCCTTCAAGCGAATTGTCGGGAATGCCGTATTCCTTTGCCAAATGGGTCTTTGTCAGTCTGCGAAAATCTTCAAAACAGGCAATGCCTTCTTTTTCAAGGATCGTTCCCATTTTATAGATCGAAGTCCCTTCGGGGATGGTCACTTTCAGCAATTCTTCCGGAACCGCCTCGCCTGCCGCCAACTTTTTTAAAACATCGATCAGGATCGGATGAGAAGAAAACTTATATTTACCGGCTTTGACCTTATCGGTAATAAACAGCATTCGTGCCGCTATTTTAAAATCAAGGTCCCTCTTAATGACCCCGGAAACCTTTAATAGAAATGCAACCTGATTGAATGATGTCCCTTTTTGTATCTCGATCGTGACTGGAGCATCATTGGTCCCCGCCTGAAGAAAGACAGAAAGCAGCGAGAATAAGGAAAAAGTTATAAGCAATATTATGATTATTAACGCGAGTTTTTTCATTTTCTTTTGCTGTCAAGATAACTCTGTAAAATATACGTGGCGGCTGATTTATCAACAACTTTGCGCCGCTTTTTAAAAGAGAGCCCGGTCTCCGACAGCATCCTTTCAGCCTGGACCGTGGTCAGCCTTTCGTCCCAGGTATTTATCGGTATTTTAAAAGCGGCTTTGAGCGCTTCCTGGAACTTGAACACCTTCTCCGCCTGGATGCCTATTTCGCCGGACATTTTTATCGGCAGGCCGATCAACACCTCGTCAATCCCCTCATATTTTTTTATTATTTTTTTTAATTCCCTTATGTCTTCTTCATAAGTGTCGCGCTTGCCGATGACGGCCACCCCCTGGGCGGTGAGCCCAAGAGGATCACTGATCGCAACCCCTATTCTTTTATCTCCGTAATCTATGCCCAGGATTCTCATATCGCTCCCAAAACTTTATCAAAGGCTTCCTTTATTTTTGAAATATCACGCCCGCCGGCCTCCGCTTTGCTCGCTTTTCCCCCTCCTCCGCCACCGCAGGTTTCGGCCAGCGCTTTGGCCATTTTACCCGCGTTATATTTTGCCGTAAGGTCGTCAGAAACAATGACCAAGAACGACGCTTTGCCTTCATTTGCCGCAGAAAAAATAAGGATCCCGGACGGCATTTTACTTTTTACTTCATCCGCAAGGCTCCTTAAGTTGGACATTGAAATGTTTTCAAATTCTTTTGCCAGCACTTTCACGCCGTTTATCTCTTTTATTTCCGCGATCAAGGCATCAGCCTGCCCCAGGACCTTCTTTTCCTTAAACTTTTCGATCTCCTTAAGAAGAGTATGCTTTCGTTCTTTCAGCCATTCGACCCTTCCCCTTAAATGTTCCAAAAATTTATTCACGTTCACGATATCAACGTTATCCACCGCTTTGGTCAAACGGACCAGTTCTTCCTGGTCGATCTCGAATATATTAGATTCGAAGACTTCCTTGTTCCCCAATTTTTCTTTCTCATCCTGCAGCAGCCTAAGCTCATGGATCAGCTTGTAGATGCTGTCTCTCAATCCCTTCCCTTGATAGATGACATAGATCTTGGCGGCCGAACCGGCTACGGCTTCGATCCTTCTGATCCCGGCCTGGAGAGCTTCTTCTTTCACGATCTTAAAGAACGAGATGTCCTCGGTATTCTTAATATGGCAGCCGCCGCAAAGTTCTATGCTGACTGCAGGGATCCTTACCACCCTTACGCGGTTGCCGTATTTTTCCCCGAAAAGCGCCATCGCCCCGAGTTTTTTGGCATCGTCGATCGACATTTCCGATATTTCAACTTTGATCTTTTTCTTTATGTTCTCATTTACCTGTTTCTCTATCTCTTCTATATCGCAGGCGTTCAAAGCTTTGGGACTGTGGAAATCGAAACGGAAATGGTCGGGCGCCACCAGCGAACCTGCCTGTGTGGCATCAGCGCCCAGGACCGACCTTAGCGCCGCGTGCAAAAGATGCGTGGCCGTATGATGGGCGGCGGTCGCGGCGCGGCGGCTTACGTCTATCCTTGCTTTAACATTCTGCTTCTCTTTTACTTCGTCAATGCGGTCAACTTTATGAAGAATGACCCCTCCGATCTCTCCAAAAGTATTGGTGGCGATTATCTCTTTATTATCAAATGAAATGATGCCGGTGTCCCCGACTTGCCCCCCGCCGGCCGGATAAAACGGCGTTTTTTCCAGGATGACCGCTTTTTCATCTTTCAGGATGGCTATCACCTTGGTATCGCATTCATTTTTATCGTAGCCGATAAAATTAGTCTTTGGATATTTAGAGACGTCTATTTTTGCCTCTTCGTTTACAAATGACGCTTCCCTTGCCCGGGCGCGCTGGGCTTCCATCGCGGCCTTATATCCAGCCTCATCAATTGAAGCTCCCTTCTCCCTGACGATCTCCCTGGTCATTTCAACCGGAAAGCCATAGGTATCATGCAGTTTGAAGGCTTCTTCACCCGGGATCAATTTGCCGTGCTTGGCGATCATCTCCTGCAGTAATTTCATCCCCGTATCAAGGGTTAAATAAAAACTTTCTTCTTCCGTTTTCAGCGTTTGAATGATGTTTTTTGATTTCGCGGAGAGCTCCGGATAAATGGACCTGCCGATCTCAATAACGGTTTCCGCAAGTTTCGGCAAAAATATCTCTTTTATCCCAAGCTTCCTTCCGTGCAGGACCGCGCGGCGGATAATTCGCCTTAATACATAATTCCTGCCTTCATTGCCCGGAAGCACGCTGTCGGCGATAAGATAAACCGCCGCCCTTAGGTGGTCGGCTACGATCCTTCTTGAGATCAGCTCGCCTTTCGGCAGTTTTTCTATTATCGGGACAAAAAGATCGGTGTCAAAATTTGTTTCCGCGTTCTGAAGAAGCCTGGCAATGCGTTCAAGCCCCATGCCGGTATCAATGTTTTTTGACGGCAGAGGAGTTAATTTTCCCGCTTCATCGCGGTTGTACTGGATGAAAACCAGGTTCCAGACCTCAAGCCATCTTTCACAATCACAGCTGGGATCGCAGCCGGGTTTTCCGCAGCCTTTGCCCGGACCGTAATCGTAATAGATCTCCGAGCAGGGACCGCACGGGCCGGTCGGGCCCGCCGCCCAAAAATTGTTTTCTTCGGATAAACGGTAAAGTTTTTCTTTTGGGATTTTATACTTATTCGTCCAGATATCGGCCGCTTCATCGTCTTTTTCATAAACCGCAACGACCAGTTTTTCTTCCGGCAGGGCGAATATCTTCGTCAGCAGTTCCCAGGCAAAGGCGATCGCATCCTCTTTAAAATAATCGCCGAACGAAAAATTGCCGAGCATTTCAAAGAAAGTGTGGTGCCGGCTGGTTTTGCCCACATTTTCAATATCATTCATGCGTACGCATTTTTGGGCCGACGCCGCGCGCTTGAATTTTGGCTTTTCGGTCCCCAGAAAGATCGGCTTGAACGGAAGCATTCCGGCCAGGGTCAAAAGAACGGTCGGGTCCGAAGGTATAAGAGAGGCCGAAGGCATTATCTTATGTCCTTTGTCTTCAAAATATTTAAGAAAAGTTTTTCTTATCTCTTCGCTTTTCATTTTTTATACCTGCCTGCCGGCAGGCAGGTAACCCTTTATCTCGTTCTGAACTTCATTTATGTCTTTTATGGTGCTGATCACTTTTATTCGTTTTGGATTATCGGCCGCGATCTCATTGTATTTTTCTCTTACTCTTTCATGGAAGGCCAGGATCTCATGCTCAAAACGGTTCAGGTCCCCCCGTTTCGCGGCACGCTTTATCCCCTCTTCAACCGGGATATCAAGCAAAAAAGTGATGTCGGGCAAAAGGCCTTTGGATGAAATCCAATTCAAATACCTCACCAGGTCTTCGGGAAGAGCGCGTCCGCCCAGTTGATAAGCGATCGTGGAATCTATGAATCTGTCAGAAATAACGATCTTCCCCTCCGATAATGCCGGGCGGATAACTTTTTCAACATGCTCTACGCGGTCAGCGCAAAAAAGAAATATCTCCGAAAGCAATTCAACCGACAGATCGTTGTTAAGAAGCGCTTTCCTGATGATGTCCCCGATCTCTGTCCCTCCGGGTTCTTTTGTTAAAACCACGCTTTTGCCCGAAGATTCAAGATATTCCTTCAGCAGTTTGGCATGCGTTGACTTGCCGCAACCCTCTCCGCCCTCAAAAGTTATGAACATAATTCCTCCTTTAATTCAGGCTGAAACCGAAAGTAACCTCCTGCCGCATGGCCCGGTAAGTAAGATCGACGCTGAAACAATGGATTTTCACGCCGGCCGTATAATCGATATCCTGCGGCGAAAGATCGGGCAGAAAATAAGAACAGCTGAAAATAAATTTTCCGTTTTCGGAATTAGATTTCAGGGACAAGCCTATCGTATCCCGCGCGTCAAAACGATATTTTTCATAATTAAACGGACTTTGCCCGCGGTTGGCAAAATAATGTGAGTAATTTATCAGAGAATCAAGGGACGGGCTTAATTTTCTTTCATATCCCAGCGACCCGATCAGCTTGACCCAGTGCGTGCCGTTGCCGTATAAGGAAGAATCGGAAATGCCGCCGACCGAGATCCCGTCAAACAAAGTTTGTTTAGTTTTTAGATAGACATTTTCACGGTTAAGAGAAGTTGAAGACGATTCTTCGGCGATCTGCCCGGCCGAGACACTGCCTTCGATGCCGCCTTTCATGAACGGTATATTCCGGAGGCGGACGATAAGATCGGGCAGTTGGCTGACCCTTTCATAATTGATCCTTTCTCTGCTAGACAATCGAGCCGAAAATTCATATTTCTTATAACTGGAGATCGACAGAATTGACGGTTCTTGTTCCTGCTTAATCTCTTCGCCAAAACTATTTAAATATCCGATCCCCCATCTCGGCCCTTCGGATCCGCTTAAATATATATCGGCGTCTGTTTCCCGGTCTTCATCGATAAGATAGTTCAGTTTAAATCCGCCGCCGATCCCTCTATTTGCGGTATAATTAAAACTATAATTCCCGTTCAATTCCGGCTTCAAATGCCAGGACATCGTCTCGCTTATCCAAAACCCGTCGTCAGTATTATTTCCGATCTCGGGATATGGCATGACATTCTTTTTTCCTTTCTGTTCGGCCTTGAAATCATAAACATACACCGGTATGGGTATGGATGGTACCGATCCGAGCCAGAAGATCCCCCAGTATGAGGCCAGCCATCCCTGCTTCTGGAACAGGTCGATCTCCGCGGCGGAAAGATGATAATGAGGAGAATCCAGGCCGCACGCTTCAAAGGCCGCATTTTTAAGCTTAACCTCTTCAGTGCCGAACTCCACATCATTGCCTGAAATATTCGCTTTTTCGTATTGTATTTTTACCATTTTAGCGCTGCCCGTCTCTTTATTAAAATCATATTTCAATTTTTTCCCGGAAAAATTTAAGCCATTGAACGCAAAAGTAAATCCGGAATCAAGATAGGCTTCGCGGCTGGCAATCTTATAGATCAGATGCTCGCCCGTGATCTTTACGTTCTTAAAAACTACTTCAACCGATCCGGTGGCCTCGATCGAGCTTTTATCGCGGTCGTAAAACATGCTTGCCGCGTTGATCGTCAGGTCCTTATCCTGCGCATATCCCGATGCGGCCATGAACAATAGAAAACAGATAACGGCAAATCTCTTCATCCCACCTCTTCGTAGCGGGTTTCCTTGTTGCAGAACTTTGTGACATCCTTGCGGAACACAAGCTCGATCGATCCGATCGGGCCGTTGCGCTGTTTGGCAATTATTATTTCGGCAATATTGCCCCGCTCCGACTGCGGATTGTAATAATCTTCCCTGTGGATGAACATTACCAGGTCCGCGGTCTGTTCGATCTCCCCCGATTCCCGAAGGTCGGACAAGCGGGGAATGCGGTCAGTCCTTTGTTCGACCGCGCGCGAAAGCTGTGATAACGCGATGACCGGAATATCAAGCTCCCTTGCCAGCGTCTTTAACGAACGGGAGATTTCGGATATTTCCTGAACGCGGTTCTCCACCCGCCCCCTTCCCGACATCAACTGCAGATAATCGATAATAACCGCGCCAAGACCCTTTTCCATCTTCAATCGGCGGCATTTTGCCCTTATTTCCATGGCAGTAGCGGAAGCGCTGTCATCAACATAGATCGGCGCTTCAGACAGCTTTGCCAGCGCCCTAGTTAGTTTTTTCCATCCGGTATCGGGAAGAGACGCGGTCTTAAGCCGCAGCGCGTCTATTTCCGCTTCGGAACAAAGCATGCGCTGGGCAAGCTGGTCCTTGCTCATTTCAAGTGAAAAAATGGCCACCGGGATCCCGAATTTTATCGCCATGTTCTGGGCCATATTGAGCGCCAGCGCCGTTTTGCCTACCGACGGCCTGGCCGCGATAATAATAAGGTCGGAATTCTGAAAACCCGCGGTCAAATTATCAAGATCGGCAAATCCGGTGGGAATACCGGTTATATGCTCCTTTTTACCGTAGAGGCGGTCGATCCGGTCCAAAACATTTTTCAAAACACTGTCTATTTTGTGGAAACCCTCATGGACCCGCTTCATCGCGATATTAAAGATGCTTTTTTCGGCATGATCGATGATCTGGTCAACATTTTCCGGCTGGTCAAAAGCATTTTGCACTATTTGCGTGCCGGCATCTATTAACCTTCTCAAAGTAGCTTTTTCTTCAACTATCCGGGCGTAATAATCAAAATTAGCCGCGGTCGGGACGGAATTGATAAGGTCCGCAACATAAACCGATCCGCCGACCGCTTCAAGTTTTCCGTTTTTCCTCAAGGTTTCCGTGACCGTGACCAAATCGACCGGTTCGCCGCGGTCAAAAAGGTCCATAATCGATTCAAAAATAAACCGATGGGCGTCCCGGTAAAAGCTATCGGACTTCATGTTCTCAATCGCCTTAACAATTGCGGTCTTATCAATCAGCATTGAGCCGATAACAGACTGTTCGGCTTGAAGGTTTTGCGGTGGTATTCTTTCTTCAGGCATAAGGAGTTAATTTTACCTTAAATCGGGTCTATTTTCAATCGCAAATCCAACTATTTCCTGATCTGGACCTTCAGTTTTAATTCGAGCTCATTCTGGATGTTTTTAAACATCGGGTTCACGGTTTCATCGGTCAAAGTTTTAGCATGGTCCCGAAACGAGATCCGGTATGCCTGGCTGTTCTTGTAGCGGTCAAAAAGCTTAACTTCCTCCACCAGTTCGCCGCCCGATTTAGAGATCAGCTCAATTATCGCTTTTGAGGACACATCTTCCGGAACAAACATAGCCAGATCCCTTTCAACTTTGGGGAATTTAGGGAGCGGCCGGTATTGCTTCTTTGGCATCGGCAGTTCAAAAAGCAGGTCAAGATCAAATTCAAAAACGTAAACTTCATGAGTTAATCCCCAGGCTTTTTGAATTTCAGGATGCAATGCTCCAAATTTCCCGAGGACTTTTTCTTTCGGACCGATCAACACCAAAGCTGATTTACCCGGATGGAACCGGTCGTCCATAAATGATTCATATTTCCAAAGATCGGAAAAACTTGAAAGTAATTTTTCGACCACCCCTTTCATCCTGAAAAAATCGGCCCCGCCTCCCGTCATTGCCCCCGCCACCACCAGCTTTTCTCCGGGTAGAAATATTTTCCCGAGCTCAAAGATATTGACTTCGTCGATCTGGTGGCGGAGGTTATGTGAAATGACTTTTAACAGGCTATTGATCATCCCCGTCCTTAAGACCGATTCTTCAGGCGTCATCGGGTTTGAGATCACAACCGCATTGCTGTCCGCCATCTTTGGATCGACCAGGCTGAAGGTCTGGGTTTCATAAAGCCCGCAACCGACAAGTATATCTCTTATTTTTCTTTGAGTCCCCAGTTCAGATTCAATATTATCTTCTCTTACCGCGGGGATGGTCGTCTTGATCTCATTATAGCCGTAAATGCGCGCCACTTCTTCTATCATATCGATCTCGCGTTCGATATCTGAAGCTCTCCATGAAGGGACGCTTGCTCTTAATTTGTTTCCCGTGACCTTAATATCGTCAAAGCCCAGGCTCTTCAATATCTTTCCGGCCTCTTTTATTGGTATTTTTATGCCCAGCGTCTTAAAAAGCTTTTCCTGCCTCAACTCCAGGATTTTATTCTTTTTTTCTTTTCCCTTAACATCGATCTTTCCGCCGACCACCGCCCCGCCCGAAAGCTCCGCTATCATCATAGCCGCCCGGTCCAGGGCTTCCTCTACCATGTTCCAGTCAACACCCTTTTCAAACCTGACCGATGCTTCCGTTCTTAGTTTCATTGCTTTTGAAGTTCTATTTATGGAAATAGGATTAAAGTATGCCGATTCGAGCAATACGGATGTAGTCGAATTTGAGACTTCGGAATTAGCTCCTCCCATGATACCTGCCAGCGCAATCGGATATTTCTCATCAGCGATCACAAGCATCTTCGGTTCAAGTTTTCTTTCAATCCCATCCAGAGTGGTCATCTTTTCCCCCGCGGAAGCTTTTCTTACAACGATTTTATTTTCTTTGATCAGAGCGGCATCAAAAGCGTGCATCGGCTGGCCCAACTCGGCAAGCAGGTAATTGGTGACGTCAACAATATTATTGATCGGCCTCATGCCGGCCAGCAGAAGCCTGTTTTTAAGCCACTCGGGGGATTCTTTTACGGTCACGTTTTCGACCATCCTGGCCATATACCTCGGACAAAGTTCTTTATCCTTAACCTCGATCCTGACCCTGGATCTTATTTTTTCTTTTGATTCCCTGACTTTTACCGGCTTGACCTTAAGTTTTGTTTTTAGCAGGGCGGAAACTTCCCTGGCCGCGCCCAGAACGCTGGCGCAATCGCCGCGGTTCGGCAAAATGTCGATATCCAATACGCAGCTCCCAGTCCCGATATATTTCATCACATCTTCGCCGAGCATCGCGTCCTTGGGCAACCGCAGCACCCGGGTTTCTTCATAAAGCCCGAGTTCGTGGGGCTTTAAAAGATAGCCAAAAACTTCGACTCCGTGAAGTTCCTGTTTTTTAATTGCAATGCCTCCGGCTATGGTCGAACCCTCGAGAGCGACCGGGACTTTTTCGCCGATGTTCAAAGTTTCGTCCTCTGTTATGACATCGAGCATTTTCTTGCCGATGTCAATCCGGCAGACCAAATGGTGATCGGACGGAAGCCTCTCCGCCGATTTTATTTTGCCGACGACAATGCCGGAAATTCCCCTGCCGTGATATTCGATGGCTCCCACCTCAAGGCCGGTCATTATCAACCGGTCGGCAAGCTCTTCCGGCTTGATCTTTATGCTTACAAAATCTTTAAGCCACTCAAATGGTATTTTCATTAAAATTGCCTCAAAAACCGTAAGTCATTCTCATAAAAAAGGCGGATATCATCGATACCATACTTTAACATTGCCACGCGCTCGACCCCCACCCCAAAAGCAAATCCGGTATATTTTTCAGCGTCGTAATTTACATATTTAAAAACATTAGGGTCAACCATTCCCGATCCCAGGATCTCCAGCCAGCCGGTATTTGAACAGACGCGGCAGCCTGCCCCTCTGCACATGACACACTGTACGTCCACTTCGGCGGATGGTTCGGTGAACGGAAAATAGCTTGGCCGGAAACGGACCTTTTTATCTTTTCCGAAAACCTGATGGAGAAAACCGGTAAGCGCGCCTTTCAGATCGCCGAAGGTAACGTTTGTATCCACCAGCAAACCTTCCAGTTGATGAAAAACCGTGGAATGCGTAATATCAGCGTCGCGGCGGTATACCCTTCCCGGCGCGATTATCGCCAGCGGCGGTTTGCGTTTTTCCATTACTCTTATCTGGACGGGCGACGTGTGCGTCCTTAAAAGCAGTTTCTCGTCTATCCAGAGAGTCGACCACATATCGCGGCTGGGATGGTATTTGGGTATGTTCAGCGCCTCAAAATTATAATATTCTGTTTCGACATCGGGCCCTTCGGCTATGGAAAATCCCATGCGGGTAAAAATGTCCAACAGTTCATCCATCACCTGGGTTATGGGATGGAGTTTGCCTCTTGCGGCGCCGGTCGGAGGAAGAGTGATATCGATCCTGTCCGTCTTTAATTTTTGCGAGGTCTGCTGTCCGGAAAGCAGTGTCATTTTTTCATCGATCAGGTTTTTAATCCTGGTTTTTGATTCATTTAAAGCCTTACCGAAGTTGGGACGCTCGCCGTCCGGCAAGTTTTTAAGGTTCTTTAACAGTTCGGTCAAAAGTCCTTTCCGGCCCAGGTAACGGACGTTTAAAACCTCAAGCTCTTTAGCGCCTGACACTTCTTTTATTGATGAGACCGCTTCTTCTTCAATTGCTTTTATTCTATCCATAAGTCCTCTGCCTTAAAGCTTCGTATAAGATCAAGGTCGCGGACATGGCCGCGTTAAGCGATTCCGATTTTCCCGGCATCGGTATTTTTACCACTTCGTCGCACATGCTCAATATCTCCGGCGGAAGCCCGGCCCCTTCATTCCCGATCAAGATCGCTACCGGACCGGAAAGCTTGGCCTGCCAGTAATTGCTTTTTCCCGACAGGTCGGCCGCTATCAGTTTTATTCCCCGGGCTTTCAATTCTTTGACGCCTTTTTCCGCTTCTCCAAATTCAATTACCGGAAGATGAAAAAGCGATCCCATGGTCGAGCGGATCACTTTTTGATTATATAACTCGACCGTCCCCTTCGACAATAAAACCGCCGAAGCGGCAGCCGCGTCGGCGCTGCGGATAATGGTGCCGAGATTTCCCGGATCCTGTATCCCTATGCAGTAAACGATCAAGGGATCGGAAGCGCTAAGAACATCGCCGATCAAATGCTCGGGTTTCCTTGCTACCGCCAAAATCCCCTGCGGGGTTTCAACCGAGGTTAACAGTTCAAAATCCCTTTTTGAAACTTTATACGCAGGAATCCCTTTGGCCTTTAATATTTTTACCGCCGGAAGCTCGGATGAATACAGGATATAATCAATATTCTCGCCCGCCTCCAGCGCCAGATGCTCGCCTTCCACCACAAAACGGCCATCCTTTTCGCGGATCCTTTTTTTCTCGATCAGTCCCAAAACTTCCTTGACTTGCGGCAAAAGTTGCATTTACAAATTATACACTTTGCGAGTTGCTATTTCAATGTAAAAATTATAGAATGAAACCGTGAAAAAATTCGTCATTTTGCTCTTTTTTCTGACATTTTTTACGGGTATGGCCGGCGCTTTGGTTTATAAAGACCGGGCCGGCAGCTTCTACTGCATCAAAGACGGTTCGATCTGCCGGTCGCAGGACGAAGGGAGAACCTGGATCTCGTCAAAGATCGAGACTTCCGAAGCCTGGCTTGATGAAAATCCTGACGGAGATGTCTGTCTTTTTTACAAAAAAGACAATCGATTATTCATGTCAAGATCAAAAAATCACGGAATTTCCTTTGATAACAAGCAGGCAATTTATAATTTTAGCTCTTCCCCCGAAAGTTTATCCGTAGGTTTTTATAACGGTTATTTACAATTGACATATCAATCCGACGACAATTTATATTACACCTATTCATCGGACAGCGGACAATCCTTTGCTCCGGCGCTGCTTCTTAACAATAATCTGCCGGTAGCCCGATTTTCGGGAGGGGTAAAAGAGGGATCGATAGTCTTTCTGTCAAAAAATAAGCTTTATTACCTCTCCAATTCCCGCGGTTGGACGCTTCCTCAAGAAATTTATCAGGCCCAGGGCATTATATTGTCAATCATTGACAAAAAAGACGCGATTTTCTGGATTGAAAAACCAAACGAAGGAGAATACGACCTGTATAACTGGGACGGCAAGTCCGCGAACCTGATCTATAAGGACAATTATCCGATTCTCGAGTTAAATCTCGTTACTCCTGAAGTGCTCACTTTTTCCCTGTTCAAGGAAAATCATTATCTTCCATCCTATCTGATAAAAAATATCATTTTTGGATCCCCAAAACCGATAAAGGGAACAGTTTTTTCAAATGAACAATATGAAGGATCGCTGATGACCGATAACGGGATTGCCGGTATTTGGACAATTGGGAACGAGCTCAAATCCTTGGGATTGCTTAATCTTGCTCCTAATATCCCCATAATAACTATAAAAAATGCCAAGACTAACGGCAAATTGAGATTGGCCGTTAATTCAGACGATCCGGACCATGATCCTCTGGTTTTTAAGATCGAGATCAGCCCGGATAAGAATTTTGACAGGAATAAGCGCTGGACTTTTTATGTTTCAAGCCGCGAGGTTGAGATCCCGCTTTCATTCCCGGACGATCAATATTATCTGCGGGCTTATGCCGGCGATTTTATTTCATATAGCCCGCCGTCGGAGACTGCGGTTTTTCATCTTGATCGCGCGGCGCCAAAATTAACCATTATTCAACCTGAAAAAGGAGCGATCGTTAATTTGCCTCTGCTCGAGATTAAAGGATTGGTTTCTGAAGAATGCGTCTTGTCGATAAATTCCAGGCCGGCCGCGATCGACCATTCCGCTTTTGCGGCAAGCCTCGATCTTAAACCGGGCGAGAACCAAATACTGATAACTGCCACTGACGAAGCCGGGAATGCGACCGCCGAATCTTTTACCGTGACATTAAACGAAGCGGCGCCGGTAATTATTATCACAAATCCAAAAGGATCAAACTGGTATAAAAGCGGCGCTTCGATCGTTATTGAAGCCCAGGTCCGTGACCGCGGAAATGACATTCAAGATGAAACCGATGCCCCGATAATGATCGACGGAAAAAGTATACACCAAACCGCGACCTTCAGTCTGGATGACAATAAGATCACCGGCGTGGTAACGCTCCCTCCCGATCTTTCCGAGGGTGAGCATAAATTAAGCGTTTCAATTTCCGACACGCAGAACAATTTGGGGTTCTGCTCGACCACGATCAAGGTCGATTCTTCCGCCCCGGAAGCGGCAATAAAAAACATTATTATCGCAAAAGACGGGATTTCGATCCCGCTCAAGGAAGACGGCAGTGGTATTGATGTTTCAGGGACAACTCTGTCGGTAAAGATCGCCAGCCTTGAAGTTACCGGGAAAATAAAAAAAGAGGGCAATAATCTGGTTTTTGTTCCCGACCGGCCATTGGTTCAAGGAAGTTATGAGATAAAAATAAAACCGCGGGATGTGATCGGTAATGTGGGAAAGGAATCGGCCTGTACAATGAGTTTTAATCCCAATTTATCTTCTCTAAACGCCCAGGCAAGTAGTTCTTCCCTTGCGATAGCTGAATGCAAAAATGGCCCGAATCCTTTTTCTCCTTTGAGCGGACAAACGACCGCGATAACTTATAAACTTTCAAGATACCCCGCAAGCTTGAAGTTTTATCTTTTCACTATTGACGGCGAACAGATCCTATCAAAAATCATTCAGGCAGCCTCCGATGGAAAGATAATTTGGGATGGGAAGAACCAGGCGGGAAATTCAGTCTCATCCGGGGTTTACATTTATGCCCTGGTCGCACAGGATAACACGGAAAAATCAGATATTAAAAGAGGAAAAATAATCCTTCTTCAATAAGCTCCGAACCCGGTGATGACGACCGGGATCGTTCGAAAAAGGATCTTCGTATCAAGCCATAGCGACCAGTTCTCTATATAATAGATATCAAGCCTCACCATGTCTTCAAACGGCAGAAGGGAGCGGCCCGACACCTGCCATAATCCGCTTATGCCGGGAGCAACCCGCAGCCTTTTTTTGTGCCAGGGAGAATATTTTTCTACCTCTCTCGGCAGAGGAGGCCGCGGCCCGATAAGGCTCATGTCTCCTTTGAATACGTTCAGCAATTGCGGCCACTCATCGATCGAAAGCCTCCTTAACCACTTGCCCACCCTCGTCATTCTTGGATCTTCCTTAATCTTGAAAATATGACCTTCGGTTTCTGACAACTCTTGAAGGGCGGGGATCATTTCTTCGGCATTCCTGATCATGGAACGGAATTTAAACATCCCGAACAACCGGCCGTCTTTTCCGACGCGTTCCTGCTTGAAAAATACCGGCCCCCTGGAATCGATCTTTATCAAGATCGTGATCAGTAAAAAAACGGGGGACAGGATAACAAGAAGCGCCGCGGAAGAGATAATATCCACCATCCGCTTCATAAACGCATTAAAACCGGTTAATCCAATCTCGGTAACGGTAATCAGCGGGATGCCTCCCATTTCCTCAATATTAACTCTGGAGGCAATCAGTTCCAGTATTCCGGGAACGATTTTAAAACTGACGTTCAACACTTCACATTCCGTGATAATGTCCAATATTTTTCGGTAAGGAAGGCTCGTGGTCGCAAAAACGATCTCGTTTATGTTTTCGGTTTTAATGATCTGTTTGGCATTTGATATTTCTCCAAGCACCGGCACTTCATGATATTTTTTATTGCGCTTTGCGGCATCGTCGTCAAGAAAACCGATCGGAGAGCCGCCCAGCGCTTTGTCGGTCTTCAATTTGAGCGCAAGCGTTTGCCCCATCTCCCCCGCCCCAATTATCAGTATTCTTTTGATCCCCATGCCGAGGCTTAAAGTCCATCTTTTGAAAAACCGGACAATGCCGCGCTGCGCCATAAGCAATAAAAATGATATTGCGGCGGCATTGATGATCACCAACCTTGAAAACCAAAGCCCGCGGTAAAGGAAAAGGAACCCAAGTAAAGTGAAAGCGGACACCAGCACGGCGAGGAGCAAAGTGGCAATATCATCAATAAAATCCCCGGACCTTTTTTCATCATAAAGGCCGATAAGCCTGAAAATGGCAAGCCACAACACAACTATCAATAACAGCGTCTCGGAGTAATTTCTGAATCCGACCCTTTCAACCGGAAAAAAGCCCGCTTCCGCAGAAAAGCGAAGATAATAAGCCAGTATAAAAGAAAAATAAACTAAAAGCGCATCTACGATTATTTTAACCATTTAATCATCTTCTGGGCAAAAGCATTATTCGGATCAAAAGCAATAACTTGCTGGAATTCTTCCTTCGCCCTCGACTTATCGCCGCGTTTATAATAGATGGTACCCAGAGCGTTATGCACATCGACATTTTTGGGATCGGAGGTCATCATCTCCTGAAAAAGTTTAAATGCCTCATCCAGGCGGTTTTCGTCTATCATTTTTTGGCCGATCTTGATCTTTGGCTCCGCCAGATTCGGATTTATTTCAAAGGCCCGGTCATAATGAGCTTTTGTTTCTGCGGCGTTGCCCATTCTTTCATAAACATTGGCAAGGGTCAGATGAGCTTCCGCGTAATAAGGATCAATCTTTAAGGTTTTCTCGGCATAATCGATCGCCTTCGGAAGGTCGCCCTTGGCAAAATATATCCGTGAAGCAATATAAAAATTATCAGCGTTGTATGGATCAACCTTCATTCCGTAATCAAGAGTATCGATCGCTTTCTTCTCTATCTCCATCCTTTCCGGGCCGGGCAACCTTTGTGAATAATTGAGAAGGACGATGCCGTAATTAGTGATCGTCCCGCCTTCGTACGGAAAGATCTTAAGTGATTTTTCAAATTCAGGGACGGCATGAGGCAAATTCCCCGTACCCGCCAGGGATTGGGCGGTTTTAAAATGGAGATCGGCAAGAAACTGCTGAAAAGAAAAGAAGATCAGGAATATAGAAGCCGCGACCACCAACGCGGCCGGGATCCACGGGATGTCCGCATTTGATATCTCTTTATTATCTTCCGGGGGGCTTTCAGAATCAATGTTCATGACCATCGCCCAGAAGACCCAGAAAAGCGAGGTTATGGCTATTACCCCGAAACTAAACTGATTCTGGATTAAATAAGCGATCATGGCCGAGATCAGCGCCGTGATCATTATCTTTTTATTTGGATCGGAAAACGTTTTCCATTTTTTAAAGCCATATCCAAAAATCACGGACAAAACAAATAAATAAAGAAAAAGGCCGATCAATCCCTTTGTGACCGGGACATCAAAGGTCTCATTATGGCAGCGGTCCTGCTTTACATGGAACGCCTCCCTAAAGCGAAAAAGGTTTGTTTCATACCTGGGAAAAATCATTTTTAACACTTCCGGCCCCACGCCAAAGACCGGATTGTCTGAAATTATCCCCGCGGCGCTTTTCCAGGTCTCTCCGCGGCTGCCGGCGGCGCCCGAAAGCTCTACATTTGCTCTTTTCTTTGGCTGCTCAATGGTTGCCTGTTCAGCCGATTTTTGGATAGGCGAAGAATTGCCTTCAACTTTTATTTCTCTGGTAAAACGCGCGAATATTGAACGGCCCTGAACGACCGTTCCTAAAGTCCCAACCAATATCAACAAAATGATAACTAATAATTTTCTCCAATTCTTAATAATGCTTTCTTTTGGCGTAAGAAGAATAAAAGCCATGGCCGCGACAACGAAGCCTAAAAAGCCGCCGCGGCTTTGTGTATAAAAAAGGCAAAGATAATTTATCCCCAAGGTAATAATTACCAAAATATCAAAAATTATTTTTGGCGGCTTTTCATAGTTTAAGGCAAAGAGCACAGCCGTCGCAGTCATGACCATAAAATTCAAATACCAGACCGAGACATTTAATCCGTTTTGAGAATAAATGGTGTAAATAAATATCAACGGCGTCAGTATAAAATACAAAATCGGCAGGTAATCAACATAATGAAACGGTCTTGCCGTCAGTTTCTCATTTAGCGGCTGATTTTTTTTGCCCGATATTTTTTTCGGCAAGTCTTTTAGATTGGAAACGACCGTTTCAACAACATTCACTTTCTTTTGTTCAACCAGAAAGAATAAAATTGCAAAAAACGCCATAATCAGATAGGCCGCCAGAAAATTCGGCTGGCCGATAGTCGCGATCACCCTGTCATTCGTATTTACTCCTCCCCAGGAATAAGGATCGATTTCATGTCTCTGGATTATTCCGTAGACGGCCATGGTTGCGGAAGCAGGGATCAGAACCGCGATCAACCTTTTTAGGTTTTCCATCCCCCGGAAATAATTTATCGCAATGAAGAAAAGAAAGCCAAAGCAGATACAGGTAGTCAGCCCTTCATATCGGCCGTAAAATCCCCAAAAACTGATTAAGAAATGGACCGAGGTTATGGTCGCGGCAAATATTGCCAGGATATAAGCCAGGATCGGCCAGTCAGCCGGGGTCCTTCTGAAATAATGCTTGCCTCCCAGCAGCAATTTTATCGCCCAGAGCATTAGAAGTATAATTATTGCCGTTCTTAAAAATGCCGATTTTGTTCCGGAAAAAACGATCCCGATCCGGCGGTCAAAGATCAACGGCAAAATAAATACCAGGGCCAGGAACAATACTTCTATCGCCCTGTCAAAATATTTTATTTTCATTTAAAAATCCCCTTATCCTTTCTTTAAATCTGTCTTTGCTGAATTTTTCCGCCTGGGCCAGCAGATCCTTCTTGTCAAATCCGGAAGATTTAAACTTCATAACCGCCATTGACAAAGATTCTTCCGTTTGGCGGTCAAACAAAATGCCGGTCCGGCCGTCAATTATGGTCTCTAAAGCCCCTCCCCGGCCGTAAGCTATGGTCGGGCTTCCCGACGCGGCCGCCTCCAGAGGAGTTATGCCAAAGTCTTCCTCTCCGGAAAAGATCAAAGCCCGGCATTCCGAATAAAGGCGTTTTATTTCCTCATCGTTCAACCGGCCCAGAAACTTTATATTATCGCCGGCCAAAGAACGCAGCCTTTCAAGGTCCGGCCCTTCCCCTGCAATTTTTAACGTTAGCCCGAGTTTATTAAAGACCTTTATCGCCAAATCAATACGCTTGTAAGATACCAGCCGGGATACGATTAAAAAATAATCTTTTTCGGTATGCGATGGCTTAAAAAGCGATGTATCGACTGGCGGGTATATTATAACAGAATCGCGGCCGTAAATCGATTTAATGCGATCTGACACAAAACGGGAAATGGCGATGAAATAATCGACATTTTTTACCGTGCCCAGATCCCATTTTTTAAGGATGGGAACGAACAAAGAAAGCCCCCTTGCCAATAAAGGGTTAAGCTCCTGTCTTTCAATATAATCATTAAAGCGCCAGGCAAAACGCATAGGAGTATAGCAATAACAGATATGGACCTGTCCTTTTCTTTTTCTTATCCCTTTGGCATAGGCCGAAGAAGAAGAAATGATAACGTCGTATTTAGAAAGATCAAAACTCGAGAAAGCGAACGGATAAAATAAAAAGTACATTCGGAATTCTTTTTCCATAAAAGGCAGGTTCTGCATAAATGACGCCCTGATGTCCGCCGTTTGCAATTCCCTTGAAAGTTTATTTTTTAGAAAAACAGAAGTATAGATCGGGGCTTGAGGGAATAATTCATGGAGCGCCGCCACCACCCGTTCCGCCCCGCCCATCTGTATCAGATAGTCATGGACGATGGCAACCTTCACGAAACCTGCTCTCTTTCTTTAAGATACGCCTTAAGGGCTTCAGGCCACGGCCTCATCGGCTCGACCCCTATTTTTTTCAAATTTGAATTTTCAAGCACAGAATAATTCGGACGATGAGCTTTTGATTTAAACTCGGAGCTTGAAGCTTTTATGACTTTTATGTCGATCTTCAGCAATGAAAATATTTTATCGGCAAATTCCCACCATGAGCAGGCGCCGCCGTTCGTGATATGGTAAAGGCCAAATTTGCCGGTTTGCATCAGTTCCATTATTTTACGCGCCAGGTCCATCGTGTAGGTCGGTCCGACGATTTCGTCCGCCACTACTTTTATTTGTTGTCCGCCCTTTGCCCTTTTTATCATGTTCTCGACAAAATTACCCCCGCCCTTGCCAAGACAGCCAGCCAGCCCGTACAGCCCGCTGGTTCTGACAAGATAATGCTTTTCATTAATGTACTTCACGTACTGCTCCCCGGCCAGCTTTGAAATGCCGTAAGCGGTTTTGGGATTTGCAGGATCGGATTCTTTATATGGCGATTTATGGTCGCCGTCAAAAACATAGTCGGTAGAAATGTGGACCAGAGCCGAACCGATTTCTCTTGATATAACGGCGAGGTTTTTTGCGCCGTGCGCATTGATGCTATAGGCTTCGGCATCATTGTCCTCACTGTCATCAACGCGGTTATAAGCCGCCGTATTGATTATCATTTGCGGTTTGATCTTTAAAAGTAGTTCACGGCTTTGCTGCGGATCGATTATATCCAGATCTTTGATAGTAAGAGGCACCAGGTCCGATTTATCTATAACTTTGCAAAGGTCCGTGCCAAGCTGGCCATCCGCCCCGATTACCGCAATCTTCATCTATTTTTAGCTGTCCAGACGTCTTCCAGTTCTTCAGGAGGTCTGCGATATTCATCCGGCTTTTCCCTGTTATAAAGCTCGGAAGGAATGTTAATTACTCCGGCAAAATCAGAAATGGCCGTAAATCCGTGCCAGATGAACGGTGGAATTATTAAGAGCGCATCTTCGCCCTTCTCTCCCAGGATTACGATCTGATATTTCCCTTTTGTTTTTGAATCCGGACGATCGTCATACAGGCCAACCTTCATTGTCCCAAAGGGAGAATAAAAATAATCGGTCTGGATCTTATGAAAGTGCCAGGCTTTGACCACATTTTTATGGCAGGTAGCAATATAAACCTGTCCGAATTTTTTAAAGAACTTGTCATCAGACCTCATGATCTCCGTCACATACCCCCGGTCATCCGCATTCCTTTTTAGTAATATTTTTTGCACGCCTTCGATATTCGCAAATTCCATTATAATTTCCTCCTTAATTCATTATTGGACACTCAAATCCTTGCATCGAGTTGGAACCTGCGACTAAAAGTCGCGGTTCCAACAAGTATCCATCAACCTGATGGAACCGAGAGTTTTACTCTCAGGTTCCATCCTATATCGGTTCTTGGGTTGTTATTAGTCATTCTATATCAAAATAGCCATCCCTTCAATAAGTATTGAAATAAAGCCATATATTCATGAATTACCGGCTGGGTAGCTTCATGCCTTAACCACCATCCCTCTTTTTTCCATTCGGACTTCTGGCAAGGGAACGCGATTACTTTTATCCCTTCTTTAGGATATAACTTCCTTGCCAGGCTAACCGCTCTTCTCATATGATAAGGGGAAGACACAAGGATAACCGACTTCGCATTTATTTTTTTTAGTATCCTGAAAGAGAATTTTATATCCTCATAAGTTGATTTGGACCGGTCCTGAATTAATATATCCTTATCCGGAATGCCCAGCAATCTGGCCTCTTCGCGCATGTTTTGAGCATAAGTAAGGTTCCAAACTGCCGGACCGCCGCTCATCAATATCTTTGGCGCGTAGCCCAGCTTAAATAAATTCGCCGCTCCTTCCACCCTTTCACCGTTTGAATCGCCGGCTAGCACCAAAATCACATCCGCTTTTTCTAATTTATCCTGAATGATTAAAAAATTCGCCAATCCGTTTAAAACCAGCGGATAGATCATAATTACAAAACATATTATAATTATAAATACCAATAATGTTTTTATACCCTTCATTTATGCCGCCTTAAAAACTTTTTCGGTTTCGTTGATCATTCGGCCAAGACTGAATACATTTAAAACCCTTTCTTTTCCCCTCCCCCCCATTGCCCCCACCAATTGCTTGTTATTTATCAATTTCATGATGGCTTCCGCCAATTCATTGGGATCATTCGGTTTGATCAGCGTCCCGGTTTCGCCGTTTTTAACCAATTCGGGTATTCCCCCTACGGCGCTGGCGACTACCGGCTTTCCGGCCAGCATCGATTCCATGACAACATACGGTAAATTTTCCATTAACGACGGCACGATCGAAATATCCATGGCGCCAAATACAAAAGGAGCTTTTTCATAGGCAAGAAAGATCTCTTCTGTTCGCAGGCCAAGCTTGCGCGCAAGCTTTTTAAGCGGGTCTTTAAGATACCCGTCTCCCGCTATTAGAAAACGCGCGTCAGGAATTTTTTGTTTGATCATAGCGGCCGCTTTTAGGAATACATCCTGCCCTTTGTTTTTTACCAGTCTTCCGATGCAGGCAATAACCGGAGAATTAAGGTTAAGACCCAACGCTTCGCGTGCTGTTTTTCTGTCCGGATATTCTTTCTTCGGGATTCCGTTGTAGATCACAGCAATCTTTTCAGGCGGCAGGCCGAACGTATCAATTAATTCCTTGCGGCCGGCCTCGGATACGGCAATGATCTTTGATAATATTAAAAGACGGTCCATCAACCCCCGCCGCTTAAAATAAAAACCGATCCTTCCGAATAAATGATCAAAGCTTTGCCAGAAAGGGATATAAGAAGCGATCCAGGCTTTAAAATTCCGGCCGGCCTTAAGCGCCTGCGTCCTCGATAAAGAATGGACAGTGGCGATCACTTTCAATTTTTCCGCCGCGCCGAACGCGTCTTTGCAGGAAAAAACATCCGGCATATTGAAGTGTACTATCTCCGGTTTTTCCGCCGATATTTTTTCTTTTAATTCCTTTGCGTTATGAGCGGTAACCGTCTGATCGCCTTTTTCTTTCAATCCTGAAATGATTTGGCCGAGATATTTTTCCGCCCCGCCAACCTCCGCCGAATCGGAATAAAAAAGAATTTTCATTTATTGTTCTTGAACCATTCCAGCGTTTTTTTGATCCCTTCTTCAAGTCCGATCTTCGGTTCCCAACCCAGCTCTTTTTTTGCTTTTAAGATATCCGGCCTCCTCTGTTTCGGATCATCTTGGGGAAGCGGCTTAAATTCGTATTTCAGGGGGGAGCCGGAAATTTTTGAAACAACTTCCGCCAGTTCCAGCATGGTGAATTCGCCGGGATTGCCCAGATTAACCGGCGTATTTATTTTTGACTGCATCATTTTAAATATCCCATCGACCAGGTCCGATACATAGCAAAAACTTCTCGTTTGCTTCCCGTCGCCGTAAATGGTGAATGGTTCGCCCTTTAATGCCTGATCGATAAAGTTCGGGACCACCCGGCCGTCTTTCTTTCGCATGCGGGGGCCGTAGGTATTAAAAATGCGTATGATCCTGGTATCAAGCAGATAATGCCGGCGGTAGGCCATCGTAGCCGCTTCTGAAAATCGCTTCGCTTCATCATATACGCTGCGCGGACCGTTGGGATTAACATGCCCCCAGTAATCTTCTTTCTGGGGCGTGACTTCAGGATCGCCGTAAATCTCTGAAGTGGATGCCAGTAAAAATTTTGCTCCGTTCTTTAACGCCAATTCAAGCGCATTGAATGTCCCCAAAGACCCCACTTCCAGTGTCTCGATCGGCAATTGAAGATAGTCGACCGGACTGGCGGGAGAAGCAAAATGAAGGACATAATCTATCTTTTCCTTTAATTCAAGATAAGTCGAGATATCGTGTTCAATGAATTTTAATTTATTATCACCTTCATGATGTTTAATGTTATGGAGCGAACCGGTGACAAGGTTATCGACGCAAACGACCTCATGCCCTTCCTTTAAAAAAAGATCGATCAGATGCGATCCGATAAAACCGGCTCCGCCGGTGATCAATATTTTCAACGTCCGACTCCAATATATTTAAACCCGGCTTCCCTGACGCGTTTGGGGTCATAAATGTTTCGGCCGTCAAAAAGATAGGCCTTTTTCACCAGCTTGCGCGCTTTTTCCAGGTCAAGGTCCATGAATTCGGGCCATTCGGTGACAAGCACAATGGCATCAGCCCCCTCAATCGCGTCATAAACTCCCGGAGAAAAGGTTACTTGAGGGATCAGTTTACGCGCCGATTTTTCCGCCGCCGGATCATACGCTTTTATCCTTGCCCCCTGCCTGATCAGGTCGTTTATCACTTTTAGGGCCGGCGCTTCGCGCAAGTCATCGGTCTCCGGCTTAAAAGCCAGGCCCAGTACGGCAATATTTTTACCCCGCAGGTTTTTTAAGGTCTTTGATATTTTTCCGATAAAAGAATCGATCTGATAATTATTTATCTCGTTAACGGAAGTTAAGACCTGGGGATCGTAACCGGCTTCGCGGGCCACATGGATGAGTGCGGAAACATCTTTCGGCAGGCAGGAGCCGCCGTATCCCAGCCCCGCGTTTAAAAATTCTCTTCCAATCCTTTTATCCATTCCCATGGCATATGCCACTTCCTTGACGTCGGAACCGACCCGTTCGCAAATATTTGCGATCTCATTTATAAAAGATATCTTGGTCGCCAGGAACGCGTTTGAAGCGTATTTTATAAGCTCCGCGCTTTTAACCGAAGTAAAAATAATGTGCGCGTTGAGCGAGCGGTAAAGCTCCGTAATAATATTGAATGCCCGATTGTTCGACGCGCCGATCACGATGCGGTCAGGATTTAAAAAATCAGAGATCGCAGATCCTTCGCGCAGGAATTCCGGATTTGAAACGACGGAAAAAGAACTTTCCGGAATCTTCATTTCTTTCAATATTTTGGTAACGATGTCCCCCATTCCGACTGGAACGGTGCTTTTGTTCACTATTACCTTGAATTTTTTATTGCCTTTAAGCGCTTTAGCTATCCCTTTTGCCACTTCGATTACCGCGGATATGTCCGCCTGGCCATTCTCTTTTGGCGGCGTTCCAACCGCGATAAAAATAACTTCCGCTTTTTTTACGGCAGAATTAAGGTCCGAGGTAAAAAGCAGCCGTTTTGCTTTATGGTTTTTTGCCGCGATCTCCGGAAGTCCCGGCTCATAAAAAGGGACTTCGCCTTTCTCAAGTACGCCTAGCCGCTGTTTATCCTTGTCAACGCAGGTAACTTCATTGCCGAGGTTGGCAAAACAGGCGCCCGTGACCAAGCCGACATATCCGGTTCCAATAACGGCCAGCTTCATTAAATCACTCCTTATCTGTTATTATTTTACCTTAATAATGGAGTAATTTCTACTCTCCCAGCGAATCGGAGATTTTTCCTTTGAGGACCAAACTGCGCAAGTTCTTGAACCAGACCAGGCCTTTATCAAAAAGAAAGTAAGAAAGCGGATCAAATACCATATCCAAACAGCCGACAAATTTAATCAATTTTCCGTTAAATCCTTTTTTGAACCGATAAACGCCCCAGAGAGGATGGCCGGGTTTAGGATCGGAAGGTATTCCCCAAAGATCGTATAATTTAAAACCCTCTTCTTTTGCTCTTTTAATTATTTCCCAGTGCAAAGCATGATTGGGCATAACATTGCGGTGGGAAGATTTTGACGCTCCGTACATGTACCACATTCTTTTGCCCAGAGCAAAATTGATGACTGCCGCGACCGGTTCACCTTCATACTCCGCAATAAAGATTCTGGCCATGCCGTTAAGCCCCATAAGGCTCATGATCTTCTGATAATAACTTATCGGATGGATCAAAAAGTTATCGCGGCCGGCGGTTTCCTTATAAATATTGTAAAAGCTATCGACCCCTTTTTGCCCCGATATTTCCCTGACTTTAACGCCTTTGCGCTCCGCCAGGCGGATATTATAACGGGTCTTTTCTTCAAAGCTTAAGAGCAGGGTATTAAGGTCATGGGACAGGTCGATAAAAAAAGTGGCCCGGGGCTGGATCTGTTTTTTTTGCAGTTTAAAACCTTGAGCTTTAAGGGCATTGATCAATTTTATATCGCCTTCTTCAATTTCCGGATCGATCTTTAAAGCGATAGCATTATGCTTTTTAGCCTCAAATCTGATCGCGTCAAGTAAAAAATCATTTATCGTCCCGCGGGGCGCGTAAAAAATGCATTTCCCGATATAGGGAAGTTTTCTTTTTAATATGGAAATTTGGGCCGAGATCTTGCCGTTGTCTTCTACCGCAATCCTTATCGGCTCCCACCCCTGAGACCGTTTTACTTCCCCCCACTCCCAGGTTTGCAGTATCTGACCGTTGGCCAAACCCGCATTCCATTCTTCTCTTTCAATATCTCGCCTGATCTGCATATATGTTATAATTATATCATGATATTGATGATCGATAATTACGACTCATTCACCTATAATCTTGTCCAATATCTTGAAGAACTTGGGGAAGATCTCAAGGTGTTTCGAAACGATAAAATAACCATCCCGGAGATCGAAAAGCTGAATCCGTCGCGGATAGTCATCTCTCCCGGCCCCGGGATCCCTCACGATGCCGGGATCTCCGAACAGGTTATAAAATATTTTGCCGGTAAAAAACCAATTCTCGGAGTTTGTCTGGGCCATCAGGCGATCGGGGAAGTTTTTGGCGGTAAAATAATCAGGGCAAAAAGCATAATGCACGGAAAGATATCTCAAATCCATCATGACGGAAAAACCATTTTTAAAGGCCTCCCCAACCCCTTCCCCGCCACTCGCTATCATTCGCTGGTAGTAGAAAAAAGCTCCCTGCCCGATATTTTTGAAATATCCGCCTGGACGGATGATGGGGAAATAATGGGTTTAAGGCATAAAGAATTCAAAGTTGAAGGGGTCCAATTCCATCCGGAATCGATACTTACTTCTTCGGGGAAGACTCTGCTGAAGAACTTTTTATCTCTTTAGTGGGATGGGATTCTGTCTTTTTTTCTTTACCGTAATCGGTAACATGGAATCCCGACCCTTTAAACACTATCCCCGCTCTCGATATCAAACGCTGGACCTTTCCTCCGCATTTCGGGCACTTTTTAAAAGGCTCGTCGTTTATTTTCTGGATATGTTCAAATTTTCCGCAATTTTCGCAGCGGTATTCATATGTAGGCATGAGTTATCTTAACAAATTTTTCTTCTATTTTCAATTCCAGCTTAAATTAGCGAGGATATTTGAGGTAATTGATTTGACGGCCCTTGATCTCTGACAGGTTGAAGTACCCCATCTATGCCGCTAGGACCTAACCCGCTAAGCGAAGCCTGAAATTGCATTTTTAAGGTGTCATAAAAATCAGGCGTATTTGCCCTGTTCCCTGCGCCTGTTTTTACAGTTTTAGAAAAAAGAGGATTTGATATTTTATCAAGTTCCATTTCAATAATATAATCGGGATCATAAGGATAAAACTTGCGTGCTTAAATGCGATTTGTATGTAAAAATGCCGTTAAGACTTCTGGTATATCTATATGCCCATCCTCGGTCTGGTAATTCTCGAGTATCGCGGCAAAAGCCCTTCCTACCGCCAGCCCGGAACCATTAAGCGTATGGACAAATTCCGGTTTTCCCCCAGCCTTTTTGAACCTGATATCAGCCCGGCGCGCCTGAAAATCCCCAAAATTCGAGCAGGAGGAGATCTCGCGGTATTTGCCTTCCGACGGGAACCAGACCTCAAGGTCATAAGTTTTGGCGGATGAGAAACCAAGATCGCCGGTACAAAGCGAAACGACCCGGTAAGGAAGATTTAATTTCTGCAGTATTTTCTCGGCATCGGCGGTAAGCTTTTCGTGCTCTTCATGCGACTTTTCCGGTGCGCAAAACTTTACCAGCTCCACTTTATTGAATTGGTGCTGGCGGATGATGCCTTTGACATCCTTGCCATAAGAGCCGGCTTCTCTCCTGAAACAGGGAGAATAACAGCAATAGCTGATCGGTAGGTCACTTGAATTTAATATTTCATCGCGATGAAGGTTTGTCACCGAGACCTCGGCAGTCGGTATCAAATAAAGCTCGTCATCGCGGCATTTAAAAAGATCTTCTTCGAACTTTGGCAGCTGCCCGGTGCCTCTCATGCTTTGAGGATTTACCAGAAGCGGGGCAAAAACCTCCTTGTATCCATTTTCCCCGGTGTGTGTTTCAAGCATAAAATTTATGAGCGCGCGCTCTAAAGCCGCGCCCAAGCCGTGATAAACCACAAACCTTGAACCGGAAATCTTTGCCGCCTGGTCAAAATTTAAAAGTCCAAGCTTTTCCCCCAGTTCATCATGCGATCTGGGCTTAAAGGAGAACTTTCTCGGCTCTCCCCATTTTCTGATCTCAACATTGCTGCCGGCATCAGACCCGATCGGAACCGATTGATCCGGGATATTGGGGATATAAAGAATGACATTATCCAGAGCTTCCTCTTCGGCCCTTATCTTTTCTTCAAACTCTTTTATCTTGTCGCCTATTTCCCTGGTCTGGGACATGACGGACGAAGCATCTTGTCCGGCCTTTTTCATCTGCCCCACTTTTAACGACAATTCGTTTCGCTGTTTTTTAAGTTCATCGGCTTTAAATGTAAGTTCGCGCCAGCGTTTGTCGATCTCAATGAATTTATTGACCATTGAAATATCCGCGTTGCGCGATTTTAACGCCGCCAGCACTTTATCGGGATTATTCCTCAGTAATTTAACATCAAGCATTTTTTGTCCATTTTACGCCGTAGGGCGTGTCCTCAAGCATTATACCACGCGATTTTAGATCGTTCCTGATCTCATCAGCTCGCTTAAAGTCCTTTGTTTTACGGGCGGTTTCCCTTTCCGCGATAAGTTTCTCCACCTCCGCCGGAGGAAGATTGGTTCCCGCAAAACGGATCGTTAATCCCAGAACGCCGCACAGGTGCAAAAACAATTTGCGGTCGTCTTTTAGCGAGCCCTGATCGATTTTTTCATTCTTCACGTGCTCATTGATAAAATGGACCAGTTCGAAAATCACTCCCACCGCCCCGGCGGTGTTAAAATCCTCATCCATCATGTCCTCAAACTTTTTCCTTAAGACAAAAAGCTCGTCTTCCGTCTCTTCCACTTCCACTTCGTATTCCGCTTCCGGGACTTTTGATATCAAAAATTCAAGGTTTTCAAGCGTTTTGACCAGCCGCCCGTAGGCTTCTTTTGCGTCCATAAGCTGGGCGTCGGAAAAATTGAGCGGACTGCGGTAATGGGTCGACAAAAGGAAAAGCCGGACGGCCATGGGATCGAATTTTTCAAATATTTCCTTGAGCGTGAAAAAATTACCCAATGATTTGGACATCTTCTGATGGTTGATGGTTACAAAACCATTGTGTATCCAGTATTTGACCCAGGGTACTTTTCCGGTCAGGGCTTCGGTCTGCGCGATCTCGTTCTCATGATGAGGAAATTGAAGGTCCAGCCCTCCTCCGTGGATATCAAACTGCTCGCCCAGATATTTTACCGACATGACGGAACATTCAATATGCCAGCCGGGCCGCCCCTGCCCCCAGGGAGAATCCCAGGAAGGCTCCCCCGGTTTGGCCGATTTCCACAAGGCAAAATCAAGCGGGTCCTTTTTCTTTTTATCCACTTCAACCCTCGCGCCCGCCTGCTGCTCGTCCATTTTTCTCCTGGAAAGTTTTCCATATTCGGAAAATTTCTCAACTGCAAAATAAACCCCGTCGTCAAGAACATAAGCGTATCCGTTGTCGATAAGGCCGCTTATCCATTTGATCATGTCCGGGATATGCTCCGTCGCTTTGGGATAAACATTCGCCCTCAAAACATTCAGCTTATCCATCACTTCAAAATAAGTATTGGAATAATATTCGGCGATTTCATTGTACTTTTTTCCTTTGGCTTTAGCTCTTTCAATGATCTTGTCGTCGATATCGGTAATGTTCTGGACATGTTTAACTTTAAACCCGGAATATTCAAGATAGCGGTGGATCACGTCAAAAGTAACATAAGCGCGCGCGTGTCCCAGATGCGTTTCATCATACGGGGTTATTCCGCAGACATACATGCCGACATTCGGAGGATTGATCGGTTCAAAGGGTTCAATCTTTCGGGTTAAGTTATTATAAACTTTAAGGGGCATTTTTGAGCTTTTCTTCCAGCTTATCGATACGCTTTTCAAGTTCCTCTATGGTATCCGGTATGTCGGCATGGGCCAGCGGCTCGATCCTTTTACCGTCCCTTATTACTATTCTGGCCGGATTGCCCACTACGGTTGAATTTTTAGGCACCGGCTTGGTCACGACCGCGCCCGCCCCTACTCTTGAATTTTCTCCGATGATAATATTGCCGAGAATGATCGCGTGCGCGCCGATCACCACATTATTACCGATGGTCGGGTGCCTCTTGCCGTGCTCTTTTCCTGTCCCGCCTAAAGTCACTCCCTGGTAGATCGTAACGTCATCTCCAATTATGGTTGTTTCGCCGATCACTACCCCGTTCCCGTGGTCAATAAAGAAACCCTTGCCGATCTGCGCTCCGGGGTGGATCTCGATAAGTGTAAGCAGCCTCATGATCTGGGATATCAAACGGGGAATGACCGGAATGTATATTTTATAAAGCAGATGGTTGAGCCTGTGAATCCAGACGGCCCATAAGCCCTGGTACAGCAAAACTTCAAAAATATTCGCCGCCGCCGGATCTCTCTCAAAGATTACTTTTATATCGTCAATTATTATCATTTGATCACATCCTGTCAAAAAACGGATTTTTGCCCGATACGGAAAGCGGAATGCCAAAAGCTATTTTAACCTCGTCCCCCAGAAGTTTTGATTCGATCGCCGCTTTGCCGACCGAATACATTACTCGATTATCGATCCGGTTATCCTCCGCCACCGAAACCGCCGAACCGACGGCAATACCAAGGTCGCCGGAATTATAAATGCAAATCACGCCGGCCTTTTCCGCTTCCGCGCAATTTGGACGGCCGCAAAACGAACAATACTTCAACCCGATCGTTTTGAGCTTTGTTCCGATCAGAACGATTGCCTGGGCGTTCCTGATATTTTCAGAATCGCGAAGAAACGTATGATGCGATTCCCTTTCACCGATTTCCTTCATTTTATTGGCCATTTTCAATATTGTATCTCCAGAAAGCACCGCGATCTCCAAAAGATCGAGGCCTCTGGCCTTTGGCGCGGTGCGCGCCGCCAGGCACATCTTTTCCGCGACCTCAAGGACCGCTTCTTTTTTAAACTCTTCTTCTTTCCTTAACATCAGCGTACCATCTTTTCCAAAAGGGCCAGCTGTTTGGGATCGCCCACCGCCACCAAAACATCGCCCACCTCAACCACCGTATCCGCCAGCGGCTGTAAAATAAAATTACCAGTAGGCTTCCTGATGCTAAGTATATAAGCGCCCGATTTTTGTCTTATCTCCGATTCTCCCAATGATTTATTGACCACTTTCGAGGATTCCTCCACATTAAATTCTCCCAGGTTGAGTTCAAGATGTTCGCTGTACATGATCGTGTCAAGAAAATCGATCGCGACCGGTTTTACCGCCATGGCCGCCATTCTCCTGCCGGCCAGGAAATACGGAGACATTACTTTATCGGCGCCGGCTTTTTTCAGTTTTTCTTCCGTTTCTTTCTGGCTGGCACGCGAGACAATAAACAATTTGGGATTTAAGGCCCTGGCCGAAAGCGTGACAAAAACGTTTGCCATATCCGAATCGGCGCAGGCAATAAGGCATCTGGCCGCCCGGATCCCTGCTTCCTCAAGGTTTTCATCCGCCGTGATATCTCCAATGATATAAGGGACATTCAGCGCCTCGAGCTCCGCCGCGGTCTCCGGCTTGCTGTCGATAATAACAACCTGCTTCTTTTCGGCAATGAATTCGTGCGCAACCTGACGGCCGACCCTCCCGTAACCGCAAATAATATAGTGCTCCCTCATTTCAGAAATGATCTTATCCATTTTCCTTTTCCTCCTAAAACCTACAATCTCCCCTTCCACGAATATTTCTATCGCCTGGCCCAAAGTATAAACTACGGTCCCAACCCCGCAAATAATGATCCCCATGGTTAGGACTTTGCCTGCCGCATTGAGAGGATACACTTCGCGGAAGCCCACCGTAGAAAGGGTTATGACCACCATATAAACGGCATCGAGGACCGGCCACCCCTCCAAAAAGATATAACCGGCGATTCCGGCTAAAACCAGGATCCCCAGTAAAATAAGCGGTAATATTAATCTTCTTAATGGATTCATTTTAATAAATAAACCGTAAAATCAGCCGGGTGATAATCATGCCTCAATAAAAAACGATTAGTGATGCCTTTGACAAACCCGATTATCTCTTCCGGCTTGGAATAAAAATATTGGGGCTCCCTGAAACTATCGTCCGGCAAATGGTAGATCGCCTGCGACGAAAGGAAGTTCACCCCCACCCCTATATTACACAATTCAAACATTCTAAGCAACATGGAACGTATAAAATCGAGATGGGCCTCCCGGTTATCAAAACTGATGTTCAAAGCCCCGCAGCAAAACACGAAATCGAACTTTTCAGGCTTTTTATCGTCTAATATGTCCCGGACTTCAAATCTTGCTTCGGGATATTTTTTCCGCGCCGATTCAATTATTTTGGGGGCGATATCGTAACCGGCATATTGGAATTTATAACCGGCTTTTTTGAGGTATCCGTAGAAATCGCCGAACCCGCAGCCCACATCCAGAATGGAAAAGTCGTTCCGTTCATCCCCACACCAAAATTTTTGGTGTGGGGATTTATTGCCTATCGTTAACAGGTCTTCAAACACTTTAAACCGTATTCCCTGGCTCTCGGGGTTTTTCCAGTCAAGCGAAAGATAATGGTCTCCGTGTTTTTCGAGCAAGGAGTGATAATACTCGATCTGTTTTGGCTTGTTGTTCACGCAATAATTATACCTGATGATATAATAATGTATATGAGCAAAGTTTACTTTAGCTCCGATCAGGCCAGACTCGATAAATTATTCGATGCCGCCGGTTTTGATAAACTGATCGGTCTCAATGACAAAGTCGCCCTGAAGATCCACTTTGGCGAGCCGGGAAATACGGCTTATTTAAAGCCCGCGCAGGTAAACCCGATATTTGAAAAAATAAAATCGCTTAAGGGCGATCCCTTTTACACCGATTGCAATACGCTCTATAAAGGGCCGCGCAGCAATACCAGAGACCATCTTCAGGTTGCAAAAGACCACGGCTACACAAATGTGATAATTCCTGAAGAAAATGATTTTGAAACGATCGAAGTCAATCTTAAGCATTTCAAAAAAGTTTATATCGGCGGCGCGGCGGCAAGGGCAAAAGCGTTGATCGCCCTCACCCACTTTAAAGGCCACGAGATGACCGGCTTTGGAGGAGCGCTTAAAAATATTGGGATGGGATTGGGGACAAGGCTGGGTAAACTAAAGATGCATCAGGACTGCCAAAACTGCCCGGAAGCTAAAACCTGCCGGAAAAATCAAACCATCGAATCCTGCTGGGTCGGCTCTCCGGCTCTGGTACAGGAAAAAATAGTGGAATATGCGTTCGGCGCGGTAAAAGGAAAAAAAGCGGGATTCATAAATTTTATCACCGCTGTAAGCCCAAACTGCGACTGCTACGGCTTTAACGACGCGCCAATCGTGCCGGATATCGGAATCCTTGCCTCGACCGATCCGGTTGCCATCGACCAGGCCTGTATCGATCTTGTAAATGAACATGAAGGAAGGATAAAAGGGAGCGATAAATTCCAGGTTCTCTACCCGAAAGTCGATTGGACCATCCAGTTAAAATACGCGGAAGAGATCGGCCTGGGCAAAAGAGAATACGATTTGACAACCATAGTATAATGATCTTATGATGCATGACCTCCTCGAAAGCGAATCTTTTAAAAAATTGGAACAGGAATACAAGTTCCTTTCCCGCGCCAGAGAACAGGTCTATCAGCTCGAAAATGACGATTTTGTGATACTTGATACGGAGACCACCGGACTGGACCCGGCAAATTCGGAAATAATAGAAATCGCCGCGCTAAAAGTAAAGAACAAAGAGATCGTGGACATATTCAACCATCTGGTTAAGCCGGCGAATCCGATCCCTGACAATATAACCAAAATAAACGGGATCACGAACGAAATGGTCGAAGAATCCCCCACCCTCGGCAATATCACTTATAAATTTCTGGATTTTATCGGGGGATCAACTTTAATGATGCACAACGCTGAATTTGATCTTTCCTTTATTAATCATCATATTTTCACGCCGAGAAAAAAAGAATTGGGCAGTCCGTCAATTTGCACTTTAAAAGTTTCAAGATTCGTATTGCCCCAGCTCCAGAGCCACAAGCTCTCAAGCCTGGCACAGCACTTTGGCATACCGGTAAAAAACAGCCACCGGGCGCTGGGAGATGTTGAGACCACTTTTGAGCTTTGGTTCAAGCTTACCCCCCTGCTTCGGGACAAAGGGATATCCACCTGCGAAGATTTGCTAAAAGCCATTCCATAAGCTAAAATATCCTCATGAGCTTTATTTCTGACATCTGGACAAAGGCCAAACGCGCCGACAAAACGATCGTCCTGCCCGAAGGCGATGACCAGCGCACCATCGACGCCGCAAAAATAATAGAGCAAAGCAAATTGGCAAAAGTAATCGTTCTCGGGAGCGGCTTTATCGATCCAAAGAACCATCCGCGTCTGGAAGAATACGCCCAAAAATACTATAAGAAGCGCGAAGCCAAAGGCATGACGCTGGACAAAGCGCGAGAAATATTGGCTAATGATCTGCCCTTTTTTGGCGCCATGATGGTAGATTCAGGGGAAGCGGACGGGATGGTATCGGGAGCCGATCATGCCACCGCAGAAACCATTCGCGCCGCCCTGCAATGCATCGGCCTGCCGGCCGGACACAACCTGATTTCCAGCTTTTTTGCCATGATCACACCCAAGCCGGAACTTGGGGAAAACGGATTATTATTTTATGCCGACTGCGGGGTTGTGCCCGATCCAAATTCCGAACAGCTGGCCGAAATAGCGATCACCACGGCTTCTTCGTTCACAAAGCTCACGGGGCTTGAGCCGCGCATTGCCATGCTCTCTTTTTCGACCAAAGGTTCCGCCTCGCATCCCGACGTTGACAAAGTGATCAAGGCGTATGAAATAGTAAAACAAAAGCAACCTGATCTCTTGATTGACGGCGAACTGCAGGGCGATGCCGCATTGATCCTGGCGATTGGAAAAAAGAAAGCGCCGGGTTCACTCGTAGCCGGCCGCGCCAATATTTTGATCTTCCCCGATCTAGGAGCCGGCAACATTGCATATAAATTGACCGAAAGGATCGGTGGAGCGATCGCCCTGGGGCCTCTCCTTCAGGGCTGTGCTAAGCCGGTTAACGATCTTTCCCGCGGCTGTTCGGTTGAAGATATTGTTAATGTGACCGCGATCACCGCGGTTCAAAGCTAGACCTCTTGGATTTATTCGGGGGCTTGACAGCATAAAGCGCCAGGTGTAAGCTACTAACACCATGTGTAAGCTACTAACACATGGTAGGCAAAAAGGAGGGCGGCATGTATTTTAGCCCACGGGTTAAAGAAAAAAGAGAGGATTTTTTTAATTACGAAGCGCTCCAGGAAGAGCTAAAAAAGGCGCTGGGAGACCGATTGGTCCCGCTTATCGCCGTATACGGCTTGAGACGCACGGGAAAAACCAGTTTGATCCGGGTAGTGCTTAATTCCCTTAAAAAGCGTTATCTCTGGATTGACGGCCGCGATGTCCAATCCCGGGAAGAGCTAAAAGCCCGGCTTTTGGAAGAAACCCAAAAACTAAAGCGCTTTTCTTTAAAAAAAATCTCCATCAAGGGGATTGAACTGTCCCTGGGACTTCCCAAGGAAGGACTCGACTATCTCAATAAGCATAAAATTACCCTGGTCTTTGACGAGGCGCAATTGTTGAAAAATATCCATCTGGATAACACTTTGGCTTATATCTACGATAATTATCCAAATATAAAAATTATCATTTCCGGGTCAGAAATTGGCATGCTGGCTAATTTCCTGGGAAAAGAAAACGCCAAAGCGCCTCTTTACGGCCGGGCTGTCCATGAACTTCACACTTACAAATTGGACAAGGATAAGGCCGTCCTTTTCCTTCATCTGGGAGCGAAACAGATAAAAATAATTTTAAAAGACAATGAAATTAGCGATGCGATATCAAATTTGGGCGGCATAATCGGCTGGCTCACAAAATACGGCTGGTTTAGACGCGATTATCAGCATAAAGAGGCGCTGCGAAAAACCATTGACGAAGGTAAATATGTTGCCAAGGATGAATTTTTAAAATTTGCCCAAAGGGCGGAGAAAAAATATACATCAATAATAAAAGTAATAAAAGGCGGCGCTTACTGGGAAGAGATAAAAAAGAAAACCGGGATCTCCGACAAACAACTTGCCGCCATGTTAAAAAGGTTATTAAACTATGGTTTCATTGAAAAACGGGACAAATTGTATCATATTGCCGATCCTTTATTAGAAGCCGCTTACTAAAATCACTCTAAACCCTGGCAATCCCGACGCGGATCAAGGCTGTGCGGCTGTTCGGTTGAAGATATTGTTAATGTGACCGCGATCACCGCGGTGGAAAGCTAGACTTCTTAAAAAATTTAAGCCGCCGATTCTTAATTAAAGAATCGGCGGCTTAAATTAGATTTTCCCTTTATTTATTATTCCTTTTTTTCTTCTTTTTTATTACAAAAAAAAGAAAATACATAATGCACTTCTCCCATCAATCCGTTCTTGCCGGGTGCTTCTAAGGTCAAGGTTGTTAAACCGCATTCTTCCCTATCCAAATCCTTGACTCTACCACAGCTCACATCAACTCCCGCACTTTTCGCTCCATCTCTGGCCATGTTCACTGCCTCAAATATATCTTCACTCAAAGCTCCCGCTGATGCAACGCAAACGTGTGTTCTCTGAAGTCGCGACCTCATTGCTGACACTTTATTTTCTTGCCAACTGTCGTACCTCTCACCATTAGTCATTGTTACGGTTGGAACAGCTTGCCTCGCACATCCGGCAGTTAGCATAGTCATTGCGCCAATACTCATCATTCTGCTGACTCTTGTAGCCATAACGCTCATGCTCATCTATTTTTACCTCCTGTTATTTCGTATATCTTGAATCCTTGGTATCCCGATATCCTCTTATCGCCTCTCACGCCGCAAAAATTTCAGCATTGAAAATAATTATTTATAAAAATTGACGAGAGCGCAGAGGCTAAGAGCCTCTGCTACGCGTTTTGGGTTACTTTATTTAATCCCGATTTCATGTTAAAATCGCTCAAGGAGGAATGACCTATGACCAGGAAAATTAAAATATTCGACACCACCCTGCGCGATGGAGAACAGTGTCCAGGAGCCTCCCTTAACGCCGAAGAAAAAATGGAAATCGCCAGACAGCTGGCCAAGCTTAATGTTGATGCCATCGAAGCCGGATTTGCCATCGCTTCTCCAGGAGATTTTGAATCCGTAAAAATGATCGCCCAGCAGATAAAGGGACCGATCATCTGCAGTTTGGCCCGCGCCAAAAAAGAGGACATTGAACGGGCTTACGAAGCGGTAAAATATTCCGACCGTCCGAGGATACATGTTTTTCTCGCCACCTCCCCCATCCATATGGAAAAGAAATTGAGAATGACCCCTGACCAGGTATTGAACCAGGCAGTCGAAATGGTAAAGCTCGGCAGAAAACTTTGCCCGGATATTGAATTTTCACCCGAAGATGCCGGGCGTTCGGAACCAGAATTTCTCCACAAAATAATCAGTGCCGTGGTCGAAGCCGGAGCTTCTACCATCAATGTTCCGGACACGGTCGGATACACCACCCCGTGGGAGTGGGAAGCTTTGATAAAAAGCATCGTTGATCTGGTAAAAGGAAAAAATGTCGCCATCAGCGTTCATTGCCACAATGACCTTGGTCTGGCCACGGCCAATTCCCTGGCCGCGGTCAAAGCCGGCGCCAACCAGGTTGAATGTACGATCAACGGGATCGGAGAAAGGGCCGGCAACGCGTCTCTTGAAGAAGTGGTAATGGCAATAAAGACCAGAAAAAACTTTTTTGACTGCGAAACTAATATCAAGACAACGGAGATCTATAAGGCCAGCCGGCTGGTCTCAAACCTTACCGGCCTGCTGGTACAGCCAAATAAAGCGGTGGTCGGGGCCAATGCATTTGCCCATGAGGCCGGCATTCATCAGGCTGGAGTACTGCGCGCGAAAGAGACTTATGAGATTATGTCCCCGCAGGATATAGGATTGACCGAATCCCGCCTGGTATTGGGCAAACATTCCGGCCGCCATGCTTTTGCCGACAAGCTTAAGGACATGGGCTACCAGCTGACCGAAGAAAATTTGGAAAAAGCTTTTGAACGCTTTAAAGACCTGGCGGACAAAAAGAAAGATGTATCGGAACGGGACCTTGAGATAATCGTATCAGAAGAGGTTTATATCGTTCCGGAAACTTACAAGATAGAAAGCATAGACGTTAAATCCGGCACGCATATAAAGCCGACCGCGGAAGTAAGGCTAATCTACAAGGACAAAGTCCTGGTTGAAACCGCCCAGGGAACCGGACCGGTTGACGCCGTCTATAAGGCTATCGATAAGCTAATAAAAATGCAGCCTAGTCTGGTCGATTATACGATCCAGGCGATCACCGGAGGAACGGACGCCCAGGGAGAAGTCATCGTAAGGATAACGGATAACGGAAGAATATTCGTAGGCCATGGGGCCTCAACCGACATTATAATCGCTTCAGCCAAAGCGTATCTCTCCGCCATTAACCGGCTGATCTACAATAAAGCGCAGGATTCGTCGAAAGAATTAGATTGATTACTGCTCGACGGTAATACAGGTCAGTGTGCGGGCGACAAAACCTGACGACTGTATTCTTTTGACGATCAATTCACCGAGCATTTTAAGGTCTGCGGCTTCAACAAACGCGATCACATCATAAGGGCCAGTGACCAAATGTACGGTTTTAACTCCTTTGATTTCCTTTGTTAAATTGACCAGTTCCATTGCTTTTCCCGGAATTGCTTCTATTAGAATATAAGCGGTTGTGCCTGCCATATTAATACACCTCTTTGGACTCATTATAAATTGTTGCTTAAAATATTGTCAAGTAGTATAATATTTCTCGATATGTGGACAAAAATCATTAATTATTTAATAAAAGGACTTGTGACCCTTCTTCCCCTTCTTGTTACTATCTGGCTCATAATGTTCATCTTTACCTTTATGGACAGTATTCTCGGCGGGATCATTGCCTTTTTTACCGGCCATCGCATTCCCGGATTGGGATTGATCCTGATTGTTTTCATTATATATGCGGCGGGCTATTTTTCGGAACATGTCTTTGGCGCCACAATATTCAAGTTCGGGGAACAGATATTGTACCGGATCCCTATAATAAAAGGCATTTACACTTCAGCCAAACAGATAAATGACGTCCTGTTCATGCATAAGGGAGCTGGAGAATACCGCCGGGCCTGCCTGGTTGAATATCCGCGCAAGGGGATTTATACCATGGGGTTTGTCACTTCCGACGCCGCGGAAGAAGTAGAAAAGAAGGTAAAATGCAAGTTGATTAATATATTTATCCCAAATACTCCGACCCCGGCAACCGGTTTTCTGATAATGGTTCCCGCGCAGGATGTGATACTGCTCGACATGAAAGCGGAAGAAGCCTTTAAATATATTATTTCGGGAGGGGTTCTAAAGCCCCCGGCGGTAGAAAGTGAGAGTATTTGAAGAGTTCTATAATGGCATATTTTCCGAAAATCCGGTATTAAGAATTCTCCTTGGTCTCTGCGCCACCATGGCGGTCACAACTTCTTTCATCAACGGCCTCGGTATGGGACTTTCTACTTCATTCGTTCTAGTCTGCAGTAATGTTATAATATCCTCCATTCGCAATATCATGCCGGAAAAGATCCGCATACCGGTAATGATAATCGTGATCGCAACCTTTACCACGGTCATCGACCTCATGATGGCCGCTTATACGCCGGCGCTTTCAAAAGCGCTGGGAATATATATCCCGCTTATTGTCGTTAATTGCATCATCTTCGGCCGAGCCGAGGCGTTCGCTTCAAAAAACCGGATCTTTGAATCATTGATCGACGGCCTGACAAAGGGCGCGGGCTTTACTCTGACCCTAATGTTCATTGGTTTTATACGCGAATATCTCGGAAAACAAGTAATGATCATGCTGCTGCCGCCGGGGGCGTTCCTTTTGATCGGAATTCTCATAGGTATGATGAATCTTATACAACAATGGCAGGAACAAAGAAACAAAAATCTAGCGTAGAACCGCTGCATATATTCAGCCGCGCCTGCAGAGGCTGCGGGATCTGCATCGCTTTTTGCCCTCATAAAGTTCTGGAATTTGATCTTTACGGCATCCCAAAAGCGGTCCATCCTGAAAAATGCAAAAACTGCCTTATCTGCGATATCCTTTGCCCTGACTTTGCCATAACCGGCATGAGGAAAAGGAAAACGCATTCATGAAGTTTATTTCCGGCTGCCGGGCAATCGCACAGGGAGCGCTGGACGCCGGCGTCAGGTTCTATGCCGCCTGTCCCAATGATCCGGTCTCGGAACTTGCGGAAACTATGGCTTTGGAACTTCCAAAGCTGGGAGGAAAATTCATCCAGATGGAAGACGAATCAGCCGCCCTGGCCGCCGCCATTGGAGCGTCTTCAGTAGGATCAAAAGCTTTGGTCGCGACTTCGAGCCCCGGGTTCACTCTGCTTCAGGAACATATCAGCTATGCCGGATTAAACGAAGTGCCAGTCGTTATTGTAAACGCGATGCAATATGGGCCCTCGACCGGTTTATCGAGCATTCCCATGCAGCAGGAGGTTTTCCAGTCAAGATTTGGGGCCAACGGCGATTATCCGGTTGCCGTATTGACTCCTTCCTCCCCAAAAGAAGCATATGATATGACCGTATATGCTTTTAACCTTTCCGAAAGCCACCGCATCCCGGTGGTTATATTGATAGACCAGATGATCGCAACGATGAAGGAAACATTCGATTTTCGTGAAAATCCCAGACTTTTGACCAGGATCCCTCCCCGCCATCACTTTTTGCTCACCGGCCTGCCCTCTGATCTCGAAGGATTCCCAACTTACGATCCAAGGGAAATAAAACAGCAGCAGCAGCGGCTTTTCCAGAAATATTTAAGCATTGAACGGATGTACAGCAAATTTGAACTTGAGGACGCAAATGTGGCGGTCATCGCTTACGGCACCACTTCGCGTGCCGCCCGGGCGGCGGTCAAAATGGCCAGAGGAAAAAAACATAAGGCCGGATTTTTCAAATTGATGACGCTTTGGCCTTTTCCCCGCGAAGAATTGATCCGGCTTTCAAAAAAGGTAAAACGCATGATAATTGCCGAAACCTGTACTTCGGAACAGCTGGCAAATATCATTAAATCTTGCTGTTTGGGCGAATGCAATTATACACTAGTCAAAAGATTTGACGGCAATCTGCTTACGCCAAAGGAGATATATGATGGAATTACAGCCTAATCCCGTCATCCAGAGATATTTAAGGACCGGCAAAAAGCATCCGGTATTTTTTTGTCCCGGCTGTCAGGTCGGTATTATCATGGGCGCTCTGATCCGCGGCATCAACGAATGCAATCTCCAAAAGGACGAAATTTTTCTGGTTTCCGGCGTCGGCTGCTCCGGCCGCATGCCGGTTTATCTGGACCTGTGCTCCATCCAGGCAACGCGCGGGCGGGCCCTGGCTTTTGCGACCGGAGTAAAGATGGCAAAACCTCATCTTAAAGTGATCGCCGTGATCGGCGATGGAGAAGCGGTTTCCGTCGGCACATCGCACCTGGTGCAGGCCGCAAGAAGAAATATAGACTTGACCGTGGTCGTCATAAATAATTTCATGCATGCCATGACCGGCGGCCAGCCGTCGCCTACCACCCCGCATAAAACAATTGCGCCGCTGGCTCCCTACGGCAATGTTGAGCATCCTCTCGATATTTGCGATTTTGCGGTTTGCTCCGGGGCGACTTTTGTCGGCCGCCAGACGGCTTACCATGCCGAAAATCTGGCGGAGCTTTTGGCTCAAGCGATAAAGCACAATGGGTTTTCACTGGTTGAAGCGACCTCTCTGTGCCACATGAAACCGGAAAGAAAATCGCCGGTAGACGCGCTTTTATGGCTCAAGGAAAAAGCAGCAAAAGGGGAAATAATCACGGGTATTTTTAAAAATACGGCGAAACCGGAACTGACGGGGGAATATGAAAAAATCATCAAAGCAAATAGAAGTTAAGTTCGCGGGTACGGGCTGCCAGAAGATCGATCTGATCGCAAACATCCTGGCGGAGGCGGCTTTTGCGCAAAAATATAAAGTGGTCATGACTTTAAAACATGAAAAAGAAGTCCGCTGCGGGCTGTGCAGCGCAGAGGTTATAATATCGGACAACGAGATCGATTTCCCAAAATGCGAGAATCTTGACGTCCTGGTGGCGCTTTCACAGGAGGGCTATGACGCTTCTCTGGACGATATAAAAAAAGATACGATACAAATAATCGATTCTCTTCACGTAGTCAAAATCGGCAAGATGTTTAATCTTAGCATCCTGCCTTTGACCCATATATCTTACAGAAAGACAAAAACGGAAGAATATGCGAATTTCGTGGCTTTGGGGATTGCGATAAAAAAGCTTAAAGTCATAAAAGACCGGCTGATCATAAACCTGATTAAGGAGAAACTGCCCAGGAATAAAGCGGATCTTGCCGTAAAATCATTTAAAGAAGGGATGAAATTGTCCTAGCTCCTGATCCCCGCATCCGCCCCGCAATAACTGCAGAATGTCTTATCTTTTAAACCAATGATCTTGGTCTGGTAACCTGCCCGCTCGATCAAAAGCTTTTTGCAATTGTGGCAGTAAGTATTTCCCCATTTATTTCCCGGGACATTGCCGATATAAACATAGTGGAGGCCTTCTTCCAATCCAATCTTCCTGGCTTTTTCAAGGGTTTCGACCGGCGTGGGATACAAATGCGCGTATTCAAGATACGGGATAAATTTGGTGACATGCCAGGGCGTTTCCGGCCCAAGATCTTTAACGATCCATTTTGCAATGCCTCTTAATTGATCCTCATCATCGTTCATGGTCGGAATTATATTTGTAATGCATTCGACATGCATGTTCCATTTCTTTTTTGCGTAAACAGAAGCTTTTAGTATCGGCTCAAAATCGGGCACCTTTGCCAGTTTTTTGTAAAATTCATTCGTGAACCCCTTTATGTCGACCCTAAACGCATCAAGATATGGTCCGATCAAATCGATTGCCGGAAAATTAACATATCCATTTGTAACCCAAACCGTGTAAAGGCCCGATTTTTTTGCCAGTTTTGCGCCATCCAAAGAATATTCAAGCCATATGGAAGGCTCATTGTAAGTCCAGGCAATTCCCGCCGATCCTTCCCTCTTCGCCATCTCGATCAACATTTCGGGAGAAACCAGTTCCTCTTCATGTTTTTGCTTAGCGTAAACCATATGCGCTATCTGCCAGTTCTGGCAGTGGCCGCAGCGCATGTTACAGCCGAACGTGCCGGCGGATAAAACATTCGTTCCCGGATAAAAATGGAAAAGCGGTTTTTTTTCGATCGGATCATTTGCGATCGAAGAAATGACTCCATAGATCAATGAATAGAGCTTGCCCTCTCTATTTTCCCTCACCCCGCAGTACCCCACCCCGCCGGACGCGATATGGCAATCACGGGGGCAAAGAAGACAATGCACCTTATTGTTTTCCAGCTTTTCCCAGAGCATAGCTTCTTTCATATCAAGCGCATTTTAACACACCGTTATTTTGACTTGAAGCGAAATTTCTTAAATTCCCCTTCGATAAAGAAATATATGAAAACAGCCGATTTTTCTTGGGCCGCCATAAGCAGGCCTGCCGCATTCAAACTTCTAAGGCCTAATCCGCGCCTGTTGAAACAGGCCATGCCGGCTCCTTCCGGCAATCTTCAGGCAAGAATGAATGAGTTTTTCCATGAACAAGTCTCTGAAGCTCGTTTTATGATCACCGGCAGACAGCAGGGTTTGAGAACTCTTGTTTTTGGCCCCAATCGTTTTGATGATTTTCCTCTTGTCGATTTCCTTAAAACCGGATATGTATTTGGCGTCGACATAAATTTGACGGCTATGTCGGAAGCGAAAAACGCTCTGCCTTCCGATTTAAGAAAAAAGCTTGCCCCTTTAAATCTTGACGCCTCGCTGTTTGCCAACCGAATAATTAACTCCGCTTCCGGTATCGTAGAAAAGTATCCCGAATTGACCCCTGGTCTTCTTGACGATCTGATTGAAACGTTAAAGGCCATCAAGGCTGAGGGAAATCTGCCTTTTAACGACAACAGCATGGATATGGCGGTTTCGATAAGCTGCATTGGTCAATTTCTGGCCTTTGCGTATAATTCGGTATTGAGCATGCTTCAGGAACGATATGGTCAACCGGCCGTATTCCGGTTATTGTCGGGAATCGTTCGAGAAAAAAAGGAAGTAAGGAACACGTCATTGAACCGGGTCATGAACGTATTGTTCCGGCGGATCGCGACCTCTCACTTAAAAGAAACGGCAAGGATCGTCCGCCCGGGAGGCGTAATTTTTGTTTCTGATCATTTTTTTAAATTCAATTCAACCACTTTCAGACCGGAAGACCTGTATCCCGCGGACCTGCAATGCATGAGCGACATTTATCTTGAAACCGATTTGCCGCAGCTAGAAGTTAAAATAGGCGAGCAGGCCGAAGGGATCGCAGGAATTTCCGGGAGGGACAGTCTGGAGGCCGCGCTGGAAACGGCCGGGAACCTGGAAATTTTAGAAAGCTTCTATGCCTGGAATGTTAATTTCGCGGGAAACGCCATGCTTGGAGTTCCCGGAGAATATTTTCTGGATGCGGCAATGATCTTAAGCCCGGAGAAATAATTACCCCTTAACCACTCCCATCGGCCGCATCCTTGCCACCTTTCTAGCCAGACCGGCATTATGAACCACATCCACGACTTCGCGGACATCTTTATAAGCTTCGGGAGCTTCTTCTACTAATCCCTTTCTGCTCGCAGCCATCACGATGATCCCTTTCTTTTCAAGATCGGCTAAAAGTTCGTTCACGGTAAACTTTCTGGTCGCCGCCGAACGGCTCATCATCCGCCCCGCCCCATGGCACACCGATCCCCAGGTCTCCTTCATGGCCTGATCCGTCCCGACTAAAATATAAGAATATCGTCCCATATCCCCGGGAACTAGGACCGGCTGCCCGGGAAAAGCGCGCGTCGCCCCTTTACGATGAACACAAAGCAGCTTTTCTTTTCCGTTAACCAGATGCTTCTCCATCTTCGCGATGTTATGAGCGACATCGTAGATCAGGGATATTCCAAGCTTTGACGCTGATGCCCCCATGGCTTGAGCAAATGACTCGCAGGTCCAGTGCATCAGCATCTGCCGGTTGGCCCAGGCAAAGTTCGCCGCCGCCGCCATCGCCGAAAAATATCTTTTACCTTCGGGAGAATTGATCGGCGCACAGCAAAGCTGGCGGTCGGGCAAAGCAATATTATATTTTCGCGCCGCCTCATTCATCACCCTTATAAAATCTGTACAGACCTGATGCCCAAGCCCGCGCGAGCCTGAATGCACCATGATAGTGATCTGGTCTTTGAACAGGCCGAAAGCGGCCGCTACTTTTTCGTCATAGATCTCTTCGACCATCTGGACCTCGAGAAAATGATTGCCGGAGCCCAGCGTTCCCTGCTGGCTGGTCCCCCGCTCCTTAGCGTGTGAAGAAACCGCGGAAGGATCGGCGCCGGCCATCGCGCCGTGTTCTTCCGTATGTTCAAGATCGTCAGGCGTTCCGTAACCGTGCGAGACCGCCCATTTCGACCCGTTTATCAAAAGGTTATCAAGATCTTTTGAAGAAAGCGACAGCGGCCCTTCCGATCCTACGCCCGAAGGAACATTTCTCGCCAGTTGAGCGGTTATTTCTTTTATTTTCGGCTGGACCTCTTTAACGGTAAGATCGGTGCGCAGAACCCGGACGCCGCAGTTTATGTCATACCCGACCCCGCCGGGAGAAATTATTCCGCCCGCCTCCGGGTCAAATGCCGCCACTCCGCCGATCGGAAAACCGTAACCTAAATGTATATCGGGCATGGCGAGCGAATTGCCGACAATTCCGGGAAGACAGGCTACATTTGCGGCCTGGACATGCGCGTTCTCGGAAATAATGTGCTGGATCATCTCTTCATCGGAATAAATAACAACGTCGGTTCGCATTCCTTCTTTGAATGTTCTGGGGATCAGAAAGCGGTAATCATCTAGCTTCCGGCATATTTCCCGCCAGGTGGACATGGAGATATTCTATCACAGATTAATTGGGGGCCGCGTAAAAATATAATTGATCCGAGCCGCCGGCATCAATGCCTTTTGCATATCCTATTTTTAATACCATAGGCACATAGCCATAGCCGTTGATCGTATTGAGCGCGAGCTCCGCGCCTATGCTTCTGACCAGCGATAACGAACCGACGGTTCCCGAAGTCACTCCTCCAAATTCAAAGAAAAAATTCCCCCAGAACCGGTCAAAAAATGTCAGTCCGTATCCGGTCCCCGTTTCTAATATTGATAACGGGAAGTCGTACTCAATAGTTTCTTTAACCAGTTTGGTGCCCGTCAAAGATGAATATCCTCTTATTCCCAAGTTCCCTGAAGTGAACCCTCCCTGCGCAATTTTTTCTCCTTTGTAAACTGCGGCAACGGCTTTTGATGCCAGGACATGATGGGAAAACAAGGCCAGATAATTGCTTAATGAAAAAGAATAATAGTTAAAGTTATAATCGCCGCCCAGATCTTTGGAATAAAGGGTCCCTTTGAGTTGAACATCTATGCCGTCCTCGGGAGCGATCGAGTTTCCATAGCTTCTCAAGCTGTAATATCTCCAGGCGAGCAGCGCCCCGTTGATATTCCCGCGGCTCGGCTGAACGGACAATATTTCAAGGCTTGAAATATTGTTCAAGTTCTCAAAGGAATAACCGACCGTGAAGACTTGCTTATCATACTCGTGAAAAACACGATTATTAAAGAATGAAAAATATACTCCACCCCCCTTGTCCCTTTCCCAGTAAGTATGCGCGCCGTTATCCCAATTACGAGGGACCGCCGCATCATAACCGGTGACCGATATCTGCGGCAGGAACTGGTTATCGATATAATTAAAAATATAGGTGGGGCGATGCACGTTCCAATCATACCCAAGCTGGGCCTCCGCGTAATGCTGGTTCAGCGAATCCATAGCGGCAGTATAAATCAAAGTATGCGGGCCGTTTTCGTCCGTGTAGGAATATGGCAGCCAGAACTTGGGGAAGAACGTAGGAAAAGGATTATAATCATGGACCTCCGTTTCAAGCGTTGCCGCTTTTACATTCTTAAAGGCGGGAGAAATGATCCCGGTAAGTTCTTCCTTCTTTTCAACCGGCTTTTCCGGCAAGGACGGGACCCAGTTATTTGCAATTTCTTTCCAGTTTTTCCGGTCATAATCGATAAGGCCGATATCATAGCCCTTGGATGAATAATTAATAAAAGCTATCTTTTTACCGTCCGGAGAAACATCGGGCATAAGCGCCATACCAAGGACGTTGGTCAAACGATAAAGCTTTTTGGTGTTAAGGTTAAAAGCGTAAATGTTTACGATCCCGGCCGCGTCGGAATCAAAAAGCACATATTCGCCGTCCGGCGAGAATGAAGGATTTGCGGAAAGGCCGTATTCAATGAGCTTTGATTCTTTCCCCGTATTAATATCGACCAGATAAATGCTCTGATGCCCGCCGTAGGTCCACTTGGCCACGGCAACATTGGTCCCGTCCGGAGAAAAAACCGGAGACAGGTATTGCATGTCAGCTTCTAAACTGCCCAGCATTTTCTGGTTATTTAAAGCCTTATCCCACAGCCAGAGCGTCCTTGTCCCCTGATCATTATTAACATAAACTATTTTTTGCCCGTCGGGAGATACCGCGGGATCGGATGCTCTTAGCCCCTCGGTAAGCCTTACGATCTTTTTGTTTTTTAAGTCATAAGAATAAAGGTCCTTAAAAGTGTAATAATTTTTATAGGTGTCGCCTTTGGTAAAATATAGCTTTCCGCCGGCAATGCTCAAAGAATCATCATAGAAAAAACCTTCCGTTATCTTTTCGTCGTTTAACGTCAGGCTGTTTATCCGCCTGATAGAGGGGTATTCATCTTCATTATTCTGGTTGTAATAGATATGGTCCGAATCCGGGCCCCATTTCGGTTTAAATATGTTGAATCCCCGGGTGGTCAGCGGTTTTATGTCCGTCAATCCGTCCTTTTCTATTTGAGCTTTCTGCTGCTGGTATTTATCCTTCATGTCGCTTATCCATTCGTTCCACAGGAACCAAAGATTTTTGCCGTATATAGCCTGAAAGCAGCCTTCGATTCC
>Ga0265296_1000550_pt1 | contig 54559 bp, 53 predicted proteins | sample MunlanPumphouse1_FD_189073 | JGI IMG/M metagenome (GOLD analysis project Ga0265296, IMG submission 189073) | Groundwater microbial communities from a municipal landfill in Southern Ontario, Canada - Pumphouse #1 | ecosystem: Environmental > Aquatic > Deep subsurface > Groundwater | place...
CGAGCGATTCCATTTTAACTAATTTAAAAATAAATAATAAAATGAAATTGCGAGTAGGGCGATTCCATTTTAACTAATTTAAAAATAAATAATAAAATGAAATTGCGAGTAGGGCGATTCCATTTTGACTAATTTAAAAATAAATAATAAAATGGGGTCGCGAGTTGGAAGGGAATACTCAACATAAATTCAAAATTTTCCGCTAAAAAACGATTATCACATAATTCTCAAAAGATATTTATTCAACTATCATTAAATTATAACAAAAATAGTTTAAATTGATAATAAAGATAAAACGGCTGTTGGAGTTATCTAGGTTGGGCGAGTGTTTTGACTTTGGACAAGATTTTAAGTCAATAACCAAAGTCAAGGCACGAGTTGTGTGGGATTGCGAACATAGTGAGCCTAATTATTAATCAATAACTCAAATCTTCTTTCCAAGCATAATCTTCTCTTTAAGAACATCCAATTTTTCAACAAAATGCTTGGCCAGCTCCTCACTTTCAAATATTTTTGACAATTCTTCTTTATCTAAGGACAAAATTTTATCTAAGGTTTCAAAATTAAGAATCAGCGAATCAATATATTTTTCTAATACATTTGTTTTCCCCAAAATTCTAATTCCTCGAGGAGAAATTGCTTTGTCGTGAAGTTCTTCAAAAAGCATTCTAGAAATATTGCTCGATTCAATAAGAAAATCAAAGTTCATTTTTTCCAGCATGTCCAGCATTCTTTTATAATCGGAGCCAAAATAATCTTTGAGAATCAGTTCCTCGTCCCTATTTAAATTCCTCGTCAATTCTTTAAGCCTCATGCTCAATATCATGCCTTCTTTACCAAGTTCAATAAGATATCTTTTAACAACATCAGAAATTTTTTTAATTATCTCTATTCTCTGAAAAACCTCAGAAACATCGTTTATCGTCACTAAATTATTTATCTCCAGAATATTTAAATTATAAATTAAATCATTGAACATTTCTCTCTGCTTTTCTAAAACCTGCAAAGTTTCCGCGGCTCTTCTCAAAATCTCGGAACTTCCTTCCATGATATGCTTCATGTCTTTATAATAAATAGTTATCTTATTTTTTCTCTCAGAAACTGCGACAACAATTGCTCCAGTTTGTTTCGCGGTTCTTTCTGCCGCCTTGTGTCTTGTTCCAGTTTCCCGAGTTGAAATGCCTGCAGAAGGAATAAGCAAAGTGTTCGCATGAAGAATTTTCTTCCCGTCATTTGAAATAATTATTGCGCCATCCATTTTTGCCAATTCTACAAGTTTCTGCGCACTGAATTTAGAATTAACCCAAAAACCTCTTTCAATAACTTCTAAAGTATTGTCATTCTCAAAAACAATCAAGGCGCCCATTCTTGCTCTCAAGAGATCATCCAGAGCTGTTCTCAACGAAGTTCCAGGAGCAAACATTTTTAATATTTCCACAATCTCTTTTTCTTCGGAAATTTCTTTCTCAGCCTCTACAATTTCATCAATTTCATCACCGTCGTTTTCCATTTATTCTCCTCGTTTTATACTCAAAAAAAATAAACAGAAACTATATAAATATTTATGTCAGAAATATTATTATTTTTTAATCGACGAGTAAATCAACGGCAAAGCGATGGTAGCGTCGCAGAAAACATCGACAAAATCTGCTTTTTCTTTCATCTTTCCCCAAGAAATTCCTTCCCTTAACGGGGCACCGCTCGAACCTCCAGGCTCCATTCTGTCTGTAGTAATTTGAATTCCATAATCTGCTCCTTTTGAAAATTGCAAACTCTGTTGAATAAAATTTTTCGGCAGCCCACCACCAATATAAATGACTCCATTCTTTTTGCTCGTCCATGCAATATCAATGATATCATTCATGTCGGAAAAAACATCTATATTTGTTTTTTCTTTTTTTTGGGCAATTCTCCCCCACATCATCAAGCCAATTCCAGAATCCGCAATTCCCGGGCAAAAGATTGGAATTTTTTGCTTATAGCATTTTTGAAGAATGCTGTTATTAAATTTATTATTGCTATCTGGATTATCACTAATATCGTTAGATAAATTGCCCAGATTTTTCGATTTAGCTTTTTTGGGGGGGCGGGTGGGGTTAAAACTAAAAATTGAATTTTCCCTGGATAAAATTTCTCCAATCTTCCACAAAAAATCTTTAATGTTTCCGCAATTTTTTAGTTCATCAAAATTTTTTTCAAAAAAATCTTCGAGTTTTTCATAAACAGAATTCTTCATAAAAACATTATAAATCCTGTCAATTCCCTGCTCATTAAGTTTTTTATCATCGATAAATTCATCTCCACAATAATGACTCTCTCCCAACGCTTCAATTAAATCGTGAGTTAAATTCGCTCCGGTTGTTACAAAAACATCTGTCTCGTCGAGCAAATCCAGAATAATTCCTTTCATTCCAGCGGGAACCATCGCTCCGGCAACTCCAAAAAAAACCTTGCACTCTTTATCGTCGAACATTTTTTTCATTATTCGAGAAGCTTCAGCAATTTTACTAGCACCAAACCCCATTCCTTCCATGCCGTCGACTAATTCAGAAACTTTCATTTCTTTCTTTATTTTAATATGTTTTATTAACTTCATCTAATAAAATAGCTTAGAAATAGTTTTTAAATATTTAGAATTAAGGGATTTTTCATTTTCAAAAGATAATATATTATCACGAACCTCTTGTGTTCAAGAAGTTTGTGAGACAGAAAACAAAGAATATTGTTTTCCGTATAAATCTTTTCAATTCAGTAAAGTTTAAAAAAGAAAATCTATAATAAGTTATGTAAAAAAGAAAATGGTTCCAACAAAATTATTTTTGACAAAAGGCGTAGGAGTTCACAAAGATAAGCTGGCCTCTTTCGAATCAGCCTTGAGGAATGCTGGAATTGAAAAATGTAATTTGGTTTATGTTTCTTCTATTCTCCCGCCGAATTGCAAAGTAATTTCAAAAGAGGAAGGATTAAAATTATTAAAACCAGGACAAATAACATTTTGTGTGATGGCGAGATTAGATTGCAATGAACCAAATAGATTAATGTCGACGGCAATTGGAATTGCAGTTCCAAGTGATAAAAATAATAATTATGGTTATTTATCCGAACATCACTCCTTTGGTGAAACCGCAAAAAAAGCAGGAGAATATGCAGAAGATTTAGCCGCCACTATGCTTGCAACGACTCTCGGAGTTGAATTTAATCCAGACACTGCTTGGGAAGAGAGAGAACAAATATACAAAGCAAGCGGACATATTTTCAAAACGACAAATGTGTGTCAATCCGCAGAATGCAATAAAGATGGATTATGGACAACCACAATTGCTGTAGCAGTATTAATTGAATAGTTTCTTAAGAAGTTTTCATCCATGACTAATAGTGAATTTCTTTATACACTCCACAATCAAAATCTTTTTAAATGAAAATAAACATCAATCTATACAATGAATAAATGGACTGAACTTTTTTTTGGATTGATCCTCTTGATAGGAGCGATTTTGATTGCATGGTATTCTGCAGTATATGACTGGACTTTATTCGGAAAAAGTTTTAACTTCCTTACTCCTGCATGGAATTTCTTCAAGGGAGGACTTTTCTGGTTTGTAATCATGATTGGCTTGCTGTTCATCATGCTAGGAATCTCCGACTTAAAAGAATAATTTTATAATTTAATTTCTTTTGAATTTATTATTTTATCGCATTTGATACAAAATGTTCCAAGAAATTCTATTCACAATCTTTAAACTTAAAAAATTAATAAAAAAGAAAAAAAGAAAGTTAATTTATTTGAAAGCTTTAATTAAAGCATAAATACCACAAAGACCAACAATTATATAGACTGTTTTTATTAACCAATCTATTTGTAAATATTGAATCAATTCAGCATTTGCGCTCAAAGCAGCAAGCCCCCAATTTATAGCACCTATCGCCGCCAAAACCAAAGCTGTTTTTTCTAACAAAGCCATTTTAACCTCCTTTTGTTTAATATCAAACACAGAAAAAATAACTATATAAAATTAACTTATCCAATAAAATAAATCAAAGTCCCTTCAATAATTGCAGCAATAATTAATAAAGGAAGAACAATAAAAACAAAGACACGAAGAGAACTCCAAAAATAATTTTTGAAATATTTTAACTTTTTATTCTGAAATATAAAAGTTCCAATCTTAACTCCAAGTCCAAGAGAAATAAAAACCGCCGGTAATTCAAAAATTCCGTGGGGCAATAAGTTTAACAAAACACTAAAACCATTTTCATTAACACTCAAAGCTCCAACAAAACCAACAAGATAACCATTGGCAGCAGCGACTAAAACAGGAAAAATACCAAGAAAAATCCCAAAAATCATTCCAATAAAACTCGCTTGTAAATTGTTGTTAAATAAAAATACAATTAATTCAACGGCAGACATTCCATCAGTTTTATCAATGATATTTTTAAGAAACTCGATTATTTTTTCAGAAAGAATATCGGGAGCAGGAACAAAAAAACCAATCAAAGCAAAGATAAAAAATATAATCACAACGCTCCAAATAAAATTCTTCGAAGATTTAAGATAATTCCACGATTTTAAAAATGGTTTATCACCAATTAAAACAAAATGTAAAACAACACCAAAATAAATTAAAAATAAACTAATCCACTTCAAATAAAGATTAAATTCTGTTAATACTCCAATTAATAACAAATAAAATAAGTGTATAATGAATATAAAGATACCAATTATTAAAATTCCTGTTCCAAAATTAAAATTATTCTTCCCTTTTTTCAGTCTTTTTTTAACCATTCTTAAATTTATGCCAGATAATATGCCTATCAAACTTTGAATTTAATTTCCAAAGATTATTATTCATCTTCCAAGTCAATCCTAAACTAAAAACCAATAATGCGATTATTAATGTTTCTGTTTGCCAACTGCCGCCAATTATTTTCCTCAAAAGTTGATAAGCAATAAATAATCCAAATAAGATTAATAAAACATCAAACCAAGTTAATTTCATCTCACCCCAAAAAACTGTATTTTAATTAAATAGATAAATAATAAAGTTATCAAAATCCAGATAACTATCGACAGCCAGTCAATCTCTTTTTTCATTTTAATACATCAAAAATTGTTTTTTGCGTAAACTCCCTGTTTTAACTCGTGAGAAAGCAAAAACAATTTTTGGGGTGTTCAAGAACCCGAGACACGCTCCGGAATTTATTCCGAGGGTTCTTGACAAAATTTTCTTTGTAATTAATTCTCTAAAAGAATATATAAAATTATCTGAAATAATTTCTCAAGGCAATAGTTTTCTTAGGAAATTTATTTCTTAAATAAAAACCATAAATTAAACCAAATATCAAACCGCCCAAATGGGCGCTATTTCCGATGGGAAGATTGATTCCAGGAATTAAATCAATTAAAACAAGAGGAACAATCGCCACAATAGGAAGCAGCCACATCGGTAATTGTAATGGGACCGCAAATTTGCTCATTCGCGGATTAAAAGACAACATGGCAAATAACATTACAAAAAATAAAATATTAACAACCAAACCAAATAGAGATTGAAAAGACGCAGGAATAAACGGACCCAAAATAAATTCAACTGCCAATAAAATCAACGGACCAACAAGCAAATAAATTCTTGAATACGGAACTAAAACTGCCAGAACGCCAAGCAATCCAAAAATGGCTCCGGAAGCACCGACGGCAGGAACATTTAAATCATTAAAAATTAATCCGGAAGCAACAAAAAAAACTCCGCCCAACAAACCAGAGAAAATATAAATCCAGAAAAATCTTTTTTTCCCGACAATTCTTTCTAAAAAATTACCAATAAAAAATAATGAAAACATATTTGCAAATAAGTGAAAAAAGCCTGCATGAAAAAACATGCTGGTAAAAAAAGTCCACAAGCTTTTCCCCTGAAGAATCAATGAAGGAGTTATAGCAAGATAATTAGAAAAAAAATCTTCACCATAAATATTTATCAGTACTAAAGAAACAAAAAACAACACCACATCTAGAAAAATCAACCGGGTTGTTACGCCAATATTCTCAAAAAAACTTTTTCGATGATTGATTTGATAAACATACGCCATGTTTAATTACCTTTTTTTCTTAGGGCTTCTCTTCTTTGCAGTCTTTTTTGCTTTCTTAATTTTCTTGGGCTTCTCAATTTTACTCTTGGATTTTTTCTCCTCTCTTTTTTTAGCAATCTTTCTTTCTTCCCTGTCCTTAGCTCTCTTTTTCTTTTTCTCTTTTTCTATTTTTTCCATTTCCTTAGATTTAATCTTATCGGTTTTTTCTTTTTCCTTCATTAATTCCTCGTTAATAATTTCCTTTTCTTTCTCTAATTTCTCCAAATTTCTTTTAAGATCTCTCAAGGATTTCATATTATCTTTTAAAGATAAAACTTCGCCACATTCGGGGCAGACAAAATTATGCAGCAACACATTCTCCTCGTTAAATTCAATATTGCATTTTTCACAAATATAGAATTGTTTCGTTTCTTTGCTTTTTATCTGGTTTTTTATTTGTACTACTTTTTTTTCAATTTCAGACCTTAAAAATTCCAATGATTTTGAAATCTCAAATCTCCAGAAATAAGTATACCATCCTTTTTTCTTATCTTTCTTTCTTATAGAAGATACAAGCCCATAATCTGAAAGTTTGTAAAGAATATTTCTTGTTTGATTTATAGTAATATCTAATTTTTTTGCAATTATAAATTCATTAACGTGTTTTTTGTTATCAAGAATATCCGCAATTTTCTCTGCCTGTTTTCCTACAACAATCACAACGACATCTTCTAAAAATTTTTTAAGCATTTGAATATCAAAAATTCAGTGAATAAATACCTTTTGGTTTTAATAAAAATAAAAGTTTTTAAATCTTAAGAATTATAAGAAAATATCAAAGAATTCTTGAGAGTTAAAAACTCAGATTTTGTTGAAAAAGTTTTTAAACCTATATGTTTTATTATATACATCAAATAAATTATATTAAGATACGCAGAATAAAATGGGGTGGTTTGAAAAAAAAGAAAGTAAAGAAAGAAGGACAAGTTCTATTCCAGAACTTCCGAACCTTCCAGAATTTCCGAGTTTGCCGGAACTTCCAAATTTAAATTATAAAAGAGATTTAAAAGAAATTCATCAACTTCCGAGTTTGCCAAATAATTATTTCGGAAATAAATTTTCTCAGAATGCGATTAAAGACGCAGTTTCTGGGGATGAAGAGGATGAAGGGGTTTTTAATGCAGATGAATTCGAAGATGAAGAACGAACGATGCAAAAGCCTCTGGAAAATAAAATATTTCCAATAAGAAGAAAATCATTAACTAGAGAAATAAAAGCCGGAGAAATACCTGAAGAATTCGAAGCAGCAGCAAGTAAGGTGAGAAAAGCGGAGCCTATATTTGTAAGGATAGATAAATTCGAAGAAGCATTGCATTTATTCGAAAAGACCAGTAGCAGAATTTTAGAAATAGAAAAAATGCTGAGAGATATAAAAAGAATAAGAGATGAAGAAGAAAAAGAACTCGAAGCTTGGGAAAATGAAGTGCAATTGATAAAACAAGAAATTGAAAAGATAGACAAAGATATTTTTTCTAAAATAGAATGACACAAACACCAATTCACATCAAACTAGAATATGAAGAAGCCTTGAATTCCAAAAGAAATCTGTTAAATTCTCAAAGGGGTTTATTAAGAAGCCTAAGATTTATGAATCAATATTATGCTTCAAGATTATATGAACTAAAAATCAAAACAAAATTACATAAGAAATTAAAAGAAACTCTGACAGAATTAAACAAGACAGAAAAGGTTCTTCCAAGGGCAGATATTCCAAAAATATTAAAAAAAGAAGATAAAGAAGAATATCAATTTGAAAAAAAAGTCCAGCAAAAAAAAGAAAAATACGACAAAGATATTGAGTCGCAATTAGCAGACATTCAAAGAAGATTAAGAATGTTGCAGTAAAAATAACTCATAGAAATTTAATTCTATCAAAATCAATTAGATAATTTCTAAATTAATAGAATTCATCCAAAACGATATGTCTAACAATAAGTAAATCTAGATTAATTGGGCGGGTGGGAATGACCTACCAGCAAAACAAATTTTTAAAACTTTCCATTCGAAAGAATTGGAAGCGCTGAAAATCTTTTAAAGATTTTCGCAGACTTAAAAATCTCATTCAGCAAAAGGATTTTTAAAACCTTTCCCCTTCCATAAAATATGATAACCCGCTCGGAATTAATAAAAAAATACATTGACTTTTTCAAAACCAAAAAACATAAAGAGATTCCATCTTCTTCTCTTATTCCAGAAAATGACCCGACAGTTTTGTTCACGACAGCAGGTATGCATCCTTTAGTTCCATTTATCTTGGGACAAAAACATCCTATTGGAAAAAGATTAGTAGATGTTCAAAAATGCGTGAGAACAGGCGACATCGAAGAAGTTGGAGACGAAATTCATCATACTTTTTTCGAAATGCTTGGAAATTGGAGTTTAGGAGATTACTTCAAAAAAGAAGCAATAGAATACTCTTTTGAATTTTTAACAAAGATTTTAAAAACACCAATTGAAAAATTAGGAATTACTTGTTTTTCAGGCAACAAAAATGCTCCTCGCGACGACGAATCGGCAAAAATCTGGCAATCACTTGGAATTCCCGCCGAGAGAATTGCTTTTCTTAAGGAAGATAATTTTTGGGGTCCAGCTGGACAAACCGGTCCATGCGGCCCGTGTTCGGAAATGTTTTATTGGAAATCTTCCAAACCCTCACCTAAAAAGTTCAACCCCGAAGACGATAATTGGGTAGAAATATGGAACGATGTTTTTATGGAATATAATAAAAATAAAGAAGAAGAATACACTCAATTAATTCAAAAAAACGTAGACACAGGAATGGGAGTAGAAAGAACAGTGGCAATTCTTTCTGGATTAGGGGACGATTATGAATCTTCTATTTTCAAACCAATAATCAAAGAAATTGAAAGAATCTCAAAAAAATCTTACAAAAAAAATGAAAAAGCAATGAGAATAATTGCAGATCATCTTCGTGCATCAACATTCATTCTTGGTGATGAAAGAGCAATCAAACCAAGCAACGTCGGACAAGGTTATGTTTTAAGAAGATTAATTCGGAGAGCAATTAGATATGGAAAAATTTTAGGAATAAAAGAAAATTTCACATCAAAAATTGCAAAAATTATTATTACAGAATATCACAATTATCAAGAACTTTCCAGAAATCATAAATTCATAATTGAACAATTAGACGAAGAAGAAAATAAATTTAATGAAACTTTAGAAAAAGGTTTAAGAAAATTCAACGACATTGCAACAGACAAAATAATTAGTGGAAAAGAAGCATTTCTTTTATTCCAATCTTATGGTTTCCCGATTGAAATGACGCAAGAATTAGTAGAAGAAAAAAATATAAAAATTGATTTAGAAGAATACAATCAAGAATTTAAAAGGCATCAAGATTTGAGCCGAACAGCGTCGCAGGGAATGTTTAAATCAGGATTGGCGGATGATTCGGAAGCAACGAAAAAACTCCACACAGCAACACACCTTTTAAACGAAGCACTAAGACAAATTCTCAATGATAAAAAAATTGTGCAGAAAGGCTCCAATATAACTCCAGAAAGATTAAGATTTGATTTTAATTTTCCAAGAAAATTAACCGATGAAGAATTAAAAAAAGTCGAACAGCGGGTTAATATAATAATAAATAAAAAAATTTCTATAACAAGGGAAGAAATACCATTACAGCAAGCCTTCAAAACTGGAGCACAAGGAGAATTCGGAGCAAAATATCCTGAACTTGTAAGTGTTTATACAATTGGATATTCTAAAGATAAAAAATCTTGGATTTCAAGAGAAATTTGCACAGGCCCTCACGTCGATAATACAAGCGAATTGGGAAAATTTAAACTTCTCAAAGAAGAATCTGTTGCTGCAGGAATTAGGAGAATAAAAGCAATTCTCGAATAATAAATTATCTATTTTTTATTTTCTCTATGCCATCCAATTAGGGGACTAATTTTACAATACCATGGATTTTCGTTTCCCCTAAGATTAAGATAATTAATTTGTAAACAAGCTCCCTCAGAATAACCTAAACTTCCCAACTGAATTGTTGCTCTTGGATTTGTTTCTTGTTTATCAGTATGCGAATTATATATTGGCAATAATTTTGTAGGCCAAGGATTATCTAAACTTAAATTTAAAATTCCAATTTGACTATAATTTCCCCCTTTTCCGAGGCATCCCCAACCGATTTGAAAATCTCTTTTATCTTCCCTGTCAACATTTAGTGAAGCAAGTCTCAAATTATAACTAGCACACGCACTAAGAGAAGCCGCAAAAATTAAGGGCATTGTAAATTTTTTTATTAAACCATTCATGAAAATTAAATAAAATCTTAATTTATAAAAATTTAGATAAAGCAATATCTAATTGTCAAGAACCCTCGGAATAAATTCCAGGGCGTGTCTCGGGTTCTTGAACACCCCAAAAATTGTTTTTGCTTTCTCACGAGTTAAAACAGGGAGTTTACGCAAAAAACAATTTTTGATGTATTAATCTCCATTAAATAAAGATAAAAGAGTAGAAATAGTCAAAAGTTCTTCCAATTCTTGTTTTCCGTTCCTACAAATTCTTTCTGCAATCTCCAACGGAACATTCTCAATATACTTCATTAAACCAGGCTCATTTTCATCAAAATTAGTATTGGAACGCGCATAAAACCTCTGCCATTTTTTTTCTCCGTAATAATATGCATAAACAATATACCTATCTTCATCTGACATAAAAGATTAAGAATTTTCTAATTTAAAATATTATCTCTGCATAATTAATTTATAAATATGCCCGTTTTTCATTCCGTCTTCGTATAACTCGGCAAATTTTTGCGCAAACCCCTCTTGTATCCAAATTTTATGGGCTTCCTCCCATCCAATATCCCTACCTAATAAATTACTCCTCTCATACTTAAATCTTTCAACACATTTCGTCTGTTCCAAAAATCTATCACCCCTATCACTCAATAAAACAATTTCCTTAAGAATGCAATATTTTCCTTCACAGTTTTCATCACAACAAACATCTTCTATTATTTCTCTATGTGTTCTCGTAGCTGTCATTATAATCTATTTTTAGATAATCTTGAAATTTATAAATCTTACTCCAGCAAAATTCCTACTCCCGACCTCGCTTGGCATGGATAATTAAATTTCTCCTTCGCGAAATCGCTCGGGCTTTCCAACAAACCTTATTCAAGGAAAATTCCGGGTTTGTTTGGTTTTGCTTTAATAATTTTCCCATCTGAACTCGCATCTTTTATAGATAAAATCTTGACATCTAAATTGACTCTTTTCTCAATTTCTTTAATTCCCTTTTCATAAGTTTTCATTTCATTTGGAATTACAAAAATTTTAACTTTAGTTTTCTTCTCTCCTTTCAAGGTTAAAATTTTTAAAATATTATTAATATCCCCAACTAATTTATCAATCAACTCATCTTGTTTCAGCAAATCCTCGTCAATCTTTCCTGCATTCGACCATTCAGATAAAGAAATAAAATTTTTATTTCCTAATCTTTCCCAAAGCTCTTCTGTAATGTAAGGACAATAAACATGCAAAAGTTTCAAGAAATTTTCTGCTGTTTTTTTATCTATAGAATTATCTCCAAAAGAATCAAACAACTGCCTTATCTTTATAACTGCAATATTATGTCTAAAATTTTCCACGTCTTCTGTAACTTCCTTGATTGTTTTATTTAATTTGCTTTCAACTATTTCATCGGAAAATCCTTGGGTTCTTGGATTTTTCGAGACAGAAAAAATATTTTTATTTTTTTCTGTCTCAGATTTTCCAGTTTTCAAATTTGAAAAATAACCAAAAACTTTTGAAAGAAATTTATGGCTTCCCAAAACAACTTTTTCATCCCAAATAGTATCTTTGTCGGGAGAAGCTATACTTACAAGAGCAAGTCTTAAGGTATCGGCTCCGAATTTATTTATCATATCAAAGGGTTCAACAACATTTCCTCTTGATTTTGACATCCTCCCTCCGTCGCTGCCATGAACAATTCCTTGCGTAAAATATTTCAGCGCTGGCTCATCGAATTTTAAGATTCCCAAATCTCTCAAGAATTTTGTGTAAAATCTAATATAAATCAAATGCATCGTTATATGCTCTGGCCCTCCGATATACTGATCAATCGGACACCAATAATCAACTTTTTTTTCATCAAAAATTTTCTTATCATTTTTCGAATCACAATATCTTAAATAATACCAAGAAGAATTTGCAAAAGTGTCCATAGTATCTGTTTCTCTTCGAGCTTTTCCACTGCATTTCGGACATTTTACATTTATCCAAGATTCAGCAGTTGCAAGAGGATTTCCTTTTCCAAATTTTACTTTTTCAGGAAGTTTAATCGGCAAATCTTTTTCAGGCACAGGCACAATCCCGCACTTATCACAATAAACAACAGGAATAGGAGTTCCCCAGTAACGCTGACGGGAAATAAGCCAGTCCCTTAATCTAAACTGAACAACTTTTTTTCCTAATTCATTTTTAATTAAATAATTTGTAATTTCTTCTTTAGCTTTTTGACTATCAACACCATTAAACATTTCAGAATTAATTAATTTTCCTTCGCCAGTGAAAGATTCATAAAGTTCATCAAAATCTAACTGCTCTTTTTTTATTCCTATTTTTAATCCAAATAATTTTGCTTCTTTCAATTCCTTATTCTTGCTCCAATCAAAAATCTTATCTTCTTTATTAGAATGAATTAATATTTTTTGTATTTTACCTTCAGAATGAATATACCAAGGAGCACCGACAAAATTATTTTTTGCTAAACTAAAAACCTTATACACTTCATCTGTATAAATTTTGGACAAACCATCATTGTTTATAATTTTTGCAAACTTTTTTACTTCCTCATAGAATTTTTGTTTAAGCGATTCAGTTATTGTAACAATATAATTTCTATCTGGAATAATTACTTTCTTCATAGGAATCCCATATTTCTTCGCAAATTCAAAATCTCTTTGGTCATGTGCAGGAACAGCCATAACCATCCCGCTTCCATAATCAGCGACGACAAAATTACCCGCATAAACAGGAACTTTTTCTTTCGTCAAAGGATTAATTGCGTAACTTCCTGTAAACACCCCTTCCTTATCTAATTCCTCAACATCTCTAATGGATTTTCGCGAAACAGATTTAATTTTCTTCAAGAATTTTTCAACATCTTTTTTTTGTTCTTTTGTCACAAGTTCCATCAATCGAGAATGTTGTGCACCCACAACCATAAAAGTTACTCCATAAATTGTGTCCGGACGAGTTGTAAATATTGGCCATTTTTCTTTCAAATTATCTTCGATAAAACTCTTAATTTCATTTAGATTATTTTCATAGAAAAAAGTTTTAATCCCACTGGATTCTGATGATTCTATATTTTCTTTATCATGTTCAAAATATATAACTTGCTCTGATTTTAACTTATATTTCTCTAAAAATATCTTGTAATAACTCGGATCTTTTTTAGATGGTTTATTCTCAAGACTAAAAATTTCATAATCTACATTTTGAAATAGTTTTTTATGTTTATCAAAACTAGCATTTGTTAAAACTATCTTTTTATTTTCAAACGAATCTAAATAATCCTTAAGAGCCTTATTAACAATTCCATTTTCATCTATTAGACAATGGACAGCATCAACTAGAATAAATTTATTATCTTTTTTTTCTGAATTTCCAATTTCAAATTCAATTTCCGTCCCGTAACTTTTTCCAATCCAATTTTTCTGCAATTTTTTTGCTCTCTCCGGCCAATCAAGTTTATCCAATCCATTTAATAATTCATCGGCATAATTTGTAATTCTAAAAAACCATTGCTCCAAATGTTTTATTTCAACATTCGTATCTTCATGCCTCCAGCATTTTCCATCGATAACTTGCTCGTTCGCAAGAACGCTCTCACATTTCGGACACCAATTAACTGGCGCTTTTTTTCTGTAAGCAATTCCTTTCTCCAGCATTTTAAGAAATATCCATTGATCCCATCGATAAAATTCCGGCTCAGAAGAATTTATCATCCTATTCCAATCGTAGCTCCAACCCATTGCTTTTTGCTGTTTCATAAAATTAGCAATTGATTTTTTGGTGTATTCTTTCGGATGCGTTCCGGCATTTATCGCAGCATTTTCAGCAGGCAGTCCTAACGCATCATAACCAATTGGATAAAGAACATTATACCCTTGCATTCTTTTGAACCTCGCAAAAATATCTCCTAAAGAAAAAACAAAAGCATGCCCCATATGCAAGCCAGTTCCCGACGGATAAGGAAACATATCCAGAACATAAAATTTTTTCTTCTTTGATTTTTCATCGGCCTCAAAAATACTTTTCTCTTCCCACTTTTTCTGCCATTTTTTTTCTATCTTAACGAAATCATATCCGACGAAATCTTGTTTTCCCGATTTCGTGGCGCCGGAAATTTCCAATTTACGTGTGTCCATTTTATAATCAATTTTCATGAGTTTAAATTATTTCCTAAAATCTTTTCCAGCTTTCTTTTAAATTTAACAACTTCCTCCTCAGAAGTTCCTCCATAAAAAATTCGTAGTATTTTAGATTTAGAACCATTATTGGAATATTTTTTTCTAAATTCTTCTATAAATTCCTCTTCTGGAATCAAACTTCCATTTTCCCAAAATCTTGTTCTATAAACTCCATCGATTAAACCTTTTCTATATTCTATATCTATTTTATCTATCATCTTATTTTTATAGAGTTCTCTCAAAAGCAATAATTAATTCATCTCAAAAAATGAGATGCTTTACAAGACTAAGAGAACTGCATCTAACAAAACACCTTCAAAAGCAAATGAATTGTCAGTTTTCATATTTTCCAGAATTAGTTAAACTTTAAATATCTTTCTTTCTTATTATTAACAACTAAATTTATTTATTTAAACCATGGAAAAAATACAAGCATATTTTATTGGAGAGGTAATTTCTTCTAATTCGGCAGAAGCCAACTCTCTTCACGAAAAATCTTGTTTTGGAGAGCCAAAGTCCGGAAAAATTCAATACACCCTCTCAGAAGCATTATATTTAGTTGAAAAATCAAAATTAGAAATTCTCAACTCGCAGGGAAAGAAAATTCCAGAAAAAGAAATTACAAAAAAATTCCAGAGAATTGATAAAAAATTCCAGATAAAATATTCTGTGTTCAGAGATTTAAGAGAAAAGGGCTACATAGTCAAAACCGCGTTAAAATTCGGAGCCGATTTTAGAGTTTATGAAAAAGGTGAAAAACCTGGAGAAGAACACGCTAAATGGATAGTATTTGTAGATCACGAATCAAAAAGAATAAGCTGGAATGAATTCTCTGCAAGAAACCGAGTTGCACATTCGACAAAAAAGAACCTTCTTTTAGCAATCGTCGACGAAGAAGGCGACGTGACTTATTATGAAGTTGATTGGATTAGACCTTAATGAATACTCTTAATCCCACAATATTTATAATTCCACCCTTTCTCCCATTATTATGCCAGCTCAAGATATAACCAGAATAAAAGAAAAGATAATTTCTTTTTTAAGAATAAGGGGGCCATCTCTCCCAATCCATATTGCAAAAGAAATACAGATGACTATGCTTTTTAGTTCTGCGTTTTTATCTGAACTTATATCTGAAAAAAAAGTAAAATTGAGCCATATGAGAGTCGGAAGCTCCCCATTATATCTTCTCCAGGGACAAGAAAATCGATTGGAAAATTATTCAAATTTCTTAAACTCAAAAGAAAAAGAAGCATTTGCTTTGTTAAAAGAAAAAAAATTCTTGATTGACAAAAAACAAGAACCAGCGATTCGTGTAGCACTGCGTTCAATAAGAGATTTTGCAATTCCATTCAAACATCAGGATGAAATTTATTGGAGATACTTTACAATTCCGGAAGGAGAAATTAAAATAGAAAAAGAAATACCCACACCCCCTGTTGAAAAAAAGCAAGAACAATTAATTGAACCAAAAATAATAGAGACAAGCAAATTAGTTTCTAACCAGGAAGAATTAAATATTTTTGATAAAAAACTCGAAATTGAAAAGAAGAAAAAAATAAAAGTAAAAAAATTACAAAAACCGAAAAAAGATGACAAATTTTTCGACAAAGTTAAAGAATATTTGCAAAAAGAGAATATAGAAATTTTGAGCGTTGAAGGGGTTAACAAAAGCGAATTAATATTAAGAATAAAAGAAGATAACGAGGAGAGAATATTATTTGCCCTCAACAAGAAAAAGATAAAAGAAATCGATATAATAAAAGCTTTCAGAAAAATACCCCCAGGAGCAAAATATTCAATTCTATGTTTAGGAGAACCGCTAAAAAAACTAAACGAACTCTTAGAATCTGCAAAGACTCTATCTGAAATAAAAAAAATAGAATAAGATTCATTGAAAAACTTCAGATATTTCCGGCAATTCAGAAATAAAAATCTTTAAAAACCCGCAATAAGATGAATATTAATAACCAAAATTAAAAATAATGACACGATGGGAAAAATAAAATCAAAACTTGTCAAGAGAACTTCAAAAATCTTAATAGAAAAAGGAATAGAATTCCACAAAGAATTTGAAGCAAACAAGAAAATCTTGGGAAATACCATGCCTTCTAAAAAATTAAGAAATCAAATGGCGGGATATCTTTCAAGAGTTAAAAAACAAGATGAGGAAAAACAGCTTAAACTGCAAAATATTGGCAAGCCCATTCTAAAAAACAAAAACATTGACAAATCAGAAAAGAAAGATGACAGACGAAGAAACGAAACAAGATGATAACATTGTTTACATAGGAATGAAGCCGTTTATGAATTATGTTTCGAGTGTTGATTTGCAATTCAATATTAAAAAAAGAAATGAAGTAATAATAAAAGCCCGTGGAAAATTCATAAACAGGGCCGTCGACGTTGCAGAAGTTTCCAAAAAGAGAAGTTCAAAAGGGAAGAAAATCGAAGTAAAAAATATAAAAATCAATAGTGAAGAATTAGAAAATAAAGAAGGGAAAAAGATTAACATATCAACAATAGAAATAACCCTAATTGCAAGATAATTTTTTCAGCAAAAAATATATAAATCCCAATGATGATAGAAACTAACTTCAATTTAAATGAATCAAAATAAAATGAACGAAACAAATCAAATAAAATACGAAAAGGATTGGGAAAGAATCATGAACGAACAGGATAGAGTTGTCAGATTAATCAAGATTCTTATAAAAAATCAAGGGGATAGTGAATATAATCCCTTAAGAGATTGTCAACAAAATTTACATAAAGATTATAGTGGAAGCGATTAACTATTTTACCTTCAATCTTTTTTTGATTAATTCTATATCTTCCTTCATTTTTTTTGTGTTCTTCATATTTTTGTAATTAAAATATAACCTTACACCTAAGAAAATTAAATATAAAATAAATAAACCGCCAATTGCCTGAACTAAAATAACGAGCTGTTTTGCAATTTCCGGAGAAAGAACTGAAACAACACCCTCTGCAACATTTCCGGCAGTGCTTGGAATTACCATGAAATAGAATAGAAAATAGGATTTTTATAATTTGCCTTACAACCCCCATCATCGCAAAGACTTTTAAATTAATTTTTTCTACTAATTTTGACTCTGTAGCTCATGAGAAGAACCAAGGTTCTTCCTCACACTATCTCCTTCTTATGCAATGCAACTATTCGCTACATCGCAAAGACTTTTAAATTAATTTTTTCTACTAATTTTGACTCTGTAGCTCAGTTGTTTAGAGCGCGGCTCTCATGAGGCCGAGGTCGAGAGTTAAAATCTCTCCAGAGTCATTTCTCGACCGAGAGAGGTCGTGAGTTTATTGGAAAGCGACAAAATAAAATCAATTACGACTTTTCAATGAACGAATAAGAGTTAAAATCTCTCCAGAGTCATATATTATAATTCCCAACAATTCTTTTAAACAAAAATGCAATGAATATTTATGACAAACTTATTTAAAAAGAGGATTGCCTCAATAATATTTACAATACTTCTCACACTAGAAATATTTTTCTTCTCAAGCCTTTCCGGTCCTCCAGGAGCAAAATTCCCAATGATTTCAATAGCATATCATTTTATTGTATTTTTCTTACTGGCTTTTTTTCTTCTCGCATCAATAAATGGAAAAGGAAAAATAAAATTAAAATATTTAATAATTGCAACAATTATATCTGTTCTTTATGCTTTCTCTGACGAATTCCACCAATCTTTTGTCCCTGGAAGAGACGCAGGAATAAAAGATATTTTAACAGACAGCGCAGGAATTTTTTCCTCAATTCTTACCTACTCTTACATAAATAAAAAATCAACCAATAAAAATCCCCCTCATATTATCTCCTTCTCTTCTAGGAAGAAGATGAAAATGAACATGCCCAACAATTTGCCCGGCAACTTTCCCATTATTTAAAACAATATTAAATCCACTAGATTTATATTTATTCATCAAGATTTTCGCTGTTTTTTGTAAAGCACCAATGTAATTTAAGGAAATTTCTGTATCCAAATCCAGAAGATTTTCAAAATGTTTTTTTGGAATAATTAAAGTATGCCCTTCACCGACGGGTTTAACATCTAATACCGCCAAAAAATTTTCATCTTCCCAGATTTTTTTAGAAAGAATCTCACCACGCGCTATTTTACAGAATATGCATTCATCCATAAGAGATCATAAAAAACAGATTTTAAAAATATTACGTTAAAAAATAATAAAATAAATAAAGTTTGTAACTACTTTCTTTTTTTCTTCACAGCCTTCTTCTTAGATTTCTCCAACTTACCCAATTGCCTCTTAAGAGATCTTATCTTAATTGCAATTTGTTTTGGAGTTTTAGCTTTTGCCATTTTAAAAAAGCACCTCTTTTTAATTAGTTATATTACGAAATATATATTTAAAAATGCTTCGAAAAATAATTTAAAATAAAAAAATTATTTCACTCTTGTCTCGACTAATTTTCCTGCTTTTTCAAACTCAATTTCGCCTTCAATTAACATCTTTAAGATTTCTTTTAAATTCTTTACCTTAACACGAACTTGTTTAGTTGTATCTCTATCTCTAATTGTAACATCTTTATTTTTAGTTGAATCTCCGTCGATAGTTATGCAATAAGGAGTTCCAATTTCATCATTTCGTGCATATCTTCTTCCAATGCTCCCAGATTTATCATAAACAACATTGAATTCTTTTTTCAAATCTTTCACAATTTCTTCAGAAATTTTTTCAAACTCTTCTGATTTTACAATTGGAAAAACTGCTGCTTTTATCGGAGAAAGTTTAGCAGGAATTCTTAAAACAATATTTCCTCTTTTTTTATCGTCGCAATAAGCTTTAGTTAAAATAGCAAGAAAAACTCTTTCCATTCCAAATGTTGGTTCAATAATTTTGGGAATAATTTTATTTTTATATTTCTCATCGAAAATTTCCATATTTTGTTTGCTTTCTTTTTGATGTTGTGTTAAATCATATTGCCTCCTATTCGCAATTCCAGCTACTTCCTTGCTTCCAAAAGGATATTCATAATCAATATCAAAAGTCGCACTTGAATAATGACTTAATTCATCGTCGGTGTGTTCTCTAATTTTTATTTCTCTCAATCCTAAAGAATTAAACCAAATAATTTGTTCCGCGAGCCAATAAGCATGCCATTCGTCAAATCTTTTTTCCTCAAGCATTTTCTTAATAGTTGTATCTTTTAATTCATCTCGGCCTCCATTTTGAGTTTCCTTATCCAAAAGTTTCAAAGAAACATTCAAATGTTTTTCATCTAAAATATCGCACTTCATTTCCAAGGGATTAATAAAAAATTCAAACTCCCCAATATGAAACTCTCTGCTTCTGAATAAAAAATCACGGGGAGCGATCTCATTCCTAAAACATCTTCCTATTTGTGCAACCCCAAAGGGCAATTGCATGCGAGAAGTTTGCTGAATCAATTTAAAATCCATAAACATTCCCTGCGCTGTTTCTCCTCGGAGATAAGCATCTTCAGAATCAACCGCTCCAACTTTTGTTTTAAACATCAAATTAAATTTCCCCTGACTTTCATAATCTCCTCCGCATTCACATTTAACTTTTCCAAACTCCTTCTCGTCTAACTTAGAACTCTTTTTGCATTTTTTACATTTAACAAAAAGATCATTAAAATTTTGAATATGCCCCGAAGCCTTCCAAGTTCTTGGATGAGAGATTATCGAAGCTTCCATTCCAAGCATATTATCTTTTTCATAAACAAAAAATTTCCACCAATTATTTTTTATATTATTTAACAACTCAACTCCAAGAGGCCCATAATCCCAAAAACCTGCAAACCCGCCATAAATATCACTTGAACGAAAAACAAAACCTTTTGATTTGCAAAAATTAGCCAATTCTTCGATTGAAATTTTTGTGGGAATAAAATCTTTTTCTATAAATAATTTCTCAGAAATTCCTTTTTTACCTTCAAATTTTCCTGATTTGAATGGGATAGAAAATTTCCCATTTTCTATATTTTTTTCCATTTTATTTATAATTTCTTTAGCTTTTTCTTCAGCTTCTTTTCTCGTCCTGCCAAGATAAGCAATATGTTTGCTTATTATTTTTTTTCCTTCCCGCTTGGCTTTTCGAAGATAATAATAATCTTTGCCGTGAATTTTTTGTTTGATAATGTAGGACATCGTGAACTTTTAATTCTCCAAAGTTTGCGAGACAGAAAATCTCCCATTTTCTGTATAATTAATTACAAACTACAAGATATATAAATTTTCTGATATGAACTTTTCGTGTTCCTGAAGTCAACAAAAATTTTGATAAGATAAATTTTTGCACCCCGAAAACCTTCGGTTTTCGTGGTTGTGAAACAAAAAACAAAGTTTTCTGTATAAAAAAATCTCCTTAGATAATACATAAATAATAAGTATTTTTTAATAAAAACATAATATTTATAAGTATAAATACATAAATAATAAGTATGAAAAGGACTCTATCAGCAAGGCATATAAAGAGTGAATTAAAAAAAAGAATAAAATTATGTGAAAATTATAAAAAACAAATTAAAAAACATCATGAATATCTTAAAAGTAAACTTAGAAAAAGAGAGATAAATTATGAATATTATAAAGAAATATTAAACCAAAAAAGAAATAGAAAGACAAGTCAAGAATGGATTAATTTTTATGAAAATTATGCAGAAAAATGCAAACAAAAAATTAAAGAACATAAAAAAGAACGATTCTTAAAATTTAAATACAAAACACTTCATAAAATAATACCTGCAATTATTTTAATTGCTCTATTTTCTTTTTTAATTTTCTTTATGATTAATATAAAAACAACCCTCACAGGATTTGCTATACTAAATGAAATAACAGAAAACTATACAAAAAATATCGATTTGGAATCTACAAATTCAACAGAATATGAATTCACCCCAGAAACAGAAGGAATTCTTTCATCTTTAAGAATATCCGGAACAGCCGAATTAAAAAATAATTCTTCTATTAAAATTTATCTTGATGATTTATTGATTTTAAGTTTTGAAAAAACAGAAGAGGCTCCTCAAAATGAGTCGAGTCCTTTCCAAGAGGAGTCCTCTTCTAAGAAATTAGAAATAAAAGAATTTCAAGATGCTTGTGAAGAAACTTGCAATATAAAAAACCTGAATCTTAACAGCACTTCCTACAAACTAAAAATAGAAATAAATAATGCTAAATTGAATTTAGAAACTATCAGTTATGAAATAATAAAAATAGAAATTCAAGAACAAGAAAAAAATATAACAGAAATACCTGCTGAGATTCCAGAAAATATCACCGAAGTTGCTCCGAAAAATATTACAGAAGAAACCCACTTAGATACAAACCAATCATTAAATGAGTTAAAAGAAAAAATAAAATCCAAAAAGTTTTCAAATAAGATAAATATAACTCATATTGAACAAACACAAAACAAATTTAATCTTGACGTAGATTTTAAAACCCAAAATTCAGAAACAGGCTCTATTAAAATAAGGGGCATAAAAAATCTTTCAAAAATAGAAGAAATACAAACAGGAATAGCAAAAGAAAAACCACAAAAAATCAAAATCAGCACAGAAGTAATTGCCATTAATATTTCTAATTTTACAGATGCAAAAATTAGCCTGCCAAAAACTGAAAAAGTTAATGCAATATTAAAATGTAATGAATGGAATTTTGAGAGTTTTTCTTGTGATAACTGGATTAAGACAAACATTCCTGTTATAGAAAATGAAACAGAAATATATTTCACATTAACAGAACCCGGCGCTTATGCAGGAGGAATAATCGAAATAAGCAAAGCCGAACACCTCGATGAAAACAAAACTTTTATTTCTGATATTTACAATGAAGTAAAATCTTTAGATACAATTTGGAGCGAAACAATAAAGAATAATGAATATGTCCGGGTTGTTTTTCAGCAAAATCTTACAAAAGAAAATGATATAACTATTTTTCCAAAAATAATTTCTGGAAATCCAAAAATAGAAGTCTACGAGGTTGACAAAACAATTCCGATAGCGGAATTTTCTTCAATCAATGATAATCAATATAACAAGGTTTTTTTAACAAATTTGCAAAATTCTCAAGACACTTTTGATTTAAAAATTATCGATGGAGATATTAAATTTAATCATATTATCGACCCTCCCCCAATAACAATAATGAAAATAGACGTCCCTATAACTCTTTGCGGAGCAGTTAATAATGTTACAACAATCTGGATAAACGCTTCTGGGATTTTAAATATCTGTCCTTATAATACAACAAACGGAACTGGTTATGTAAATATTAGTTTGGGAATTTATGGAAATTTCACATTAGAAGCAGGAGGACAAGTCAGAGCTAATGGAACAGGTGGAACAGGAGGAGCAAGTGCTACAACAGGTAATGCAACCCAAGGAACCGACGGAAATAAAACAAAAGCAGGAACAACTTCCAGACTTAATAATATTGGAGGTGGAGGTGGAGGCGAAGATACTTCTACAGGTGATAGTGCTGCTGGATGTGGAGGGGGTTTTGGAGGAGCAGGAGGGAGAGGTGGAAAATCTGCTACTTTAAGTAATAAAAATTGTTCAGAAGGAGTTGCTTATAACGGAACAAGAGGAATATTATTAATGGGCTCTGGTGGTGGAGGACAATCAGGAGATTCCGCTAGTAATGGAATAGGAGGTGCTGGTGGTGGTGGAATAATAATAAATGCAGGTTCAGGTATAATTCAAATAACTGGATTGATAAACGTATCTGGAAAACCAGGAGCAATTTGGGGAACCAGTGGAGATAATTCCGGAGGAGGCGGAGGAAGTGGCGGGCATGTTATTTTAAATGCAACAACCCTAAATTTAAATTCAGGAACAATTTACGCAATGGGTGGAAAAGGCGGAGCAGGTGGTGCTGCATCAAGCGATGCTTGCGGTGGAGGTGGAGGTGGAGGTGGAGTAATAGTATATCTTTATCAAACTCTTTCAAATACTGGTTTGACAAATGATACTTCGGGAGGAGCGTTAGGAGGTTCAAGCGACGCTGGTTGCAGTCAGGCAAATGCAACAGCATACAAAGATACTGCAGGTTCAGCAGGAGTAGTATATTATAATTTAACAAATTTTCCCGCCGTAGATTTAACTCTTCCAATAATAAACATAACCTATCCAACAAATAATTCAAATTTTTCTTCAAATATAATAATAAATTATACACTCACTGAAACAAACGTAGATAAATGTTGGTGGACAAATAATTCTGGTATTACAAATAAAAGCATAACATGTGGAACAAATATATCTGGACAAGGATGGATAGAAGGAATAAATAATGTTACAATTTATGCAAATGATTCATGGTATAATGAAAATTCAAGTTCAGTAACTTTTAGAATAGATACACAGCCGCCATATTTTAATGAGATTTTACCAAATATAACAATCGCGGTAGGAACTGCCGTTGGTTCTGATATTAACGCTACAGATTCAGGAGTTGGAGTGCAGGCATATAAAGTAAATGATACAACTAATTTCAAAATAAATAATTCTGGCTTCTTGGAAAACGCTACAGTTCTTTCTGTCCAAACTTATAATTTGAATATTTCAGTTAATGATAGTGTTGGAAATCAAAATTCTTCATTGATGTTTGTGAATGTCACATCAGCGAATAATCCCCCGCAAATAATTAGTGTTTTTAATAATACAATTAATGTCGTCGATGGTCCAAACGAAGCACCGCTAAGCACAAATATAAGTTTTAATTTTACAGTTTATGATGCTAATGGTATTACTAATTTAAATGACAGCAGTGCATATGGAAATTTTACAAAAAACGGCGGTGATTTGAGAGAAAATTTAAGCTGTCAAAAAATAGCAGCACAATCAGCAGGCAATTATGCAAATTATACTTGCGGAATAATGATGTGGTGGTGGGACCTTCCAGGAACATGGAATATAAGTGTTTATATTAAAGACAACGATAACAACGCAGCACAAAATGAAACTAGAACTTTTTCTCTTGGAGCAACAACAGGATTTATTTTGGGTCCTTCTAATTTAATCTGGCCAGCCATAACACCAAACACTATAAATCAAACAGCAGATAATGATCCTGTTACATTAAACAACACCGGAAATGTAAATATCACTGCAGGGAACATACAAATAAATGCAACTAATCTCCGAGGAGAAACCGACAACACTCTTGCATTATGGGCAGAAAATTTCTCAGTTGGATTTGCAACAGGAACTAATGCCGAGTGTGCACTATCAACTTCAACAATAATGAACAGAACAGTATGGACTGCTGTTGGCACTGCAAATCTTACTGCTGGAAATTTTTCAAAAAATGATGGTTACACTGGACAAGAACAATTATATTTTTGTTTAAGAATAGCAGGAAGTGAATTAACAAGCCAGGCATATTCAACATCCAACGAATCTACTTGGACAATAAGGATACTTTTGGTCGCTCTAATCCCTGCAAGAAAAAGAAAGAAAAAATCAAAATCAATACATGATGATAAACTCATGACTGCACTTAATTTAATTATAGATGAATTAAAAGAAGAGTATTCTTTAAATAAAAAAGAAATGATAAAAATAATAATAGAGAAGGTTAGTGATAAATATAATATAAGCAAGGGAGAAATTAAAAAATTAATTTTAGATAAGCAAGAAATAGAAATTCCTTTAAGTATATTTTCCAAAGAACTTGGAGGATTAGAAGCAATTTCCAAATACCTTAAAGAAAATATAAAAATGAATTACAATCAAATAGCATCTTTATTAAAAAGAGACAGCAGAACAATATGGACTGCTTATAATAAAGCTAAAGAAAAACAAAAAGACCTAATAAAAATTAAAGATAAAGAAATTTATATATCCACAAATATATTTAAAAATAAAGAACTTACAATTTTAGAATCAATTGTAATTCATCTTAGAGAAAAAGGATTGAAATATTCAGAAATGGGGAAATTTATAAATAGAGATCAGAGAAATCTCCAAACTATTTACTCGCGCGCAGTAAAAAAATTAAAAAGGAATATTTAAAAACAAATAAAGCTAATAATTAATAAAATGAGGGAGAGAAAAATTGGGGTTTCTGCAATAATTTTGATGGTAATTATAATTATTATTACTATTTTAATTTATGGGGGGTCATTTGATAAATTAAAAAAAATTACTGGCTATGCTTCAACAACACAGACTGTAGGATTAAATATAACTGTCGGTGTTCCAATAATAACAACTGTTTATAATAACAGCATAAATGTTGTAAGTGGTCTAACTGAAGGAAATTCTGATACAAATATAACACTAAATTTTACTGTTTATAATACTGCTGGAACTGGTTTAATAAATCATACTACTGCACAAATAAATGTAACAAGAAGTGGTCAAGCCGTAAGAATAAACACAAGTTGTCAAAGATTAGCAACAGCGAGTAATTATGTAAATTATACTTGTCTTGTGAAATTATGGTGGTGGGATGGTGCAGGAGTCTGGAATGTAACTGCTTCTATTAAAGATAATAATAGTAATTTTGTCCAAAATGGTTCATCAACTTTTTCTCTTGGAGCAACAACTGGATTTGTTTTGGGTCCAACTAACTTAACTTGGTCTTCTATTGGATCAGGAGCAATAAATCAAACAGCAACTAATGACCCAATAATACTAAACAACACAGGAAATGTTGGCATCACTTCAGAAAATATATTAATAAATGCAACTAATCTACGGGGAGAAACAACCAACACTATTGCATTATGGGCAGAAAATTTCTCAGTTGGATTTGCAACAGGAACTAATGCCGAGTGTTCACTATCAACTTCAACAATAATGAACAGAACAGTATGGGCTGCGATTAACATTGCAAATCTTACTGCAGGGAATTTCACAGAAAATAATAATTACACTGGACAAGAAGCTTTGTATTTTTGTTTAAGATTAGCAGGAAGTGAATTAACAAGTCAGGCATATTCAACATCCAACGAATCTACATGGACAATAAAAATACAATGAGAATAAATAAAAAACCAAAAATAGGAATTGCAATATTAATAGGAATTGTTTTATTTATCAATAGTGTTTTTGCTTTTGCAGTTTCTTCTGCTTACTGGCAGGATAATCCTCTAAAAATCATGCCAGGAGAAACAAAAGAGATTAAGATTGTTCTGCAAAATATGGCAGGAACAGAAAATATAACATTAAAAGGAAAAATATCCGAAGGAGATGATATAGCAAAGATAATAGATTCAAATGATATATATGAAATTCCATTAGGAACTAAAAAAGAAATTAATATAAAAGTAACTATCCCAGAAGATTATAAGGTAGGAGAAAATTATACAATAAAAGCAAGTTTCACTACAGTAACTATGGGTGGAGGAAGCTTTGGATTTGGCAGCAGCATTGATAAAACTATCCCTATCTTGATTGTGAATTCAAAAGGAGAATTTAAAAAAGAAATATTTGGTATGGCTCCGGCAGTATTTTATTCAATAATAATTATCCTTGCATTATTAATAGTGTTAATTATTATCTTCTTAATTATTAGAAGAAGAAAGAATAATCAAAAGTTTAAAAGAAGATAAAAATAAAATTTTAAATACCTATTTTAATTATTTAATTTATGAAGAGAGGCATAATATTCTTTCTGATAGTATTTCTCCTAATTATTAGTAGTATAAACTTTAGTTCAGGCGCAGGAATTACAGGTAAAGCAACAAGCCAAGGGGTGGGTATGAACATTACTGTGACTGCATCGCTTAATCTTTCAATCATTAGCCCAAAAAATCAAATTTATTTGGATAATAATTCAATTCTACTAAATTACTCAGTAAGCGGACAACAAGCAGTTTGGTACTATATAACTAATTCCCCAATGCATCAGAATAATATAACAATAAGCTCATCTATATATTTTCAAACACCGCAAGGAAATCATACCTTATATCTTTATGCAAATAATAGCCAGCAAACAATAACAAAAAATGTAACTTTTTCTGTTAATTCAACATACTTCACTATATCATATAATAATTATACAGGTTCTTACAAGGGAAGTTCAACCAATTTTACTCAATATAGTTACGAAGAAATGCAAAATATAAGTAATCTTATTTTAGAGCATATGAGTTTTGGAAAGATTTATTTTAATCAATTAATTAATTTAACAAATGACTTAAATCCAAGTGATTATATGATTGACATAGATTCTTATACTAATTTTTCATTCAATAGAATAGATATAAACATAACTGCTCTTCCCAATTTTAACAAATCAGCAACTTTATCTATATCTGATTTAACTTTCACTGACCCAAGAATTTTAATAAATAATATCGTTTGTCCTTCTAATATCTGCGTAAAACAAAGTTATTCGTCGGGGACTCTTGTTTTCAATGTAACTGGTTTTTCAACTTATTCTTCAGAAGAAACTCCAACTTCTTCCGGGGGCGGAAGCACTGGTGGAGGCGGAGGAAGTGGAAGTGCAATTGCAACCAGCAAAACAATTAATATTAATCTAAATAATTTAAAAGCATCAATAAAACAAGGAGAAATAATTTCAGAAGAGTTAACTATAAAAAACACAGGAACTGAAAAAATAAAATTAACAATAAATTCAGAGAGTGTAACAGATTTCTTAAAAATAAGTGAATCAACTATTGAATTATCTCCAGGAGAATCTAAAATAGTTAAAATAGACATCTTCGCAAGAAAAGATACAAAACCAAATCTTTATCTCGGAAAATTACTTATTAAAGGAGATGCTGAAAAAGAAATTCTTGTTGCAATAGAAGTTGAATCACTAAATCCTTTATTTGATGTAAATGTTGAAATCCCGCAAAGATTTTTATTTGTTGATCCAGGAGAAGAGATAATTGCAAACATAAAACTTTTCAATTTAGGAGGAATTGGAAGAATTGATGTTAATGTAGAATATGAAATAAAAGATTCTGAAGGAAATGAAATTTACAAAAGCACTGAAACACTAGCAGTAGAAACGCAATCGAGTTTGTCAAAGATTTTTCAGATTCCAGAAAATACTCCTAATGGAGATTATGTTTTATATGTTAAAACAACAACCCCCGATGGAGACATTGCAAGTGCAACAGCATGGTTCGCGGTTGGGAAAATAGTATTAACAAAAACACAATTAACAATTTTTGGAGTGTTAGTAATTCTAATTATAGTGGCTATAATTATTATATTCGAAATACGAAAGATTAAAAAATACTTAAAGATTCATAAGAAAATAGATGAAAAAGATATATTCAAAAAAATAAAAAAACATATAACATGAACTTAACAACAATTTTAATAATTATAGGAACTCTTTCAGGATTAATAGGTATTTTTTTAGGAATTTGGTTAATTGGAATCACTAAAGGAAACCTAAGAAAAATAGCCATCTTTTTAACTATTCTAATAATAATCCTTTTTATAGATGGAATTATAAATTTTAGTGTGAATATAACAGGATTATCTGTTAATAATAATTCTTTAGAAAAGATAATTAGGGGATTTAGTGACAGAACAGGATTACAAACAATAGAATACTTTATAATAAATGTTTTAATTTTATTAACTCTTTTTTACATGCAAAATATAATTAGAAATGTCAATAAGTAATATTTATTAATTTCTCTTTTTTTAATTATAATTAATTTTTTACCAATACTCTTTTCAATTTCTTAATCACTTCTTTTTTTCCTCTTCCTTATAATTATTATTTTCCCTTTATTGCTATTTTTAATCACCTTGACTTTTTCTCTAATTCTTATTTGTTTTCGATGGCTTAAAATTCTTCTAATAATAAAAAATGCGAACAGCAAAAATAAAATAATTAAAATAAAACTAATTATTTTGTCATTGCTTCCTTGCCCAAAAATAGCAAAACCCGTAGGTGCTCCGAGAATTACATTTTCCTGAAAAAAAGAAGAATATTCTTCGGAATTCATATTAACCAATAATTTTAATTCTCCTTCTAGAGAAGAATCTACATTAATTAAAGTTTCAAAATCCCCCTTAAAATTAGATGAAATTCTTTTTTCTTCCTGCATTTCTGCAACTTTTTCATTACTAGAATCAAACAATAAAAATTGAAGATTAACATTTTGATTTATTCCAAAAAGTTCTTCCAAAGAATAAGAAACTTTAACTTGTGTTTCTGATACTCTTTCAATTTTTTTCAATTCAAAATATAATTTCTTTTTAAGTATTTCAACATTAAAAGAAGAAGATTTGTTAATTTCCTGACAATTTAATGAAACACCTAAAAGATAATTTCCGTCGACAGCATCTCCAGGTATCTTAACATCAAAAATAAAAATAGATTCTTCTCCTGCCGCTAAATTTTTCATTTCACTCGCAGAAATCCACGAAGCATAATCTCCATAACTTCCAAATTTACAACCATTCAAGAAAGCAGTTCCGCTATTTTTAACTTTCCAAGATAATTTTTTCGTATCTCCCGCATTTCCAACAATTCCATTAATTTCTCCAACATTTAATTCGGTTGTTCCATTTGTTTCTTGAATTATTGTAGTGCTTCCTCCACCACCACCTCCAGTTCCAGTGCTGCCGCCAGAGCTTCCACTACTTGTTGAAATTGTAAAACTTGAATTTGTACTCTTAAAAGTTCCAAGAATATTTGTAGCAAATAAATTTAAAATATAATCTCCGTCAGTAGAGACATCAAAGGTAGTTGAGGTGCAATTAGATACAGAAGTATTCGCAATAACAATACCTCCAATAGAAGTTTGTACATTATAAGAGCAACTTAAATTATTTCCTGTAACAGAATAAGTCAAAGGAATTCCTGTTCTTGAAGATTTCGTTCCACTAGGTTGACTAATTGAAAGATTTATTCCAATCAAATCAACAAAAAAAGTAACACTATCTCTTTCAAGATTTCCTAAACTATCATTAGCATACAAATAAAGAGTAAAAGTTCCCCCTCCAGAAACATTAAATGTTGTATTTTGACAATTTGGTAAAGAAATATTTGTTCCAAAATTAATATTATACCAGCAAGAATCGACCCCATTAAAATCAATTACTGAATAATTCAATTCCAAACTAAGATTAGAACTATAAGTTGCCGACAAAGGAGAAAAAATAGCCGTTGTTGGAGGTTGTGTATCTGGTTCAGGAGTAATATTAACAAATCTAAAAACCCCAGTTATATTTGCTAGATAATTCTGATTTCCAGATGAGTTCACAAAGAATTCATAAAATCCAACACCTAATGTTGTGTTTTGTCCATTATTTAAAGAAACATCTGTATTATTTCTAAACAAATTTACAACTCCGCTTGTCGACGAAGCAGAAGCATTAACTTGCTGAGGATAAATCAAGGTTAAATTATTTGTTCCTCCATTCAACAATAGACTAACTGCATTTCCAATTTTATTTACAATTAAATTTGTATTAACGCTTCCTGAAGTATAATTCATTCCGCCAGTTGTATTATAAATATAATTATAAGTTCCTGCATTTAATATTTCCGTGTTTGGATTTGCTATACTTATATTATTCCTATAAAAACTATAAGTTAAATCGCTGTCGCCGGAATTTGTTTCGCTTCCTGTTGCACTCGTTTGTGTTCCATAATTTACATTTGAAGAAGGCGTTACAACAATCTGCAGGTTATTTGAAGGATCTGCTTTATTTACAGTTAAAGTTTGGCTGTCTAAATTTGAAGAGGAATAATTTTGTCCTCCAGTTGTATTTAATATATAATTATAATTTCCAAATCCAAGCGTTACTGTTTCTCCACTTCCTTTATCAATATTATTTCTATAAATTTTATAGGTTAAATCTCCGTCGCCAGAATTTGTTTCGCTTAATCCAATTGTGACACTCGTTCCATAACTTATCGTCCATGAAGTTGTATTTGTTAAATTTGCTGTTGGTGTTGCTTTGTTAATTGTATAACTTATTTGCTGAAAGCCCCCAGAATAATTTTGATTTGCTGTCGCACTGCAATTTATATTGTAAGTTCCTGTTCCTCTGGTAATATTTAATCCTTTCTCGCTATTTTTATTTATTTCATCGATATACAACGTCGTAGCTAAACTTTGCGAATTTGAGCAGGAAAAATTACTCGCTGTTCCATAAATTATTGGTGAAGTTGGAAAAACAGAAATATTTGTTGTAGTTGAAGCTTGATTTATTGTAAAACTGGATATATTTTCTGATGCAGAATAATTTTGACTTAAAACTAAAGAGCAATTATAATTCCAGGTTGCAGCCCCGAGCGTAACTAATTTCCCATTTTCATCTGAATTAACATTAATTCCATTTCTATATAAAACAACACTTCCAACACCACTAATTAATTTACAAGTTGCATTTATTTGCGCACCATATATCTGTGGAGAATTCTTATCAAAAGTCAAAGAAGTTTGACTCTCAGATTTATTAATAGTATAAACCCTAATTCCACTAGTATTATAATTTCCTAAACTATCATTCGCCCACCAATAATAATTATAAGTTCCTGCTCCTAAATTAGTTCTATTAAAAATATAAATATTTGATAAATTTCTCAAATTAGAACCAGTATAGTTAACTCCATTAAATTCAATTCCAACTTTATCTAAATTTGATTCGGTAATTGTAACATTAAATTCGTAAAAAGCACCTTGTGTATAAACAGAGCCATTCGTCGGATTTTCTTTATAATTTGAGAAAGTTGGAGGAATATTATCTGTTAAATCTCCAGTTACATTCACATTATCTACTCTGCAAAACTCTGAAACAGCTCCGGCAGTGCATTCAAATTTAATTGCAAAATTTGCATTATTATTCGCTCCAGCAGATATACTAAATTGGTTTGAAATATAATCTACATCATCTGCGGGATTATCCCCGGTTTGTTCTAATATAGCCCAACTAGTTCCATCATACCATTCTACCTGGAATTCGTCAACTCCGTCGATACCGACTAATCTTCTTGTATAATTTAATACAATATTTGAATAGCCGGATGTAGAAATTGTTTTTTGCATTACACTCGCTGGCTCTGTTGTTGACGATGGCTGGCTCTGTGCATGATAGGTTCCTTGAAAAGGATTTGTCGTAGAAGCTGTCCAGTCGTTAGCTCCAGAAGCTTTCGTCAAAGTCCATCCATTCAAGGTTCCTGATTCAAAACCATCGCTGAAAATTATCGATGCAGAAATAAAATTAATCAAAGATAATACAGTAAAAAAAACAAATAATAATGAAGCAATCTTTTTCTTCTTCACGATATCATTAAAAAAATCTCTCATAAAAATTTCTATCCTCTTAGAGACAATAATAGCATTTTCATTGCAATATTTTTGAAAATCAGAATAAGTTTTTGAATCCAAACTCAAAGTCACCTTCTTTTTCGCCATTGTTAATACAAGTAGGTCTGGTTTTTAAAGATTGCCATAGAAGTATTTATACTTAACAATAAATAATAGTACATATGATTATGTAGATAAAAAATATCTACATAAAATATTAATTTTGATTTTATAACGCCAACAAAATCCCTTATCTCAATCAAACAAGAATCTAACAAAAATTAATTCAATATAATAATCACAAAACTACAAATTCTTCAACAGAAGGAACAGGCTGATTTCCATTGCTGTCATTTGCATAAACCGCATAAGTATAACTTCCATTTATTAATCCCAAAGTAGAATAAACATATTTGTAAAATCCTGTTGCAATACTAGAAGAAGAAATATTCACATTGTCAACTCTACAAAACTCTGAAACAGCTCCTGCAGTGCACTCAAACTTAATTCTAAAATTAAGATTATTCGAAGCAGCAGAAGGCAAACTAAATATCTTAACAACATAATTTGCATCATTAGCTGAATTTTTTCCTGTTTGCTCCAAAACATACCAGTTTGTTCCATCAAACCATTTAGCTTTAAACTCATCTGCTGCATCCAATCCAACTAATCTTCTAGCATATTTTAATGTTATTCCATTATATCCTATAGTTGAAATTGCTTTTTCTAAAACACTTGCAGGCTCTGTTGTTGACATTGGCTTTGATTGAGCATAATAAACTCCTTGATAAGGATTTGTCGTTGATACTATCCATTTATTTCCTCCAGAAACAGCACTTGTTATCCATCCATTTAAATTTCCAAATTCAAAATTATCAGAAAAGATTGTGCCTCCAGAAGTATATTCAATAGACATCGGATAATTAATCTCGAAAATATTCACCCAAACAGAATTTACTTTAACATTATCTGTAACATTTGCCTTTATTACTAAATTATTTCCACTAATTACAGGATTAGGTGTTGCAGAAATTGAATTAATTGTTGGTGGAATACCATCACTAATATTCCCTGTTCCTCCTTGAGGTAATTCAGGAGGTTGTGATATCGGCTCTTTCATCAACCAGTCAACAGCAGTCCATAAAAAAGGCCAATCAGAACCATTATCATTCAACTCTGAAGCAAAAGTATTTCCATCTCTATCAGAATTTTCTTCAATTTCTGGATGAGGCCCAACAAGCAAAACTCTTCCTTGCCCATAATTAAATCCAATTATTCCTGGTTGTTTATCTGCATTTAAATTCAAAGGAACATTCCAAGAAGCAAAAGTTTGCATTTCTTGTCCTTCATAAGAAACAAAGTATGGTTCGCCATAATACAAAATATCTTCTGTCGCTGGCTCAAAAATATTTGCTTCATGATTCTGATTTATAGACATACTAGTCATAACATAATCTGGCCATGGAGCAATTTCATCTATTGGTCCAATACAATCTCCATGAAATAAATTTAAATAATAAGGATAATCTGTTCCTTCCCATCTTACATTATCGCATGCGTAATAAGCACCAGCACTCATTCCAATATAAAAACCACCACTAGAAATTAAATTTCTAATGTTCTGATCTCCATCGTCGTGTATTGATTTTTTATAATTATAAGCCCATCCTCCAGGAATAAAAATTCCCCCATACAAAGGTCTTAAATCATTGTTATTAATATCCCATGCAGAAACCTCTTCATAAGTCAGATTTTTCCATTCTAAAAATTTTTCAAATGCGGTTATGCTCGGCTCCCACGTTCCGCTTCCAGTATAAACTGCAAAATCAGCTCCCTGCAAAGCAAATACTGACGGCAAAATAGTAAATATTATAAAAATTTCAAGAACAAAAAATACAAACCTCTTTTTCACCATTAAATATTAAATAACACTAGTCTTTTTAAGATTTATTGTCATTTAAAATATAAAACAAATATAAAAATATATAATTACTTGTTTTCCAAAATATTTAAATATCTTCTAAAACTAGTGAATATATGACAAAGAAAATTATATTGGGATTTTTCTGTATAATATTTTTATCCTCGTTGGTAATTGCTCAAAATTACAAACTTGAAATCTCCTTGCCTAAAGATGTATTTGAAGCAGGAGAAAAAATCACATTAAAAGTGTCTCTTTTAGATTCTGCAAATAAACCAATAGATGATAATGTGAATATAATCTTAGAAGATGCAACAAAAAAATCAAGAATAGAAAAAACAATTCAGTCAAACCAATTTGTTGATATTGATTTGGGGGAAAACGCGCCTTATGGTTTCTGGAATATAAAAGCAACCTATCAAGGAATTGAAGCAAACGGTTTATTTTCAATAGGGGCAAATGAATTAGCAAGATTTGAATTAAAAGATGATAAATTAACAATAACAAATATTGGAAATACAAAATATTCCAAAACAATACAAATAATAATCGGAGAAACAACAGGAATAAAAAATCCTGAGCTTTCCATAGGAGAAAGTATATTTTACCGGCTCGTCGCGCCGGAAGGAAATTATAATATAAAAGTTACCGACGGCAAAACCACATTAACGAAAGCGGAAGTTAGATTAACTGGAACAGGAAAAGTAATTGGCGCTTTAGATGAAAGAGCCGGGCAAACATCAGGAATTACAGGAACACTCTCTCCAGAAGAAAATTCAGAAGGAGAATTATTTAGTTATGTTAGGAACAACAAATTTACTTATATCTTTGTTTTGGTAATTTTTGGAGCAATGATTTTACTTGCAATTGAAAGAAGATATAAGAAAAAAGCAAGTAGATAAAAGACTTATGATAGAAACATTTTAAATACAATTATTTCTTGATTTAATTATTGCTGAAGCCCTGGTAGCTCATGAGAAGAACCAATGTTCTTCCTCACACCATCTCCTTTTCGTGCAGATGACTGGTTCGCTACCTCGGTAAACGGAAGCCCTGGTAGCTCAGCCTGGATAGAGCGACTGCCTTCTATGAGAAGAACTCATGGTTCTCCTTCACAATCTCTCCTTTCCGACGCGGAATGGCGATTCTCTGAATTGCCTCCGACGAGAATCGCGAAAGTGAGAAAAGAAGAAAGCAGTAGGTCGCAGGTTCAAATCCTGTCCGGGGCATTGCGCGGGTGGCACAACGGTACTGCGTTCGCCTGCAGATGAGAAGAACCGATGGTTCTCCTTCACAATCTCTCCTTTCCGACGCGGAATGGCGATTCTCTGAATTGCCTCCGACGAGAATCGCGAAAGAGAAAATGTAGGAAGCGAATTTTCGTGGGTTCGACTCCCACCCCGCGCTTAATCTTTGACTCCAACTCTGACGCAATTTGGTATCACACTGACGAGTTGGAGATACAGAAAATTTCTTGTTTTCTGTACTTTAAATTTCAGGAGAAATTAAAAGTGAAAGCATTATCAATAAAACAACCTTGGGCGGAATTAATCTTGCAAGAGAAAAAAAGAATCGAGTTGAGAAAATGGAATACCAAATTTAGAGGAAAATTTTTTATTCATTCCTCCAAAATCCCGGATGTTGATGCTATGAAAAAATTCGGATTCAATGATTTGCCATGCGGATTTATCTTAGGCAAAGCGGAAATTATTGATGTTAAAAATTATAAAGACAACAAATATGAATTTGAAAAAGATAAGAACTTGCATTTAGCTACGAGTGATTGGGGTAATTTTGGTTTTATTTTAAAGAATGTTGAAAGAATCAAACCAATAGAATGCAATGGAAATCTTGGTTTTTGGGATTTTGGAGGAAATATTTTTACTACAGATTCATCTGAGAAAATTAATCAAATATGTGAATATATAGAATCTTTTGATTTAGATTATCCAAATTATAAAACCTGGGTCGCTAAATGTAAAAATGAATTGATAAGCAATTATAAAAAATGTTTTTTTGTAGAAAAGAACAAGAAAATTATAGGTTCAATTATTTTTCAGCCACATAAAAAAGAAAAAAATATTTTAGAAATAAAAAATTTTAGAGTCTCTCTAGAACACAGGGAAGAAGGAATTGGCTCTCGTCTATACAATGAAACCGAAAGATATGCTCGAGAACGAGGTTTTAAGATAATTCAAATTGATACTCATGAAAACAATCAAGAATTGATAGAGTTTCTCATTAAAAAATCTTTTAAGGTAATCGAAAGAAAGTCCCTTTATGAAAAAATACAAGTAGAAATTATCTTGCAAAAAAATTTATAAATGACTTTTTAAATTTCAACGCTCTCTAAATCCTCAACTAAAAAAGAATTCTTAAAAATCTCCCGGGCTTCATTCAAAAGCCGTTTAGGATTTTTATCATATCTCTGGCTTATATGCGTCAAAATCATTTTTTTTACCTTGGCTTTTTTTGCGATTTCTGCACTCTGGCTTGAAGTTAAATGTTTATAATCTTTAGCAGTTTCTTTCATGTCATCCGCATAAGTTGATTCAATAATAATTAAATCAGAATCTTTAGCGAGAGGAACAATTTTATCATTAAACCCCGTATCTAAAACAAAAGAAATTTTTTTCTCTCCTTGCATATAAGTTAAATCCTTTGCCTTGTATTTTTTCCCGTTATGAACTACATCTTTCCCTTCCTTAATTTTCTGCAGCAATGGACCAAAGGGCAACTTACTTTTCAAAAGTTTTTTCTTATCAATCCTAAGTTTTCCTTTTTCAATAAAAACATACGCGTTGCATGGACAGCCATGACTCATCTTTTTCGATTCTAAAAGAAAATTTTTATCTTCAAAAAAAATTCCTTCTTTGTCTAATTCCTTAACTTCAATTTTAATTTCATTAACAAAATGAAAAACATGCAAAAGTTCTCCAATAAATTTCTTAGTCCCACTCGGCCCATAAATTTTCAAGGTTTTCTTATACCCGCTCAACGCCAATGTTTGCAAAAGTCCGGGGATTCCAAGAATATGATCGCCGTGCCAGTGCGTGATTAAGAGTTTTGTAATTTTTCCCGGATTTATTTTCGCTTTTCTAAATTGCCTCTGCGTTCCCTCGCCGCAATCAACCAAAATTCCCTCGCTGTCGTACTCCAAAAAAATTGCGATGTGATTCCTCTTCGCAGTAGGAATAACTCCGCCCGTTCCTAAAAAAGTTATTTTAATTTTGTTTGACATAAAAGAAAGAGGGAAAATGAATTTATTAATTTATTGAATTAATATAGGGGGATAATCAGACTTAACTTTTTTATCCTTCTCTCTTAAAAGAAACCCGCTACCAATTAACATACCAACAGCAATCATTTCAGCCCCACCAATACCATAATAAAGAAAATTTTGCTCCCATTTTATTGAAGAAGCAACAACAGAATTTTGTTTAAGAGTTTCTTTTTTATTCTGAGTATAATTTATCATAGCATCTAAATTTTTCTGAGAATCTAATTTATTAGAATTAAATTTCTCATTATAACATGGAAGACTAATATTATTTATATTTTGTCTTGCATTTTGAAGATAAGATAAATCTAAATTATTATTTTGGTACTCAACAACAATAGGAGAATTTTCATAGGGATTTTTAAAAAAAGTTTTTTCACCGAAAGGTTTAATATGGCTTGTAAGAACACCCATACTGCTCACAGCCAAAAGTCCAGCCAAACCAAAAAGAGTTTGACCAGTAATTCTCTTTTTATTCATAATTAAATTAAGAAAAACATATTTTATAAAGATTATTATAACACACGCCCAACTATCTTCAAGATTGAAGAATTCAACCCAGCGAAAAAACAAGACAAAACGCTTATTTCCTTTTTGTACAAATTAGTTCCACTAAATCAAAAAGGAAATTAGAGAAACTTCGTAGAAATTTGTCTTTACTCTTTCTTTAATGAAGTAGAAGCAGGAGAAATAAAAATTATCGTGTCTCCCCGTAAAAAAGTCAACCCGATATTTCTCTTCATCTCGCCATTCTGCATTTCTTTTGTGTTATCCAAAACCAAATTGATATGGATATCAAATGCCAGCAGAGTGCCAACAAACTGCTTGTCTCCCTTCAAATGCACTAAAACTTCTTTGTTCTTAGAATTGTTCAGCAAATCTAAGGGTCTTTCAATTCCATTTACCATAATCTAATTGAATAAAATTTATTTTTAAACATTTCTATTATTATATTTATTGACAAATCAAAATTTCAACAACATCAAACCAAAACCTATTTAAATCAATCTTATTCTTTTCCTTTATGAAATTAGGAAGAAAAATATCGGGTGGGAAATATGTTAAAAGAAGAAAGAAAAAATTATATGAATTAGCCGGGCAAGAAAGAATTGTAAAACTTGGGGAAGAAAAACGAAAATCAAAAAGAACACATGGAGGAAATAGAAAAACATTTTTATTAAGATCAAAATCGGTGAATGTGGTTGGAAAAGATAATAAAATAAAGAAAGTTGAAATCAAAAATGTCGTTGAAACTCCCTCCAATAAATTCTTGGCAAGACAAAATATAATTACAAAAGGGACATTTGTAGAAACGGAAATTGGAAAAGTAAAAATTACCAACCGCCCGACTCAAGACGGCGTTCTTAATGGTATATTAATTGAATAATTATATTTTTATGCAATTTTCGTCAGAGGCAATTCTAAAAACCTTCAAAATTTCCTGCTTCCTTAAAATCTTCCTGATTTTGAGGAATGGAAAACTTCTTTGTTTTTCCATGTGAATGTCTCCAATTCGGAAGAATTGGACGACTTGGAAATCTTTGATGACCATGGGATGAAAAACTTTATTGTTTTTCATATCGCCGTTCAGTATTCGAGGAAGTTCAAAAACTTCAAAATACAAATTTTGAATGTCCCAGAAATTCTCAATTTCTGAGGAAACCCGTTGGTTTCTTTTATTTTTTACCACTTTTTCGCAACAAATAAAAAAGAAAACTTTATATATACAAAACATTTTTAAATCTTGTCTTTTAATTAAGAAATAGTAAAATTCTGACCATGGCGAATATAAGAAAATGTCCCGAATGTGGAAGCATCAATTTAACTTATGATTCTCATCTTGGAGAAATAATTTGCAATGATTGTGGACTAGTAGTAGAAGAAAAAATGGTTGATACTGGTGCAGATTTATCTGGAAAATTTGACAAATCAGAAAAAAAAGGGCGTGGCGGTGCTCCAATGAGCATGCAAAAATTCGACAAAGGTTTAACAACCAACGTCGGAGAAATTTCAGATATCTATAAATTAGAACCCGGACAAACAAGAAAATTCCTGCGACTAAAAAAATGGCAGGAAAGAGTTTCAACATCAATTGAAAGAAATTTAAGGCTTGCTATGGCTGAATTAAGAGTTATTGCATCTTATTTAAATTTGCCAAATGTTGTAAGAGACGAAGCATCAAGAATTTATAATTATGTTTTACAGCGAGGATTAGTCCGTGGAAGAAGTATGGAATCGGTAATTGCCGCTTGTCTTTACGCTGCTTGTCGTTCTTATAATATTCCACGAACTTTAGACGAAATGGCAACAGCGTCGGATGTTGAAAGAAAAGAAATCGGAAGAACTTACAGATTTATTATAAGAAAATTAGGAATTAAAGTAAAGCAAAGTTCTCCAAAAGATTACATCTCAAGATTTTCTTCAGTTTTAAAATTAAGTCCAAGAACACAAAATGATGCTCTAAAAGTTTTGAAGCAGGCAGAAGAAGTTGAACTAACAAGTGGAAGAGGCCCAGCAGGAATTGCAGCAGCAGCATTATACGTCGCAGCACTAATTAACGACGAGAAAAAAACCCAAAGAGAAGTCGCTGACATCGCTGGAATTACAGAAGTAACAATAAGAAACAGGTATAAAGAATTAATAGAAAGACTTAATCTAGAAGATAAAATTAAGCAAAAAGAAAAAGAGATGGATAAAAAAAAGAAATAAAATTAATAATTTTCAAAAATTTCCTTTTCCGATACAGCATAACATCCAGGATAAGAAACAGCAATTCCTGCCGATTTGTTTGCAAATTTAATACAATCTTCTAAGTTTAATCCCTTAATATAAAAATGAGAAAAAGCTGCAAGAACACTATCTCCAGCTCCAGTAACATCAAAAACTTTTTTTGCTTCCGCGGGAAAATCAACTCTTAATTTAGAATCTCCCTTCAATCCAAAATAACTAATTCCTTTTTCACTCCTTTTTAATAAAACTCTTGTTCCTAATTCCTTCCTTAATTTTTCAGCTGCTTTAATTTCATTCTCTAATCCAGACATTTGTCTGGCCTCTTTCATATTTGGAACTATCATAAAAATATCATGATAAAAGTCCTTATGTGCCGGCTTAAAGTCCGCAATTATTTTTTTGCCAGTTTGTTTTAGTCTTTCTATTAATCTCTCAGAGATTACTCCTTTATTATAATCAGAAATAACTATCAGCTCCGTATCAGATAAATGTTTCAGAATTTCAGAAGTGTGATTCTCATCTATATATTGTTTTCTTTCTCTATCCTTTCTAAAATGATATCTTCCGTCGTGGATTGACAAGGTTCTCTCCTTGACAATTGTTTCTCTATTGTCATCAATAATTAAATTGCAGGGAATGTTTGAATTAAATAAAACTGTTCCAAGAATTTTTGCGTTCCCATCATTTCCAATTACACTCATTAATTCAAAATCAGCGCCTAACGCACTTAAATTTGCGGCAACATTTCCTGCGCCCCCGGGCTTGTATTCTGTTCTTTCAACATTATAACACGGAGCAGAACTCTCTGGATTTTCTCTGTTAGAACAATAGTCATATTTATCTAAAATAACATCTCCTATTAAAGCGATCTTTGACATGTCTAAAATAAAAAAACCATGGTTTAAAATATTTCTATACAAAAACATAACTTTTTATATGAATACTTAATTTATATTTATCAGGCGGGTATGCCGGAGTGGTCAAACGGGATAGGCTTAGGACCTATTAGCTTAGTGCTTGCACAGGTTCGAATCCTGTTACCCGCATAAATTAATAATATTTTACAAATAAAATTAAGAATTAATTTTTATTATTTAAGCACACAAACTCGGCCAATTTGTCCAAGGCCCTGTTGAAAATGGAGAATCAACAAACTGCCATTTAACATTGTTAATAGTGTCATAACCCTTTCCATTCAAATAAAACATAACAGCAGGAGAAACATCAATTCCCGCTAGATTCAATATTTCTGCTTTCGGTCTCGTAACATCGTCGCCAAAAACATAATTGCAATCATTAGTATATTTAGGTCCAACATCGTACCATTGCGCATAAACTGTTTGTTCATTATAATCAATCCTAACCCAAGATTTAACTCCGTATTTTGTCGGTCCAACCGGACTGCAAGGCAATGCAACATAAAATGGATTATGTTTAGGAACAAAATTCGCTGGACAAAAATTATTATTACTTTTTCTTTCAGTCGGACTATCAATTCCTCCAAACAGAGTAACCCAACAATTAAGATCTTTATCGGAATCTACCCCCAACACATCACAAAATTTAGTTTGTTCTTGTCCTCCCTTTTCTCCAACATAAAACGTCGTCGCTGTTATTCTAGTATGGATAGAATTTCCACTAATAGAAGTTGAGCTTGTTAAATCACTCAAGCTTTTCCCATTCAAATAATTAACATCTTCATTTAAATTTGTGTAATAAGATTGCCCCTTTAACACACTATCGCTTGAATAATAAAAATTTGTAAAATCTAATTTATCTTCCCCCACAACTTTTCCTATACTTCTTACATAATTATCAACATAAATTGCATCACCAACTACATATAAGGTGTAATCTCTCGCAGGACTTCTTATCAAATAAGTTTTTCCACTTATTTCTTCGACTTTCCAAGAAACTTCAGTAGTTGTTGTAATAGTCTCTGTTGACATAATCGTGGAACTGGCAGCTGCTTTTTTCTCATTAACATAAATTGATTCCGCTTTTCCTAAAATATAATAAATTTCGAATTTTAAATAAACTGCTTCCGCCTTAATTGAATTAATGACTTCACTTTTTTCAACATCATCTAATTGCTTGAACAATAAAGCAAGATTCAAACTATCAATATAACTTTCGCTTTCAATTGAATTAAATAAATTACTAATTGTATCTTGTTTATTACTGGCTCTGTTAATTTGAGTTTTCATATTCTCAATTTCTTTTCTCACCTCGGCAAAAACACCTTGCGCTGTTTGAGTATCAACAATTGGTTTGTCTAAAAGAGAAGTTGTATCTCCTGTTTGTGTAATTTGTGTTTCTAATTGTTTATCTTGTATTACTTGTTTAACAGAATTAGTGTCAAGCCAGCATCTTACAGATTCGTCGTCGCAATAACCAACATCTTTCCATCTTGCTTCGTTAACTCCTTTTCCGGGATTTGCATTTGCACAAACTCTTGTAATTCCAACACGATTTAAATTTCCACTTCCCGTAGAAGAATCAATAACTTCCTGCGCGCCAGATTGAACATTCGGCTGTATCAACGAATAAGCAGAAGCACTTCCACTAACGCAAGTATTTTTAGTTCTAATATCTGCCTTCAGCTGATCTGCATAATACTGGTCAGTCAAATAATTAACTGCAAAAGAAGTTGAAACTTTTTTAAAACCGCACTCATCTTTTCCATTAATTCTCACGCACAATTCTTTGTATCCAGCAGGCGCAGTGAAATCTTTTGTCTGAGATTGATAGCCCCCTTTAGGAATATAGCCCGTATCGACGATAATTGTATTTTGAACATTCACATAAGCAGACGTATCTGGATTTTTAAGATAAATTTGATAGTTAGCTCCGAAATCCCTTCCAGCCCAAATATGATAATAAACTTTGTATTGCGAAGTTGCAGGAACAGTTGCATCGGTATATTTAATTTCATCAAACCATGAATAAAATTGAACTGGAGAATCGGGTTCTAACAACGCATCAAAAGTTCCTTGATTAGGAACACTTGCAGATACAAATGCCTTGCAAAATTCAGTTCCAATTTCTCCCGAACTTCTTGCCTTGAATGCAGTGTAAGCATTTACTGCATAAGTATTTTTCATGTAATCGACGCTGTCGCTCGCCTGTTTCCAAGCATCCTGAACAGTAAGATATTCTCCCCCGCCCTTCATTCCCTGTCCATTTGCAGTTTCAATCAAACTTTTAACACCCATATTCATAATTGGCTGCGCCTGCTTCCAAAAAAATTCACAAAGATAAACACTATGGATTTCATCACAAATTCCGACAGTTCGTCCTGTTGCAATATTTTCTTTCAAGCAATCTTGATAAGATTTCAAAATACTTAAATAAGCATCAAGCCCCGCATGAATTCCGCTAAGACAAACAGGCACAATTATTTTTTCCTTGATATTAGGTAAACATAACAAAGTGCTTCCAACAATTCCAGATTGGATAACGTTGTCAACTCTATACCTTCCCCCTAAATCACATCTGCTCGAAGGACAAAGCACAGGGTCGCATGCATTAAACATCATCCAGCAATCTTTCGGAGACATAAAATCCTGGCACCTTTTTTCATTAATTCCTGCAGCAGACGTATCAACTAAAATATTAGTTCCATCAATGCTGAATCTTGATTTCCCATAATTTCTATTGGCTGTCTTAATAGCGTCGACAGATTTCTTAACAAGTCTTGCCGATTCAGTTTTATCCAATCCAGCAACCTGAATTTTTCCAATTAAATAATCATTTCCATGAGCAGCATAAAGAACATCTGTTTTTGTATCGTCGGCAATGTCTAGATTTTCATCAGCACCTATATTTTGTATCCAGAATTCTTTTACATCTGCTCCAGTTGAATATCCTCCGCTCATTCCACTAGTCCCCTCGTCGACAACAGCATAAAATCCGGTCTTTCCCCCATAAGTTCCAGGAATCGGAACAATATGAACAAGCCCTTTGCTGGTTCCAGACAAGAAATATTGTGCATTAACTTTGCTTGTCCATTTTACATTATCTCCATTTTTCGTTGCAGAAAGCAGCTCTCCTGAATTTTGCATGGTTTTCCCCTGCAATCTCGCAGAAATTTTTTCAAGATTAAGTTTAGCTGCATTTTTCGCAACATCGCTCGCGCCAGAATTTAAAATCTCGCTGTTAGTTTTAATATCTCTCAAATCAGTCAAGCTTGCCGCATCAATCTGTGTTTGAGTAATTTCCACTTTTGTTATCTCTTTTTTTCCTTCAGGTAAATCATCACTAATACCAACATACTTTTCAACTTCAAAATTAATCGGAGAAACTTCTTTTTTAAATTCTATTACCGAATCTTTTCTCTCAACCGAACCTGCAGAATTTATATTCGCTTTCTGTATGCTAATAACTTTATCATTAACTGAATTTATTTTCTCTTTGTAAATTTTAATATCATTTTCAATTTCATCGTTGTGATTATTCAAACAATTATCAAATGCCTGTCTATCCGTCCCTGCTTCTCTCTTGCACTTATCATACCACATAGGCATGACATCCTGTCTCGCAGTTGCACCTCCGCTAATTCCACTAAAAAAATTCTTTGTAATTAAAACTGCAGAAGTGGCAAGGCAAACTCCTTTCATAGTCTTAACAGCATTTCCAAGAGCTTCAACTGTTTTACTAAGGTCGCTTATTGTTTTATTCAAACTATCTACAATTTCCTGCGCAGTTTCTGGACTTAATTGAATTGCTCTCTTCTCAATTCCAATTTCAAATGCAAAATCAGAATTAGAATATTGATTAGGAATATCTGCAATCAAAGAAACTTTTGCAACCCTGTCAAATTTAATATTTTTAAGTTTAATAGTATAACCGCCCCTTGCCTGCTCCCTGTCATTCAAATTTAAAATAAAAGTTTCTGTTCCAACACCAGTTCCGGCAGATGTCGATGTGCCTGTCGATATGCTCGATACTGGAGAATACAAAATTTCTACCCTGTCTTGATAAATATTCATAAGTTTAAACACATCGGCAAAAGTTTCCTTCGCCTGAACTTTTCCTTTACAAGCCACATTTTTATCTGCACAATTATTTATCTCTACATCCTCGCCATCTTTTTTTAATTCAAATTCTGCATTAACTTCATCTCTCATCGGCCCTTTAATATCGTTCAATTTAATATAATGTCCGTCATATGCAGAAGTCGGAACATTAACACTTCCGATTCTTTCTGCAGCACCCCGTGCATAAGAACTTCCAGAATATTGTGTCACAACCTGATTGAACAAATCTGCTGCCTCTGCATTCATTCCAACTTTCTCTGCTAAATCCGCCAAATCATACAATGACTTCGCACTCCAAACTTCTCCGCTCGAAGATTCAACATCGCCGTAAAAAGATTTTATGTCAGATTGTTTTTCTTTTGCTTTGTCATAAATCTTTTTAGCAAGCTCGTCAATAGGAACATTTGTCGGTGTTGTCGTAGAAATTGAAGCCGTTGTGCTCGTTCCAATCTCACTTAAATATTTTCCATTGAGAAATATAACATCTTCTAAAAGATTGTAATAATAAGATTGTCCGGCCAATATACTATCGCTAGAACTGTAAAAACTTGTAAAATCTAATTTATTTCCAACAACTCTTCCAATACTTCCCAGATAATTATCAACATAAATCATGTTATTTGTTATAGATAAACTATAATCTCTTGCAGGACTTCTTATCAAATAATTTTTTCCATTTATTTCTTCAGTTCTCCATGAAACCGTCGAAGTTGTTGCAACAGAACTTCCCAAAACAAGCTTCTGCGTTGACATGCCCTTGCAGTAAATATCAACGCTCTTCTCACCCTCAAATAAATTTATTTTTGTTATTTGACAATTATTATCCAAGAATTTTTCTCCTTCAACATACCATTTAGAATTATCATCGACACTTAAAGAAACTTTCTTCACTCCTCCGACAATATCATCTAACTTAACTCTTATTTTCCCCCTGCAATAAAATCCAGGAAGATAATAAATCTCAGAAGTTTCTCCGGCCTTCAAATTAAAAGTTCTGATTTTTGTATCTGCATCTCGATAAAGAGAAATCATTGCACTACCTTCGGAAATTGAATCTGCTCGCAAATAAACTGCTCCCTTGAAAGCAGAATTATCTTTGTAATTTACTCTCCAAGAATCCTCGTCTTTAAATTCCTCCAAATAATAATCATTTTGTCCTGTTCCAAAAAATCCTTCTGAATCAAATCTCAAAACTCCGGTAAGATTAACATTTACAGACTTGGGCATATTTTTTTCAGCAGGAATTCTCTTCAATAAAACAACGACATAACCCACACCATTAATAAATGGCTTGTCCAAAAAAACCTCTCTTGAATATATTGCTTCATTATTTGGATGGAAACTAACTCCGGCGATGTAATTCCCCATTCCGGCTTTATTTTCAAATTTCACAGATTTTATTTTGGAAACGTCGATAAAAGGATTTAATTTAATCATATCAACCTTGCAAAAAATAGGAACATTCTGTTCTTCTAACAAATCACTTCTTACAACAGTTGGATTGCAACTTCCTGGCTCCACAAACATTATAAAATCCGTCGTCGCTTCACATTTGTCGCTGTTAGCAAGAATCGGCCAATAATCACTCGCATACTGATTTGAAAACGTGTTGTAAGTTCCTGGTTGGCTGTATTGTGTATTTGCAGAATAAACAAAACTCGAAGAAAAACTCGAAGAAGTTGTTGCACCGACGGCAAAATTCAAATTGAGTAAAATTAAAATCCCAACTAATAAAATCCATTCTATTCTTTTTCTAAAATTATTTTGTTTCATCTTCAAAACTTCCTGATTTGAATGAGGTAAAAAATTTCTTGTTTTTTTCATCTTAAAAATTTCCTGTTTTTAACGAGGTAAAAACTTCTTGTTTTTTCATCTTAAAAATTTCCTGATTTGAATGAGGTAAAAAATTTCTTGTTTTTTTCATCTTAAAAATTTCCTGTTTTTAACGAGGTAAAAACTTCTTGTTTTTTCATCTTCAAATTTTCCTGACTTTCAAAACTTCCTGTTTTGTAACCTTCAAAATATTTTGTTTTGAATGGGACGGAAAATTTCCTATCTTCAAAATCTCTTGTTTTGGAGAGATGAAAAACTTTCTTGTTTTTCCTATTTTCCGTAGGATGGGAATCTTTAATTCCCATATTTGAATGAGGTAAAAAATTTCTTGTTTTTCTTATTTTTTTCATTCAAAACTCAGATAAACTCCCTGAACCTCCAATCTATTATATCCGTCCTGCAATTCATCCAAGCTTCTCGGCAATGGAATACTATTAACACTGATTTTTAATTTCCCATTTTCCAATTGTGATGCGATAACATAATCTTGTCCATTTCCACCCCCAGAAATAATATTCGAAATTTTCTGCGCAGGCAGATTAATATCAAAACACTTTTCTTCAGTCATTCCCAAAATTCCCAAGATTCCAGATTTAGGAACTTCGCTGCATTTCTGGTCTTGAATTCCCGGAAGAGTTATTGTAGAATTCTTATAAACATAAACGCTGATATTATAACTTCCTTCAGAAAGTTTTATTGTTTTCATGTCGGGCCATACAGCTGTCTGGCTGTTCTCATCTGAAATGAAATTTATAATTGCGAAATCAGAGCTCTCTCTTCCGTCAACGTTCAATGCATAAGGAACCTCATAAAGTTTGTCAAGAATAATATCTATTTTATCATATTCATTTGTAGATTGCATAATCCTCTTTTCAACATATCCCTCGGCTTTTGCAGAAACATACCCATTCACACATTTAGGAAACATTCCCTTGAGATTAGCCCCTTCCCCATTTAATTTAGTTTCTCCTATATTGCAATTAGTTCCCAAACACTCAAAATCAATTCCTGCTTCAACGGGTTGCAATTCAACATCATAAGTATAAACATCAATTTCCTGATTCATATATTTGCAAAGCTGTTCTTCTGATTGTGCAACTTCTTCTCCAGCAATTCCTTCTACTGGCAAATTTTTATTTATGACAACTGCAACAGGAAACTGGAATAATTCTTCCTCGTCGTAAATTTGAATTAAAACTGGGTAAGCAAAATCATAAACAAAATGATAAGGCACATAACAAAATCCAAGAATTCCCAATCCCGGCTGGTTGCCTATTGGAGATGCAATCATAGGATTATTATCTGGATAAACTTCTATTTTAGTCGGCCATCCTTTCGAATAAAGAAAATTTACGTTTTTGTCATTCGCATCTTCTCCAATATCATAAATAAAATATTTATTTTCTTTTGAAGGAGAATAATAATCTCCCTTAATCTTGATTGTCTGTGTATTCACTTCCAATGCTTCCACCAATTTTGTTTTAACCTCATTTTGATTCCAAACTTTTGGGGAACATGTAAATTCAACGCCATCAACAGGAGCATATAACCTAAGAACATCAACTCCATAATTTTCCAGAAATTTATTTTTTCTCTCGTCGCCATAAATTTTTCTCGCATAATTATAAAAATTTCCAAGCTTAGAGCTGATTTCCATTTTATGAGAATTAATAATCGCGCTGTCATCGTCTTTTTTCACACTCATCTGCAAATTCAAATTAACATCAACCTTGTCGTCGGAGATTTTGACATCCGCGGTTGGACTTTCAAAATTAACTTCAAAACCTTCATTGTATCTTTGCGTCAAGTCGCATTTAACAATTTGTTTTTCAATATAATCTCCAAGCTGCTGCTCCATTTCATTAATAGAAGGAATTTGCTCTTTCTGAATATTATTTCCAGAAATATAATACCAATAAGGAACAGGCATCCCTAAAAAATCCAATTGAGAAGAAAAAGGCATATATCCTGAACCAGGTTCAAATCTCGGAGTTTCAATATATCCTCCTTGAGATTCTAAAATATTTATTCCAGTGGAACTATCTTCTTCCAGACATCTCAAAAAATCCTGATATAATGGTTCTATGCTAGTGGGAATATTTGAAACAGAAAATTTATCTCTAACTAAAAAATAAGTAATAACTCCACCAATAATTATTATTGCAATTATCACAAAAATAGTTATTTGCGCCCTGTGATTAATTTCAAAATTTCCCCTTTTTAACAACATAAAAAAATAATGGAAATAATGTATATAAAGTTTATTAAATATAAATTATTAGGATAAATTATACAATTTCACCAGAAGCATTTAGAAAATTTCAAAATTTCCTGTTTCCTTAAAATCTTCCTGATTTTGATGTATGGAAAAATTCTTTGTTTTCCATATGAAAGGATGGAAAATTTTCCTGTTTTTCATATCGCCATTCAGCATTAAAGGAGATTCGAAATAATTTGTTTGTGGTATCCTCGGAGGCAATAAAGATGCCACCATTCAGCATTAGAGGAGATTCAAAAAGAACCAGCGGGTTCTTTTTATGGCCTTGTAGTATAATGGTAGAACATATCCTTGACGTGGATAAAACCGCGGTTCAATTCCGCGCAGGGCCATTCATTAAATTTAAAAAGCACTTTTATCTTTCAATTTCATGAAAATTCCTAAAACAGCAAAATCTAAACTAAAAAGATTTTGTGGGATTAGGAATTAAAAACAAGAAAATGAAAATTCCTAAAACAACAAATAGATTTTGTCCGTATTGCAGAAAAAAAACCGAACAGAAAATAAAATTCGTCTCGACTGGAGCAAAACGTAGTGCATTAAAAAGAGGTTCAAAACAAAGAGCCCGGCTTCGAGGATTAAATCGCGGTGTTGGGAATAAGGGGAGATATTCAAAACCCGCAGTAAGCAAATTCAAAAGAAAAACAAAAACAAATAAAAAAACAAACATAATGTATACTTGCAAAGAATGCGGAAAATCTAAATATAGATTAGGAAGAAGAAATAAACGAGCAGGAAAACAAATACAGGAATAAAATGACAGATAATATACAGACAATCCAACCAGAAATAATCAAATTAGGAAAATTGGAAATAAATTTAGAGGAATTAAGAAATTTTTTAGTTGAAGCAAAAAAAAATAGTTATGCTGGAAATGGTGAAAAACAAATTGCTGAAGATGGTTCTAAAATATTAACATTTCAAAAAGGAAATTTTTATTATACTGATAATTACGCGGGATATTATCAAGCACCTGGTTCAGAAATTGTTAGATGGCAAAAGCCAAATGGACAAAGAATTTGGCAAATGGCGTATTCTGGGGGGATGCAACCAAATTTGTATGGTGACAAGGAATTAGTTCATGCAACATTTGAATTTCTTAAAAGATCATTATCCAAAATAACAAAAGAAAATCCATTTAGAGGACCAGAAGGAGAATCTTTTGACGAGGATGAATTTAAATATTGGGCATATACTTCTCCAAAAGGAAATATTAAAAGATTTGTTGGAAATGAATGGATAAGTAAAGGAGCTATAATTTTTTCACAAAATTTCATTGGAGGTTTAATAATTCCAGAATAAAATGGCAATCGCAAAACGTAAAAAGAAATTTTTTGATGTCGAGATTCCTTTGATAAGAAAAGAAACGCAACTGCAAGCGTTTGAAATAGAGGAACTAAATAAAAAATTAATAACTTATGATTTAACAAGAATTCTTCGAGGGAAAAGTATGCTTCTTCAGGCAGTCGTAGAAGTTAAGGATGAAAAGGCAACCGCCTTTCCAAGAGAAATAAAATTAATGCCTTATTTTCTGCGAAGAATGGTAAGAAAAGGAACAAATTACGTCGAGGATTCCTTTAGTGCAAATTGTAAAAACGCGCAAATCAGGATAAAACCCTTTTTAGTTACAAGAAGAAAAGTTTCTCGTGCAGTTAGAAAAGCATTAAGAGAAAAAGCAAAACAAGAACTAATTGAATATGTTAAAAACAAAAAAACCGAAAATATCTTTGATGAAATATTAAAAAATCAATTGCAAAAATATCTAAGTGCAAAACTCAAAAAAATCTATCCTCTTTCTACTTGCGAAATTAGAATTCTGAAGGTTGAAAAAAATTTTGAAACTCCCAAGGAAGAAAAAGTTTAAATAATATAAGAACATTAAAATAAAATGAATAATCTCCATCTAAACACCTATAAGTTTTGGTATATTTTTAATTAGACGGGGCTAATTCTAAAATGGCTCGAGCAACATCTTTTACGTCGTTGAATTCTGTTTCCTGTCAAAAATTAAAACCCTCTGAGATAGAAAATCTTGTAATAGTTCTCTCAAATATGTGGGTTAAATCAGGAATGAAAAAACAAGAAGCAGAAGAATTAGTAAGATCTCAAGCAAGCATCTGGAAATTTATTGAAGAAGAATGCAGTGCGAATCAAATTAAATATGGAATAAATCTTGCATATGCAAATTACAAAAGAAATCCATCTAAAAATCGTCTAACTATGAAATATATCACAGAACAAATTCAAACAGGTTTATTTGAAAGATATTTTCCCAAAAACTAAAAAGTCTTTAGCACAAAATTAAAGGAAGGTTGATTGTTAAGGAAACCTTGGTTCCCTTACAAAGCCTGCAGAGAGATTTGAACTCCCGACCTACTGCTTTCCTGTTCCCTCGCGATTCTCGTCGGAGGCAATTCAAAGAATCGCCAATCCGCGTCGGAAAGGAAAGAATGTGAAGGAGAACCATGGTTCTTCTTGTTACAAGGCAGTCGCTCTACCACTGAGCTATGCAGGCATGTCCTTCATAGCGAACCAGTAACCTTGCACGGAAAGGAGATGGTGTGAGGAAGAACCTTGGTTCTTCTCATGAGCTATGCAGGCATAATTGAAGTTAACAATTATCCATTTAAAAAGTTTGTTTAATTTCAAATTCAGTAAAAATCAATCGCTCCGCATCGGCTTTCAGACACGATGCTCCGCTAAGAAATTATTAATGCATAATTCTCAAAATAATTTGAAGATAATAAACTACTGTCGGGTTATCTGGGTGGGCGGGATAGCAAATTGGATGAAAAAGAAATAAATGAAAAGAAATCAAACAATTCCACAAGTTACCATTTTCCAAATAAAAAAACAAATTTAAATATATTTTTTGAGATTATTTTCCTTTTGCAATCATCTTGAACCTTTCCTAAATTTATCTTCAAAACTTCTCGTTTTGAATGAGATGGAAAATTTCCTATTTTCCATAAGAGACAGAAATTTTAAAATTTCTGTATGTTCCAAACCCAAGCAACAAATCCACCCTTTCCAGAAAATAATGGAATTGACATTAAACCAAAACCAAAAATTATTATAATAATTCCAGTAACTACTCTAATATCTACATTCATAATACATATAAAAAAATAGAGTTAATAAATTTATCCGCCAAAAATTCTGCTAAAGAAACCTTTTTTCCTAATCTGCTCCTCGACAATTTCAACTACTTCCTTCTCTTTTTTTTCTCTTTCTTCTTTTTCTTCTTGTACTTTTTTCGTTTTCTGCCTAATTATTTCTATCACTCTATCTATATCTGATCTCAAATATCCTTGCTGAACAAGAATGATTTTCAAATCTTCAAGCTTGTATCCTTTCTTCATATTTTTGTCAAAATAATCCAAAAGGAATCTATCTATTTGTCTATCCATAAAAAACTAAGAATTTCTCTATTTAAAAATATTATTATATAATTTAATAAAATAATTTAGATTCTTTTTTTGTGGTATCCTCGGAGGCATAAAGAGATGCCACCGTTCAGTGTTTCGAGGAGATTCAAAAAGGACCAACGGGTCCTTTTTATTCAACTAACATAACTTCACACTTCCCGTCGTCAATAAGAATCTTTGCAATTTCCTTGGAAATATTTGCAATATCCCCTTTTTCATAGGGCCCCATTTTCTCTCCATTAAGTCCGACAAATTCATCAACTTTATCGAGAAAGAGAATCAGCTCATTATTTTGCTCTTTAATTTTTTTGCCGTTTAATTCTTCATTAAGTTCTTTATCAGATGCATCAATACATTTCATCAAATTCTCAAATAAATCTTTTTCAATAGCTAGCATGTTTTCAAAATCCTGTTTAGAAATTCCAGTTTCAGCAGCAATTAAAACCAACGCCAAGATTTTCTTTCTTCTTCTAAGCATCAATTCCTTAAACAAGGTAATCGCATTTTCCAGTTGTTTCTTTGTTTTCAAAATAACTTCAGAAAAACTCTCGCTTTCTTTAGCAGCAATTTCCTTTTTATCTTTCAAATATTCTGCAACATCTTTGATGAAATTCTTTGGAATTGGTTGCAGTTGCTCGCTGTATCTTTCCTTTCTTGATGCTTCATAGATGTCGTTGTAGGTTATCACAACATTCCAAGAAGGGAATTATTTTTAATAATTGCTGTGATAGAAAACTAATTGGAAAGCAATCTTAAGGTAAAGTATATAAATAACAAAAATATATAATAAAATGGATTATGAAGATCATCCAATCTTAAAGCTTGACGAAAAAGATTTGATTCGAAATAAAAGTCCTTCTAATCTAGAAAATTTAGCTATTCTCTCTTTTGCCGGTGCAGTAGGTGGAGTAGTTCTCGCAAAATTAACAGAACCTTATCTTTGGAAGGTTGTTGATACACTAGACTATGCTATAAAATATTTCTCTCACTAAAAATCTTTCTATTTCACAAACCCAACTTTCTTCAAAAGTTCATTTCCATTCATTCTTCCTAAATTTCCTGTCCTCGCTTCTTTTTCACTAAATCTTTTTTCTTTTGGAATGGAATTTTTTGGATTATAAAACAATACAGGAACCGGATCTGCTGAATGATTTTTAAGTCTGCAAGGCGTCGAATGATCTGCTGTAACAACAACGCTG